>Ga0247727_10000132_pt1 | contig 164352 bp, 163 predicted proteins | sample WisWelCaveWW1625_FD_202498 | JGI IMG/M metagenome (GOLD analysis project Ga0247727, IMG submission 202498) | Biofilm microbial communities from Wishing Well Cave, Virginia, United States - WW16-25 | ecosystem: Environmental > Aquatic > Deep subsurface > Groundwater > Cave microbial mat... | reverse complement strand
GATTCTTCGCGTGGTTGGCTGTTGAGGGCACAAGCGTCGTTTGCGCTCTGAAATTTGTCTTTCTTAGGCCAAAGAAGAAGGGCGCCCCGTTGACCGGGACGCCCTTCCCCCAGAAGGAGGTCGCCTTGCGACTGCGGGTTGCCCTACCCGCAGCCGCTGGTGGTGCCACAGTTATCGCAGCGGTAGCAAGCGCCGCAGCGGACCATTATCCAGCCGCAGTTGCTGCACGGTGGCGCGTCGGTCTGGGTGCCGTTGCGCGCCTTGCCGTTTTCGCTGCCCGAGGTGATCGGCGTGCCGTATTCCTGCGCCATCATCTTGGCTTTGACGGCGGGGGAGAGGACGCCGAACTCCTCTTTTTCGTCCTCGCTGAGGAATTGCGAGGCCATCCAGCGGAAGATGTAGTCGACGATAGATTGAGCGACGGGTATCTCCGAGTTCTCGGTGCGGCCGGAGGGTTCGAAGCGCATGTGCGAGAACTTCTTGACGAGGTCGCGCAGGGGGACGCCGTACTGGAGGGCGATGGAGACGGAGGTGGCGAAGGCGTCCATCATGCCGGAGAGGGTGCTGCCTTCTTTGGCCATGGTGAGCCAGATCTCGCCAGGCGCGCCGTGCTCGTAGAGGCCGGCGGTGATGTAGCCTTCGTGGCCCTCGATGGCGAACTTGTGAGTGAGGGAACCGCGCGTCTCAGGGAGGCGACGTCGTACGGGACCGGAAGAGGGCGGCGATGCCGCGTGGGCGTCTTTCTTTGTCGAGAGGACCTGCGCCCGCTTGGAGCCGTCGCGGTAGATGGCCAGGGCTTTCAGGCCGTGGCGCCAGCCCTCGATGTAAGCCTGCTCGATCTCTTCGACGGTAGACTCTTCGGGGAGGTTAACGGTCTTGGAGATGGCGCCGGAGATGAAGGGCTGCGCGGCGCCCATCATCTTGACGTGGCCGAGCCAGTGGATGGTGCGCTCGCCGTTTTCGGGCCGGAAGGCGCAGTCGAAGACGGGAAGGTGCTCATTCGCGAGGCCAGGCGCGCCCTCGATAGTGCCGGTCTCGTTTATGTGGTCAAGGATGGCCTGAGCCGCCGCCTGGTCGTAGCCGAGACGGGCGAGCGCCCGCGGGACGGAGCCGTTGACGATGGTCATAAGGCCGCCGCCGACGAGACTTTTGTATTTGACGAGGGCGATGTCGGGTTCGATGCCGGTGGTGTCGCAGTCCATCATGAAGGAGATGGTGCCGGTGGGCGCGATGACGGTGGCCTGCGAGTTGCGGTAGCCGTGCTCGCGGCCGAGGGCGAGCGCCTCATCCCAGACCTCGCGCGCCGCGTCGAGGAGGGGCGCAAGGCCGCCTACACCTGTGTCGGCGATCTGGTCAACCGAGTCGCGGTGCTTCTGGATGACGCGGCGCATGGGCTCGGCGTTGGTTGCGTGGCCGTTGAAAGGGCTCATGCGTGAGGCGATGCGGGCGGAGGCAGCGTAACCGTAGCCGGTCATGATGGCGGTGAGGGCTCCTGCCCAGGCGCGGCCGTCGTCGGAGTCATAGGGGATGCCCAGGCACATGAGGAGCGCGCCGAGGTTGGCGTAGCCGAGACCGAGCTGGCGGTAGTCGATGGCGTTCTGGTGGATCTTCTCGGTGGGGTAAGAGGAGTTGGAGACGATGATCTCCTGGGCCATGATGGAGAGGGCGATCGTGTGCTTGTATCCGTCAACGTCGAAGCTACCGTCCTCACGGAGGAATTTGAGGAGGTTGATGGAGGCGAGGTTGCAGGCGCTGTCGTCGAGGTGCATGTACTCCGAGCAGGGATTGGAAGCGTTGATCGGGCCTGTGTTAGAGCAGGTGTGCCAGTCGTTTATTGTCGTGTCGTACTGGATGCCAGGGTCGGCACACTCCCAGGCGGCCTGGGAAATGTCGCGCATCAGGGAGCGAGCGCTGTATGTTTTAGCGACCTCGTTGGTGGTGACGAAGTGGGTCTGCCACTCGCCACCGTCCTCGACGGCCTGCATGAAGTCGTCGCTTACGCGGACGGAGTTGTTGGCGTTCTGGAACTGGATGCTGATCCAGGCGTCGCCGTCGATGGAGACGTCGTAGCCGGCCTCGCCAAGCGAGTAGGCCTTGCGCTCCTCTTTGGCCTTTGACCAGACGAATTCCTCGATGTCTGGGTGGCCGATGTTGAGGACGACCATTTTGGCGGCGCGGCGGGTCTTGCCGCCGGACTTGATGGTGCCGGCGACGGAGTCTGCGCCACGCATGAAGGAGACGGGGCCTGAGGCGAGGCCGCCGGCGGAGACGTGCTCCTTCGAGCTGCGGAGCTTCGAGAGGTTGATGCCGGAGCCGGAGCCGCCCTTGAAGATGCGGCCCTCGGTCTTGTACCAGTCGAGGATGGAGTCGATGGAGTCGTCGATGCTGAGGATGAAGCAGGCCGAACACTGCGGGTGCTCCTCGATGCCGATGTTGAACCAGACGGGCGAGTTGAAGCAAAGCATCTGGTTGACGAGCAGGTACTTGAGCTCGGCGCGGAACGTTTCGGCCTCTTCGTCTGAGGCGAAGTAGGGCTTGCCGGTCTCGACATCGCGGTGGCCCCAGTGTGTGATCTGGTTGACGACGCGGTCGATGAGTTGTTTGACGGAGCTCTCGCGGATAAGGCCGTTGGACGGCTTCAAGGGTCCGCGGAAGTACTTGGAGGCGACGACGTTGGTGGCGTTCTGAGACCAGGTGACGGGGAACTCGATATCAGTCTGCTCGAACACGGGCTTGCCGTCAGCGCCGGCGATGGAGGCCGAGCGCTGCTCCCACTCGATCTCGTCGTAAGGGTCGACGCTGGGCGTAGTGAAGAGGCGGTGGATGGGGAGGCGCGCGCCACCGCGTGTTGACGGCGTGTGCCGGGTCTCAGGCGCGAGGGTCATGAACGTTCCTTTCGGGCATTAGCATGAAATGCGGAGTCGCCAGTAGTACCACGAGTTTGTTTGGCAAATTTGCTGTTCCTATGCGACATAAGAGTGGACTAGGTTGCGGAATGTGGCTGGAGGGTCCTGGTGAGGTTGGCGATGGCCTGGCCCCATTCCATGTCGTGTTCGATCCAGTGCAGGAAGTAGGGGGAGGAGTCGCTGATGCGGTCCTGGAGGTCGTGTTCGGTCAGGCCGTCCTGGCGCAGCCAGGGCTCCCAGAGGCGCCAGAGGTCCGGGGTTAGCCAGGCGCCGCGGCGGAGGTTGGCGACGGCGAGCCAGCGGTTGCTGATCATCTCGGCCTCGAATCGCTGGCGTTCGGAGACGGGCTCGGGCGGGAGCGGGAGGACGGTCCTCTCTGTGGTCCTAGTGTCAGGAGCGAGCGTCACGGGTCACTACTCCTTTCGTTAGCGCATCTCCACGATGCGGATGATGGCGTTCTTGGGGACGTCGAAGACTCTCATGTCGCCCTGTTCGTCGTTGCGGTAGAGGGTGACGAGGCCGTCGTCGACCTGCCAGCGGTCGGCAAAGACTTCCTCGACTTTGGGGGCGACGCCGGGGCCGTCGATCGGGTGGTAGGTGAGGCGGAACTTCTTCATCGTCTACCCCCGGCGCGCTTTTGCTGGACAGGTTGGGTGGCCGGGGCGCGCCTCACCCGCAGGATGCGAGCCTTCGGTGCGTTCGGGGTGAGATCTGGGAGGAGGGCCAACTGATCCGGCGGGACGTCGGGCCTTCGCCAGCCGGCCTTGAGGGCTTCGAGTTCCTGCTCGAGCTCGTCGACGTCGGCGAAGGCGCGGTAGACAGAGGCGAAGCGGATGTAGGCGATGTGGTCCAGGGTCTTGAGGCGCTCCATAACGAGCTCGCCGGCGACACTGGACGGGACTTCGGCCTTGTTGAGAGCGTAGACGGCCTGCTCGACTTCGTCCGCGAGAGCCTCTACTGCGCCGGAGGGGATGGGGCGCTTCTCGCAGGCTTTGCGTACGCCGGCGATGAGCTTGTGGCGGTCGAAGGGTTCGCGGCGGCCGTCCTTCTTGAGGAGGACGACGTTGGCGATCTCGATGCGCTCCAGGGTCGAGAATCGCTGACCGCAGGTGAGACACTCGCGGCGGCGGCGGATGCCGGCAGATTCCGGGCGGGAGTCGGTCACCTTGGTGTCGTCGCTGGAGCAGAAAGGGCAGTTCATTCTAGGCGTTAGATGAGAGTCGATAGATGACAGATGAGGAGAGCGACGATGGCGAGCTGGATGCGCTCGAGGGTGGTGATGCGATGGCTGCCAGAGGGTGGATGACTGATGGCTTCGCGCTCTGGTTCAGATAACATATCCGGCGTCCTGAGAATCCCTTGCGCCTTCGGGATGCCGAGGGCGCAAAAGGTACGATACTACTATATCTTGTGATTGTCAAGGGTAGAATGCCGATATTTTGTAGGAAGATGTCCACATGTTGGTCAACAATCGGTGGTGTGTGATGTCCACATTGGGTGTGGAAAGGTGAAAGGTGACAGGTGTCAGGTAGGGCGCGGCCGAAGCTCGCGGGTGGTGTTGTCGCGCGTTCGAGCTGCGGTCAGGCAGGTCTTGGGTCGAACGGTGGCGCGGTGTTGTTGGCAGTGGGGCGTAGGACGAGGCATTAGGCGATGAGGTGTGACGGAGGAACCCATTGGTTTGGATGAATACAGGTTGATCGGTGATTCGCTGGATGCCTCGCCACCACGGGTTCGTCGTGGAGCGTCGTGGCCTAGCAGCGCTTGCAAAATTGCTGGAAGAGGCGTAGAAGGTGGGGTGAGGAGGCGCGATATGGCCCGTAAAGATTCAACCTACTGTGGTATGCCGGCGTCGCCGGTGGAGACGCCGATCCTGAGGGAGCTTTTCTGGCCAGCGGAGTGGCTGGGGCTGGTGTTATCGCCGGTCTATCGGGGAAGAGGAGTCATAAAGGGGAGCCGTCAGCCAGTCGTGCTGGTTCCCGGGTTCCTGGCCTCGGACGCTTCCCTGAACGAGATGCATCTTTGGCTGGAGCGAATTGGCTACGACGCGCACGTTTCGGGGATCGGGCGCAATCTGGATTGCCCGGACGTGTTGCTGGCGAAGCTGATCGAGCACCTGGAGGAGGTGCGTGGGGACCATGCAAAGGTGCGGCTTGTCGGCCACAGCCTAGGGGGGACTCTGGCGCGGGCGGCGGCGGTGTTGCGGCCGGAGTTGGTGGCGCAGGTGATAACGCTGGGCGCGCCGATTCGCGACCTGCGCGTGCACCCATGGGTGATGCGGCTGGCGCGGGCAGTGGAGGAGATAACGCCGACTCCGGACGACGCGCCGCGCTCGCACAATGGACACGTGCATGCGGGCGACTGCTCGTGTGAGTTGCTCCAGGCGATGTCATCGCCGTTTCCGGTGGAGGTGTCGCGCGCGTCGATTTATAGCCGGTCGGACGGCATCGTCGACTGGCGTAGCTCAGAGGACGATCCGCCGGGGGTCAACCGAGTGGTGCAGGCGAGCCATATAGGGCTGGTGGTGAATGCGCAGGCGTATCGGGCGATCTCGGAGTTACTGGCGGTGACGGTGGCGGCGCCAGCAAAAGAGATAGCGGCGGCGGTGTAGCGGGGCATTAGCGGCCCGTTCGTTCCTTCGATACCTCAGGACGAACGGTAGGGGGTGGTGGCAGGGCGAATTGTGGTGGCGTATGGGCCCCGCCGGTGGGCAGTTCGGCGCGCCAGTGCAGCCCCCGCCCCAGCTCCCTTCGCGGGAGATGTTGTCCAGCAGGATGTGTGTGGCGCTCAGGATAACAAATGGGGCCCAGGCCGGCTCGACAGGCGAGTGCCGCAGAACGAAGGGTAGGAGGGTGGTTGGGCGGCAGCCGAGGGCGCGCAGCATGCCACCCCACCCCCCGACTCCGCCTCTCCTCTACAAAAAAGAGAACGCCGCGGGGATGTCTGGGGAGACAAACAGCCCTGCGGCGGTTGCCCCGAAATCGCATCGGGACATCGTGCTAGCGGTCGGCGATTATCTTCGTTCTATAATCGCTCCTTCCTCTATAACGTTGAATTTGTTCGCTTAGTTAGCGGACCGAAATTGGCCGGCGAAGAAACGTGGGGAGGTCCGTGTCGTCCCGGTTCTCCATCGCCTCCTCCCTGATGCGTCGAAACTCCTCATCGTGCTCCTGTTTGCTGTAGGTCTCGCGTCCATCGAAGCCGACGGCGATGAGGGTGATCTTGACCTCTTCGCCGAGGTCGGGATCGGTGGAGATGCCGAAGATGATCTCGGCGTCTGGGTCGACGACTTCAGCGATGACCTGGGCCGCCATGTTGAGTTCGTGGAGGCCGAGGTCGCCGGAGCTGGCGACGTTGTAGAGAAGGCCGCGCGCGCCGTGGATGTTGACGTCGAGGAGGGGGCTCGCGATGGCGGTTTGTGCGGCCTCGACGGCACGGTTCTCACCGGTGCCGCGGCCGATTGCCATGAGGGCTGGGCCCGCTTCGGACATTATGCGACGCACGTCGGCGAAGTCCTGGTTGATGTCGCCGGGGGAGGTGATGACGTCCGCGATGCCCTGGATACCCTGGCGGAGGACGTCGTCGGCCATGAGGAAGGCTTCCGGGACCGTCGTCTTCTGGTCGCAAACGGCAAGGAGGCGGTCGTTGGGGATGATGATGAGGGTGTCGACCTCGGCCTGAAGTTGGGCGATGCCGCTATCGGCCTGGCCCCTCCTGCGGGCGCCCTCGAAGCCGAAGGGCTTCGTGACAACGGCGACGGTGAGCGCGCCGAGGTCCTTGGCGACCTGGGCGACGATGGGGGCAGCGCCGGTGCCGGTGCCGCCGCCCATACCGGCGGTGATGAAGACCATGTCCGCGCCTTTGAGCGCGTCCTTGACCTCGTCGCGCGACTCTTCGGCAGCGCCGCGGCCCCGCTCGGGATCGCCGCCGGCGCCGAGACCGCGGGTAAAACGGTCGCCGATGCGGATCTGGGTCTCGGCGTGACAGCGGCCGAGGGCCTGAGCATCGGTGTTGATGCCGACGAACTGCACGTTTCCGACCCGGGACTGGATCATGCGGTTGACGGCGTTGCAGCCGCCGCCGCCGACGCCGACGACTTTGATGGGCGGGAGGCCATCGAGGTGGGTGCGTGATGCCATGAGCGTGCTCCTTTCCCCTGCTGGTTCGTTGGTGATGGTTGAATTCGGTTCGGTGTCACCACCCCGCCCCCCGGGGGAGGAACTGGGGGACACCCCCAGACCCCCGTCCTGAGGCGCTGGTGGCTCTGGCCATGCTGTGGCGTCGTCGCACATTCGCCCTGCGAGGGCCTTAGGGCGAACGAGAGGCTGTTCACCCACCGCCCCTCCCTCAGATCCTTCGCGGGATGCATTGACTTCCGCGCGGAGGTCGATGGTGCTTTGGATAACAGGAGCGGCGGGGTCATTGTAATTCGAAGTGAGGGCTTCGATGTCCATTTCGATTTGGTCGCACATTATTTCGGGATGAGGGTCTTGAGCCATTTGCGGGCGGCTTCGAGGGCGCCGCTGAGCTCGATGGCCGGTAGGTGTAGTTGGCGCTTGGGCTGGTGACCGTTGTGGCTGCGACCGTTCTCCTCGACGGCCCATTGGAGGAGGCCGACGCTGGTGGCGTAGGCGGGGCTGTTGAGGGAGTCGGCGAGGCCATGAACGTTGCGGGGGACGCCGGTGCGGACGGGCATGCGGAGGACGAGCTCGGAGAGCTCGCAGATGCCGGGGAGGTTGGCGGTACCGCCGCAAAGGACGAGGCCGGCGGCGATCATGTCGTCGAATCCCGCCCGCTTTACGTCTATGTAGATCATCTCAAGGATTTCCTCGATGCGCGCCTGGAGGATTTCGGCGATGCGCCGGCGGGAGATCTCTTTCACGCGCTGGCCGCCGAAGGCTTCGATCTCGACGGTCTCCTCGGCGTCGATCTGGCTGGGTAGGGCGGAGCCGAAGTTAATCTTGAGTTCTTCCACGTGAGAGAAGGGCGCCCGGAGGCCGGCGACGAGGTCGTGGGTCAAGTGGTAACCACCGACGGGGAGGACGCAGGTGTGGAAGACGCTGCCTTCGACGAAGACGGCGACGTCGGTTGTGCCTTCGCCGATGTCGGCGAGAACGACGCCCTGCTCCTTCTCTTCTTCCTCGAGGACCGCCTTGGCGGCGGCCATGGGTGCGAAGATCAGCTCTTCGACCTGAACGCCCGCGCCCTCGACGCACTGGGTGAGGTTCTGGATGGCAGTGAGAGAGCCGGTGACGATGTGGGTGTCCATGTCCAGACGCTGGCCGAACATGCCGACCGGGTCACTGACGTGTTCTTGCCCATCCACGACGAAGGTGCGGGATATGTTGTGCAGCACCTCGCGGTTGGTCGGGAGGCTGAGTGCTTGAGCGCCTTCCATGGCGCGTTCGATATCTTCGCTCGTGATAGGGCGCTGCTTGCCAGGGATGGTGGCGATGCCGCGGGTGTTGACGGACTCCGTGTGGTTGCCGCCGATGCTAACGTGGGCCGACATGATGCGCCCGCCACTGGAGCGCTCGGCGCGCTCGACGGAGCCGGCGATGGCTTCGGTGGCCTCCTGGATGTTGTCCACCATGCCTTTCTTGACGCCATGCGATGGGGCGATGCCAACGCCGAGCACGCGCAGGTCGTGTTCGGGTGTGATCTCAGCGACGAGGGTGCATATCTTGCCGCTTCCTACATCTATGGCTGCGAGCATGTTGTCTTTCAAGGGGATCACCTCCTAGCGGTCAATGAAATGACGGACGCTCTCCAAAGCGGAGATCGAGGACGTGGCCGGCCATCGCTTCGCGCCCCAGCCTTTCTTCGATGGCCTGCCAGACGGCCAGCTTGTAGTCCATGTTCTGACTGTCGCCGACGACAACGTGGTAGCGGGCATCCGTCGTGACGGTCAACCCACGCTCAGGAGAGTATTGCAGGGCTGTCACTTTCGATCCGAATCGCCGGGGCACACTCTTAATCAGGGACTGCGAGAAGGTCACCGTGTCCTGGTCGACGAGGTCGCCGGGCAGGAGGCGGACGGGGTTGCCCAGATCGACGATCGTGGGCGCACCCTTGGGCGCTTTGACGTTGGCCGGCAGCACGACTCCGCCCGTATCGATGACGTAGCGGTCCTTGCCCACCTGCCAGACACCCCAGGGAATGCGTTCCTCAACGACGATGCGCACGGTATCTGGCCAAAGACGCTCAATGTTCACGGATTTGACCATCGGGAGGTTGTCGATCCTTGCCCGTGCGCCGTCGTCGCCGAGCCGAAACATGCTGTAGCCGTCGAAAGCGGCCAGGGCTTCGACCTCGGCGGGATCGACCGTCGCCGCGCCCAGCACCTCGATGTTGTTCACACGCAGCAGGGGGGAGTGATAGACGAGGAAGAGGCTCACGAGGGCGCTAACGACCGCGCTGGCCATGGCGAGGCGCCGCCAGCGGATGCGGCGGAGGCGGTTCGCCGTCTTGTCGTCAAGGAGCACATGACCCTTAATGGCGCGCTTCTTAGACCGCATCAGGGCGCACTCCTTGATGTTCGAGGCCGAGCTCGATGAGGCGGGTGATCAAGTCGCGATATGAGAGGCCGGCGTGTTCCCAGAGCTTGGGGTACATGCTCATGGGCGTGAAGCCGGGGATCGTGTTGACCTCGTTGAGGTAGAAACTACCGTCTGGGGCGAGGAAAAAATCGACGCGGGCGAAGCCGGCGCAGTCGATTGCCTGGTAGGCGGCGACGGCGGTTTCGCGCATGCGGTCGGACAGTTCGGCTGAAATGTCGGCGGGGATGTGAAGCTTGGTGCGCGGGTCGTCGTATTTAGCGTGGTAGTCGTAGAACTCGCCGGCGTAGGTGATCTCGCCCATGGGCGAGGCCTCTGGTTCGTCGTTTCCGAGGACGGCGGTCTCAACTTCGCGCGCCGTGATCGCCTGTTCGACGAGGACCTTGCGGTCGTAGCGGAAGGCTTCGGCGATGGCCTCTCCTAGGTCTTCGCGGGAGCGCGCTTTGGAGGTGCCGATGCTGGAGCCGCTGTTCGCTGGCTTGACGAAGCAGGGGTAGCCGATCGTCGCCTCTGCGGCCTGTATAGCACCTCGGGGGTCTCGTTGCCAGTCGGTCGTGCGGATGAGGACATCATCGACGACGGGAAAGCCGTGGTGGCGGTAGAAGGTCTTCTGGAGGGCCTTGTCCATGCCGAGGGCGCTGGCGGCGACGCTGGCGCCAACGTAGGGCAGGCCGGCAAGCTCTAGAAAGCCCTGGAGCGTGCCGTCCTCGCCGTTAGTGCCGTGGATGAGGGGGAAGACGATATCGAAGCGGCGCAGGCTGGTGAGCACCTGTGTGCGGTAGAGGATGCCCTGTCCAAGGGGTTCGTCAAGGCTCTTGAGTCGCTCGGAGCGGATGCGCGTGAGAGCCTGCTGGGTCTGGACGGGGGTTAGCCAGGTACCCTGGCGGGTGACGCCCATGGGGATGGCTTGAAAACGCGAGGCGTCCATCGCCGCCATAACGCCCTGGGCGGAGACGACTGAGACCTCGTGCTCGGCGGAGCGGCCGCCGAAGAGGATGCCGACTTTGAGCTTGCGTGATCGTGAGGGCTTCATGAGAACTCCCCCGCCAAGGCGACTTCGCGCTCGAGTTCGACGCCGAACTGCTCCCGTACCTTCTGCTGAGCCAGTTCGATCAAGGCGACGATATCCGCTGCTGCAGCACCGCCGAGGTTGAGGATGAAGTTGGCGTGTTTTTTGGAGAATTCCGCGTTGCCGATGCGGTGGCCGCGGAGGCCGGCCTGTTCGACATACCACCAGGAAGGGTGGTCAGGTGGGTTTTTGAAGACGGAGCCGCAGTTGCGGCCGGGTGGCTGCGCGTCTTTGCGCTGCCTGTCGAAATCTTTGAGGCGAGCCTTGAGTGCTTTCGCGTCAGATTGGTCGAGGCGCAGGTCGACAGAGAGGACTATCCGGTCGCGAGCAAGACCCTTGGTGAAGATGCTGTTGCGGTAGCTTAGCTGGAGGTCGTTTGGAGCAGCCTCGATGACAGCGCCCTGCGCGTCCGTCAGGCGTGCGCCTTTGATCACGTCGGCGAGCGAGCAGTCGTAGGCGCCGGCATTGGAGACGACTGCACCACCGAGGCTGCCCGGGATGCCGCAGGCCCACTCGATGCCGGAGTAGCCAGCGGATGAGAGGCGTCGCGCCAGGGTAGCGAAGCTGACACCGCTGGCGACGCGGACTTTAAAACCGGCGCCGTTCTGGGACGGTCCTGTAATTTCGCTTGTCCTGTTCTCTATGGTTAGACCGCGGACTCCGCCGTCGCCGACAAGGATGTTTGAGCCGGAGCCGAAGATGAAGACGGGAACGTCCTGGGAGCGCGCGGTGGAGTAGGCCAGGCGGAGTTGATCTTCGGTCTTGGCGATGAGATAGGCATCGGCGGGGCCGCCGACGCCAAACGTGACGTGGCGGGCAAGGGGCTCATCGACGCGAACGGTGGCCAGGTAGCGGAGACGGGTGATCAACTCGGGGTTCATCTTGACCTCAGGAGGTTCAGCACGAGGGGGCCGACTTTTTCGATGTCGCCGGCGCCGATGGTGAAGAAAACATCGCCGAATTTGAGGGCTGAGGCGACGGTTTTAGCTGCTTCGGTTAGGTTGCCGGCGTAGCGCGCGGGCGGGTGCGAGACCTCAGGCGCGAGGTCTTCGGCGCTCATGCCCGCCGCTGGTTCTTCGCGGGCGGCGTAGGTGTCGGATATGAAGAGGAGATCGCAGTCCGCGAAGCAAGTCCGGAAGCCGTCGAGGAGGTAGGCGGTGCGGGAGTAGGTATGCGGCTGGAAGAGGCAGACGAGGCGGCGACCGGGGAAGCGGCTGCGCGCTGCGGTTAGGGTGGCGCGGACCTCGGTGGGGTGATGGGCGTAGTCGTCCATCACGATGATGCCGGCGGTCTCGCCGATGCACTCGAAGCGGCGGCGGACGCCGCGAAAGGAGGCGAGAGCGTCACGTACGACCTTCGCCGGGAGGTCGAGGATATGGCCCACGGCGATGGCCCCTAGATAGTTGCTTACGTTATGGTTTCCCGCTAGCTGTGTCGTTACAACTCCCCACTCTCGTTTTCGAAATTCTACCACAAAAGATGATGCGTCTACACCCTTTCGCAAAATATTTTTAGCGCTCCAGTTAGGGTCGGCGGTGAGACCGTAGGAGACGACGTGCGGTGAGTGGGGATGCACGCCGGCTCCTACGGTCTGAGGAAGAATGGCCTGCAGGGCAGGGGAGTCCGTGCAGGCGACGAGATGTCCGTTGGTTTCGATTTGAGCGATGAACCGGCGGAAAGTGTCCGTCACCTTATCGAACGAGCCGTAGAAGTCCAGGTGATCGGGCTCAATGTTGGTGACCAGGGCGATATGCGGTCGATAGTTCAAGAACGCGGCGTCGTACTCATCGGCCTCGACGACGAAGTGGGGGCCGTCTCCAGGCGCGGCGTTGCCGGCGAGATCGACGCTTTCGCCGCCGAGCATGTAGGTGGGCGAGAGGCCGGCGCTGATGAGCAGGTGGGCGATGAGCGATGTGGTGGTGGTCTTGCCATGCGTGCCTGCGATGGCGATAACCTGCTTGCCCTCCATGAGACGGGCGACCATCTCGCCGCGTTTGATTACGTCGATCCCTCGCCTGCGCGCTTCGATAAGCTCAGGGTTGTCGTCATGCGCGGCGGAGGTGTAGACGACGAGTTCTGCCTGGCCGACGTTGGCGGCGCTGTGGCCCTCCCAAACGGTGACGCCGAGTTCTTCCAGTCGAGAAGTGAGAGGAGAGAGTGCGAGGTCTGAGCCCGAGACCGTAACACCGCGGTGTCGCAGGATCGTGGCGATGCCTGACATGTGGATACCGCCGACGCCGATGAGGTGAACGTTGCGAGGGATGGTGGGGGCGATGGTGTCGCTCACAGCCCGGACTCTCCAGCAAGTTGGCGGAGGATGCGCGCGATGTCCCGCGCGGCATTTGGGCGCGCGAGACGAAGCGAGGCGTCGCGCATGACCTGCAGGCGGCCTTCGTCCTGGATCAGCGATCCTGCCAGGGGCAGCAAGCGATGCAGATCGTTGTCGTCGAGCACTACGGCCGCCCCACGACGTTCTAGGTAGCGGGCGTTGAGGCGCTGGTGGCCCCCGGCGTAGGGGTATGGGATGAGTACGGCCGGCAGGCCGACGGCGGGAAGCTCACCCAGGGTTGAGGCGCCGGAGCGGCAGACGGCCAAGTCGGCGGCGGCCATGGCCCAGGGGGTGTCGTCGTGTAGATAGGCGTGCAGGTGGTAGCGGGCGCGGAGTCCGCTGGGCAGGCTTTCGCGAATCTGGGAGAGCCAGCCCTGATCTGCTTGGCCGCAGAGGTGGATGATCTCGCACAGCTCCAGCAGGGATGCGAGGTCCGCCGCGACAGCCTTGTTGATGCTGTGCGCGCCCTGAGAGGCGCCGGTGACGAATAGGACTTTTTCTTCCGGATCGAGCCCGAGGCGCTGCCGGCCGCCTGTGCGGTCGGCCTTCCAGAAGTCGTTGCGCACCGGATATCCGGTGACAACGCTCTTGGTGGCCGGGAGGCGGCGCAGACTCTCACGGGCTGTAAGGGCGACGCTCTGCGCGAGGCGCGCAATGGCGCGAACAGCCCAGCCTGGATAGAGGTCGGGCAGGTAAACGGCAAGGGGAATTCCCCGGCTGCGCGCCGCGAGGGCCACGGGAAAGCTGGCGTAGCCGCCTGTGGAGAGGACGACCTGCGCCTGGAAATTGGCGAGCAACGTGCGAGCCTGACCGACACCGGCGGCCATCTGGACCGCGCCGGAGGCCATTCCCCAGGGGCCGCGTCCGCGGATCGGCGCGGCGGCGATCTTGCGTACGGGGATACCGGCGCGGCGCACGATCTCAGTCTCGGCCGCAGCGCCTGTGCCTACGTAGATGACCAGCGGTTTGCCGCTACCGGTAGGATCATGTTTGAGAGCGTCGGCGATGCTGAGAGCGGGGTAGACGTGGCCGCCGGTGCCGCCTCCGCTAAGGACCAGCCTCACCCTCGCCCTCGACGCGGCCGCCTGGCCGGAGTGGGTGAGGGGGGCGCCTGGGCGTAGGCGTCGGGTGAATAGCGCGAGACGCTAAGCAGAACGCCGACGGCTGCCATAAGCATCACAAGGGAAGAGCCTCCGTAGCTGAGGAACGGCAATGGCACGCCTGTCAGAGGAATGGTGCGTGTGATGCCACCGATGTTTATCAGCGTCTGGAAGGCGATCCAGCTGACGATGCCGATGCTGAGGAGCATTCCGAAGCGGTCTGGAGAGCGCAGCGTGACCCTGAGCGCGCGGTAGATGAAGAAGACGAACAAACCCAGGATGAACATGAGGCCGATGAAGCCCAGTTCTTCTCCGAGAATTGCGAAGACGCCATCTGTGTGAGAGCCCGGGACGTAGAAGAACTTCTGGCGGCTGGCGCTCCAGCCCAGCCCGAGCGGGCCACCACTGCCGAGGGCGACTAGAAGCTGGATGGTCTGGAAGCCACCACCCTGCGGGTCAGCACCCGGATCCAGGAAGATGGCGAGGCGGTCGAGCTGGTACTCCCTCTGCTGAATCACGAAATAGCTGATGAGGAAGCCGACGGCGACGAGCAAGCCGAGGTGGCTGAGGGGCGCTCCGGCGACGAAGAACAGCGTGCTGGCGACGAGGAAGATGATGACTGTCGTGCCCATATCGGGCTCAGCGATGACGAGCCCGCCGACGACTCCCAGAAACAGCACGAAGGGTACAAAGCCCAGAGAGAACTTGCTGATATCCTGCCCGCGTCCGGCGAGCCAGGCGGCGATATAGATGACCACAGCGAGCTTGGCGAATTCGCTGGGCTGGAAAGAGAGGGGGCCTGCTATGAGCCAGCGGGCAGCACCGTTGCGCTCCGCACCGACACCCGGCACGAGGACGAGAATGAGGGCGATGAAAGCGAGGGCAAGGAGGGGGACGCTCCAGAGACGCAGGCGGTTGTAGTCCATACGCATGAAGAAGACCATCGCGCCGACACCAGCCAGGGAGAATATGGCCTGGCGGGCGACGAAATAGTTGGTATCGCCGAATTCTCGATAACCGATCGCGAAGCTGGACGTGTACACGGCAAGGAGTCCGGCCATGAGGAGCATCGCGGTGGCGACGAGGAGCATGTAGTCTGGCTGGCCTGCTCTGAGGTTGCCCGCACGGCGGGCTTCCGATCCGTATCCTACGGCAGCGATGGCTGAACCTCCTGGACTAACTGTAGAACCAGCGAGCGAAAGTGCTCGCCCCGGCGTTCGAAGTTTTCATAGGCGTCGTAACTCGTGCAGGCGGGCGAGAGGAGGACGACGTCTTCGCCGCGCGCCGCATCAGCGGCGACGGCGATCGCCTCGGGAAGGTCAGCGGCTCGCCTGATCAGCGCGCTGCTTCCGCCAGCGGCCGCCTTCAAGGCGATCTCAAGCTTGTCCGCGGATTCGCCGAAGAGCACGACGGCGCGGCAGCGCTTCAGTGCTTCTAACACGAGCTCATCGAGGGGGAGATGTTTGTCTCGCCCACCCAGCAGGAGCACGACCGGCTCAGCGAACGCACGGAGTCCGGCAAGCGTGCGCTCAGGCGTGGTGGCGATGCTGTCGTTAACGTACTGGACGCCATTGACCGTCGCGACGGGTTCGAGGCGGTGAGGGACGCCACGAAAGCGTTCGACGGCGCAGGCTATAGCGTCCAACGAGATGCCGCAAGCCGCTGAGATGGCGGCGGCGGCGACGGCGTTGGCGAGGTTGTGGCGGCCCCTGAGTCGTAGGCGGGAGGCATCGAATAAGGATTCCGCCAGGCGTCCGAGACGGAGAACGGCGTGGCCGTCCCGGAGAAAGACGCCGTCGCCTGGGATGTCCTCATCTAGAGAGAACCACAGCAAGCGGCCAAGAACTTCGCTGTCAAGGCTGCGGCACTCGGCGTCATCGTGGTTCAGCAGGGCGATGTCGTCAGTGGTCTGATGACGGATGATACTGGCTTTGAGGCCGCGGTAGTCGTCCCAGGAGAAGCGGTCGAGGTGATTCGGTGTAATGTTCAGGATGGCGGCTACGTGGGGGCTGCGGCTGACAATCTGCAGTTGCGTGTGGCTGACTTCCAGGATTGACCACGTGTACGGCCGGACAGAGGGGAGGTGGTCGAGCAGGCCGATGCCGATGTTGCCGCCGACGAAAACGGGTCGCTCATCGGCTTCGAACATTTCTCCTACGAGGGCGGTCGTGGTCGTTTTCCCGCTGGAGCCGGTGATACCGACGATAGGGCCTGGACAAAGATCGAGAAATAGGCCTGTCATGGAGAACAAGGGCACACCTCGTTCGCGGAGGCGGACGAGATCGGGAAGATCGAGGGGTACGCCCTGCGATACGAACACGGAGTCAGCCCCGGCGACTTCTCGATCGGAGGCCAGGGAGAGGTGGACTGACAGCCCGGCGATGTCCTTCAGTCGCTCTGACAACTGTTCGGCAGTCTTGGAGTCGGATATCGTGATTTCGGCGCCGTGGCGGCTGAGGTAGCGCACGAGATCGACGCCTTCGATGCCGAGGCCGACGACGGTGACGCGCTTCCCGGCGAAGTCAAGATCTGCTAGTCGGGGAGTCTGCATGCTACACCTCCAACGCCAGGATGACGCCCGCTGCCGCGCCGAGGGCGCCGACGATCCAGAACCGTTGCACCACTTGCACCTCGCTCCAGCCTAGCTGCTCGAAGTGGTGGTGGAGGGGCGCCATGCGCAGGATGCGCTTGCCCCCGCTGAGCTTGAAGTAACCGATCTGGACTGCGTCCGATAGGCCTTCGAGCACGAAGACAATGCCAATAAGAGGCAGGACCAACCACTGACCTGTCATGAAGGCGACGACGGCGAGGCCGCCGCCCAGGGCCAGAGCACCAGTATCGCCTATGAAGACCTGCGCCGGATGGGAGTTGTGCCAGAGGAAGCCAAGGAGCGCGCCGCCGACGGTGAAGCAGAAGGCGGCGAGGAAGTCTTGCTCTTGCACGACAGCGATCAAGCCGTAAGCGCTAAAGGCGATGGCGGCGGCGCCGGCGACGAGGCCATCTAGCCCATCCGTCACTGCGACTCCGCCGGCGGCCAGGACGACGACGCCGACAGCGATGGGCAAGTAGACGACGTCGAGATCGTGCCGGGCCTCGTACGGGATGTTCACGTCGCGGAGATCGAGTGCTTCGTAAAGGCCGACAGCGGCGGCGATGCCGATGGCGATGAAGGCGACGAGCTTGACGCGCTTGTTGAGGGCCCATTGGGAGCGACCCTGGAGCGAGCCGAGGTCATCAACGAAGCCGAGAAGCGCCAGAGCGGTCATAACGAGGAGCGGCAGGCCGATTGAATAGCGCCCAAATAGGTTCGCCGCTACTGTGACGGCGCAGATTCCTAGCAGTACGAAGAGTCCGCCCATGGTGGGAGTGCCGGCCTTGGTCATGTGGCTGTCGGGGCCCCACTCGCTGATCTCCTTGCCGACGTTGAGGCGGCGAAGAACCCTGATGGCGGGATAGCCCGCAAGCGCGGTGATCGCAAGGCTTATCGCGGCGAGAGTAAGGGCGTCGGTCATGACTGGCACAGGGCCTCCACGACTGTCTCCAACGCGAGAGCCCGGGAGGCCTTCACGAGCAGATAGTCGCCCTGCCGGAGCTCCGAGCGCAGGGCGCCGACCGCAGCTTCGGGGGAGGTGAGCGAGTGAACGATCTTGATGCCCTTCGCGCTCGCAGCGGCAGCGAGAGGAGCGGCGCGTTCACCGATGACATACAGGATGTCGCACGCGGTAGCCGCGCGCTCGCCTACACGCTGGTGGCTCTCGAACTCGGCCTGGCCGAGCTCCCGCATCTCGCCGAGGAGGGCGAGGCGGCGGCCAGGCAATTCGGCGAGGAGGTCAAGGGCGGCGATCATGGCGGCGGGGCTGGCGTTGTAGCTGTCGTCGATGATGGTGGAGCCGTTGGGGCCGGGGACGGTACGAAGGCGCAGGTCTGGGCGGCTTGACGCCAGCGCCGCGGCTATTTCGCTGAGGGTCATCCCGTCGTTGAGGGCGACCGCCGCGGCGGCGAGCGCCGGGTATACGTTATGCACCCCTGGAAGGGGACAGCGAACCCCAACGGCGCTTCCACCCTGAGTGAGTCGGAATGTGAAACCATCCAGCCCGTGGCTCTGGATTTCGGTCGCGCGCACGTCGCACTGGGACGAGCGGCCATAGAGGACAGCGCGGGCTGGGGTGCGGTTGGCGAGCGCAGCGGTGCGCGGATCGTCGCCGTTGAGGACGGCGAGGCCATCCTTGGGGAGAGACTCGACTAGCTCCGCCTTGGCAGCGGTGATGGCGCCCATCGACCCTAGGCGTTCGAGGTGCACCGGGCCGATGTTCGTGACGACTCCGACCTGGGGCGAGGCGAGGTCGCAGAGGAGGGCGATGTCACCGCGGGCGTACATGCCGAACTCGAGCGCTGCGTGCTCGTGTTCGGTTGAGAGGCCGAGCAGGGTGAGCGGGATACCGATCTCGGTGTTGAGGTTGGCTTCGCTCTTGAGCATGTTATGACGCTCGCTCAGGACGGCGGCGATCATCTCTTTGCAGGTGGTCTTACCGACGCTGCCGGTGACAGCGACAATGCGAACGTCATGACGGTGGCGCCAGTAACCCGCGAGCTTTTGCAGGGCGACGAGGGAGTCGTCAACGTGGATCATGGCAGCGTTGTTTTGAATATCGAGGGGACGCTCGACGACGGCGCCGGCTGCACCCGCCGAGATCGCATCGTTAACGAAGTCGTGTCCGTCGACCCTCTCACCTCGCACGGCGAAGAAGAGATCATCCGGTTTCACGGTGCGGGAGTCTATGCTGGCCTGCCGAAAGGTCTTCTCGGTTGGCCCGCCGGCGGCTATGAGCGAGCCGTCGATCCCCTCGTGGACATCCGGCAGCGTTAGCATGGTTTCAGTACCTGCTATCGTGGCTCCGATACGAGCGCAGCCTCTGTGGGGGGTACTTTCAGGTAGGCGAGGGCGGCCTCGACAAGGTGGTCGAAGGCGGGAGCGGCGACGACGGTGCCCCAGGGAACGCCCTGTGGCTCATCGATTTTCACGAGGACGACCAGCTCCGGGTTATCCAGTGGGGCGATACCGGCAAAGGACGAGATATAGGCGTCTTTCTTGTAAGCGCCGCTGGCGAGTGCGATGTTTGCAGTGCCCGTTTTTCCTCCAACTCGGTAGCCGTCGACATCCAGGTACGCAGTTGAAATTCCGTCTACAACAACGCCCATCATCTCACGCAGGGTGCGCGCCGTATCAATCTTCATGACCCGCCCTGCAGTCTGGGAGTCGAGCTTTTGACTGTGGCCAGGCGAAGCGATTTCGCGCACGATCTGCGGCTTCATCAGCATCCCGTCGTTAGCGATCGCGGCGACAGCCATGGCGACCTGAAGCGGTGTGGCGCTAATACCCTGGCCGAAGCTGTTGGTGGCCATGTCGATGGAGCGCCAGTTGTCGGGGTCGTTCTCGGGTGTTCGGACGTTTCCAGCGACCTCGCCGGAGAGACCGATACCGGTTGGCTTACCGAAACCGAAGCGATCGATGTAGGCGTAGAACTGCTCTGGACCGGCAAGGCTCGAGAGCCAGGCGGCGCCGGTGTTGAGGCTTTTGGAGAGGATCTGCGTGACGCTCTGATCGCCGTTCTTGCTGAAGTCCCAGTTCCGAATGGACCAGCCGTCCGCGCGAAAGACGCCCTCGTCGTACCACCACGTGTACGGCCCGACGAGGCCGAGATCGAGAGCGCAGGCCATGGTAATCAACTTGAACACGGATCCTGGCTCGTAGATGTCCGTCACGGCGCGGTTCCTGAAGAGCGAGAGCTTGGACTCGTCACTCAAGTCGGGATTCGTGAGGTCGGCGGTGGGCCTGCCAGCCATGGCGAGGATCTCGCCGGTCTTAGGCCGGACGACGATGATCGTGCCACCCGTGGCTTTGTGCTTCTGGATGGCAGCATCGAGTTCGCGCTCCGCCAGGCGCTGGATAAAACGGTCAATTGTGAGGGCTACGTTGGCGCCGGGTTGAGCGGGGATCACCTCTTGATTGCTGAGGGGGAATTGATCGCCGACCCCATCGCGTTCTTCGGTGCGGGTTCCTTTAGCGCCGCCGAGCACCGCTTCGAGGTCGAGCTCAAGGCCGGCCAGGCCAACGTGGTCACGGCCGATTATGCCGAGTAGCTGCGCAGCCAAATTGCCCTCCGGGTACATGCGGCGACTGGTGTTCGTGAGCCGTACGCCGGTAAGGGCGAGTTTCCTGACGGCCTGCGCCTGGTCATAGGTCAATCCACGGGCGACTTCGAGCTCTTCTACCTCCGCGCTCCTGATGATGGCCAGCATCTTTTCGGGTGGCAGCCCTGTGATGGCGCTTAGTTTGTTGGCCGCCTCGGCCGCCTCGGCAGAGTTTTCCCAGGCATCTTTCTCGACCAGGATGTCGTAGGCGTCCTGGCTTGCTGCCAGAGGGTAACCGTTGCGGTCCAGCAGCGCGCCGCGCCGATCTGAGAGGATCTCCTGGCTGACATGCGTCAGGCGCGCTTCAGCGGCGTAACGCTGGTGGTCAACGATCTGGAGCTGGATGAGGCGCCCGGTGATAACGAGTGTTCCGAAGGAGATGACGGCGATTACGGTCCAGATTCGCCACGTTACCGTTCCTCTGCGTACAGGCATCCGATTCTCCTAAGGCGTCGAAATCCATCCGAACGCCCGGTCCCAGAGCGACTTGTCGTCCTGCTTCGGCTCCGTGTCTCGCGGAAGGTAGCGGTTAGGAAGCCGGCGGGGCTCGGGCGCCGGCACGTCGAGGGGCAAGTAGATGGTCTGCTTGGGCGGGCCAAAGTTGAATCGCCTGGCGGCCTCTTCCTGGATTCTGTCGAGGCTGCCGCGCTGAGCTACCTCGAGCTCCAGCGTTCGTAGCTTAGCCCGCAGATCGGACTTGGCCTGCTCCAGTTCACGTACGGAGCCTGCGGTGCTGGTGGCACCGCTGGACTGGACCAGGGGCAAGAGAGCGGCGAGGCCGACGACGAGAGCGGCGAGAATCAGCGCAACCGGCATGCTAACGCCTGGAAAGACATCAGCGACTCTCGATCGCGACTGTTTGCGGGCGGTTGCCATTAGCGTGCCTCTGTTATCTTCTCGGCCGCGCGAAGGCGGGCGCTGCGGCTACGGGGATTGGCGGCGGCCTCGGCCGCGGAAGGTTCGATGGGTTTCCTGGTGAGGATCTTGAGCGTTGCCTTGTGATCGCAGATGCAGATGGGGGTCTCGGGAGGACAGATACAATCGCGCGATTCTCGCTGCATGAACTGTTTGACGATCCGGTCTTCAAGAGAATGGAAGGCGATGGTGACGAGCCTTCCGCCAAAACCGAGAACGTCGCAGGCCTGATCGAGCGCCGAGGCGAGAGAGCCGAGCTCGTCATTGACGGCGATGCGTAACGCCTGGAAGGTGCGGGTGGCGGGATGTATGCGACCCCGCTGACCCGGGACGGTGCGCGAGATGATGGCCGCTAATTCGAGAGTGCTGGAAAGTGGGCGGGCCTTTACAAGCGCGCGGGCAATGCGACGCCCGGCTGATTCCTCACCGTATTGCCAGAGGAGAGATGCCAGGTCCCTCTCCTCGTATTCATTAATAATGTCGGCCGCGGTTAGCTCCTGGCTGGGGCTGAAGCGCATGTCCAAGGGCGCGTCGGTGTGGAAGCTGAAGCCGCGGTCGGCGGCCGCCAGCTGGCGCGAGGAAAGCCCGAGGTCGAAGAGGACCCCGTTTACGGGCACGAAGGTATTGCTGAGACAGAGCCATTTCAAGTCGCGGAAGTTGGCCTCGACTAGCTTGATGTCTGCTCCGAACCCGGCGAGCGAGTGTGCGGCAGTCGCCACGGCATCAGGATCGGCGTCGATGCCGAGAAGCAGGCCGCCGGGTGTTGCTTCCTCCATGATGGCGCGGGCGTGGCCACCGCCTCCGAGTGTACAGTCGACATAACGGCCGCCGGGCTGGATCGCCAGGTGCTGGATGGCCTCCTCGATCAGGACGGGCGTGTGGGTCCGGGTCATATCGGGGGACTGGATTGCAACCACCTGTCCCTTAACCCCCAGGCGCCTGTTCTGCCGAGGAGGCCGCCAGCCGCTTTTGCAGCTGCCGCTTCCATTTAGCCGGATTCCAAATCTCGAGGTAATCGCGAACCCCGGCGATAATTACCGGCCCTCCCAGCTCCGCGACATCGCGGAACTGCTGCGGGATGAGGATGCGACCCTGGCGGTCCAGGTCGGCGTCGAACGCTAGGGCGTCAAAGAGCCGGCGCGACTGTCGACCGTCTTCTGTGGTCGCCGGCTGAGACGCGTATTTGTCTGACATCTTCTCGAAGCCTTGCTCCGTGTATACGGCAACGCAGCCTTCGGGACCCATTGTGAGGACGGCGCCGTCCTCGAAGTCGCGACGATAACGGGCGGGTATGGCAACGCGGCCCCTGTCGTCCAGCGTATGGGCATCGTTTCCCCGAAAAGCCATTGTCCGACCGCTGCTCCTTCGTCTTGTGGGCGAACCCGGTGTGTTATAATCGGGCCTGTCGCCGATCCGATGGGGTGGGCGACGGAACCGAAGAGCCGAAGCAGGGAGTCCCCACTTTCCCCCACTTCGTGGGCAATCATACCACCAGACCCCCTTAAGTCAATGGCTTTGAGGATTACTTTTCAACATTTTTTCAGCCGCCTCCCCATTTCATGCCAATTCGCGCCGGCATCCTGACTGTCTCCGACAAGGGCGCGCGTGGGGAGCGCGAGGACACTTCGGGCGCGGCGATTCGCGAGATGCTGGAGGGGATCGGCGCCGCAATTGAGCGATACGAGGTCATTCCTGACGAACAGTCTGAGATTGAAGGTCACCTGCGGGAATGGGTCGACGTGGGAGTTGTGGACCTGATCGTTACGACGGGTGGCACAGGTCTGGGACCGCGCGACGTAACCCCTCAGGCGACGCTGGCCGCAATTGACTACGAGGTATCGGGTTTGGCCGAGGCGATGAGGGCGGAGGGCGCGAAGCACACGTCGAAGGCGATGCTCAGCCGGGCGGTGGCCGGTGTGCGAGGGCGGACGCTGATCGTGAACCTGCCGGGGAGCCCGCGCGGTGTGCGCGAGAACCTTGCGGCGATTATCGAGGTGTTGCCCCACGCCCTGGCGTTACTGCGGGGCGACGCCGGCGAACACGGCGCCGGATGATTCGGGTGCGAAATGGGGCGCCGTTGAGTATCGCATGCGCATAGACATACTGACCTTATTCCCGGGGATGTTCTCGGGGCCGTTCGATCAATCGATCCTGAAACGCGCCGCAGACGCAGGCCTTATCTCGATCCACGTGCACGACATTCGAGAGTGGGCGAAGGGACGGCACAGGGTGGCGGACGACTATCCGTACGGAGGTGGACCGGGGATGGTGCTGAAGCCTGAGGTGGTGTTCGCGGCGACGGAGGCGGTGCTGGAGATGTCGCCCACGCGCGGGCCGGTAATGCTTTTGACGCCGGCTGGCCGCCGCTTAGAGCACGCGACGGCGCTGGAGCTGGCCGCGGAACAGCGGCTGGTATTCTTGTGCGGTCATTATGAAGGCTTCGATGCGCGCGTCCACGAGCATCTGGCGACGCACGAGTTGAGCATCGGCGACTATGTCCTGTCCGGTGGAGAGCTGGCGGCGATGGTGGTTGTGGATGCGGTCGTGCGGCACCTGCCGGGGGCCTTGGGTTCGCCGGAGTCGGCGCTGGAAGAGTCGTTCGTGGGTGGTGTGCTGGAGGCGCCGCCCTATACGCGCCCGCCGGAGTTCGGCGGCTGGGAGGTGCCAGAAGTGCTGCTTTCGGGGAACCACGCGGAGGTAGCGGCCTGGCGGCGGCGGCGGAACCTGTTGCTGACGGCCGAGCGGCGCCCCGATCTCCTGGAGGGCGCGGACCTGACGTCGGAGGAGCGTGAATGGGTAGAGGGTGTGTTTGCCCGTAAAGAGGGCGACGCTTAGACTCTCTAGTGTTGCGCCATGGATGCTAAGTCGTACGTAGACGCCAAGCGGAACCCGCTGATTCCGGACTTTCGACCGGGTGATGCCGTGCGTGTACACGCCAGAGTTGTCGAGGGCGAGCGGCAGCGCATACAGATCTTTGAAGGCGTCGTAATTCGGATCCGTCGTGGCGGGGTCAGCTCTACCTTTACAGTGCGTCGCGTTACCCACGGCATCGGCGTGGAGCGTGTCTTTCCGTATTTCTCGCCGCTCGTCGAAAAAGTGGAGGTGTCGCGGGTCGGAAAGGTGCGGCGCGCGAAGCTGTACTACCTGCGGGAGAGGACCGGCAGGGCTGCGCGCATTAAGCCGGGTTCGCGGGCGCGCTTCGAGGCTTTGACGGCCAAAGGCGCGGTTGCACCTGAGGCGGAATACGTGGAGGAAGAGGAGGTTTTGGAGGAGGCTGAGGAGCTGGAGAGCGCAGAGGCCGAAACGGATGAAGCCACTGAACCCGAAGGCGAAGAACTAGTGGCGGAAGATGAGCCCGGCTCCGATGATTCCGAGGCCGTGGTCGAGTCCGTGGACGAGAGCGTCGAGGACCCTACGGTTGAGACGAGCGAGGAAGTCGTGGTCGAAGAACCCCCGCCTGACGAGGTGTCGCAGGATGAGCCTGTTCCCGAGGATGGGGCGGCTGATCTGGAGGCAGCGGGCGCACCGGAAGACGACGTGACGAAGGCCAGCGCCTAGCGACGGGCCGCCGCGGAAGCGACATCTGACACCCAGAATTCGAACCCCTTCCTTATATACTGACTGTCGGCAATGCCTTTCGCCGCTGTCGCTGTTAATGCCGCTGCACCGATAAAGCAGACCTTCACCTACTCCATACCTGAGGGCGTAGACGCTCGCGTGGGCCACGCCGTCTATGTGCCGTTCGGGACGCGCACGCTGCAGGGCGTGGTGATGGGGCTGAGCGAGATCTCTGCCTTTCCTGATACGCGTGAGATCGAGGCCTTGATCGATCCTAAGCCGCTGCTTTCACCCGCCCATGCCGAACTGGCGAGCTGGTTGAGCGAACACTACCTCGCGCCGCTGTTTGACTGCGTCTCGCTGATGCTGCCGCCGGGCTTCAAGCGCAAGCCGCTGACGATCCTGAGCGCGCTCGCCTCGACGGAGGAACTGCCGTCGCTGAGGCTGACGGAACGGCAGGCGGCGATCCTGAGGCAGGTTATCGAGCAACGGGAAGTCGACGCCGATGTGCTTCGGCGGCGTGCGGATATCACAGGTGCGGCGGGAGCGATTGCGGCTCTGCTGAAGCGCGGGTTCCTGCACCGATCGTACCGGCTGGCCCGGCCACAGGTAAGCGCGAAGATGGTGCGCCAGATCCGCCTGGTGGCTAGCGAAGACGAGACGAGGGCCAAGGCGGACGGCCTCCGGAGCGAAGGTTCGCCGCGGTCGCTGCGGCTGGCGATCGTTATCGAGGCGCTGGCGGACGAGGGCGTGCTGTCGCGGGCCCGCGCCCACTCGCTTGGGCTGACCGCGGCGCTTCAGCGAGAGCTGGAGAGCGAGGGGATGGCGGCGATTGAGGACGTCCAGGTGGTGCGGGACCCGCTGGCAGGACGAGAATTTCGCCAACGCGAGCCGGCGGCGCTCACGGTGGACCAGGAGCGGGCGTTCGAGGCAATTGCTGCGGCGCTGGAGGCGGCAAGGCCGGGTGGTGCGCAGTCAACGTTCCTGCTTCACGGGGTGACCGGTAGTGGCAAAACGGAGGTGTATCTGGCGGCGCTGGACCAGGTCGTGGCGATGGGCAAGCGGGCGATCGTGTTGGTGCCGGAGATATCGCTGACGCCGCAGACGTTGCGGCGCTTCGGGGAGCGATTCCCGGGCCGGGTGGCGGTGATGCACAGCGGCCTCTCGCCTGGCGAGCACTTCGATATGTGGCACCAGGTGAGGGAGGGTAGATACGCAGTGGTGGTGGGTCCGCGCAGTGCGTTGTTCGCCCCTCAACCCGACGTAGGGCTGGTCGTCATCGACGAGGAGCACGAGTGGACGTACAAGCAGCAGGAAGGGTCGCCGCGCTACCACGCCCGGCGGGCCGCGGAGGAGCTCTGCCGACTCACCGGGTCGGTGCTCGTCCTGGGCTCGGCGACGCCGGATGTGGAGAGCCGGTTCCGGGCGCAGTCCGGGTCGTATCGTCTGCTGGAGTTGCCGCAGCGCCTGCTCAGATCCCTAGATGGGTCGGTGGCGCCGGGACCGCTGCCTCAGGTGGAGGTGGTGGACTTGCGGGCAGAGTTGAAGGCGGGAAACCGCAGCATCTTCAGCCGGTCGCTGGCGGACGGGATCGGCAAGGCGTTGGAGGCGCGGGAACAGGTGATTCTGTTTTTGAACCGCCGGGGGACGGCGTCGTTCGTGCAATGCCGCGACTGTGGACACGTGCCGGGATGCAGGACGTGCGCGGTGTCTCTCACCTACCACGAGCCGGAGAGGGCCCTCGTCTGCCACCATTGCCGCCGCCGCATGCCGATGCCGGCGGCTTGTCCGCAGTGCGGGGAGAGCCGCATCCGGATGATTGGGCTGGGCACAGAGCGGGTCGAAGAGGAGGTTAAGCGTGCGTTTCCGTCGGCGCGAACGCTGCGCTGGGACCGCGACGTGACGAAGGGGCGGGACGCCCACGAGGCGATCCTGTCGCGCTTTCTGGCGCACGAGGCCGACGTTCTCGTGGGCACGCAGATGATCGCGAAGGGATTGGACATACCGCTCGTGACGCTGGTCGGCGTTATCTCTGCGGATATTTCGCTGCACATCCCGGACTTTCGATCGGGCGAGCGGACGTTTCAGCTGCTGGAGCAGGTGGCGGGCCGGGCCGGGCGGGGCGAGAAGGGTGGCAGGGTCGTCGTGCAGACGTACACGCCGCAGCATTTCGCGATCAAGGCAGCGGCTGCCCACGACTACGCCGGTTTGTACGAAAGCGAAATGGAATTCAGGCAGCAGCTCGGCTATCCGCCGTTCGGACGGCTGGTGCGGCTGACGTACGCGCACAGCGGGGCGGCGTACTCGGAGGAGCAGGCGATGTTGATGGTGAAGAGGTTGAAAAAAGAGCGCGACCGGCTGGGGCTGGCTAATGTGGATGTCCTGGGCCCGGCGCCGGGGTTCGTCGCGCGCATCCGGGGGCGCTGGCGCTGGAACGTGATCGTGCGAGGGAGCGATCCGGTCGCGCTGGTACGAGAGATGACGTTGCCTCGCGGGTGGACGGTGGACGTGGACCCGGCGACGCTGCTCTGATTCGGGCAATGGCATAAAATAGCGGCCTGATATGACGATTCATCCCATCCGGTACCTGCCAGAGCCGGTGCTGCGCCGGAAGGCGAACCGTGTGCCGGCGATTGACGCTTCGATCCACCGGCTGATCGAGGACATGATTGAGAGTATGTACGCGGCGAATGGGGTAGGGTTGGCGGCGCCGCAGATCGGGGTATCGCTGCGGGTGATCGTGCTGGGGATGCCGGACGAGGAGCCGTTCGCGCTGATCAATCCGGAGATCGTGAAGCGCAGCGGCGAGCGCACAGTCGAGGAAGGGTGCCTGTCGGTGCCGGGATACCGCGGCGATCTCGTGCGGTCAAAGGTTGTGCTCGTCAAGGGTTTGAACCCCGCCGGCAAGCTGGTAAGGCTGAAGGCCCGCGAGGATCTTCTGGCGCAGGCGTTCGAGCACGAGATAGACCACATTAACGGGACATTGTATGTGGACCACCTGCCGAGCATGGATGTGCTGCGCAAGATTGAGCCCGAACCGGACGGGGACGCCGAAGCGCGGTCCGCTGCGGCGGACGGTTAGGCGACACGGCGGTCTTTCGATGGATGACGTGATCACGCTCCCGCTGTCCGATGACCTTCGCAGGCCGCTATCGGAGGCGGCTGGCTTCTTCAGCGCGCGAGGTGTCACCGTTTACGCCACCGGCGGGTTTCTGCGGGATGCCCTGGTAGGTGCTCCGTTCCGCGACGTAGACCTCTCCATCGGCAGCGATCCGATCGAGATTGGTCCGCCTTTGGCGGACGCGTTGGGTGGGAGCTATTTCGCACTCGATGAGGATCGAGGGCACGTGCGAATTGGGTTGAAAGATGGCGGCATCCATGTCGACCTGCTGCCTCTTCGAGGGGCAATTGAACATGATCTGAAGCTGCGGGACTACACCGTTGACGCGCTGGCGGCGCCGCTGGGCGAGCTCGTGACAGGGACCGCCTCGGTCGTCGATCCGACCGGCGGGCTAGATGACCTGCGCGGCCGGTTGATTCGCGTCGTGAGCGAAGGAGCATTCTCAACCGACCCGCTGCGGTTGATGCGCGGCGTGCGACTGGCGACGCAGCTCGATTTCGAAATCGAGTCGGAGACGGCAGAGCTGATCGAACGCCACGCGGCATTGCTGCGAGGTGCGGCGGTCGAGAGACAGCGGGAGGAGTTGATGCGGATCATGGCGACGCCGCGGGCGGCGCGAGGGTTGAGGCTGCTGGATACTCTGGGGCTAATGGACGTCGTGCTGCCGGAGATGGCGGTGACTCGCGGCGTGGAGCAGCCGAAAGAGCACCACTGGGACGTGCTAGGCCACAGCTTCGCGGCAGTCGAGAGTCTGGACGCGCTCCTGGCCGACGGTGCTCCGGATTCGGAACCGGAAGCCTCCCTTTGGGCCGAGCTGTGGAGACAGCTGGGCTGGTGGAGTGGCGCTCGGGGCCATTTCCGCGAAGAGATCGTCTCCGGAACTACGAGGATCGCCGTGCTGAAGCTGACCTCTTTTCTGCACGACATCGGTAAGCCGGAGACGAAATCGTTCCAGGATGACGGGCGGATGCGCTTCTTCGGCCATTCCAAGTCGGGCGCGGAGATTGCCCAGCGGCTGATGCGGCGGCTGCGCTTCTCGGCTCGCGAGATCGCACTGGCGCATGCGATGATCGAGGCCCACTTGCGGCCTGTGCAGATGGCGCAGCAGACAACACCGAGCCCGAAGGCGATCTACCGCTTCTTCCGCGACACCGGAGAGGCGGGAATCGATACGCTCTTTCTCTCGCTCGCCGACCACCTTGGAACGGTCGGTCCGAGGGTAAGCCCGGTAGACTTTCGCGCGCATGTCGCTCTGGTGAGTTATCTGCTGGCGCGGCATTTCGAGCGTCCAGCCGAGGGTGCGCCGGAGAGGTTGCTCGATGGAGACGACCTGATGGCGGCATTGGGACTGGCGCCCGGCCCACAGCTGGGCGAGCTGCTGGAGGTTGTACGCGAGGCGTATGCGATCGGCGAGGTGACGAGCCGCGACGCGGCGCTGGAATTGGCCCGCCGCCTTCTCGATGCGCCTAAGGCATGAATCCGCTAACCTGATTTCGCTATGCCTGTTCTCCTTCTCGCTATAGCGTATCCGCTCGCGATTGCCGTGCTGTTTTACCTGGCGTTCCTGCGGCCGGTGCAGCAGAGCCAGAAGAAGCAGCGCGAGGAGCTCGCCAACCTGCGAGTCGGCGATGAGGTGCTCACTCAAGCCGGATTCATAGCAGTGATAAAGGAAGTGCGGATTCCCGAGGAGCCGGGACCCACGGAGCTGATTCTCGACCTGGGCGGAGTGGAAGTACGCGCCGTTGCTTCAGCGATAGTGCAACGCCTGCCGCAGGCATCAAGCGCTGTAGTGTCCGAGGTCGCGGGGCAAGCGAGGGGGTAAGTCGCGATGCGCAACCGTTGGAACCTGGCAGCGCTGGCGGCGATTACAGCGCTGACGATATTCTCGATTCTCGTGGTGTGGCCTGGCTGGCCAAAGCGGTACCTGCCGGACTTCATCGACTACCCCGAGGGCCCACTCCTGGAGATAGCCGGTCGTAAGGCGATGAAGCTGGGCCTGGACCTTAACGGCGGCGTCCTCGTGCGGGTTGAAGCCGACCTCTCGACGCTGCCGGCCGGCACGGACACCGACGAAGTGATGAACGTGACCCGCGAGACGATCAACCGGCGCGTTAACAAGTCGGGTATCGCCGAGACGGAGGTTACCCGGGAGGGGAAGAACCGCCTGGTAGTGCAGCTTCCCGGCATAGCGGCTGATGCGGCGGCAGACCTGATCGGCAAAACGGCCCTCCTGGAGTTTCGCGAACCCGTACTGAACGACAAGAAGGAGGTCGTGTGCACGCGTGCCGACAGAACAGAGTTCGCGGTGCCAGTTGCCCAGGTAAGTGAAAGCACGTCATCGGATACGGGCGCAAAGACGATGCGCTGCGTACCGTCGACCGGGGACGCGGGAGAGGTGAAGTGGAAGCCGGCAGTAGGGAGGGATTCCCAGCAATCCGTGCGCGTGCTAACGGGCCGATTCTTGAGGGCGAACGGTGCAAGCGTCTCCGCGGTGCCGCAGCCAATCGTGAACCTAAACTTCACAGGAGAGGGCGGGCTGGTATTCGAAAACATAACGGGAAGGGTACGGGGCTACCCACTCGCTATCTTCCTCGACGAAGAGCTACTGGGTGCGCCCACGGTGCAGGACCAAATTACGGGCGGGCAGGGTACGATCAGCGGTCTCACCCTGGAAGAAGGGAAGAGGCTCGTAATTCAGCTGAACGCCGGCGCGCTGCCGATACCCCTGCGGACGATCCAGACGAGTGAGGTGGACGCGACGCTGGGCGAGTTGACCCTGGTCCGTAGTGTGCAGGCGGGCCTGATCGGAATCCTGGCGGTGATGGCGTTTATGATCTTCTACTATCGGTTGCCGGGAGTGCTCGCCTCGCTGGCGCTGGTGACGTACATCTCGACAGTGATGATGCTGTTCAAACTCGGACCGCTTTTCGGCCCTATAACGATCACGTTGGCGGGAATCGCTGGCTTCGTCCTCTCCGTGGGCATGGCTGTCGATGCGAATATCCTTGTGTTCGAGCGGATGAAGGAGGAGATGCGGGCGGGGCGAAACCTAACGCTGGCAATAGAGCGGGGCTTCGATCGGGCCTGGTCGTCCATTCGCGACAGCAACGTATCCACTCTCATTACGTGCGGCATTCTGTGGTGGTTCGGCGATCAATTCGGCGCGGACCTTGTGAAGGGATTCGCCATCACGCTGGCCGTGGGCGTGGTTGTCAGTATGATTTCGGCCATCATCGTGACGCGCACGTTGCTGCGCTTGCTGGTGGGTACGCCGCTCGGCCGTAACGCGGCGTTATTCGCGCCGGACCTGACTCTGGGTGGCACGGTGGCCCGGGTTGGCGGCGCGGCGCCGTTTGTCTTCGACTTTGTCCGGCGCCGTGGCCTCTATTTTCTGCTTTCGGCGGCGATCCTGGTGCCGGGGCTGATCTCCCTGGGGGTGCCGCCCGCCCTGAAAGCGGGTATCGAATTCAGCAGCGGCGCCACCATGACCCTGGTCTTCGAGGACAAGAACGTGGACGAGGATGCCGTGCGACGCGCTCTGGCCGATCAGGGCCACGGCGAAGCTCGCGTGCAGAGGACGTCCGACGGCGACTTCATCATCCGGCTGGGGGAACTTGGTGGCACGACCGGGCCGCCCGTCGGACCGGCTCCTCCCTCGGAACGCGACGACCTGGAGGACGGTTTGAAGGCGGCGCTGGGCCCGTTTCAGACGACGAACTTCAACCAAGTGTCGGAGATCGTGTCCCGCGAGATAGCGCAGCACTCGGCGATCGCCATCGCTGTCGCCTCGATCGCGATCCTCCTGTATATATCGTATTCGTTCCGCAACGTACCGAAGGCTTATCGATACGGGATCGCCGCAGTCGTGGCCGCGCTGCACGATGCTGTTTTCATCCTGGGAGCATTCTCGATTTTCGGGAAAGTCTTTGGGACGGAGATCAACAGCATGTTCGTCACCGGCCTGCTCACCGTCATCGGTTTCAGTGTGCACGATACGATCGTCGTCTTCGACCGGATACGCGAGAATGTGGCGGCGAACCCGGACGCGCCATTCGATGAGGTGGTCAATGCGAGCCTCACTGAGACGGTGGCGCGCTCTATCAACACGTCGACGACGGTTGTGCTGACGCTGGTGGCGTTGTTGACGCTGGGCGGCGGGAGTATCGACGTGCTGCTGACAACGCTGTTGCTGGGTATCATCGCGGGCACCTACAGCTCGATCTTTATCGCGAGCCAGATCCTCGTGGCGTGGGAGGACGGCGACTTCGAAGGCGTCTGGCGGCGCGTTTGGCCGCGGCGCGCGGCCCAAGTCGAGGCAGAGGCAAGTTAGGTTCCGACGAGCGATATAACACGCCTAGCGTAAAACTCGCTCATCACCTACGCGGCGCGTGATCTTCTTCTCGTCGAGGTGTTCAAGGAGGGCCTGCGCGTACTTGCGGCTGGTGCCAAACATGTCGCGCACCTGGGCCAGAGTGACCGTCTTCTGTTCTTTGAGGTGTGAGGTTACCCGCTGAACCATCTCGGAGTAGGCGTCGGCGGCGAAAGCGATGCTGTCCCCGACGCGGACGATCTCGCCCCGGGCCTCAAGATACGCCAGCAGGTCTTCCTCGATCGGGGTGTCGACGGTTGGCGCGAAGGGGTTGGCGCGTAGTGCGCCGACGAATGCCTGAGTGCTGACGGTCTGGTCGGTACTCAATTTCGGCTTGTGGTCGGGCAGGGAGATCGCGCCGAACGCGTCATTTGCCTCGCCCAGCACTGTCCAGCGGGCGATGGCGAGGTCGAACGCGCGTGGCGAGAGGGCGAGCCGGCTGCGCAGCTCCTCGCGGGGCATGCCGGGGCGAAGAGGCGACTGGCGATGGAAGGCGGCGAGCGCATCCTTCAATCGTGCAGAGAGCGCCGTGAAACCCTGTCGGCTGACGAGGATGGCGCCGTCGGAGAGAACGCCGGCGTCAAGCGACGACGCCTCGCCGCTGGTGACCAGCGCTTCGACCGCCGAACGGGCCGTTGCGGCGTCTAGTGCGCCGTCCTTCAGGAGGTCTCGCAGATCGACCGGCTCCAGACGGGCAAGAGCGATGGCGACAAGCTCCGTCGGCGACCCCTGGGCCAGCGCTTCGAGCGTCGCGAGCGTGGGCTGGTGGAAGCGGCGGTGCCTGCGCACGTGCGTATCGACGATCCGGCCGCCGCCCAGCGTGTCGTTGCTATCGCGGATGATGAAGCGGTCGCCTTTGACGGCGGCGACAGGCTCGGCCAGCCGGACCTGCGCCCAGGCCGTCCCTGACGGCGGCAGTTCGTCGCAATCGAGCAGGAGAAGTCGCCCCTCGACTTCGGCCGAGCCCGTGTGGAACGTCACGGTCAGGTTGTGCCGCAGCGGCCGGTCGATGTAGCCTGCCGCTCGCAGTTGTACATCGATAACCTGCACAGAATTGAGCGAACCCGGCGCGGTCAGTACGAGACCCCGGCGTAGTTCGTCTACCGACAGACCGGCCAGGTTCACCGCTGTTCTCTTTCCAGGCGGTGCGACCTGCACCTTCCGTCCGTGCGACTCGATGCCGCGTATGCGGGCGCGCAGGTTGCCCGGCGTCACCTCCACCTCGTCGCCCACGAGCAGAGTGCCGTCGATCAGCGTTCCGGTCACGACGGTCCCGAAACCGGACATCGTGAAGACGCGATCTATGGGCAGCCGCGGCCGGCCGATGTCGCGGCGGGCCGGCGTCTCGTCGAGTGCCGCCGCGAGGGCGTTCGTTAGCTCGTCCAGGCCGTCGCGCGTGACAGCGGAGCAAGCGACGATGGCAGCGCCACCGAGGGTCGTGGCGGCTATCGCCTCCTCGACTTCGGCTCGCGCTAGATCGAGGAAGTCGGGCTCCACGAGGTCGCTCTTCGTCAGGGCCACGACGCCGTGGTTGATGCCGAGGAGGTCGATGATCGCGAGATGCTCGCGAGTCTGGGGCATGACGCCCTCGTCGGCGGCGATGACCAGTAGGGCCAAGTCAATGCCGCCGACGCCGGCGAGCATGTTCTTGATAAAACGCTCGTGACCGGGGACGTCGACGATGCCGACCTCCTCGCCGCCCGGTAGCGTCAGCCAGGCGAAGCCGAGGTCGATGGTAAGGCCGCGCTCCTTCTCCTCGCGCAGGCGGTCGGGGTCGATGCCGGTGAGGGCCTGCACGAGGGCGGACTTGCCGTGGTCGACGTGGCCGGCGGTTCCGATGACATACATAGCGGTTCGATTCTAGCACCGGCTCTGGTACGATACCGTGCGCTATGCCCGGCGTTGGCTACGTATACGACCCGCTGTACCTCGAGCACGAGGTGCCGGGCCACCCCGAGCGCCCAGACCGGCTGCGGGCGATCGTGGCGCACCTGGAGCAGTCGGGGCTGCTGGCGACGCTGCTGCGCATCGAGCCTCGCGACGCAACGGGCGACGAACTACGGCTGGTGCATGGCGAGGCGCTGATCGAGCAGGTGGCAGCGACGGCCGTCGCGGGCCAGCACTGGTTCGATCCTGACACCTACGCCGTTGCGAGATCGCACGAAGCTGCACTGAGAGCGACAGGCGGTGTGCTTGCGGCGACAGATGCGGTGCTCGAAGGCACGATCGACTCGGCGTTCTGCCTGGTGCGCCCGCCGGGCCACCACGCGACGCCGGACAAGGCGATGGGGTTCTGCCTGTTCAACAACGTCGCTATTGCCGCCGCGCACGCACTGCAGAGACACGGGCTGGGGCGCGTGGCGATCGTCGACTTCGACGTGCACCACGGCAACGGGACGCAAGATATATTTGGGGCGGATCCGCGGGTGCTCTACTTTTCGACGCACCAGTACCCGTTCTACCCGGGCACGGGAGCTGTCCGCGAGACGGGTGTGGGGAACGTAATCAACGTGCCGCTGCCGCGAGGCTGCGGCGATGAAGAGTACCTGCGTTGCTACCACGAGATGTGCGCGCCCCTTGTGCGGCGGTTCCAGCCGCAGCTCATCCTCGTCTCCGCCGGCTTCGACGCCCACTTTGCCGATCCGCTGGCGCAGATGCTGGTCAGCACGCGCGGCTACTACGAGATCGCCTCGATCCTTCGGCAGATGGCAGACGAATCGTGTGGCGGCCGGATCGCCTACGTGCTCGAAGGCGGCTACGACCTGACGGCAATCGCCTGGTCTGCGAGGGCCTGCCTCGACACTCTTTTGGGCAACGAGTTCGCAGCGGACCCGCTGGGTGCGGCGCCGGGGGTGCGGGGGCCGGACATCGAACCCGTCCTAGCCGCCGTAAAACGCACGCACCTCCTGTAGGGTCGAGGCACTCACGCTCAGAGAGACCCGCCGGTGCTTGAAGCCCGTCCGTGTGCACCGCTTCTGCCTGCATTCCGAAAGTGCCTCGCCCTGGGATTCGCCCGAGACAGTGCTACAATCGCCCAACGATGAGCGAGCAGCGGGCGAGTGCTCTCACCACGATCTTGTTCACGGACCTCGTCAATTCGACGCAGCTAATGCAGCGCGCCGGCGACGAAGACGCGCAGCGCATCTTCAAGGCGCACTATCAGCTGCTTCGCGACGCCGTCAGCGCTAACGGCGGCTCGGAGGTGAAGTCCCTCGGCGACGGCCTGATGGTCGCCTTCGCCTCGGCCGCGGATGCCGTCCGCTGCGCGATCACGGTGCAGCAGACTTCGAGGCGCGGCGTCCGCGGCGAACGGCTTGCTGTTAAGGTCGGCATCAACGCCGGCGAGGCGATGAGCGAAGGCGACGACTACTTCGGCACGCCCGTAGTCGTCGCCCGGCGACTCTGCGACCGGGCGCAGCCCGGCCAGATCCTCTGCAGCGCCGTCATCGAGTCGCTCCTTGCCGGCCGCCAGGCCTTCTCCTTCCGCGACTTCGGACCGCTGGAGCTCAAGGGAATCACCGCGCCGGTCGATGCGCGCGAAGTGGCCTACGAGACGGACCGCACCGGCGTCCTCCTCACGCGCACGCCGTTCGTCGGACGCGTCAAAGAGATGGCCCGGCTGCAGGCGAAGCTCGACGAATCGCGTGCCGGACACGGCGGCCTCGCCATGCTGGTGGGCGAGCCGGGCATCGGTAAGTCGCGCACGATCGAGGAGTTCTGCGAGCAGGCGCGATCAGGCGGCGCCCTCGTGCTGGCGGGCCGCTGCTTCGAGAGCGAATGGGCGCCGCCCTACGCCCCCTTCGCTGAGGCGATTGCGGCGTACGCCAGGGATGCGGACCCAGACATCCTCCGCGCCGACCTGAGTTATGGAGCGTCACCTATCGCGCGTCTCGTCCCCTCGTTGCGCGAACGGCTGCCGGACATCGGAGAGCCTGTCCCCCTCAACCCGGACGAAGAGCGCTTCCGCCTGCTCGACGCCGTATCGCAGTTCATCATCGCCACGTCGGCGCGGGCGCCCGTCGTGCTCGTGCTCGACGACCTGCACTGGGCCGACGGCGGGACGATCGCCATGCTGCGCCACGTGGCGCGCTTCCTGCCCGGGCAGCGGACGCTCCTGCTGGGCGCCTACCGCGACGTCGAGCTGGACCGCCAGCACCCGCTGGCCGACGCCCTCGCCGCCCTGCGCCGGGAGGCCGAATACGAGCGCATCCTCATAAAGGGCCTCGACGAGGTCGATATCCGCGCGCTCATTACGGACATCGCCGAGCACGACGTGCCCGACGCTTTCGTTCAGGCGATCAGCGCCGAGACCGACGGCAACCCGTTCTTCATCCGCGAGGTGCTGATCCACCTGGCGGAGGAGGGCAAGATCTACCAGCAGGACGGGCGCTGGGCGAACGTCTCTATCGCCGAGATGGGGATTCCGGAGGGCGTGCGGCAGGTCATCGGTCGCCGCCTCTCGCGTCTCTCTGAGAGCGCCAACCGTCTCCTCACCGTTGCTTCGGGCTTCAACGGTCCGTTCCGCGTCGGTCTCGCCGCCGGCGCAGCAGGCCTCGACGAGACGGACGCGCTTGATGCGATAGATGCCGCTCTCGAGGCTCAGCTCGTGCAGCCCGCATCAGACGACGCCGAGAGCTACGACTTCGCGCACGCCCTCATCCGCCACACGCTCTACGCCGAGCTTAACCCGTCCCGCCAGGTGCGCCTCCACCGCCGGATCGCCGAGGCGATGGAGCGCCTCTATGGAGACCGGGCGATGGAGCACGCGCCCGAACTGGCCTACCAGTACCACCGCAGCGCCGGCCTCCCGGGCTCGGAACACGGTGCGGACTACGCCGTAGTAGCGGCCGACCAGGCGGAACTGATCCCGGCCTGGGACCAAGTCGCCGTCTTCTCGCGGATGGCCCTGGACCTGCTTCCCGAGGCGGACACGCGAAGGGCTCAGACAGCCGGCCGGCTCGGCCTCGCGTTGGCCTGGTCCACGGGCTCGGACGAGGCGGCTTCCGCGTGCGCCGAAGCCGTGGACCTCATCGCCAAAGCGCAGGGTATCGACTCGGCTGCCGACTACCTCGCCGAAGCGGCCTCTTCGTTCTTCACCGCCAACCCACTCGCCGCCTGGGACCTGGCGGCGCGCGGCCTGGTGATCATCGGTGAGCGCCGCGACCAACCTGGGCTACGCTCGCTTGGGCGGATTCATTGCGACGCGACGCTGAAGACCCGGATAACGTCGGCATGCCGCTCTTGACTGAAGAGCGGCGGGAGATCATGCGCGTGCTGGAGCAATCGCCCGACAGCGTCGCGGCGTTCGCAATACGGTTTTTCTTCCCGGATGTACGTACCCGTGAAGAGCCGCCGGCACAAGCGGCGGAAGTACGGGCCAGCAGGATGGACGATTTGCGCCGCGCGTGGCTGCTGATGCAATGGATCGGCGACTACCGAACGGCGAAGGACGTCTTTCGGCAGTGTGGAGAGCGCCAGGAGAGGGAAGGCGATATCGCCTTCGCCGTGAGCGCGTGGGCGAGTGCCGCGCGCTGCTGTTACGCGCTTGGTGAACTCGCCGAAGGTGACGGCGCGCTCGCGCGTTGCGAGGCGCTGGTGCCGCGCCTCACGGCTACGTTCGTGGTATCTGCGCTGGGTGCCCGCGTCGCCAGCGGAGTTGTCAGAGGTGAGTTTGAGAGTTTGCTCGCCGACCTAGGGACACGGGCGGCGCAACAACGGCCGGAGCAGCGATGGGCGGCCGCCCTGCTCCGCGCGGCAACCGCCGCGCTCATGGCGATGAACGGCTACAGCGACGCCGCCATTGGGCTCCTCGCGCCCGTGATCCCGGCCCTGGAGCGCGCCGAAGGGACCTTCGCCAACTACACGGTTATCGCCTGCACCGCAGCCGACACGCTCTGGGCCGCTGAACGCACCGACTACCTCGACGTCATCGAGCGCAACCTGCGCCAGAAGGTCGTGGAGCCGGACTTCCGCTACGTCGCGGTGGATGGCCGGCTCAGCCTCGCCCGCCTCTGCGCCCTCTCCGGCCGCTTCGACGAGGCGAGCGAGTGGTTCGCCCGCGCCCGTACCGTCCTCGAGGAGCAGGGCGCGCGCCCCCTCCGGGCCGTCGCCGACTACGACGAGGCCCTCATGTACGCCCGCCGCGCCGAATCCGGTGACCGCGAACGCGCCCTTCCCCTGCTCGACGCCGCGCTCGCGCAGTTCCGCGAAATCGGCATGACGGGCTGGCTCCGGCGGGGTGAAGAGCTGCGAGATCAGCTCAACCGTTGAGCTGGGCCCGCCACGCCTCCAACACCCGCTTGATCTGGGCGATGTGCTCCTCCAGGTGCTCGCTGTAGATCCACAGCCAGTTGTGGCCGGTGTACGGCTGGTCGGACTCCGTGTGCCTGCCTTGCTTGTCCCAGGCGTCGTCCGGTAGCCGCTGCAGTAGGGGGACCGTGTTGGCGCGGACGGCCTCGACAGTCGCGAGGGCGGCTTCCAGCGGGTGGCTGTGGTAGTCGAAGCGGGACGCCCAGTTGTCCGGGTCGTAGCCGAGGATTAGCGGCTCCTTCTCCGCCATGAGGTAGCGGATGCGGGCGTGCGCGTTCGTCTCGGAGTCGGCGCAGTGGCAGACGACCTCGTGTACGGAGAACTCGCCGGGCGAGGGCCGCCACTTGAGCGCCTCCGGCGGGGCGGCGGCGACTGCGGATCGCAGGCGAGCGGGGCCGGCGGCGTACTGTTCGATGCGTTGGACGCGTTCATCAGCGCTCAAGGGCATGGTTTACCTCCTATTTGTTCGCTACTGGATCTGGCAGCAGGCGCACGAACACCTCGTTGGCGAGCAGGCGGCCGCGAGGCGTGAGGCGCAGGCGGCCGCCGCGTCCGCCTGGGTTCTCGGGTTCGAGTAGGCCGAATTCGGCGACCTCGGAGAGCGCGGCCCCGAACACGTCATCAACAGCACGTCCGAACCGCTTCTGGAACGCGGGCAAGTCGAGCCCCTCGTTGAGGCGGAGGCCGAGGATGGCGGTGTCCGCCATCGCCGTGTCGAGCGGCTGTTCCTCGACGAACCCGACCTGCCGCATCGACTTGAGTAGCGAACCCATGTCGTCGCCGTGCCGTTTGGGGGTTGTGGTGGCCACGCGTTCGATGTACTGCTTCGGCGAGTAGACGCCGGCGAAGCGGTAGCCGCCGAGGTGCGAGTGCGCGCCGGGGCCGAGACCGAGCCAGTCGCCGTTGCGCCAGTAGACGAGGTTGTGGCGGCATTCCTCGCCGGGCCGCGACCAGTTCGAGATCTCGTATTGTTTGTATCCAGCTGTCGCCAGGCGCTCCGAGGACCATTCGTACATCTCGGCCTGGACGTCGCCGTCCGGGGCGGGGACGCGGCCGTGTTCGATGTCGTGGGCGAGCTTCGTGCCTTCTTCGACGGTCAGGGCGTAGAGCGAGAGGTGTTCGGGGGCGAGCGCGATCGCCTGCTCGAGTGTGGCTTGCCAGCGGTCGAGGCGCTGTTCGGAAAGGCCGTAGATGAGGTCGAGGTTGATCCGATGGAAGGCGGCCTCGCGGGCCCAGCGGTAGGCTTCCTTCGCCTCCTCCGCCGAGTGGATGCGGTCCAGCGCGGCGAGCTCGTCGTCGTGGAAGGACTGGACGCCGAAGCTGAGCCGGTTGACGCCCGCAGCTAGGAGCCCACGCAGGTAGGCGAGATCAACCGTGCCGGGGTTAGCCTCGAACGAGACCTCGGCACCGGGCGCCAGTTCGAACGACTCGCCCAACGCCGTCATGATGCGGGCGACGTCCCGAAGTGGCAGCAAGCTGGGTGTGCCGCCGCCGAAGAAGACGGTCTCGACGCGGCGTTCGCGTAGGTGCGGCGACCACAGACGCATCTCGGCGATGAAGGCTTCGACAAACGGCTCCATGAGCGACTCGATGCCCGCATACGAGTTGAAATCGCAGTAGCTGCACTTGAGGGTGCAGAAGGGGATGTGGAGGTAGAGGGAGAGGGGGCGGCCTGTAGTCACGCCGTTATCGTATCACCGGTGGGCATGCCGGCGAGTGGTCGCTGTCTACTCGGCTTGCGGCGCCGGGGTCGGATCGAGCCGGATTCGGACCAGCCAGTAGGCGATTATGCCTCCGATGAGCACCGAAACCGGCCAGCCGATGAGGTCGAAGAAGCCGCTGGCCAGCGCCCCGATCAGGCCGGGGAGGAGGATGACCGACCAGCGTGGCCGGAGGAACTGCTTACCGAGGATGGCCCAGCTGACGCCGCCGAATATCAACGCCGCCGCCAGAGCGCCGCCCGTCAGCTCCGCGCCTATGAGGGAGTAGTGTTCTGAGGTTGAGGAAGTCTCGACGGGCCCGGTCAGCGAAAGGATCAGGGCCACGAATATGAGCGCCGCGATTCCCAGGAGCAGATGCCAGACCGCCATGCCTTGCATCGCCAGCGCGACGGTGCGCATGAACGCCCGGTCGCAGGCGCCGGTGTCGTCTCTGATGTCGTTCATCTCGCTACTTAAGACGTGCTATTGGGCGTGAGCGTTGCGGGATTTTCCCGGCCCTCTGCTACACTATTCGCACTATGCTCAAAACACACTCCTGCGGCGAGTTGCGGGTGGCCCATGATGGCTCGGAGGTGACCCTCGCCGGCTGGGTGCACCGACGGCGCGACCACGGCGGGCTCGTGTTCATCGACCTGCGCGACCACGACGGCCTCGTCCAGGTGGTCTTCAACCCGCAGGAGGCAGCGGACGCTCACGCGGTGGGCGATAGTGCGCGCGGCGAGTACGTCCTGCGGGTGCATGGGACGGTGGGCAGGCGGCCGGCGGGGACGGAGAACGCCCATATGCCTACGGGCGAGATCGAGGTGCGGGCTCACTCGGCGGAGGTGCTGAACGCAGCGAAGACGCCGCCGTTCTACGTCGTCGAGGAGACTGAGGTGGAAGAGCTGCTGCGCCTGAAGTACCGGTATATCGACCTGCGGCGGGAGACGATGCACAAGAACATGGTGACGCGGGCGCGCATGAACCACTACATCCGCGAATTCATGTCAGGCCGCGGGTTCGTGGAGATCGAGACGCCGTGCCTGACCGCTCCGACACCCGAGGGAGCGCGAGATTACATCGTGCCTAGCAGAGTACAGCCGGGCCGCTTTTACGCGCTGCCTCAGTCGCCGCAGCAGATGAAGCAGATCCTGATGGTGGCCGGCTTCGAGCGTTACTATCAGATCGCTCGCTGCTTCCGTGACGAAGACCTGCGCGCCGACCGGCAGCCGGAGTTTACGCAGCTCGATATCGAAATCAGTTTCGCTGAAGAAGAGGATCTGCTCGAGTTGATGGAGACGCTTTACACTGGCCTTTTCGAGACGCTGGCACCGGAAGTCAAGCTTGTGAAGCCTTACCCGCGCCTGAGCTACCAGGAATCAATGCGCCGCTTCGGCAGCGATAAGCCCGACCTGCGTTTCGGGCTGGAACTGGCGGACTTCAGCGGCGCCTTGCGGGAGAGCGAGTTCTCGATTTTCCGCCAGACGATCGCGGGTGGCGGGGTCGTGCGCGGCCTGTGCGTGCCCGACGGGAGCGCGTTCAGCCGCAAGCAAGTTGATGACCTGACGACGTTCGTCCAGCAGTACGGCGCAAAGGGTCTGGTCTCGATGGCGTTTCTGGGCGGAGGGAGCGTGGAGTCGCTTACCCAGGAGGATATCCGCTCACCGGTTGCAAAATACTTCACCCCGGAGCAGGCGCGGGAGATGGCGCGAGCGGCGGGCGCAAAGCGGGGCGATATGCTGCTGATGGTGGCGGACAAGCCGGCCGCGGCGAGCAAGGCGCTGGACGCGTTGCGGCGCGAGCTGGGGCGGGCATTGGGGCTGATCGATAACAGCGTCCGGCACTTCGCATTTGTGTGCGATTTCCCGCTGTTCGAATGGAACGACGAGGACGAGCGCTGGTACTCGGTGACGCATCCGTTTACGGCGCCGCGGCCGGAGGAAGAGCACCTGCTGGACTCGGACCCAGGGGCGGTGCACAGCCGGTCGTATGACCTGATCTGCAACGGGTGGGAGGTGGGCGGCGGCAGCATCCGTATCCACCGCCGCGATATGCAGGAGCGGATATTTTCCATTCTCGGTATTGGTGCAGAGGAGGCGCAGACGAAGTTCGGGCACATGCTGGAGGCTTTCGATTACGGCGCGCCGCCCCACGGAGGCACGGCGATGGGCACAGACAGGACTGCCGCGCTGCTCGTGGGCGCCGACGACATTCGCGACGTGATTGCCTTCCCGAAGACCAAGAGCGCCTCGGAGCCGATGACCGGCGCGCCGACGCCGGTTACCGCGGCGCAGCTGGCGGAGCTGGGGGTGTCGGTGACAGAGCGCGATGCGGGAGACCAAACTGCCTAGATGCCTCGCTCCGATGGCCTCTGCTATCATGCAAACCAAAGCCCGTTTGAATGCGTTCACTAAGATAGATATCGTATGGAAACACGCAGACTTGTCCTGACGCTAACCGCGATTGCCGTGGGAGCGGTCGTGGTGATCGGCGGACTGGCCATCGCCCTCGGTTCCGGCGGCGGAGGGGGCGGACCCGCGGACGAATCGCCCGGGCTCAACCTGCCCGACCGCATAGAGGGAGAGCTGCGGTTGTTTGGGCCGGACCCGATCACGCTCGATCCCGCCTGTGCCGCGGATGCAGGCTCGGCGGAGTACATCGTCGAGATATTCTCCGGTCTGGTCTCGTTCGACCGCGATCTGAACATCATCCCGGACATCGCTGAGGCGCTGCCGAAGGTGAGTGATGATGGGACAGTGTACACGTTCACGCTGCGGCGGAACGTGAACTTCCACGACAGCTCGCGTCGGGTCGTGGCCGGCGACTTCAAGTACTCGATGGAGCGCGCCCTGCACCCGGACACGCTTTCTACGGTGGGTCCTGTCTACCTTGACGACATCGTCGGCGCGAAGGCGTACAACCGGGGCGACGCCGATGAAGTGGCCGGCATCAAGGCAGTCGACGACAGCACGCTCCAGATCACGATCGACGCCCCGAAGAGCTATTTTCTGGCCAAGATGACGTACCCCACCGCTTATGTCGTCGACCGCCGCGAGGTGGACAAGGCCACGTGCTTTGCGGATACGGAGTGGACGCGCAGCCCGAACGGCACGGGGCCCTTCGAGATGAAGGAGTGGGTGCTGGGTCAGCGGATCGAGTTGCAGGCGAATCCCGACTTCTACCTCGAGCCGAAGCCGTCGCTCTCGCAGGTCACCTACATCCTGTCCGGCGGCTCGCCTCTGGTGATGTACGAAAACGACGAAATCGACCTTACCGGCGTAGGTATCAATGATATCGAGCGCATCCGCGATCCGAACGAGCCTCTGAACAAGGAACTCGTGGAGACGCAATCGCTCGACACGTTCTACATCGGCATCAACGTGAAGGAGCCGCCGCTCGACGATCCGAAGGTACGGCAGGCGCTGGCCATGGCGATCGACCGCGACCTGATAGCCACGGAGTTGTTGCTGGACCTCGTCGTGCCGGCGAAGGGAATCTTGCCGCCCGGTATGCTGGCCTACAATGAGAGCCTTGAAGGGCTGGAGTTCAACCCGACTCGCGCCCGAGAACTCCTGGACGAGGCGGGTGGCCCCGAGGTGTTGCGGGATGTGACGCTTCTGGCGACCGGGCGCGGCGCCAGTCCGGGGCCCGTTCTCGACGCTATCGTGGCGCTGTGGAACGAAAACCTCGGCGTTGATATCGCCATCGAGCAGACAGACTTCGCCGTGTTTCAGCGGGATATCAAGGAAGGGAACTACCAGATCTCCTCGCAGGGTTGGATCGCTGACTACGTAGACCCGCAGGACTTCCTGGACATCCACTTCCACTCGGACAGCCCCAACAACGAGACCGGCTACTCTAGCGCGAAAGTCGACGATCTGCTGGAGAAGGGCCGGACCGAGAGCGACGCGCAGAAGCGCATCGAGCTGTATCAGCAGGCGGAGGAGATCGTCGTCCAGGACGCGCCGTGGATCCCGCTCTCGCACGGCAAGTCCAGCGTGTTGATCAAGCCGTATGTGAGGGGCTACATCATCCCGCCGTTCGTCATCCCGAACCTGCGCTACGTCACGCTCCAGCGCTGACGGCCTGGGGCAACGATGCCGGGCCTGGCCGGTTACATCATCCGACGGTTGCTGCTGGCGCCGGTAATTCTCTTCATCATCTCGCTTGCGACTTTCTTCCTGGGCCGCTTCGCGCCGGGTGACTACGTGGACATCCAGGCGGGAGCGCGCGCGACGCCGGAAATCAAGGAACGGATCCGCGAGGAGTTGGGCCTGAATGACCCCATCTACCAGCAGTACTTTCGCTACGTGACGAACTTCGTCCAGGGCGACTTCGGAGACAGCGTCATCTACAGGGGCGCGAACGTCGAAGACATCATCTTTCCGCGCCTCTGGGTGACCCTTCAGTACAACCTGATCGTGTCGCTTCTCACGTTCGGCATAGGTATACCGTTGGGCACTTGGGCGGCACTGAGGCGGGGCACCTGGCTGGACCCTCTGGCCATCGGGACGTTTCTCACCTTCGCCGCGGTACCGATCGTGGTGACGATTCCCATTCTGCAGTGGCTCTTCGCCGTGAAGTTGGGATGGCTGCCCTGCTGCGGCTGGGAGGTGAACCGGGCGATAGACGATGCGACTGGGGTCGAGCTTGGTATCTTCTCCAAAAACATCATTCTCCCGGTGCTCGTCCTCACGCTGCCCGGCATAGCCGGTGTGGCGCGCTACATGCGGTCGCAGGTCCTCGACGTGCTCGACCAGGACTTCGTACGGACCGCGCGGGCGAAGGGACTCGTCGAGCGCGTCGTCGTTGGACGGCACGTGGTACGAAACGCGCTGCTACCGATCGCGACGCTCCTGGGATTTGAGCTGGCGGGACTGCTCGGCGGGTCTTTTTTCATTGAGACATTGCTTGGGATCCCCGGCATCGGGCAATTCGGCTTCGAGTCGATCAACAGCAGGGACTACAACGCGATCATGGCAATCGTCTTGATCGGCTCGGCGGCGTTCGTCGTCGCAAACCTCCTGGCGGACATCGCGTACGGCTTCATCGACCCTCGCATAAGACTGGGCGAGTCCCAGACATGAGCCGTATCGACGCTTCTACCGCGACTGTTGACGAAGCGGAGCTACTGATGGCGGGTGCGGGTCATGTCAGCCCGATTCGCCGTCTTTCACGCCGGCCCGTGGCCCTGATCGCGATTGCCGTAATTCTGGCGATATATATCCCCGGGATCCTGGCCCCGTGGGTGGCGCCTTACGGGTTCAAGGAGACTGAACTGGGGAACGACTTTGCATCGCCGAGCTGGGAGCACCCGCTGGGCACCGACCGTCTTGGGCGCGACCTCCTGTCGCGGGCCATCTGGTCGGCGCAGACGACGGTGATCATATCCGTTGCGGCGATGACGACCGGCGGGCTCGTCCTCGGCATCACATTTGGCTTGCTGGCCGGATACGCGAGGGGGGCTGCCGACGCGATTATCATGCGTGTCGCCGACACCCTGGCCTCTGTGCCAACCATTCTCCTGCTACTGATAATCACCGCTACTCTCCGAGACCGGGTCGACACCGTGTTCAAGGATATTGAGGACTTCGTCGGGCTCGAGGGCCTCGTTAGCTCCGGGGCGCCGGACTACTTCCTCATCTTCACCGCCCTGGCGATCTTCGGCTGGGTCGGCATGGCGCGGATCGTACGCTCACAGGTGCTCGCTCTGCGGGAGTCCGCATACGTCCTGGCGGCAGAAGCCAACGGTGCCTCCGTATTCCGCATCCTCTTCCGCCATGTGCTTCCGAACGTGAGCAACCTTATCATCGTGGGCGTCACGGCGTCGCTGGGAGCAGCGGGCGCCTCGGAGGTCGGCCTCACGTTCCTGGGAATAGGCGTCCAACCCCCGCATCCCAGCTTCGGCGTGATGATCTTCGAAGGCTCCGGGCTAACCAACCTGCGTGCCCATCCCCAGTTGATGCTCGTGCCCGCCGTCGTCGTGGGAGCGCTGCTTCTGGCCTTCAACCTCCTCGGCGATCAACTGACGGACGTGCTGTCGCCGCGGCGGAGGTAACGTGGGCGAACCCGAAATCAGGCGGGCGATCAAAGAAGAGATCGCCGCCGACTGGGTTGCGTTCACGGGAGGGCCACCGGTAGTGGCCGTGCTCGGCGTCTACGAACCCGGCGATGTCGAAGGGGTTGTCGTTCGTGACCCCGAGACCGAGCGTGGGGGCGTCCTCACGTGGTGGGCCGACGGTGAGCGAGCTGAGATCGTCTCGGTGCATGCCGAGCCGCCCGGCATCGGTACGGGGACGCGGCTGATGGACGCCGCCGAGGAGGAGTTGTGTCGCCGGGGCGTCAAGCGGATAGAGCTCGCGACGACGAACGACAACCTTCGGGCGCTGAAGTTCTACGTTCGGAGGGGTTACCGGCTCGTTCGGGTGGATCTGGATGCGATGGACAGGGTTCGCCGCATCAAGCCGGGCGTTCCCCACATGGGCCGCGACGGGCTGCCTCTTTGCGATATGTGGGTGCTGGAAAAGACGCTGTAGGGCAGGTTATCGACATTTAGTGTGGCAGTTCGCCTCGTTCAGGGACCGTCCCCCTGATATAATTTCATTCGTGAAAGTCTCCACACAGCGCCTGCCGGAGAGCCAGGTCCTTCTTGAGATCGAGGTCGATCCGGAGCAGATGGAACGCTCGCTGGACAAGGCCTATCGCAAGTTGGTCCAGCGCGTCGCCGTGCCGGGCTTCCGCAAGGGGAAGACGCCACGCGAGATGCTGGAGCGCCACGTGGGCCGCGACCGGCTTGTGCACGAGGCCCACGATATCTTGATTCCAGAAGTCTACAACGTCGCGCTCGACGAGCAGGCGATCGACGCCATCGGCCAGCCATCGATCGAGCTGGTCACCGAAGAGCCCCTCGCCTTCAAGGCGACAGTGCCTATTCGCCCCACGGTTGAGCTGGGCGACTATAAGAAGCTGCGTGTGGAGAGAGAACCCGTGACTGTCGATCCAGCCGACGTCGACAGCGCCCTTGAGGAGATGCGGCGCCGGTACGCGGTGCACGAGCCCGTCGATCGTCCCGTGCAGGCCGGCGATATCGTGCGCGCCGGTGTTACGGGCGTCGTCGATGGCCAGCAGGTGTACAAGGACGACGACGTTGAGTTCCGTGTGCGCGCAGGCGCGATCATTTTCCTACCGGGGTTCGCCGATGGGATCGTCGGCGCGGAGAAGGGCGTGGCGAAAGAGATACCGGTGGCTGTGCCCGAGGGAGAGAGACCGCTGGCGGGAAAAAGCGGCGTCTTCACCGCCACCGTGAAGGAAGTGAAGCAAGAGAGCCTGCCGGAACTCACGGACGACTTCGCGCGCGAGGTCGGCGAGGGGTTCGCGAGCGTGAACGCCCTGCGCGAGCGGCTGGAGAACGACATGCGGGAGCGTCTGGAGGCGCAGGCTGAGGACGCTTATCGTGACAAGGCTGTGGGAGCGCTTGCGGAGAATGCCAGGGCCGTGGAGTTCCCGCCTGTGATGGTCGAGCGCGAGATACAACGATTCATCGCAGACCAGGCCCGCTCGACCGGCCAAGAGGTCGAGACGTACTTAGGCATGATCAATCGCACAGCCGAACAGTTACATGAGGAGCTCGTGCCCTCGGCGACGGCCCGGGTGCGGCGTTCACTGGCGCTGTCGCAGCTAGCCGAGGACGAAGGCATCGAGGTCACGGATGCCGATGTGAGCGCCGAGATCGATCGCATGTCCGGCTCGGCGGGCGACCAGGGCGAGCAGATGCGGGCGTTGCTTTCGCGAGCGGAAGCGCGGGAGGCGATCGAGCGTTCGCTCATTACGCGAAAGACGGTGGACAGGCTGTTGGAATTCGTCAACCTTGATGGTACCAGCAAGGCAGCTAAAAAGAAGAACAAGAAGACAAAGCCAGAAGTGCAGTTGGAGGCAGTATGACGATAGAAAACCTGGTCCCGTACGTAGTAGAACAGAGTCCACGAGGTGAGCGGGCGTTCGACATCTTCTCGCTACTACTTAAGGAACGGATCGTCTTCTTGGGCACACCGGTTGACGATCAGATCGCGAACCTGATCATTGCGCAGCTTCTCTACCTGGAGCGGGAAGACCCGGAGAAGGACATCAATATGTACATTCACTCGCCGGGCGGAGTGGTGAGCGCTGGGCTGGCGATCTACGACACGATGCAACTCTCACGCTGCGAGATTGCCACGATCTGCGTCGGTTCCTGCGCGAGTATGGGCACCGTGCTGCTTGCAGCGGGGACGAAGGGCAAGCGCTACGCGTTGCCCAACTCGACAATCCACATCCACCAGGCGATTATCCGCGGTATGGGCGGGCAGGCTTCTGACGTAGAGATCCATGCGCGAGAGATACTCAGGCTAAACCAGGTGATCCGGGAGGTGCTCTCTCGCCACACGGGCCAGGACATGGAGAGGATCATCCGCGACACTGACCGTGACTTCTTCATGGACGCGTTGACGGCCAAGGAATACGGTATAATAGATGAGATCCTGTCGGGGAACAAAACGGCGGTTGAAGCAGAGGGGGTGAAGGCCTAAGTCATGCCGGCCAAAGGGGGCAACACCCGAGCGAGTTACGTCTGTTCCTTCTGTGCAAAGAGTCAGGACCAGGTCAAGCGCCTGATCGCCGGCCCGAGCGCCGTCTACATCTGCGACGAGTGCGTTGATCTCTGCCGGGAGATCATCCAGGAAGACACCTCATCTTCAACTGGCAAAACCCGGGCGACCCCGATCCCGCGCATTCCGCCTCCCAAGGTCATCTACCAGCACCTCAGCGAGTACGTCATCGGCCAGGAACAGGCCAAGAAGGTACTCTCCGTAGCGGTCTACAACCACTACAAGCGCATCGCCGCTCAACCGAAGCAGGACGTTGAGCTGGAAAAGAGCAACATCCTCCTGCTAGGGCCCACGGGGTGCGGGAAGACGTTGCTGGCGCGCACGCTGGCGAAGATTCTGGACGTGCCGTTCACCATTGCTGACGCTACGGCCCTGACCGAGGCCGGCTACGTGGGCGAGGACGTTGAGAACATCCTGTTGCGGCTGATCCAGGCGGCCGATTTCGACGTGGCGCGGGCCGAGCGCGGGATCATCTACATCGATGAGATCGATAAGATTGGCCGCAAGAGCGGTGACAACCCCTCGATCACGCGTGATGTCTCAGGCGAAGGGGTTCAGCAGGCGTTGCTGAAGATCATCGAGGGTTGTGTGGCGAACGTACCTCCGCAGGGCGGGCGAAAACACCCGCACCAGGACTTCATCCAGATCAACACCGCGAAGGTGCTATTCATCTGTGGAGGCGCGTTTCAGGGCCTGGACGACATAATCAACCGGCGAACGGGGAAGGGCAATCGCGGCCTCGGCTTTCGCCCAGCTGCTATGCATGAAGGCGATCCCGTAAGGACAGCGGATATTTTGCTTAGCAAGGTTACGCACGACGACCTTCTGATGTACGGACTGATACCGGAGTTCGTTGGGCGCATCCCTGTGATGGTCTCTCTGCAATCGCTGGACCAGGAGGCGCTGGTACGTATCTTGACGGAACCGAAGAACGCACTCACGAAGCAATTCGAGGAGTTCTTTACGCTGGACAGCGTCGAACTGGTGTTCACGGAAGATGCGCTGGAGGCTGCCGCCGAAGAGGCGTTGCGCCACAAGACCGGAGCTCGCGGCCTGCGAACGGTGCTGGAGGACTGCCTGCTGGACGTAATGTACGAGATCCCGTCGCGCGGCGACGTGAAGAAGTGCGTCGTCGACGGTGAGGCGATCAAGGGGCACCGTCGCCCACTGCTGCTGACGCGGTCGGGGCAGGTGGTGGACCTCTGGGGCGACGACACCAAGGGCGAGACGGCGTAGTCGGCTGACGGCGATCCGTCAGGCACGCGGCCTGATTTGAGACGCCCCGCTCGTCCGCGTATGATGTAGGCACTGTGAACAGTCGACTGCGATTGTTGCCGCTGGGTTCGGTGTTGGTGCTGCTGCTGGCGGTCATACCCAACGCCATCTATCTTGAACACTGGCCACTCCTGGGCGTGGTCTCCGTCAACACCGAGGAGGAGTCGGAAGATCACGCTGCGCACTGTCACGGCGGGCCGGCAGGCTGTGCGGACCAGTCAGGCGCCCAGTCGGTAGTTCACGTACCCGGCGCAATCGAGATTGCGTTCGCGGGCGTCTTCATCGCCGTGCTGGCCGCAGTTGGAATAGGACGAGTCCGTGCCCTCAACGCGCGGATCGAGAAGCCGCCGCGAACCACGTTCGCCTTCGCAACGTAACCATTACGACGAAACGGAGGGTTCTTTATGGCATTGCGCCTGATTTTCGCATCTCCGCTGGCGATCATTCTGCTTTCGATTCTGGCTGCTTCTCCAGCGGATCCTGCGTACGCGCACGAGCGTCGAGTCATCGGTAACTACGAGATTGAGGTCGGCTTCAATGAGGAGCCGGCGCTGGCCTATGAGACCAACGGCGTGTTCCTCAGCGTCCTGTTCTACGCCGATGGCGTTCCGGAGGAAGGCGAGCATGTAGAGGGGCCGGCGGAGGAGGGTGCGGGCGAGCCGGTCGAGGGCCTGGAAGAGACGATCCAGGCAGAGGTCGTCGTCGGCGGCGGCGCGGACAAAACCACGCTGGCCCTGGAGCCGATCTTTGAGCAGCACGGCTCCTACGTTGGTCACTTCATACCGACCCTCGTTGGGGATTACACATTCAGAATCTTCGGCAAGATCGAGGAGGAGGCGATCGATGAGAGCTTCTCCTCGGGCCCGGAGACGTTCGCGTCTGTTGAGGATGTGACTGACCTTCAGTTCCCGGAGAAGCTGCCGAGCAACGCTGACCTTCAGGCGTCGATCGACGCTCTGGACACCGGCGGCTCGGGTACAGCGACCGTCCTCGCGATCATCGGGATCGTCGTAGGCGGCGCCGGGCTGGCAGCGGCAGCCTATGCCATCTCGCGGAGGCCGGCGTAGCCCGCGCGGCTGTCTCGCAATGAGGACCACCAGGTGAGGAGGCTAGTACTCGCTCTTCTGGTCGTCCTCGTGAGCCTGGCGCTGGGAGCCCCGACTCCCAGCGCTGAGGCCCACGGCGTCCTGGTGCAATCCCGACCCGAAGGCGGCGCGGTCCTCGCCTCCGCCCCGGCCGAGGTCTTGCTGTGGTTCAACGAGGAAATCGAGATTAACTTCAGCCGCGCGCAGCTCATCAACGTGAAAGGGGAGCGCTTCGATACCGACGACTTCCATATTCACAAAGACCCGAGCAACCCGGGGCTGACGACGCTGTACGACAAGATGCCGGACGGCACCTATACGCTCGTCTGGGACGTGCTCTCCGCCATCGACGGTCACCGGACGAAGGGGGCGTTCGCCTTCTTCGTCGGCCCGCCCGGTGAGGCTCCGGCGCCGGGGAGCCAGATTCCGACCCCCGACCTGGGCGCGGGTTCCGGCCCCCCGGACTGGTTGGACGCAGTCACGCGCTGGTTCAACTTCGCCGGCATGGCCGCTTTGATCGGCGCGACGCTATTCCCCTTCCTCGTCCTGGGGCGCGGATTCGCTGGCCTGTCGCGAACGACGGAGGGCGGCGTAGAGTCGCCAAACGCCGACGGCGAGGAGGTTGCCGCGCGCGCGCTCCGAGCCGCGGTCATCGTGTCGATCATCGCCTTACTGGTAGCCGCCCTGGCGTCGGTCTGGCTGCAGGTCTGGTCCGCGGGCGGATCGCTGACTATGACTGGTGTGCTCAGTGACGTCATCTTCGACTCGCGTTTCGGCGAGACCTGGATCGCGCGTGCCGGCATCGTGGCGCTGGCCGCCGCTTGCGCTGTCATGCTCCCGAGACGAGACAGCCGGCCGTGGGAGCAGTCGATTCTTCACCGCACGAACACGCGCTGGCTATTGCTGGTGGCGCTGGCGGTGGCGCTACCCGCGACTACCAGCCTCGGTAGCCACGCCGCGGCGAATTCGGGTAGCCCCGTCGCGCCGCTTGTGGACTGGGTGCACCTGGTCGCCGGCGGTGTCTGGGTTGGTGGCCTCGTCCAGCTCGTCATCGTCGTCCTCGCGGTCCTGCCCAGGCTGGAGGATCGCTCCGTATTCCTCGGTCCCCTCATCCGACGGTTCTCGCTTATTGCGGCCGTCAGCGTCGCGGTGATCGTTGGCACGGGCGTGCTGCAATCGATCGAAAGGCTCGGGGGCCTTGGTGAGCTTGTAGACTCCACCTATGGGTCTACACTCCTCGTGAAGGTCCTCGTCCTGCTGCCGCTGTTGGCGTTCGGAGCGTTCAATCTGCTGGTGAGCGGCCCTCGCTTCGTCTCGCTGGCGAGGGGCGGCGCTGCGAGAGCGGCTTCGGGCCTGTCGGAGAAGCGCTTCCGCTTCGCGGTCTCCGCGGAATTGCTCCTGGCGACCGGCGTCCTGGCGGCGACCGCGGTCCTCACGATCACTCCACCGCCGGCTCCAGCCGCAGGAAGCGACGCGTCACTGTTCGCCTCACCCGATATCGAGGTCAAGACGGCGGAAGCGGACGACCTCAGCGTCGCGGTCTGGGCCGATCCAGGCCGTGTGGGCCTGAACGACGTCAGCGTGCTATTGAGAGACCTTGACGGGGACGAACGCATGGTGCAGCGCGTGATCTTGCGCCTCAAGTATCTAGGCGAGTCCATTGGCGTCGATGAAGTGGACGCGACGGTCCTGCACCCGCCCTCTCACTTCGTCGCCAAAACGAGCGCGTTCAGCCTGCCGGGCCAGTGGGAGGTGGAAGTCATCGTCCGGCGCGAGGGCCTGCGGGACACGCGAACGACCGTGTCGTTCGAGGTCGCCGGGTGAGCGTGCCGGCGCTGCTTATCCTGCACAGCTCTGGCAGTCCCCACGGCGACAACATCCCGATGTTCGTGGTGATCGCCGGTCTCATGCTGATCGGCTTCGTGCTGGTGCGAATCCGGCGCTAGTCTGTCGCGCCGGCCATCGCGGTGTCAGCGAGTTGTTGGAGATCACCGCTCACGATAGATTCATCTCCAGGAACACGCTGAGCGGATCATCGACATATGGTCCGAAGGGTGGAATGCGCCGAAAGCCGTACCCCTCGTAGAGCCCAATCGCTTCCTTCTGGTAAATCCCAGTCTCGAGCCGCAACAGGCTTACTCGCCGGTGGCTTGCGTAGTCCGCCAGTTGATTCAGCATCAGCTTGCCCAGGCCGATGCCGCGAAATTCGGGCCGGATGTACATACGTTTGAGTTCGCCGTAGTCAGTGCCGAATAGCTGGATGCCACCGCAGCCCGCCGCCACCCCGTCCTCACGGACGACGAAAAAGGCGACGCCTTCGCCGAGCAGCTTTTCGACGCTGTAGCCGTGGCGGCTTTCGCTCGGATACAACGACGCGAGGTGGCTCTCCAGCTCAGCTATCAGCGTCTGGGCGTCCTCTGTATCGGGACGTTCCTCTGATATCACGGGCCTCACGCTTGGCCGACGCAGAACTCGTTGCCCTCCACGTCCTTCATGTTCGTCCAGGTGAAGCCGTCACCAACCGTGATCTCCTCCACCTCCGTCGCGCCCAGACCTACCAGCCGCGCCACTTCAGCCTCCCGGTCCGCCGCCTTCAGGTTCAGGTGCAGCCGGTTCTTAACGGCCTTGCCTTCCGGGACGACTTCGAAGTAGATCAGCGGCTCGGTCTCCGATTTCAGAGTGATCCATCCCTCGCCCGCGTCCACCTCGTAGCTGTCTAGAGCTCCGGCCCAGAAGTCGGCGACTTTGCGAGCGTCCGAGCAGTCGATAACGATGCAGCCCAATGTTCCCATGCCGCACCTCTTCCTACATGAACTCGTAGCCGCCCTGGATGCCGGGCGGCTCCTGGTCCATGATCACGTTCACGCAGGCGGGCTTGCCGGAGGCGAAGGCGCGCTCGATGGCCGGGCGGATCTCCTCGGGCTTCGTCACGAACTCGCCGTGACCTCCCAGCCCCTCGACCACCTTGTCGTAGCGCGCGTTATCGCCCAGCATGCTGGCGACGACCCGGTCCTTGCCGTACATGGCGCGCTGGCCAACGGTGATCTGACCCCACTGGCGGTCGTTGCCGATGACTGAGACGACGGGGATGTTGAAACGCACGAAGGTATCGAAGTCAAAGCCGTTGAGGCCGAAAGCGCCGTCGCCGTTCACCATCAGGATGCGCTTCTTCGGATAGACGCTGTGAATTGCCATGCAGAAGCCGGTGCCGACGCCCAGCGTGCCGAAGGGGCCCGGGTCGTACCACTGGCCGGGCTGGTTCACGGGCAGGATCTTCGAGGCGTGGCTGACGATGTCCCCGCCGTCGCCGACGACGATGGTGTCCTCGTCGACGAAGTTGGCGATCTCGGCGCAGAGGCGGAACGGGTGGATCGGCTCACGGTCGGAGGCCATCCACTCCTCCATCTGGGCGCGTGTCTTGTCTTCCTGTTCGCGTAGCTCGCCGAGCCAGGAGGCGTGGTCGCCCTTGAACCCCGACAGCTCCGCCGTCAAAGACTCGATGGCGGCTTTGGCATCCGCCTCGAGTTGGATGTCGATGTCGCGGTTGCGGCCCAGTTCCGCCGGGTCGGTGTCGATTTGGATCGTCGTCGCCTCGGCGTTAAAGCGTTTTCCGTACGAGAGCCGGAAGTCCATCGGTGTGCCGATGACGAGGATGGCGTCGGCCTTGGTCAGGGCGTTGCGGCGGCTGCGGTTGTAGAAGAGCTCGTGGTCCTGGTTGAGCGAGCCGCGGCCCATGGCGTTCAGGTAGACGGGCGCGCGCACCAGTTCGGCGAACTGCCGCAACTCCTCGTGCGCCTCACTCCAGTAGATCGCCGACCCCGCCATGATCACCGGGCGTTCGGCCTTGCGCAGGGCGTCCGCCGCCTTCTTGACCACCTTCGGGTCGGGATAGACGCGGCCCTCGGGGCGATAGCTCTGGGGGAAGAAAACATCGTTCTCCTCCACCTTCATGAAGAGCACGTCGGTGGGGATCTCCAGGAAAGCCGGGCCCTGGCGACCGGTCAGCGCGGCGCGGAAGCCCATGGAGATGTACTCGGGGATGCGCTTGGTGTCGTGCACGCACTTCGCCCACTTGGTGATTGGCTCCAGCATCTTCGTGTGGTCCATGTCCTGCAGCGAGCCCATCTCGAAGCGCGAGAGTGGGCTGCGGCCGCCGATGATGAGCATCGGCGACTTGTTGTGCCAGGCGTTGGCGATGGCGGTCGTGGCGTCCGTAACGCCGGGGCCGGCAGTGACGACGCCGACGCCGCAGCGGCGTGTGGCGCGCGACCAGCCCTCAGCGGCGTGCCCGGCCACCTGCTCGTGGCGCACGTCGATGACGCGCACGTTCTCGTCGAGGCAGGCGTCGTAGATCGCCTGGACATGCCCGCCGCAGAGCGTGAAGATCGTATCGACGCCTTCTTGTTTGATCGCGCGGACGACGAGATCGCCGCCGTCTACCAGGGCCATGGGGCGCCTCCTTTGCGTTAGGTGTCAGGTGTTAGGTGTTAGGTGTCAGCAGGGCATCGCCAATAGTAGGCGATGGGCGCGAGGGAGACAAGCGGGAGCCGGCCTTCATCGCCGCCTCCGCGGCTCGCCAGCGGGTCGGGATCACGTCAGAACGGCAGCCCCTGCAATCCCTGCATGCCCTTGGCCGCGCTGATCTCGCCGGTGTGAATCGCCATCTGCATGCCTGTCAGCCTGAGAACGAAGCCGACATCCCGCTTCCCGAAGACCGGCGTATCGAGCTGACGCTCCAGGGCCGCGTCGTCGAGCGCCTCGATTGCCAGACTGGCCTCGCGCAGGTTCGTTGAGTACTCCTGCATATCGCTGAGGTTGATGGTGGCGTCCGTCTTCCAGACCTCGATGAAGTTGGAGGGAAGGCCGGTCTTCTGCGCGACGCCCAACCACAGCAAGGGCTTACCGAGGCCCATGAGGTTCATCCAGAAGTCAGCCGAAGACAGGGTATGTGCATGGAGCTTCGAGATCGGGTTGGCGCTGCCCTCCGGCTGCCAGGAATACTGCTCTGGAGTCAGGTCGGCGATGACCTGATCGAGCCAGTCGAATGCTTCGTTGAGTTGCAGGCGGAGCATGGTGGAGTTCTTCATCAGACTACGCGCCTCCTCCCGGGAGTTTGCTTGGCAAAATTGCATCGCCCATAGTAGGGGATGAGGGATACAGCGACAAGCCTTGTGGCGAGGGGTGAGTTTGTTTGGCAAAAAGGTCCGTTGGCTATGTTTGGTTAGCGGATGTTTGATACTGGTTGTAGAGTTCTATGGATAATTAGTGGTTTTTGTGCCGTACAGCGCGAAACTTAGTGTGGGGATACGAAAAATTTGGTTTCTTTGGGATTATTTATGCCCATTGAGGGCAATTCGGGGGGTTATTGGCTCACAGTCAGCCGGCCTTGAAGCGCTCCGCCTCACCCGAGCCGCCGGTCGCGTCGCCGGCGCTGTAGGAATGAGCGCCGGCGCCGGCGAGCCTTCCGCCGTCGACGATCAGGTACTCTTCCCGAATCGGCCGCCCTTCAAACCAGCACTCGAGGATTTCTCGCGTTCCCGCGGCGTACCGAGCCTGCGCCGACAGCGATGTCCCCGAAACGTGCGGCGTCATGCCGTGATGAGGCATCGTCCGCCACGGGTGGTCCCTTGGCGCGGGCTGAGGGAACCAGACGTCCCCCGCATAACCGGCCAGTTGCCCACTCTCCAGTGCACGCGCCACCGCGTCCCGGTCGCAGATCTTGCCTCGGGCGGTGTTCACTAGATACGCGCCCCGCTTCATCTTGCTGATCAACGCATCGTTGAACATGTGCTCCGTCTCCGGGTGCAGAGGCGCGTTGATCGTGACGACATCGCACACCCGCACCAGCGATTCCACATTAGGGTGGAAGGTCAGTTCCAGCTCCTTCTCGACACTCTCCGCAAGCCTGTGCCGGTCGGTGTAGTGCAACTTCACATCGAACGGCTTGAGTCTCCTCAGGACCGCCGTCCCGATTCGGCCCGCCGCGACGGTTCCGACGGTCATGCCTTCGAGGTCGTAGGACCGCGAGACAGCGTCGGCGATGTTCCAGCCGCCGCTCACGACCCATTGATACGAGGGGATGTAATTGCGGACGAGCGATAGGATCAGCATCACAACGTGCTCGCTGACGCTGATGCTGTTCGAATACGTCACCTCGGCGACGGTCAACCCGCGCTCCGTCGCCGCCTGGAGGTCGACGTGGTCCGACCCGATTCCCGCCGTCACCGCGAGCTTCAGCTTCGGCGCCCTGGCGATCCGCTCGGCGGTCAGGTAGGCCGGCCAGAACGGCTGCGAGATGACAACGTCAGCGTCCGGCAGCTCGCGATCGAACACGCTGTCCGTGCCGTCCTTGTCCGAAGTGACGACCAGCGTGTGACCCAGCCCTTCCAGGAACCCCCGCAGCCCCAGCTCACCCGAGACGCTCCCCAGCAGCTCTCCCGGCGTGAAGTCGATCGCGCTCGGCGACGGCGTCGTCTGTCCCCCCGGATAGCGTTCCACGCGCGGTACACCGTCTCGCGCATACGATTGCGGGTAACCTCCGACCGGATCGTCGTAGAGAACACAGAGGACCTTGGCCATCGTCTCACCTCCCGAGGAATGCCCCTTATTGCCGCGTTTAATTCGCGGCGGCCCCATTGTAAGCCCTGCAAGCCGATGCGCAAGGGATGGGGACTATGCCCCCTTCTCGCATCGCCGCTTCAGCCCCTCCCCCTCCATTCGCACGTTCCGCCTACCGACGAAGGCAAGGAGCGGAAAGAAGAGCGTGGCGGCCAGACCGCTCATCGTCACCCCTAGCGTCACGTTCGAGCCGTCACCGTCGGGCTCGATGAGATGCGAGGCGCTGGCGCTGATGCCGCGCGTCCGCGTATCCCACGTGAACGATCGCCCGGGCGTGAACTCGCTGACGGTGAAGACGGACGCCGGCGCGCCCTTCGCCTCCACGTGCACCGTGCTGCCGAGCCCGAAGTCGCCCGCCTCCAGCCGCTTGACCGACCGCATGGACTCCGTCCACTCCGGCCAGCGCTCGACGTCGGTCATGACGGCCCAGACGGCTGCCGGCGCCGCGTCGATGTGGATCGTGCGCGAGATGCGTAGGGGCATGGTTACGCCTATCGGGGTGGCAGCTCAGGGGCATCGCCATCAGACACTAGCGCGACTAGCGCCAAGGCCACGCCGATTGCGGTCAGAACAAGCGCAGGAATGGCAATAGCCAGCTGAACGGCGTGGCGTCTATCGGCACGCTCGTCGCTGTGGACGGATCGCTGTTCCAGGTTGTTGAGCCGTTCAAACACCGTGAGGAAGAGAGCGTACGCATATGCGATCGGGCTCGTGCCCTCAACCGCTAGCTCGATACCAGCGCCTGAATATACGGCGTCGGATCCCAGGCTCTCATCTCCACCGGTAATAATACCCTCGCCAGCGGCAGCCTTCGCGCGAACATCTTTCGCCACCTCCTCGAAATTGATTTGTAGCCGCGAAATCGCATGCTGAAGGGCGTGATTGGAGAGACGCGAGCGCTCGATTGCAGCCGCGATTGCGGCGTATGGGATGCTCATGCGTTCCATGGCGAATAGCTGCGTGGAGGGGATGGTCATATGTTGCAAGGTAGCGTTCAGCTGCTCCGACGGGATTGTTAGGTGCCTCAGGGCGGCGTTCAGCTGCTCCGACGGGATTGTTAGGTGCCTCAGGGCGGCGTTCAGCCGTTCCGACGGGTTCGTTAGGCGCCTCAGGGCGGCGTTTAGTTGTTCAGAAAGGGTGGTCGTAAGTCGCAGGGCTGCGCTCAGCTGGCCAGAAGTGATGGTGACTGCTTGGGTCATGTGATTCAGGATTATCAGGTTGTCCTCTTGCTAGAGTCATTGTCTCGCGCCGGGACTAGGCGACGCAAGTAATTGGTGGTGACGCGCCACACCCCGGAGACGGCCATGCCGCTTCCCCCCTACGCCAGCGCCCCCGCCACCATGAGCTCCGCAATCCCCTCATCGTCGAGACCGAGGATCTCCTTGCAGACGTACTCCGTGTGCTCGCCTAGGCAGGGGGCGGGGGAACGCAGGCGCCCCGGCGTCTTCGAGAGGACGAAGGGCGGGCCGTCGTAGGCGGTGCGGCCGGCCTCCGGGTGGTCGAGGTAGACGTAGTAGCCGCGCGCCTTCATGTGTTCGTCCACATCGAGGAGCTCGCGCGCGCTCTGCACGACGCCCGCTGGCACGCCGCTCGACTGCAGGTCCTCCATCAGGGTGTAGGCGTCCTTGTCGGCGGTCCAGGCGCTGATGTGCTGGTCAAGCTCGGCCTCGTTCTCCTTGCGCCGGGCGAGCGTGCCGAACTTGGCGTCGGTCGCCCAATCGGGGTTGTCCATGACTTCGGTCAGCCAGCCCCACTCCTCCTGACTGAAGCAGGCGATGGCGATCCAGCGCTCGTCCATCGGGCGGCCGCCGTCGCTCACGGGCGCGCACTTGAAGGCGTTGTGTGGCGAGGCGTAAGGCAGGCTGTTGCCGATGTGCCCCTGGACGCGGCCGTTGGCGGTGTAGTCGAAGATGGCCGGGCCCAGCGGCGCGGCGGAGGACTCGAGCTGGGCAAGCTCGATGCGCTGGCCCTTGCCTGTGCGGTGGCGGTAGCGCAGGGCGGCCATGATCGCGACGAAGGTGTGGCCGGGGTTGATCACGTAGTCGGGGTAGTTGGTGCCGAGGCCGATCGGCGGGCGGTGGGCGAAGCCCGAGAGGTGGTTGTAGCCGGTGATCGGCGTCAGCACCGCGCCGAAGCCGAGGAAGTCGCGGTGGGGGCCGTCGAACCCCTGCATGGGCACGTAGGCGGCGATGATCTGCGGGTTGATCGCTGTGAGTTTGTCGTAGGTGAGCCCCCAGCGTTCGACGACACGCGGGGTGATGTTGGTCAGGAAGATGTCGGCCCATTCGATGAGCCTGTGGGCGACGCGAGTCCCCTCCTCGCTGTTCAGGTTCAGGAGGATGCCCAGCTTGCCGGCGTTGTAGTTGTTGAAGTAGCCGCTGACGTTGTAGCCGGTCTTACCTTTGGCGAACGGCGCAACGGTGCGCAGGGCGTCAATATGCGTCTCCGACTCGATGCGGACGACGGTTGCGCCGTAATCGGCGAGGATGCGACCGCAGATGGGGCCGGCGCCGAACCAGGAAAAGTCGGCGACTTTCACGCCATCGAGGGGGAGGAGGGCGGTCATCGGCGACGCTCGCTGACGCCCGACCGAACGCGCACAGGCGTTTGCCCCACCCCAGATTCCTTCGCGCAGATGAGTTGGTGTAACGCGCAGATGTGGCTGCCGCTCAGAATGACAGATGCTGGGACGCCTTCGAAGGGGACGCGTGTGTTCACGCGACCTTCTCAACGAACGCCCTGAGAATGGCGTTGAACTCCTGCGGTTTCTCCATCTGGATAAAGTGGGCGCAATCGACGGTCGCCACTTGCATGCCGGGATAGCGCGCCTTCAGATCGTCCTCGGTCGCCGGCAAGGTGGCGGCGCGCACGAAGAGCGATGGTACGGGTATTGGGCCGGGCAGCATGTTTCCCTCGGCTGTCGTACTCGCGATGGCCGTGTGCATGAGCCTCTGGGGTGCCATAGCCATAGCTTCGGCTATGTCGTCTTTCATGGCAGTCGGCGATTCTGTGTTGAAGAGGAAGCTCTTGACGAACTTGGTCGTGGTCTCGCGATACGCCGGCGATTTCATGCCTTCGATCGTAGAGGCCAGCAGCGGCTGAAACTGCTCCGGGAAGGGCATCATCACGGCGTCGACGAAGACGGCCCCGAGGGTGAGCTCCGGATGCTTGCGGGCGATGTTGAGGGCGATCTGGCCGCCCATGCTGTGCCCGATGATGACCGGCCTCTCGAGGCCGATTTCGCGGGTCAGCCACACGACATCGTCCACGAACTCAGGGACGGTGTAATCCTGGTCCGGCGCGTGGGAATCGCCGGTACCGCGCAGGTCAACAGCGACGACGCGGTGACGCTGCGCGAATTCCGGGATCTGGTCGCGCCAGTGGGTGTGGTTGCAGCACCAGCCGTGGATGAACAACAGCGGCGGGTCGCCGGAGCCCGTATCGACGTAAGCGAGCTTTACGCCGTCTCGGATAACCGACTTCGTATCTGTAGACGTCACCATTACGCTACCTTCCTTTCAGCCTCTCCGCGATACCCGCCAGTAGCGCACGCACGTATCGCAGGTCATCGCTCTTGGGCTCATACTCGTTCCAGCGCGCCGCCCGCTGCTCGAGGAACAGGCAGGCGCGGAGATCGTCCAGCGACCTCTTTAGTGAACTGTTCTCGGCGTAGTCCTTCCTCACGCGACGCACCAGTCTGGATAGCTTCGAGATGTCGCCCGCGTAGTTGTACCCATCGAACGTCAGGGCAAATTCCACTACATCGCGCCAGGACGCTTGAACATCCGGCACATCATCGATCGTCAAGTCGTCACTGCGAATCCAGTCCCCCGGGCGTACTGGGGTCACGACACGCCACCAATCTCTCTGAGCACTTCCTCCGTGTGCTCGCCCGCCGCCGGCGGACGGTGCCGGATCGCCCACGGCGTCTCCGACAGCCGGTACGGCGGGCCCGGATACTCGAGCGTTGCGCCCAGGTCCCCGTGCTCGACCGGCGTGAGCCAGTTGCGGTACTGGAGCTGCGGGTTTTTGGCGATATCCTCCGGGGTCGAGACGATGCCGAAGAGGAGCCGGCGACCCTGGCCTTGCTCGTACATTTCCCACTTCGTCTTGGTCGTGACGAAGCGCTTGAGCACCTCGTTCACGTGGCCCATCATCTGAATCTTCCGAGGAAGACTGGCAGGGTCTTGCGTCAGCGTAATGAGAAAGCGGAGGTTGAGGTTGGAGACGAACTCCTTGTATGGCTCGTCGTCGAGGTCTTCGGCCTTGCCCTCCTCGACCATCCAGGCGGCGAGATCAGACCACGGGGCGCCGCCGGGGGTGCCGAGGTAGCCGAAGACCCAGCCGTCGCTGCACTCGTAGGGGCCGATGCCGGCAACTTCCAGCGGAATGATACCTTTGTGACCGTTGCGGAACCGCAGCGCTTCCATCATGTCCCAGGTCTGCATCGCGGTCTCCTGGGCGATGGAGAGCGACTCCTGCATGGAGACGTCGACGTGCTGTCCCTCGCCGCTGACATCACGATGATAGAGGGCCGTCAGCGTGCCGCCGGCGGCATGAATTGAGGCTGAGACGTAACCCTGCTTCCAGGGGAGGAGGTTCGGAGGGTCGCCGGGATCGCCGGCCAGCCACATTACGCCGCCCATTGCGACCCCCACGATGTCGGGTGCCTTGTATGCTGCGTGCGGCCCCGTCTGGCCGAAGCCCGTGATCGACGTGAGCACGATGTCCGTCTTCAGCTTCGAGAGGCCGCTGTAGCCGAGGCCGAGGCGGTCCAGATAGCCGGGCGTAAAGCTCTCGACGACAACGTCGGCGGTCCTGACGAGCTTCGCGAACTGCGCGCGCCCGTCGGCAGACTCAATGTCCAGCGTCACGCTGCGCTTGTTAGTGTTCAGGTTCAGCCAGTAGAGGCTCGCGTCGTCGCCTTCCTCGTCGTGGAAGAAGGGCGGCAAGCGGCGGACCGGGTCGGCGGCGGGGGGCTCGATCTTGATCACGTCGGCGCCGAGATCGGCGAGCAGCTTCGTGCAGTATTGCCCGATCTCGCCGGCCAGGTCGAGAACGCGTATGTCGTCTAACGCGCTGGGGAGGTGCGAGGCCGTCATGACCCACAATTATAGCGGACGTTCGAGAACAGTCGATACCACGACAGGATCGAGCAAAATTCATACGATTTACCTATAGAAATCGATTGACGAGGCGATATAAGCGGTTGTATGATTCCTGAATCCAACGTTTCCGATTAAGGGAGGGAAAACATGCTCAACGATTTTAAGCAGTTTCTTCTGCGTGGAAACGTCGTAGACCTTGCGGTGGCAGTCGTTATCGGTGTCGCGTTTGGCGCGGTAGTCACCGCGTTCGTCGAAGATCTTGTCACGCCGTTGATCGCGGCCATCGGGGGCCAGCCGGACTTCTCGGCTCTCGACTTTTCGATCAATGACAGCAAGTTCCTCTACGGGGATTTCATCAACAAGTTGATTAACTTCGTGGTTGTAGCAGCCGTCATCTTCTTCGTGGTGGTCCAGCCCATGAACATGCTGATGCAGCGCATGAAGAAGGAGCCACCTGCGGACCCAACGTCCAAGAAGTGCCCCGAGTGCCTCAGCGAAGTTCCGATCGAGGCGCGGCGCTGCGCCTTCTGCACTTCGCAACTATCGGCGGCCTAGCGCCTATTCCTCCCAGGGCGCTTGATCCGGCCGCCGTGCTATCGTGGAAGGGTGCGACAGGGTAGCTGGTTAATCACGAAGATCGGAGGGGTAGTGGCCGGTTCGGTCTGCCTCGGCACCCTTGCCGCCGGGTGCGGTAGTGGAGGGTCGTCGATACCGGCCGAGATTCGTGATACAGTCGCAACTTACGTAAGCACAACCGGCCTCACACGACCTCTCGGCGTGCCGGACTACTTCCTGCTTTCAACGCCCGCGGAGTGCCCAACGCCCAGCCCTCAGGTCCAGCACGTCGATCGCGGCGGAGATTCCTGGCTGGGCTCCGAGCGTGCTCTTCACGGCACGCTCTGTATCATCACCGCCCGCTCGGAGATTGGGCCGGAGACTGCCACCATCATCCTATCCTTCGCTCCTCCTTCGGAGGCGTGGCAGCTGGTCCTGGAGCGCGCGGACGGGAATTGGCAGGTGATCGAAGCACAGAGCCTTGGTACGTAGGCGCGCTAGTCTTTCAGGAACGGCAGCAGCGCCGCGAGGAACTCCTGCGGCCGTTCGATGGCCGCGTTGTGGCCCGCGTCGCGAATGAGCTCCCAGGTTGCGCCGGGGATTAGCCGGCTCAGGTGCTTCGACGCCTTCGCCGGGACCATGCGCGCGTCGGCGCCGTCCATCACCAGCGTGGGAACGCAGATGCGCCGGGCGTCCTCGGTCATGTCGATGTCTAGAAGCTCCCGCCCCACGTCTAGGAGAGTCTCGTTCGGCACGCGCAGGATGTCGCGCGCCAGTTGACGGCGGTCTACCTGCGAAAGGTGGCGGGTGTCGCGGCCCATGTGGAGCCGTCGCACGAAGAACCACCACTTGATCGGGATCTTCGGGATCAGGTCGGTAATCACCGGGATGCGCCCGAGCAGGTCGTAGGTGAAGCGGAATCGCTTCGGCAGGTCTGACGCGCGGTAGACGGGCCCCTGTAGCGCCAGTTTTTGAACGCGCTCGGGGTAGCGGTGCGCGAAGTCCAGCGCCACGGTGCCGCCTACCGACACGCCCACGAGGTGGAAGCGGTCGATCCCCAGCTCGTCGGTCAACTGGCGCACGAATTCGCGGTAGCCGGCGATCGATGGTGCTTCGATGAGCGTCTGCGAGCGGCCGAAGCCGGGCAGGTCGGGAGCGATCGTGTGGTATCGCTTGCCCAGTTCCGGCAGGATGTGCCTAAACATCCAGGAAGACGTCCCGATCCACCCGTGCAGCAGGACCAACGAGCCCTGCGACTCGCCCGACGGCGTCGCTTCGCGGAAGAACGCGTTGCGGCCGCCGATCTTGAGCGTGCGCTGTTCGATGGAGCTGCCTTCCGCGATCACCTTCGCCGCTGTGGTCATCAGCCTTGCCTCATCGTCAGCGAGCTCGCCGTCCCCGAGGTCACGGTCTCGCCACGCTGGTTTTCGCTCCACACGTTGTAGACCTTCCTCAACACGCCCCCCTCCTCGCGACTCTCGCTGAGCCGGCCGTTCGTGGTCAGTGTATCCCCGCAGAGCGCCGGTCGCAGGAACGTGACGGAGAGATTGGCGTGCGCGTACCATTCTTGGCCGAGCTCGCTCTCAATCAGCTCCGAGATGTGATCGACCGACATCAGCCCTTGCGCCACCGTGGCCGGGAACCCGGCCGCCGCGGCGATCTCGGCGCTTGTGTGGATCGACTTCCCTCGAAGCGCGTTGGCGCTGTCTTCGGAGTAGGCGGTCATCCGCTCCTGTGTGAGGTTTCGCACGACTGGCGTCAACTCCCCCTTCTGCTGACCCCCATTCGCCGGCTGCTTCTTCGCTGTTGGCTCGTCCGCAGTCTCGACCCGTTCCGGGAAAGCCAGCGTCAGCTGCGAATGGCCGATGAGCAGGCCTGTTTCATCGCGACAGCGAGCCTCGAACACCGTCCAGCGCCGTCCCCGCCGTTCGTACTTGTCGAGGAACCTGCCGTATAGAATCGGCTGGCGGTCCAGCCGCAGCGCGGCGGCCGTCTCGATCTGCTGTTTGGCGTGCAACGTCCCGGGAGGCAGCGGCGCTATCTCGCCGATGAAGATCATCGCCGCCTGGCCCAGGAGCGAGGGCGGCGCCACCGGCGGCCCCCAGGGCGAGCGCTCGTGGTGCCAGGGATGCTGGTTCTCCGTCGCCTCAAGGTGACGGGCGATCCGCTCCTTCAGCGGGTATTTCCACGGCCCGTACTGCTTCCCAACCTCAATTCCGTCGTACGAGAGGTCCGTCATCGTATTGGCGATGATAACAGGGGCGTCCGCGCGCGGTCGATACGCCATATCGTGGCCGAGCGCGTTGCGTTGTACCATTGAGTCGGTTAGGGAGACCAGGTCATGCGTGCCATCGCCATCACGGGAGTAGTCGTCGCCGCCTTCGTAGGCTTGATGTACGCGCGGTTTTCGGGAGACGGAGTGCCGGCGCCGGAGGCGACGGCGACGCCCCGGCCGGCGGCAGCGTCCTCGCCGACAGCGTCATCGCCGACGCCCGCCGGAACGCCAGCGGACGCCCTGCAAGGTGTAGCGTCGTTGGAGATTGGGGCCGCCCTGGAATTCCCCAGGGACGTGGTGTTGATGATCGAGACCGGTTGCTGGCAGTGCGACGGCCCAGCGAGCGGCTTTGCGCGCGTCTACCTCGATCCATCTGGGGTTATTCGCGAAGAGACTATCTTTTCACCTGAGAAGCTAGACCTGGGACCTCGACTCGTGACTACCGACGAAGGAGTTCTAGAGCGTCAACCGTTTATAACCGGCTTTGCGGCGCAGCCGGACGGCTCTGAAGTGACCGTAAGCGTCTGTGTCAAAGAGACATGCGGAAGCGGCGGCCTAGACGCCTGGAGTGCAGACTCAGAGGTGGCGCTATTTCGCTCGACCGATGGAGGCGTTACCTGGGAGGACTTCGGGAAGATCGAGGAAGGAGGATATGTTATCGGGTCTCTCGGTGACGGCGCTGTTCTGGTCGCGCTCTATTCAGCGAACCTGGCGCCGGCCTCCTACCGCCGCTTTCCCGGCCTGGACCCCGTTGCGCGGCCGCAGACGGGAGCGCTGAGCGCGCCTCTGGTTCTTACTGACGGAACGATCGTCTGGCCGGACCGCTCACACCTTCGCAGGGCAGACGGGAGCGCGATCCTTAACCTACCGTTTGGCGGAGGCCCACACCAAATCGAAGCCGTGTTTCAGGGGCCGCGGGCCCAGATCGCGGTTACCTGGCTGGCGAATCTACCCGAACAACCGCGGCTGATCAGCCGGTTCGACAGCGACGGGACTCATGTAGAGACCCACGAATTACCTGACTTTTTTCGTTTCGGCGCCTGGCCCGACGCCAGGTTGTTTGGCAACGCCAACTTCTCGAACGATCAGCCCCAGGTTAAGCCGCCAGATGAAAGCGATGGTTACCTGCCGGCCGTGCTCGAAGGCGAAACGATTCGTCCTCTTGCAGGACCCTTTCTGGAGAACCCACTAGGGACTGAGCGCAACCACATCGTCGCGGTCCAGCATGGTCCCTTCGCGCGCGTTGTCAAGACCGACGGCACCTGCGTCAACGTTCGCGCGGGCCCCCTCGCCTCGGCGAAGGTGCTGGACTGCGCGGCGGAGGGGGTGCTCCTGCGGCTGATCAAGGCAGCCGATGCCCAGTCGACAGACGCAAGTTGGTTGCATGTCGCCACTCCCTCCGGCATTGAAGGCTGGGCGAGCTCGAAGTACCTCGAGCACTGATTACACGGCTGCTGCCTGCTGACTACTGACGACTGACGCTGATAGCTGACGCCTGACACCTGGCATATAATCCCCACGTGACCACGCCCCGCCTGGTGCTCATCGACGGGCACAGCCTAATCCACCGCTCCTTCCACGCGCTGAAGGACATGCCCGGACCCCTCCACGTCTCCACGACCGGCGAGTTGACGTTCGGCGTCTACGGCTTCGCCAACACGTTCCTGGCGATGTTCGGGGAGCTAAACCCGACGCACGTGGTGGTGGCGCTCGACATGCCCGTACCCACCTTCCGCCACGAGATCACGGACACCTACAAGGCGACGCGCGTCGGCATGCCGCAGGAGGAGCGCGAGGAGTTCAAGCGCCAGTTCAACCGCTGCCGCCAGCTGATCGAGACGTTCGGCATGCCGATCTTCGAGCTCGAGCGCTTCGAGGCGGACGACATCATGGGGACGCTGGCGGCGCAGGCGGCGCAAAAGGGCATCGACACCTACCTCGTCAGCATGGACAGCGACATCGCCCAGCTCGTGGGCGGCAGCGTCCACCTCTGGATGTACCGTCCCTACCAGCGCGATTCCGTCGTCTTCAAGACCGAAGGCGATGTGGTGGAGCGTTACGGCGTGCTGCCCCTTCAGGTGCCCGACCTGAAGGCGCTCAAGGGCGACACCTCTGACAACATTCCCGGCGTCCCCGGCGTCGGTGACAAGACGGCGATCAAGCTCGTCCAGACCTTCGGGGAGGTGGAAGCGATGCTGGAACGCATCGATGAGGTCCAACCGGCTAAGCTCCAGCCCTACCTCCGCGAGAACGGCGAGCGGGTGCGGCAGAGCAAGCTGCTGGCGACGATCGTCCGCGACGCCCCGGCGACGCTCGATCTCGACGCCGCCGACTTCTACGCCCACTTCGACCGCGAGCGCGTCCTCGCCTTCTTCCGCGAGCTGGAGTTCCGTACTCTGGGTGAGCGCCTGCCGCAGGGCGCGGCCACGACGGCGGCGGTGGCGCCTGCCGCCTCGAGCCCGTTGGAAACGCACGTCTCAGTTGTTCGCAGCCAAGAGGAACTCGATGCGCTGGCGAAGCGGATCGCTGCCGAGAAGGCATTCGTCCTCGATGTCGAGACGAGATCGCGCGAGGCGATGCGCGCCGATATCGTCGGTCTCGCCATCGGTCTCGGCGACGACGCGTACTACCTGCCCGTGGGTCACGCGCCGCGGCTGGGTGAGGACGGCAGCCAGCTCCCGCTCGATGCTGTGCTGAGCAAGCTCGGTCCGTTGCTCGCAGACCCGGAGGTGAAGATCAGCGGCCACTACCTCAAGCCGGACATCATCGTCCTCGCGCGGCACGGTGTCTGGCCCGAGGGCTTCGCCTTCGACACGATGCTGGCGACGCGCCTCTTCGGCGAAGGCGGCCGCGCCGGCAAGCCCGAGGAAGGCGCGCTGTCGCTCACCGAGATCGCCCGACAAAGGCTGGGCCTGGAGTTGCCGGAGCGATCCGCGCTTCTCGGCTCAGGCACACGCAAGGCCGCGCAGCTAACGATAGACCAGGTTGAGATCGAGCGCGTAGCAGACGTGGCGGCTGCATCGGTCGCTGCCATAGGTCGCCTGCGGGCGCCGCTCGCAGCGGAGCTCGAAGAGAAGGCGCTCAAGCGGCTCTTTGAGGAGATAGAGTTGCCGCTCGTCTCCGTCGTTGCGCGCATGGAGATGAACGGCGTGGCGATCGACACCGGCGCGCTGCGCGAGATGTCCGAGTCGCTCGTGATGGAGGTGCAGCGGCTGGAGCACGAGATTTACGCCTCCGTCGGCCACGAATTCAACATCGGCTCGCCCCAGCAGCTCAGCCACATCCTTTTCGAGGAGTTGCACCTGCCCAAGAACGTCAGCCGCCGCCTGAAGACCGGCGCATACAGCACGGACAGCGACGTCCTTGAGGCCCTGCGCGGTCTGCACGACATAATCGAGCACCTCTTCGAGTACCGCGAGATCACCAAACTCAAGTCGACCTATCTCGACCCGCTGCCGTCGTTCGTGAACCCGCAGACGAACCGCGTGCACGGCGAGTTCAACCAGGTCGGCAGCCTCACCGGTCGCTTCTCCTCGACCAACCCCAACCTCCAGAACATACCTGTGCGCACGAAGCTGGGCGAGCAGATCCGCCGTTCCTTCGTCGCGCGCGACGTCGGGCCGGACCCGATGCTCCTCTCGGCTGACTACTCACAGATCGAGTTGCGCATCATCGCGCACATCACGCAGGACCCGAACCTCGTCGAGTCCTTCCGGCGCGACGAGGATATCCACGCATCGACCGCCTCGCAGGTCTTCAGCGTGCCGCTAGAGGCGGTCACCTCCGACATGCGGCGGCGCGCCAAGGTGTTCAACTTCGGTGTGCTGTACGGCCTCTCGGAGCACGGTCTCGCCGTCCGCGAGAAGATCTCGCGCGAGGACGCCGCCGCCTTCATCCGCACCTACTTCGAGAAGTATCCCGGGATCCGGCGCTACACCGAAGAGACCGTGTCGAGCGTTCGCAGCCTGGGCTATGGGCAGACGCTCTTCGGCCGCCGCCGCTACTTCCCGGAGATCAACTCGACCAACTTCAACGTGCGCGGCGGGGCCGAGCGCGAGGCGATCAACATGCCTGTGCAGGGCACAGCCGCCGACATCATCAAGACCGCGATGAACCGACTCGACGCCGAAATGCAGCGGCGTCGTCTCCGCAGCTTGATGATCCTCCAGATACACGACGAGCTGATCTTCGAGTGCCCCCAGGAGGAACTCGATCAGATGCGCCAGCTCTGCCTCGACATAATGCCGAGCCCGCTCGAGATGGCGGTGCCCCTCAAGATCGACACCAAGACCGGCCGCAGCTGGGGCGATATGCAGTACGGCGACGCTGTCGAGGTCGGCGAGTTCGCTTAAAGTCCACCGCGTGACCGCTTTCGATGAACGATGGCGTACCTTTGACGGTTCTTCCACAGGGTTGCTATCCTCGGTGGTAAGGACTCCACCCATGTCATTCGATATCCTCACTCGACGTAACAAAGACCGCGAACGCCACGGAGACCGCCTGCCGCCCGGACAGAAGGTCGTCGAGGACTGGCCGGTCCTGACCTACGGTGGCACACCGCGAGTCGAAACGAAGGACTGGGAACTGCGCCTCTTCGGCCTCGTCGAAAAAGAGGTGAAGTTCAACTGGAAACGCTTCACGGCGCTCCCGGCTAAGACCGTTCACTGCGACATCCATTGCGTGACATCCTGGAGCCGCTTCGACAACGAATTCGAGGGGGTCGCTTTTCTGGAGCTGTTGAACCACGTGAAGCCGAAGCCCAAAGCAACCGCGGTGATAGCCCACTCCTACGGCGGCTACACGACAAACCTGCTGCTGGACGACCTGAAACGCGAAGACGTACTCCTCGCCTACACTCACGCCGGCGGCGACCTTCCACAGGAGCACGGCGGCCCCTGCCGGCTGGTCGTGCCCCACCTCTACTTCTGGAAGAGCGCCAAGTGGCTGCGGGGTATCGAGTTCATTCCGAAGGACACGCCCGGCTTCTGGGAGCAGTACGGCTACCACCTCCGCGGCGACCCCTGGAAAGAGGAGCGCTACTCGTAAGCATGACAACGCCCACCGTCCCGCTCGCCCTCGAGGATCCGACGAACAGCGCCATCCTTGCTGTTTCTGAAGACAGCCTCGAAGGCTTCCAGGCTGACCCTTTCGGCGAAATAGCCCGGCGTTCAGGCGTGCCGCTTGAGACCGTCGTCGAGCGCATCCGCGCGCTGCTGGCGGCTGGCACGATCCGCCGCGTGCGGCAGACGCTGCTTTCGAACAACCTTGCCGAGGGCGCGCTCGTGGCCTGGCAGGTGCCTCAGGAGCGCCTGCACGAGGCCTTCGATTTCATGTTCCAGGATGACCCGTTTTCAGGCCACGTCGTGATCCGGACGACCGACAACGAAAGCGCCGGCTCGCGCTACAGGCTGTGGACGACCCTTAAGGTGCCGCAGGGCTACTCGATTACGAGCCACTGCGACCTCCTTCAGTCGAAGACCGGTGCGCTTGGCTATCGCCTGATGCCGGCCAAGGCGCTCTTCGTCCTCGGCGTCGGCCACGTCCGACGCCGCACCATCGAGCCGGGGAGCAGGTCGGACGCCCCTGCCGAGGCGATGTTTCCGCAGGTGGTGGAGTTGAGCGACGTAGAATGGCGCGTGCTCGTGGCGCTGAAGCGCGAATTCGCCACGGGGGAGTTGGTGGCCGACCTCTGGCGCCCGCGGGCAGAAGAGGCGGGCGTCTCGTTCGTGGAGTTCTGCGGCATCGCGGCCTCGCTGGCCGAACGCAGATTGTTAGGGCGCTTCTCGACGTTCCTTGAGCACGTGAAGGAGATAGCGGGCGGTGAGCGCGTCACGCGTTACAACGCCCTCTTCCACTGGGCCGTTCCGGCGGGGCGGGAGGTCGAAGCCGGTCGCGAGGTGGGTCGCCATCACATCCTCACGCACGCCTACTGGCGGGAGGGCGGCCCCGAGTTCAACAACGTGAACGTCATGGCCGTGGCCCATGGCACCGACAAGACGCGTGTACTGGAGCACAAGGCCGCCATCGATGCGCACCTGGCGTCAGCTGGCATCCCCGTGGCTTACACGAACGTCTTCTGGGGCGGCCGCAGCGAGATTAAGCCGTCGGAGATATCGCCGCTGGCATACGCCGCTTGGTGCGGCGAGATTGGTGTGGATGAGAAGGCCATGAGGGTCTAGTTATGGCTCGTGATACATAATTATGGCCGACGTGCTATAATACCGACGATGAGAACTACAATCGTCATGCCCGATGAGCTTCGCGAACGTGTGCGCCGCGTGGCTGGCGAGCAAGGCATCTCGATGGGGCAGTTCGTGCGGGAAGCAATCGAGGAGAGAGTGAAGAAGTCACGGCGTCGCTTCCGATTCATCGGAATAGCCAGCGTCGAAGATGATCTTGGTCGTCGTTCAGGCGAGGAGCCGGCTATCCCGGAACCGTGGCGCTAGTATTCGACACTGGACCGCTGGTGGCGGCGGCAAATAGGCGTGACCGCGCTCATTCGGTATGTCGCAGCCTGATCGAGGAAACCGAGGAGTTATTGGTGGTTCCCGCGCCGGTACTCTTCGAGGTAGACTACTGGCTGCGGACGCGTTTGGGTACAGGAGCACTACTCGCCTTCCTTGATGAGATAATCTCGGGCAATTTTTTCGTGGAAGATCCGAAGCCCGGAGACTATCAACGGGCGCGCGACTTATGCGAAAAATATGGTGACTCCGACATCGGTTTCGTTGATGCGGCAGTGATGGCCATCGTCGAGCGCCTCAACGAACCAAAACTGGCGACTCTCGACCATCGTCACTTCGGCATGATCCGGCCGCGTCACGTGGATGCGTTAATCCTCCTGCCCGAGTAGTCAGCGCAGAAGGAAAACGCATCATACTCTCCATGACTACTGACACCAACGACTTCGTAATCCCCAGGGCCGCCTGCTATTCTGAACATGTGACCGGGATATTCGCCGTGCCTCATCCCGACAGCCAGATCGAGTCAATCTGTCCCAGCGCTGTCTACACACACGAAAGAGGGGAAAAAAAGGAAAAATTTCTTGGAGCTATCAAACGCCAGATACGAATCCCAAAGATCAATCAAAAGCGATGACCGAGGCCACAGGCGCCTCCCACACCGACCGCTTCCGCTTCTACCTGCGCGAGATCGGCCAGGGGCCCAAAGCCGGCCGCAACCTCTCACGCAAGGAGGCGCGCGAGGCGATGGAGCTGATCCTCTCCCAGCAGGCCTCGCCGGCGCAGATGGGCGGCTTCCTCCTGCTTCAGCGCTACAAGGGCGAGTCGCCCGAAGAACTGGCCGGCTTCGCGGAGGCGATTCGCGCTTCCGCCCGTACGATTCGCCCGAAGGTCGAAGGGCTGCTGGACGTCGGTAGCCCCTACGACGGGCGCAAACGCAGCATCGTCGTCAGCCCCGCCTCCACCATCGTCGCCGCGGCGGCCGGTGTGCCTGTCGTCATGCACGGTGAGAGCGTGATCGGCCCCAAGTTCGGGGTTCCCGTGGGGGACGTGCTGGATTCCCTTGGAGTCGAGACCCATGCGGAGCCGGAGGAGGTGCAGCGTAGCGTTGAGGATATCGGGTTTGGTTTCATGCGCCAGCGCCATTTCGTGCCGCAGATGTACGCTCTGAAGGACTTACGAGCGGAAATAGCACTGCGTAGCTGTCTCAGCACGCTTGAAAAGATCTACAACCTGGCCGGCGCCCAGTTCAGCGTCATCGGTCTTACCCATCTGCCGTACTTCGAGAAGATGATGGCCACGGCGCAGTTGATGGGCTTCCAGCGCATCCTCATCGTGCAAGGCATCGAAGGCAACGAGGACGCGCCGACGTCCCGGGCCTGCCGCGTCTTCGAGTGGGCGCAGGGGGAGACGCGGGAGTTCAAGCTCGATCCGGGGGAATACGACCTTCAGGCCGCTACGAAGGAAGAGATGGCGGGTGGCGACGCGGACCACAACGCGTCGATCGCCGAGCGGATCCTGGAAGGGGCACCCGGTGGCCACCGCGATCTCGTCTGCCTCAATGCCGGTCTGCGCATCTACCTGACGGGTCGAGCCGGTGACATCGGCGAGGGAATCGGGCGCGCGCGGGCAGTGATCGACTCCGGCCAGGCGATGGCAAAGCTGAAAGCGCTGCGGGAACGCCGGCGCTAAGGCGCGCAGAGTAGATGAAGCCCTTCCACTTGGCCGTCCAGGGGCGTAAAATCCGGTTGTAATGGACGACTATGGTCTAGATGTCGGCGAGGTTACGAAGGTCATCGATGCCGCCGAAGTCCTGGTTGTCCGCTTCGCCATCCTCGACAAGCGCCTGCTGGTGGACACCCGCACGAGCGACAAGGAAGGTCCCACCATCGCGATCGTGCCCAAGGCCGGTTCCATCGAGGAGCGATTCAAGGCGCTCAAGAAGCTACGACCTCTCTTCCCACTCCCGGAGAAGATCATGTCCTTCCTCTGGCCTCGACATGTGGAGACTTTCCGAAAGTCGGGCCTCTGGGACAAGATAGAGTCACGGCTGGTCACCCTGGGCGGCGAGGCGATGACCGAGCGCTGCCGCAAGGTGTACGAAGAGCTGGCTCAACTTGAGCGCCTCGAAGTGCTGACGGCGATCCGTGGCGGCGAAGGCTACCAGTCGCTCTGGGAGCGCGCGAATTAACCAGTCCCTTGGCAGCGGCCGTCCGGGCGCGTTCCACCGTCGTTGATGAAGACGATCGATCTCCGTAGCGATACGGTAACGTTGCCCTCTGCCCCCATGCGCGAGGCGATGGCGAATGCCGAGTTGGGCGACGACGTGATGGGCGAAGACCCGACGGTGAACCGCCTGCAGGAGATTTCCGCGGCGATGCTCGGCAAGGAAGCGGCGCTACTGACGACGAGCGGTACCCAGGCGAACCTCATCGCCCTTCTGACGCATTGCCGCCGCGGCGAGGAAGTGATCGTGCCGGCCAACAGCCACACGCTCGTCTTCGAAGTAGGCGGCGCCTGGGCCGTCGGCGGCCTCGGCCTGCGGCCCGTGACGACGGGCGCCAACGGCTGCCCAGACCTACGCGAGATCAAGGCGACGATACGGCCCGACGACGAACACTTCCCGCGCACGGGCCTGCTCTGGCTGGAGAACACGCACAATCGCTGCGGCGGTACCGTGCTAGGCGATGCCGACCTAGCCTCAGTACGAGAGATTGCCGACCGTCGTAAGATTCCCGTGCACATGGACGGTGCGCGCATCTTCAACGCCGCCGTCACCCTGGGTGTCCCGGTCGCCCGCCTCGCGGTGCACGCCGACACCGTGAGCTTCTGCCTGTCTAAGGGTCTTGGCTGCCCCGTAGGCTCTCTCATCTGCGGTACCAGCGAGTTCATCGCCGAGGCGCGTCGTCATCGCAAGATGCTCGGCGGCGGAATGCGCCAGGCCGGTGTCGTCGCGGCGGCCGGCATTTACGCGCTCGAAAACATGGTCGAGCGGCTCGCGGAGGACCACGACACCGCACAGGTCGCAGCCGCGGGTCTCGCAACGATACCCGGAATCACGCTCGCGCCGACGCCTCAGACGAACCTCGTCTACTTCACCGTCGATGGCTGGCGGCTCCGCGAACTGGTCGGCCGTCTCGAGGAGTCCGGCGTCCTCTGCTACGATGAAGACGGCCGCATTCGCTGGGTGACACACTTCGGCATCGAACGCTCTGACATCGACGAAGCACTCGACCGCCTGCGCGCCATCATGGCGGCCGGGGCCTGACCGCCTGTGCGCTGGGCTCTTACGCTGCTGGCCACGCTGCCGGTCCTCCTCGGTGCCTGCGAGGAGGAGTCAGTGCCGCTCAGCGGAAACACCGACGTCGTCTCGCAGATACCGTGGGCGGCCACGGAGATCGTGCGCTACCGGCTCCTGTCCGGCGACGACATCGTCGGGAGCGGCGAGCTGCGCCTGCGCCCGGACGGCGACGAGCGGATAATTCTTGACCAGCGTTTCGAGTTTCCCGACGAGGGGATAACCGATACCGTATCGGTCGTCGCCGACGCGGACACTCTACGCCCTTTGTCCGCCGATCGGCTGATAGACGGTCCAGAGGGTATCCGTCGCTGCGAGGCGAAGTACAAAGCCAATGCGGTGACCGTTGATCAAAAATCGAAGGATAGTGAGCGAACGGACAAACTCGATCTCCCGCCCACGTTTTACGACACGTGGTCGGACCTCTTCCTCTGGCGGTCGCTCGCCTTCGCGGAGGGCTTCGAAGTGCGCTATGCCGATGTCCTTAGCTGCTCGCTGGCCAAACCCGACCTGCTAACGATCGTCCTCAAGGTGAAGAGGGTTGAGAGCGTCACCGTGCCCGCCGGCACGTTCGACGCCTGGCGGTTGGAGATACGCTCCGGTGGTGAGACTCAGAAGGCCTGGTACGCGGACGACGAGGCGAGGACGCTCGTCCGCTACGACAACGGCGACCTCGTCTTCGAGCTCGAGTCCAGCGAGTAGTCGAACTCCCAGGATCCCCCGCTGTGCATCGTGGCGGCGGAAGGAGTGTTGCTTGGCGTCGGCAACGGCTTGGGCACAGCGGGACGCTCTCCGCCTACATCCGCGACAAACTCGATGAAGAGCACGAACCCCAGCAGAAGAATCAGCAAGAACCAGAAGACCCCCCTCCTCAGGGCGCGAAGCACTCCGTCAATCGCGAGAACGAAAAACTCCAACATACTCGGCGTTATAATACAGCGGAGAGCGGGGGTAGCTCAGTGGTAGAGCATCTGCCTTCCAAGCAGAGGGTCGCGGGTTCGATACCCGTCCCCCGCTCCAGAAAGTATTTGAAAAGGAGTTGCGAGTGCCTGAAGTCTCCCCGTCTACCGGCGAGCCCGGCCCGTGACTCCGTGCGAGTCGCGTAGTTTCCTCCTCGTCGGAGGCAGGATGGCGGCATCATGACCCAAAGCGCGGGGTACATCCCGGCCGCTTCGGCGGGCGCATATCCTGTTCGAATAGGAAACTATGTGCGCGCACTCGTGGACGGCGAGCCGGCGTTCCGTCGTATCTGCGAGGCGGTCGAGAGTGCGAAGAAGAGCGCATGGGTGACGGTTGCGTTCATCGATCGCGACGTGCAGATGCCGGACGGACGCGGCAGCTTCTTCGACGTCCTCGACCAAGCCGCGAACAGAGGCTTGGACATACGCGCCCTCTGCTGGCGCTTTGAGCCGCACGGCGAGCCACGGGTCATTACGTCCGCGTTCAGGGGCGACGAAGAGGAACGCGCTTGGTTGACCGACCGGGGATCCCGCTTTCGCTTGCGCTGGGACCACAACCCGGGGTACTGCCACCACCAGAAGAGCTGGGTGATTGACGCCGGGCAGACGGAAGAGACCGCGTTCGTCGGCGGGATCAATCTGCACCACAACTCTGTTGTGCCGGCCGGTCACCCGTTACCGGAACCCGCGCGGGGGAGCACCCATGACGTGTACACGGAACTTCGCGGACCGGCAGCCACGGACGTGCACCATAACTTTGTCCAGCGCTGGAACGAAGCGAGCGAGCGAGAGCACGACCACGGTTTTTGGTTGGACGGCGATGACCTCCCCTTTCCCGGCACATGCTCGGCTCCGGCTGGGGATGCGATCTTGCAGATCACGAGGACGGTTCGCGCTGGTCTATACTCCGACGATACGCCGACGCCGGGCGGCAAGGCTTTTCCTATAGCAGACGGCGAGGGTAGCATCCTTGAGCAATACGTGGCGGCGATAGACGCGGCACGTCATGCGATCTACATCGAGGACCAGGCGATCGGTTCGCCAGTTGTCGTCAGCAGGCTTGAGGCAGCGCTGAAGCGCGGGGTCGACGTGACATTCCTCGTGCCGGGGGTTCCTCACCCGGATATGGCAGCGGCGAGGAAGGCTGCGTCTTCGGGGCCATTCTTCGATCAAATCGCCCGCCTCGGCGAGCACGAGAACTTCCTCCTCGCCGGGATAGCGGGTAATTGTACCGACGGCGGCTACTACGACATCTACGTGCACGCCAAGATCGCGCTGATAGACGATGTCTGGGCGACGATCGGCTCCGCCAACATCGCAAACCGCAGCTTCTACCGCGACACCGAACTCAACGCCTCGTTCTGGCACCCGGAGACAGTAAGGGCGTTGCGGGTGCAGCTGATGGCGGAGCATCTGGGGGAAGACACGGAGAGGCTCGATACTCGCGATGCGATGCGGCGATACCGCGATGCCGCGCGGGACAACGCTTACCGCCGGCGGACTGGAGTACCGCTTGAGGGGTTGGCGCACGCTCTGGACCCGGCCACCTACGGGCTTTAGGCGAAGCAACGAAGGGGATGGATGTGTTAGACCTCGCCGTGCTTGTTTCAGATATAAAACTGGAGCCAACGGTCGGATTCGAACCGACGGCCTGCTGTTTACGAATCGGGTGGTCGATGTGATGCGCAGGAACAGAGGCACGGTGCCAAATTGGCCTCGAATTTCGGTGGATTGCGCTATAATTCTGTTCGATTGGAAGTTTGACGACCGTTGGCCTCGTCTCGCAGATCGGCACACGTCAGACGCGAAAAGAGTTCTAAGGAGCCGTTTTTCGTCATCTGCCCTTCCAAGCAGAGGGTCGTGGGTTCGTCCCCCGCTCCACATATGATTTTGGGATCTCAATCGCCGCCGGTTCAACGTGCGGCGTCTCCATCTCGCATCGTTTGACTAGAAACACCCCGCCATCACCGGCCACCGGCGCGGAGGATTCCTCGGGCGCGGCGGAATCGGCGTAACTGAAGCCGTAGGGCGGGCAATCGCAGCGAATGCAATGGCCGTCGTCGGAGAAGTCGTCGGGATTGAAGTAATGCGCAGCCAAGGTGTGTCCGCAGACGCACAGCTCGCGGCCCGTTGGTGGTGTTGGCGTGGTTGTCATTCGTCCCTCCCGTACCTGTCTGGTTATCCACCTAATCCACCCGCTCTGCCAATACGATATCACCTGGGGCGAAAGCGCGTGGAAGCCGGCCCCGCTGTATCCCCTGACCAGCCTGTGATACCGTACCAGCGTCAATGACCATCGACCTCGGCCAGGCCCGCGCGATCGACTTCCAGACGTTCGGCGAGCCCGGCCAACGCACCTTTCGCTTGCGAGCAGTCGGCGCAGCTGGCCAGACGGCGTCGCTCTGGCTGGAGAAGCAACAGCTGCAGGCTTTCGACATGGCTTTCTCGCAGGTTCTGGCTCAGCTCAACTACACCGAGGAACTGGCGCCGGCTGACCTCAGCGCCTTTCCCGAAAAACCGGAGCACGACTTCCGCGTCGGTCGCATCGGTCTCGGCTTCGATCCCAGCGATCGCGGCATCGTCGTGCACGCCTTCGAGATGGCGGTCGAGGATGAGCAGAACCCAACGCTGAGCGTCCGCTTGACAGCGGAGCAGTGCGCCGGCCTGGTGCCACAGATTCGCGCGATCGTCGAAGCCGGACGCCCCACGTGTCCCCTGTGTGGCGCAGGTATCGATCCAACCGGCCACACCTGCATCCGCAGCAACGGCCACTCGCGCCAGGCCATTCCCGACCCGGGACAGCCGGACGAATCCTGACCAGCGCGTCCCGTTCGGGTTAGAATTATGCACGGAGACTCAACATGACCCCGAAAACTATGTTCGACAAGATCTGGGACGCCCACCTCGTCCGGGACGACCCAGGGGCGGCGGCGCTTATCTACGTCGACCTCCACCTGGTGCACGAAGTTACCTCCCCGCAGGCGTTCGAAGGGCTCCGCTTGTCGAGCCGCGCCGTGCGTCGCCCGGACCTGACGGTCGCGACCGCCGATCACAACGTGCCCACGATAGACCGCCTCGTGATCAAGGACGAGATATCGCGCAAACAGGTGGAGACACTCAAGAACAATTGCGAAGAGTTCGGCATCCGCTACTACGGCATCGATTCTGATAGGCAGGGCATTGTGCACGTCATCGGGCCAGAGCTCGGCTTGACGCGCCCCGGACTGGTCATCGTCTGTGGCGATAGTCACACGTCCACGCACGGCGCCTTCGGGTCGTTTGCGCTGGGCATCGGCACATCGGAGGTCGAGCACGTACTGGCCACCCAGTGCCTGGGGCAGAAGCGGCCGCAGACCATGGAGGTGCGCGTGGACGGCGTGCTGCCCCGCGGCGTCACGGCCAAGGACATCATTCTCGGAATCATCGGCCGTATCGGCGTCGACGGCGCTGTGGGCCATGTGATCGAGTACTCGGGCGAGGCCGTACGTGAGCTCTCGATGGAAGGCCGGATGACCGTCTGCAACATGTCGATCGAGGCTGGAGCGCGTGCGGGTATGATCGCACCGGACGAGAAGACGTTCGCCTATCTGGAGGGACGCGAGTTCGCCCCCAAGGGCGCCGACTGGGATGCGGCAGTCGAGGCCTGGCGCGCGCTGCCAACCGACGACGGCGCGATGTTCGACCGGACAGTCGTGATTGACTGCGTCGACCTCGTGCCGTACGTCACCTGGGGTACGAACCCTGGGATGGTCGTGCCGGTGACGGGCCGCGTTCCAGACCCGAAGTCATTCGAGAGCGCAGGCGATCGCGCCGCCGCAGAACAGGCCTTAGCATACATGGCGCTGGAGCCCGACACGGCGATCCAGGAGATCCACCTCGATCGCGTCTTCATCGGCTCCTGTACAAACGCCCGCATTGAGGACCTCCGCGCTGCGGCGGAGATCGCCAAAGGTCATCACGTGTCAGACACTGTCTGGGCGCTGGTGGTGCCGGGCTCGACACAGGTCAAGAAGCAAGCGGAAGAGGAAGGGCTGGACAAGGTCTTCACTGAGGCCGGCTTCGAGTGGCGTGAGGCCGGTTGTTCGATGTGCCTCGGCATGAATCCGGACATCCTCCAGCCCGGGGAGCGCTGCGCATCCAGCTCCAACCGCAACTTCGAGGGGCGCCAGGGCAAGGGCGGACGCACGCATCTGGTCAGCCCGCAGATGGCGGCTGCGGCAGCCATCGCGGGCCACTTCGTAGATATTCGGGAGTGGGCGTGATGGAACCCTTCACCCGTCTCTCCGGCGTCGTCGCGCCGTTGCCGCGCGTCAACGTCGACACGGACCAGATCATCCCGAAGCAGTTCCTCAAACGCATCGAGCGCACCGGCTTCGGCGAGTTCGCCTTCTTCGACTGGCGCTACCTGCCCGACGGAAGCCCCAACCCGGACTTCGAGCTGAACCAGCCCGGCTACGAAGGCGCGAGCATTCTTGTCGGCGGCCGCAACTTTGGCTGCGGGTCGTCGCGCGAGCATGCACCCTGGGCGCTGCTCGAGTACGGCTTCCGAGTGATCATCGCTTCCTCCATCGCTGACATCTTCTACAACAACTGCATTCAGAACGGCATGCTACCAGTGGTGCTGCCAGAGGAGCAGGTTCAGGAGATCACGAGACGCGCCCAGCGCAAGCCCGGTTACCGGCTCACGGTGAACCTGGAGAACCAGACGATCTACGACTCAGAGGGGTTCGAGGACGCCTTCACGATCGAACCCTTCGTCCGCGAGCGGCTCCTGAACGGCCTCGATGAGATCGACGCCACGCTAAACGTAGCCGACGCCATAACGTCGTTCGAGGGACAACGGTCGCGCTGGCTGGAGCCGGCCTAGAGACGGTTAGCGAACCGCCCTCACGGGGCTCACGCGTTTGTCATTCTGAGCCCCAGGCCCGGCTACCAGCCTGTCAGGACGAATGTCTTGGCCCGGCATGACGTCCGCTGGCAGAGCGAAGAATCTCGGACGCCTCGATTAGCGACCCTCCCGCCAGTTCACCTCATACAGCCGCACCGGCTCATCGAATCCCTTCAGCGCGTGCTCCCCGCATTCCGTGAAGGTGAAGCCCTTGCCCGCGAGAAGCTGGCGCACGACGTCTGAAGCCAGGACTTGATCCCCTTGGGCCGCCGCCGCGATGCGGGCGGTGGCGATCACGGATGGCCGAAGAGGTCGTCGCCCTCGGCGATAGGCTCACCGGCATTTATGCCGACCCTGATATGTAGTTGCGAGCCATGCCTCGCCGCCACGGTCGCGTCCTCGGCGGCAGTCTCGTTGAAACCTGCCATCGCCCTCTGCAAGGCGACGGCGCAGTCCACGGCTCGCGTTGCCGAGGGGAACCAGGCCATAAAGCCGTCGCCCCTACGAAGCGATCGGCCCCAGCACGCGGTCCAGATACGGGTTCGAGAAGCGCCCATCAGGGTCGAGCCGCGTTCGGACCTTCTGAAACGCCCCCCAATCCGGATAGCGCGGCGCCAGGGTCTCTGCCGTCTGGAAGTGCAGCTTGCCCCAGTGGGGGCGGCCGCCGTAGTCGTTCATGATATGCTCGACGGCCTCGAAATACTGTTGGTAGTGCGTGTGCTGGTAGACGTGGATCGCGATGTAGCAGCTAGGGCGACCGCTGGCCGTGCTCAACGGTATGTCGTCGCCGGCTGTGAAGCGCATCTCGACAGGGAAGCTGAGGATCAGGCCGCTGCGCCGGACGTACTCTCGTACGCGGTTGAACGCCGCGATCGCGGCGTCCGCTGGAATCGAGTACTCCATCTCGTAGAAGCGGATCAGCCTCGGGCTGGCGAACACCCGGTAGCTCTTGTCGATGTACTCGGTGCGGCCGGTGCTGGGGATGGCCTTCGCCACCCGGGGGATGAGCGATGGCCGCAGACGACCGATGCGGCAGACGAGGCCGAAGCCGATGTTCGAGATCAGGATGTCGTCGCGAAACTCCTGCCAGCGTCCCCGCGGCGCTAGAGGCTTCTCGGTGCGGTTGTTGCGCTTCGTTAGCGCCCAGCCTGTGCCGGGCACCCAGAAGAACTCGAAGTGATCGTTCGCGGCCAGGTGCTCGTCGAGCGATTCTAGCACCTCGTCCACCCGCATCGGCATCTCGACCACATGCAGGTTGAAGGCATCGACGCACTGCAGCGTGACGGTCGATATCACGCCGAGCGCGCCCAGGCCCACGCGGGCCGCTTGAAATACCTCCGGCTCGCTGTCGGCTGAGCAGTCGATGATCGAGCCGTCGCCCGCGATCAAGCGCAGGCCGATGGCCTGCGTGGCCAGCCCCCCGAGATCCTTGCCGGTGCCGTGAGTCGCGGTGGAGATGGCGCCGGCGATCGACTGGTAGGCGATGTCGCCCAGGTTCTCCATCGCCAGCCCGCGCCGGTCTAGCTCCTCGTTCAGCTGCGAGAGCGGGATACCGGCCTGGACCGTCACGGTCTTCTTGTCGCTATCGACCGAGAGCACACGGTGGTAGCTGTCCAGCCTCACCAGCCGCCCGTCGGTCAGCGCGATGCCGGTAAACGAATGCCCGCTGCCGACGACCTTGACGCGTTGGCCGGCCTGTGCCGCCTGCTTGACGATGCGTACGAGCCCCTCTTCCGTCGAAGGACGCTCGATGCGCGCTGGGGCGCATTGCTGGTTACCCGCCCAGTTCTGCCACTGGGGCGGCTGCTTTCGGCTCACCACCTCAATCTACACGATTAGCGGCCGTCCCGCGAGACTCCCTCACGGCGCGCCAGACCTCGCGGTCATCACGCAGGAAGCGCGCGAACTGGCTGGTCGTTATACCCAGCGCCTTCGCGGCGGGCGCGTAGCTGAAGCCCGCCGCCGCGAGCGCGTCAAGCACGGTAGCCACGACGACGGGATAAACGCTGTTCCTCGGGTTCACGGCCAACGCCCCACCGGCCGTTCGCTGCGCGACGAATTCCGGCGGCAGGTCGGGTTGGTCGAGGTCGAACGGCGTTCGAACGTCTCGTGCGATGCGCTTACGCATTCGCCGCAGCGCGTGCCGCCGGTTCACCGCCAGGTAGCGGGACTCGCCGGCCAGTGTCGTCACTCCGGACGGCGTATGGTGAAGCCGGATGGCCGTCTCCACTTTGTTCCGCCGCTGCCCGCCCGGCCCGCTTGCGCGATGGCGCTCTTCTCGGCACTGCGCCAGTAGCGCGGCGTCGTCAAGCCGCAGCCAGCCGTTGCGCAGGGCCGCGGGGACGTCAGACAACCGCTGGCTCGGCGGCGCTGGAGCCGAACTGGCGCATGAAGAGGTCGTAGTAGCGCCCGCGCGTCTGCATCAGCTCCTCGTGGCTGCCGTGCTCAGCGATTACCCCGTCCTCGAGGAAATAGATGCGGTCAACGTTGCGGATCGTCGAGAGACGATGGGCCACGATAAACACCGTGCGGCCTACCATTAGCTCCGCCAGCCCCTCCAGGAAATCCGCCTCCGTCCGCAGGTCGAGCGCCGACGTCGGCTCATCCAGGAGCAGGATCGGCGCGTCTTTGAGGAACGCCCGCGCGATGGAGATGCGCTGCTGCTGCCCTACCGACAGTTTGACACCACGCTCTCCAACCTCTGTCTCGTACTTCGCCGAAAGCTCCTGGATGAATCCGTGCGCGCGCGCTGCCCTCGCCGCCGCTTCGACCTCCTCCGGCGTCGCGTCAAGCCGCCCGTAGAGGATGTTCTCCCGCACGGTCGCGGAGAAGAGCAGCGGCTCCTGCGGCACCATGCTCACGAGATCGCGCAGCGACGGGATGCGCAGCTCGCGCACGTCTGTCTCGTCGATCGTTAGCGAGCCCGCGCTCACGTCGTAAAGGCGCGGGATCAGGTTCAGGATTGTCGTCTTCCCCGAGCCGGTCTCACCCACGATCGCCACCTTCTCACCCTTGCGCACCTCGAGGTCCAGGCCGCGCAGTATGGGACGGCCCGCTTCGTATTCCAGGTGCACGCCGCCGAACCGCACCGCGTCATCGAAGCTCTCCTTCGCCACCGCGTTCGGCGATTCCTTGATGTCCGAAGTCTGGTCGAGCACCTGAAAGGCCCGGCCGACGCCGACTACGGCGTCCTGGAACGGGCCGTAGACGAACATTATCTCGTTCATCATCTGGTAGAGGCTCTGCATGTAGCTGACGAATATCCAGACCGAGCCGACAGTGAGAGCACCCGACACGACTCGATCAGAGGCGATCAACAAAACGGCCGCCGTGCCTACGCCCGTAATAGCCACCGTCGTGACGTTGAGGATCTGTTCGGACACGCGGAACTTCAACTGCGCCTGGACGAAGCTCAGGCTGATCCCTTCGAAGCGTTTCTGCTCCATCCCCTCGCGGCCGAAGACCTGCACGGCCCGGATCGCGCCCATCGTCTGCTCTATGAGTGAGGTGAGGCGGCTCATGTGCTCGCGGCTTTCCTGCGACGTCCGCTGGATACGGCCGGTGAGCCGGTGTATCGTGAAGAAGAGCAGCGGCAACACCGCGAGCGACACCAGCGTAAGCAGCGGGTCGAGGACCAGCATGAGCACGATCATTACGGACAGGCGGAAGATAACGACGGCCCACGTGCGGAAGCCGAAGATCATGACCTCCTGGATGCTGCGGGCGTCGTTGATCGCGCGCCATATCGTGTCGCCAACCGACTGGCTGGCGTGGTAGCCCAGCGAGAGCGTCCGCATGTGGCCCACCAGCCGTGTGCGCAGCGTGTGGATCATATACAGGGCCGTTCGCGCCACCACATAGAAGCTGGCAGCGTTGCAGAGCACTCCGACGACGGTGAGCGCCAGGTACGCGCCTGACAACGCGGCGGCGATGCGAAGCTTCTCGCCGTCAGTGCCGCTCAGGACATCGCCGAAGAAGCCGAGGTCAAGCCGGCTATTGATCAGCACTCCGTCGATGAGAAACTTGATCGGCCAGGGCTGTAGCGTGATGAAGATCGAGCTCAGCATCGCCCAGATCACCGCCAGTCCGATCCCGCCCCGGAAGTCACGCATGAAGGCGAATATGCGCCGGTAGACGTGCTCCACCGGCGCCGCCGTCGCGGACGGAGGCAGTGGAGCGCTCGGATCGAACCAGCGGGTCATGCGACTACCAGTAGGCCAGGTCCGTGTAGACACGTTTTGGCGTAAGCGTCATCTGCCATTCGTCTGCCTCCGGGCTGTACAGTTGGAAGTGGAAAGCGCGTGTCTCCGGCGCCGGCTCACGAGACTCGAGCTCCCGGTAGAGCTTCGGCAGATGCGCGGCGCCGACGGTGAGATGGTGGCGACCGAGTTCGTGCGCGAGACCGGTCATGTAGTCGATGAGTCGCGCCATGGCATCTTCGCGCCCAGCGGTGTAGCCGAAGTCAAGCAACGACGCGCTGTCGACGGTGCGCGTTTCAGCGCTCGTCTTGTGACGCCACACTTCGCGCACGTTCTTGCCCTTGTCCCAGAGGCCGCCGCAGGCAACGACACGACCTCCGTCTTCGAGCACGTAGTAGTCCGGCCAGCCGTAAACGGGGACCCAGAACGGTGGCTTGTCGCCCCAGCATGGGTCATTCAACCTCTGGTCTAGAAAATCCTCCGTGTACGGGCGGAACAGATCGCAACCCTTGTGGGTCCGGTTGATCAGAGCCAGGCAGCTCCTGAGGTCAGAAGGCTCGGCCAGCCTGATTCCGGAGCGATCGCCCCTGAACGGCCTGGCCGCCAGGTTCTGCACCGCCGCCGTGAGTCCCGGTACGTCACCCTCGCGCTCGGGCGCCTTCGCCATCTCGGGTATGAACGATTTTGCCCATTCGGCGGCGGCGAAGTTCTGTGACCGGATGTAGTAGTAGTTATAGAAGCCGAACCAGCTCGTTGGCGGTCCCTCCGCCATCCGCAGCATCCGGCTCAGGCCCTTCCCGCGGAACTCCTTGCGCACCCGCCAGGCGGAGGCGACGTGCACCGTCGTCCGCTTGCCGCCGACGATCGTGTTGCGGCTGGCGTCGGCTGTGGCAGCAAGGATCACGCCTCTGTCCTCGAGCACAGAGACGGCCCAGTGCTCCTGCAGCCTGAACTGCGCGAACGGGTACGGGCCGCGCTCGACGGTCACTTCCCAATCGCCGATCTCCTCGGGTGAGTTCGCGTATAGGTCGGCCAGCGCCTCGTCGTCGTTCCACGTCGCCATGCGCACGCGCATAGTGCCGTGCATGAGCTGCTCGCGGCGGTCGAGGTACTTCGCGACGCCATCCACGTCCCACTGCCGCTTGGCGCTGAACCACCAGCCCATCATGTTCGCGTCCACTCGTAGCTGGCCGGCGCGCTGCAGAAGCGCTTCCGGCCACCCTTTGGCGGCCCATGCCTCCCTGACCTCGGCCGAGAATTCGGTCGGCCGGTCGAATATCGATGTCTCGGTAACCATGTCTATCTCTCTTTCGACTCTCTATCTGTCATCCTGAGCTTCGCTATTGTCGGCAGTGCGATTGACACCGCTGTGTCAGTTGTCTCAATCATCACTCTCTCCTCAAAAACACTAAGGCCCGCTTCCTGTCCGAAAGCGGGCCCCTTACCTGGCTTAACTGTTCGTTCTTAGGGTAATCCGCCTCCGGGAGCGCTATCGGTGAGCATGTCGCGACCAAATACGCTCGCTCCATGAGAAATGCCGAAACGCCCGCTGCCACTCATCATGCTGGCTATCCTAGTATCGCCTTACGCCCATGTCAAGACTGTGATGGCAATCACGAGGCGCACATGTTCAGCACCGTCTTCATGACGATGCGCAGGGCGCGTTCCAGGTTCTCCAGCGAGACCCGTTCGTCGATGCCGTGGATGCCCTCGGCCTCTTTGTCGTCGATTTCGAACGGAATGTGCCCGTAGGCAACTACTCCGCGCGGGCGAAAGTGCTTGCAGTCGGTCCCGCCGGAGGTCAGATAGGGCACGACGATTGCTTCGGGCCTCTCGCTCTTGACTGCCGCCTGGATCGCCGCGAACAGGGGGCTATCGACGGTGGATTCGGTGCCAACGCTCGACTTCACCAACTCGAGGTCCACCAGTGCGTCTTCAATCACGCTCGCCAGCTCCACGAGCAGGTCGTCGCTGGTTACACCGGGCACCGAACGACAATCTACGTACGCATCGCATGATGGCGGGATCACGTTCTGGCCCAGGCCGGCGTTGATCATCGTCGGCGAGAAGGTATTGCGTAGCATGTTCTGGATCCGGCTGCCCCCGCTCAACTGGTGCAGCAGTTCCTCCATCTCAACGTCAGAAAGGTCACCAACTGTGCGTCCCTGCGCCAGACGCAGCGCGCCCGCCGGAAACGCCCCGAGATAGCGGCGCGCCAGCGGCAGCGCCCCCGGCGGCGAGCGGTAGGAGCCGATACGTGCGATGGCCCTGGCGATTCGCACGACGGAGTTGTCTTCGCGAGGCGATGAGGCGTGGCCGGGCTGGCCGCGGGCCGTCAGCTTGACGGTGCTCACGCCCTTTTCGGCAATCTGCACCGCGTAGTAGGTAGCGCGCGGCCCGGCGCGGGCAAAACTGCCCTCGGTTAGCAGGTACTCGCCGGCCGCAGCCTCCAGGTGGTTCTCGGCCAGCCACTTCGCGCCGTCGATGCCGCCGACCTCTTCGTCGGCGGTGGCGAGGATTCGCACGGAGCGTTTCAGAGGCACGTCGAGGCGTCGTAGCTTCATCGCGCAGACCATCGTGAGGACGCCGAAGGCCTTCATATCCAGCGTGCCCCGTCCCCAGACGAAGCCATCATGAACGTCGCCTCCGAACGGGTCGACGCTCCAGTCCTCGCGCACAACGGGCACGACGTCCATGTGATGGGCGAGCACGAGCGGCCTCGCCTCTGTAGTTGCTTCCAGGGTGGCGATCACGTTGGCTTTCTGCGGCGAAGGCCCGAGGCGCGTCGATTCGATACCAGCGCTCCCGAGCGCCGACTCAACCCAATCGGCCGCCTTCGATACGTCGCCGGGCGGGTTCGTCGTGTCGATGGTGAGGTATTCTCGCAGAAGCGATACGCACTCCGCGTGCAGGGCGGCAAAGTCGATCTCAGCCTCGATCTGATGGGTCGTAGTCACCGGCCGGAGTATATCATCGCTACACGGTCACGCCGCGATCGTCGTGACCCGCGGTTTACTTCGAGCGTCCGCGCATGTCGTAGGCGGCGAGGGATACCGTCAGCGCTGCCATGCTGATCAGCATCACGGCTATCAAGAAGCCAGGTGTTTCGCCACCCAGCCGTTCGCCGCCGCCTGGAGGGAACGTCCCGGGTCGAATCAGGTGAGGCGGCTGCACTGCGCCGTGGACTGCAGGAGTTGGCGCCGACTGATCAGATGGCGCGGGCGTGGGCTGATGGAGCGCTATCGTAGGTTGCGGCATTGGCGTGGGCTGTTCGGTGGCAGGGGGTGGTACAGGCGTTTGGGACACGCCCAGTGCTGTCGGTGTGGGCGTCTCTTCTGGTTGCGAGGTCGGCGTGGGGGTCGGCGCCCCGGTCGCGCCGGCGATGGGAGTTGGCGTGGGTGTAGGTGATGGCGAAGCAGGCGGTGTCGTCTCCTCGCGTACTTTGAAATTGTCGGTCTTACAGTCGTGGTTAGTGAACAACTGTCCGGCGAGGCAGAGCCAGGCCTTGTACTCGCCTCCGTGGTTCGGGGTCGTCTCATACGGGGAAGGGAGGACGAGGCTGCAAAGCGAGAGTGGGCCGAACGTCCCGGCTCCGCCCGAGATGACAACCACGCCCACGCCGGTACCCAGGACTGTCTTCCCGGAAGGATCGGTCACAGCAACGTCATAAATGCCATCCGGGACGTGGTGCGAGTTAGGATTTGCGGGCCCGCCGTTCAGGGCGACGTCGCATTTTGCCGAATAGATATTGCCATTGACGACACTCCCGTCAGGCAAGGTGGTGAATATGGCGCCCGGGAGGGGATGAGCAGAGACATCCAGCGGGAAGCTCGCGACCCCCGAAGTTATGGCGATTGCGGCAGATGAGACGAGGAGGGCGATTGGCAGCTTCGCCAGGCGCGGCACACGAGACCTTCGAGCCGTACGGGCATCAATACCCTGACGTGATCTTCGGCGCTGCTTCACGTGTCCCCCTTGACAGAATGAGCGGCTCGTTGACAGCAATTATGAAGCCGTCGTGCCGCATATGTCAATGGGTCAACGCACTTAATCTAATTAATTTCTTTCCTCCGCCGATGTATATTATCTGCCGGAAAGCCAATGGACATTGACCTCGCCGAAGAGAAAGCCGTCGCCCGCTGGCACCCGGCTAGCGATACGCGGTTCAACCGGACTCTTTCGTTCGTTGTCGTCTCCTTCTCACGCTTTGTCATGCGCGGTCTTAATTCCTTAAGCATTGAGCGCGCGGACCGATTGGAGGCGCTGCTGGCGGACCACGACGGGCGAGGACTCCCGCTCAGCAATCACGTCTCGCTTTTCGATGATCCCCTGTTGGTCTCCTGTCTGCACCTGCCGGGCTATCGGGATATACGCTGGGTGGCGGCCGATGCGCTCAACTTCTTCGACGCCCGCTGGAAGGCGATCCTGTTCAACGCCGGCAAGGGCGTCCCCATCGTGCGTGGCTCCGGTTTCGATCAGCCGGGATTCGCGTACCGGGCATTGCGCGATCTGGAGGTCGATGTACATCCCCTGGCGAACGAGATTCCGGAGGCAGCGTGATCCTCGTCGCCGGCGGCACCGGATTCGTCGGCGCAGCTATCGTGCGCGAGCTCTCCCGTCGCGGGAGGCACGTCGGCGTGCTCACCCGCAATGCCGATCAGAAGCGCGATCGTTTCCCCGGCCTTTCGGTCGAGTACCGTCAAGCCAATGTCCGCGAGCCGGAATCTGTGGCCGCGGCGCTGGCCGGCGTCAACGCCGTCATCGGCTGTCAGCAGTTCCCGAACTCTCCGATTGAGAACCCCACGCGCGGCTACACGTTCGCAGAGGTCGATGCAGAGGGCACGAAAAACCTCGTGGCCGCGGCCCGTGAGGCCGGCGTAAAACGCTACGTTTACCTCAGCGGCGCAGGGGCAGCGACCGATGCTGAGCGCCACTGGTTCCGCGTCAAAGCACAGGCCGAACAGGTCGTGCGCGAAAGCGGCATTCCGTACGTAATCTTTAGACCCTCGTGGGTCTACGGACCGGAGGACCGGGCGCTCAACCGCTTTCTCAGCATGGCGCGCTTTCTACCCTTCGTGCCCCTGATCGGCGCAATTGGCAAACAACGCATGCAGCCCGTCTTCGTCGACGACGTCGCCCGCGCTGTAGCCGAGGCTCTGGACAATCCAGCCGTCAACAACCAGACCCTCGAGATCGGTGGCCCTGAGGTGCTGACCATGGCAGAGGTGGTGCGCACCGCCCTCGCCGCCGCCGGAAAGCGCCGACTGTTGCTTCCCGTTCCAAAGAGCGCCATGAAGCTGGCAGCCTTCGTCCTTCAGTTCGCGCCGGGCCGCACCCTGACGCCCGACGCCGTCGAGTTCATCACGGGCGACGCGCTCGCCGACCCGACGAAAGTTGAGCAGGCGTTGGGGGTGAAGATGACACCGTTGCGTGAGGCGCTGGCGACGTACCTCGGACGCAGGGGTGGGCCGCGGGCCTGAGACAAACACGTGCAATACCAGCACGGAATTCGATATTCTGAGGAACGCCAACTCTAACGACCCCGCCCGCCCGGAGGACCGAATGACAATCGAACGCACGGAGACCGAATCCCTCGCCGTGGCGCGGCGCCTCACTGAGGTTGCCGGCGAGGCCGCCAGGGCTGCCATCGCTGCTGCCTCGCGCCTCACAGACGGCGGACGGCTGATCGACGACCACCAGGTGCACGCCGAGCGCATCGCCCAACTGGCAACGGAAGCGCGCGCTGCGACCGAGCTTCTTGCCTACGCCGAGAACCGAGCCGCGAGCGGCAAGCCGGACGCTCTCGCTCAGGACCAGGCACTCGCCTTCGCCGCAGAGGTTGTGCACAAGCTGCGCGCCTGTGTTGAGGGTCACCCGGACGCGTTCGCCCTGGATCCAGCGGTCCAAAGCCGGCTGGACAACGCCGAGTTGCGATCGCTCATTCGCGGCGGCCTCGCCGAGCCATTCGTGCGCAGCATGGGCGAGCGCGTCATCGCGGCGCGGGGCGCCTTCATCGCCGAGCTCGACGACCCGGTCGCCAATCTCACACGCGATACCGCCCGCTCATTCGCCCGCACGGAGGTCGTTCCCATAGCACAGGAGATGCACCGGCAGGACCTGCTAGTGCCGGACGACCTCATCAGCAAGATGGCGGGCCTTGGGTTGTTCGGCTGCTCCGTTCCTGAGTCCTATGGCGGCACCGAGATGGGCTATCTGACGATGGTTGTCCTGACCGAGGAGCTCTCCACCGCCTCGCTCGTGGCCGGAAGCCTGATCACCCGCTCGGAGATCCTCACGCGAGCCCTCCTGCAGGGTGGTACAGAGGAGCAACGACAGTCCTGGCTGCCGCGCATCGCCTCGGGCGAGCTCCTTGTCGGCGTGGCGGTCACAGAACCCGACGTCGGCTCCGACGTGGCCTCGGTATCGTGCAAGGCGACTCGCGGCGAGCACGACGGGCGCAGCGGCTGGCTCATCGAAGGCGCCAAGGCCTGGTCCACCTTCGCCGGACGCGCCGACATCCTCGCCCTGCTGGCCCGAACCGATCCGGACGCATCGCTTGGCAACCGTGGCTTGTCGCTATTCATTGTGCCGAAGGCGCCGTACGAGGGCCACCACTTCGTCCACACTCAAACCCAGGGAGGCTCCATCACCGGGACGGCCAACCCGACGCCCGGTTATCGGGGCATGCACTCATTCACGCTGGCGATCGACCGCTACTTCGTGCCGGACGAAAACCTCGTCGGCGGCGAGTCAGGCCTCGGCAAGGGCTTCTACCTGCAGATGGGTGGATTCGCGGCCGGGCGCCTGCAGACGGGTGGGCGCGCCACCGGCGTCGGCCAGGCCGCCGTCGAAAAGGCCTGCAACTACGCCAGCGACCGCAAGCAGTTTGGGCGGCCCATCGCCGAATACCAGCTCACCCAGCACAAGATCGGGCGTATGGCCACCCATGTCGCCGCCGGGAGGCACCTGTCTTACGCCGCCGCACGGGCTATGGAGAACGACGAACGCGCGTCCATGGAGGCAGCGATGTGCAAGCTGTTCGCCTCGGATGTCGCCGTCTGGGTCAGCCAGGAAGCGCAGCTAATCCACGGTGGCTGGGGCTACTCCGAGGAAGACCCCGTCGCTCGCTTCGTAGTGGACGCCCTGGTGCTGCCCATCTTCGAGGGAGTCAAGCCGATCCTGGAACTAAAAGTGATCGCGCGCCAGCTGCTGGCGGGCTAGACGGAGCTAAGGTGCGTAACCCATGGCATCGACCGCTGCTGAGACGCTTGACATAGCGGTGTACGTTTGTAAACTGTAATCGGCTGCAGGGGTAAGCAGCCTTCCTGTTGATGCGGACGATAGATACGCTGCTGGAGAAGGCCGAGGCTATACTCGAGACTACGACCTTGCCTTTCAGCACCCGGGATGACGAGACGGTCATGGACTACCTGGCCGAGCGCCCGGAATTCATGCTACTGGTCGATGAAGCCGCTGCTACGGCCCTGGGCCGCCCATCATCCGGCGCCGGCGACCAGGAATTCGAGAAGATGGCTGTCGCCTTCATGAACTCGGTCCAGTCGCGCCTCCGAGAGGCCGCTCTGGTGGAAGCCGCAGTTTCACCGCGCCGTGGGCCCGCGGCAGCCCTTAGTTGATACCGCCTACTGACCCGCGCTCAGCCAGCGGACACTGACCCAACTCCCCACTCACCCTCATGCCCTCGCAGGCGAACGGACGACGATTCTTCCACCAGGTCAGAAGACGAGAGACATCAAGAGCGACGGCATAACGGTAGAGACGGCAAACAGAGCCAGGCAACCGGCGACCGCCGTCATCAGCGCGGAAATTTCGTCGAGCTCCAATAGGTATTTGCACACCACCACCGTCGCGGCAGTCACCCAGCACAGCACCAGAAGGGGAACAAGCAGCCCGTAGAGTGGGATCGCCGCTAGTATCAGGAAAAGCCGCGGCGCGCTCGCGTATCCCAGTGCCACAAGCATCCGGTCCCGCCCATCGTCCTGTTGGCGCCCTTCGAAGATCGTCGTTCCGACCCAATAGACGGCACAGCCGTAGACAACCCATGAGAGCAGCGATGCGAGCGTGTGTAGAGCCATCGCGAAGGGCCCGCCCTGGAACGCCCCCAGTCCTGCCGCCAGCGCAGCCATCCCAACTAGAGTAGCCATCTGCCGCGCTGCGTCGGCGTCCTTCTCAACGTCTTCGTACGCCGATTCCTTCAGTTGCGCAGCCAGTACTGCGCGGCGCCGTAGCGGCAGCCACCCCCGCCAGCGCACTACGTCGCGTATCGAGACCTTGCGCCGCACTTTGCGTGCGCCTCGGGAGACCTGCTGGGGCTCCACCTGGCGAACGGTCCTGGGCTGCGCAGAGACGGGATGTCGGGCTTCGGCCGGCACGGCTTCCCTTAGAGTCGGCATCGCGCCATTACTGGGTAGTTCAGGTCTGTGGTCAAGGTTAGGCTCTATAGTGACAGGCTCCGCCCAGTAAACGAGGACAAGATTCAGGTCAAGGCCTCGCCCTCGCTCGTATCGGACGAACGAATAGGCTGATTCAAGGTCGACGAACGACCAGAGACTAACGACGCCGGGACGGTCCGGAACGCGCGTCAGCACGATCGCCTCCGCCTCGGCGGCTGTATCTGGACGCGCGTCCGGTCTCTCGTGAAGGGCCCGGAATCCGGATATCGGTCGAGAAGTTCCGCCGCTTTCGACTGCTGCCAGGGCGCCCGCAGCAGCCATATCGCGCACCGTGTACAGGCGGAACGTCATTGTGCCGGCTGTGGGCAATAGAAGGGTCGTCGAACCGGCGCCTCCTGCCCCGTTCCCAGTCGGCTGGGGCGGCGCGTCGTCCGGCGAAGGGGTCGCACCCGAGCGGCCACGTCGTAGACGCATCAGCAATTCACACCCCGCCAGCTCAACGATGCGCTTGCGGCGGCGGTCATCTGCGTTCCTCCAGCCTTATCCACACAATCTAGAGACGCTTTCCCCGCGCCGTCTGTAACGCCGATAGGGACGTCTGCCTGTTTGACAGCCTTGCCGGCGCTTCCTAGAATCGAAGCACGAGCGGGAGTAGCTCAGTGGTAGAGCATTTGCTTCCCAAGCAAAGGGTCGCGGGTTCGAGCCCCGTCTCCCGCTCCAGGCATGACCGCCTCTGGAGGATACGGTTTCGGATCCCACCGTTCGTGTGTTTGCGGGTCTTTTGGAGAGGTCAGACGGCCTCGGTGTTCCGTCCCGTATCTGGCGCGCTCGCACTCGATGACCCGGCCGTTCCAGAGGACAGGGTGAATAGGTCGTCGCCAAGGGATAGAGGAACATATACGGGCCTAATGGAACCATCAGAAGTCCAGCGCGCAGTTGAGGCCGGGAGGTCGGCGGCCTCCACGCTAGGCCTTCGAGTCGAGGATGCGGTCGTTGTCCACAACTCGAACCGCATCGCCGTTCGCCTGACCCCTTGTGACGTTCTCGCTCGGGTCGCGCCGCTCTCGTATCAGACCGGCGCGGAGTTCGAAGTCGAGGTTGCTCACCGTCTCGCCGAAGCCGGTGGTCCAGTGGCTGAGCTTGAGCCGCGGGTGGAGCCGCGTGTCTACGTGCGGGACGGGTTCGCTATGACGCTGTGGACTTACTACGAGCCTGTGGTGCCCTCAGATATCGCGCCGGCCGAGTACGCGCAGGCACTCGTCCGGCTCCATGCCGGCCTGCGTCAGATCGAGGTGAGCGCACCGCATTTCACCGACCGAGTCGCCGAAGCACAGAGGCTCGTTGCCGACCGAGAGCAGACTCCAGAGCTTCTCGGCGCCGACCGGGAACTCCTCGGCGACACACTGAGTCGCCTGAGTACCGGAATCAGCGGACGCGGTACCGGCGAACAGGTATTGCACGGCGAGCCGCATCTGGGCAACGTGCTAAGGACCCCCAAAGGGCTGCTTTTCGTAGACTTCGAGACGTGCTGCCGCGGGCCGGTCGAGTTCGACCTAGCCCATGGCCTCCTCCCGAGCGGCGGCGGGCGCATGCTGCTGGCTGCCGAAGAAGTTTGCGATCACTATCCGGGGGCTAACCGGGACGTGATTGAGCAGTGTCGCATCCTCATATGGGCGATGATCACGACGTGGCGTTGGCGCGGAGACGACCAGCTCCCCAACGGGCGCTACTGGGCAATCGAGGGGCTCAACCAGCTTCGGGCAGCACTCGATCGGTACGGACTGGATGTATAGAGGGTGGCCTAATGGCCATGTGGCCCGGGCTCATTAACGAACGCCCCTTGAAAATCTGAGGTGGTCAATACCGTGTCGAAGAGACAGACGTCTTCGCCCTCATGCCGATTGGTCCCGGTGTCGCGATCACGGCTTCCAGACAAGCCTCCGGCAGCTCGTACTCAGGCGGAAATTGCCTGACTGTGTCTGGACCGGCAGGGAAAGCGCCCCGTCTGTTTCCCAAGCAGAGGGTCGCGGGTTCGAGCCCCGTCTCCCGCTCCAGACCTGTCCTCTCTGGAGGATGCGATTTCCTCGACTCGCAGTTCACAAACGGCCGGCCTCAGTCGCGGAAGCGTAGGGCCGCTCTCTACCTCGCGAGTTCTCAGAGCCTCGATTTTGAGTACGGGCTTTGAGGATCTGTCAGGCAAGCTGATGGTCACCGTTAGCTCTCCGATGCCGTAAACTTCCGCCATGCAGTTCGGTTTGATTTGTTCGGCGCAGGCCGACAACGACGCGTTCGGTCCGGAAACCGGCCAGGGGTTTCGCGACTACCTCGACTTCAACGTCGAAGCCGACGTGCTGGGATTCTATTCGAGCTTTTTGGTTGAGCACCATTTCACTGGCTGGAACCAGGTCTCCGCCACACTGATGCTGCTGATGGCGCTGGCGATGCGCACGACCACGCTGCGCCTGGGCACCGCGGTGATGGTGTTACCGTGGCACAATCCGGTGCTGCTGGCGGAACAGGCGGCCACCCTCGATTTGCTCTCCGGCGGCAGGCTCGATTTCGGGATCGGAAAGGGATACCGGCACAACGAATTCGCCGGTTTCGGCATCGCGCAGGAGGAAGCCGAGGCACGCTTCGAGGAAGCGATTGAAGTGATTACGCGGTCGTGGCTGTCGCGAACGCGCTTTTCCCATCATGGCCGTTTCTGGACGTTCGAGGACATCGTGGTCGAGCCACCGCCGGCGCAGCAGCCGCATCCGCCGCTCTGGGTCGCCGCTGGAAATCCAGCGTCGATCCGCCGAGCGGCCGCGCGTGGGTTCAATCTTATTCTGGACCAGTATGCGAGTCCCGAAGCGATCGGCGAGCGCATCGCGATCTACCGCGCCGAACGCGAGTCTCACGGACTTGCCTTCAATCCGCTGCAGGTCGCCGTCGCGCGCCAGCTCTATATATCAAAGGATAAGGCCGACACCGAGGCCGCGCTGGTGCGACTTTCGCAAGTTACTCAGCGCACTATTGCCGTGTCGCGTTCGCCCGACGGCCAAACCGGGTCGCACGTTCTGGCCTATGCCGACCAGGCCGGCGCGACCGAGGCCTACGCGCTGTTCGGGACCCCCGATGAGATTAACAATATGCTCGATGCGGTGGGAAATGCCGGGGCGGCGTATGTCCTGCTCACGCTATCCGGCGGCATCAACCAGCTGCGGCGTTTCCAGCGGGACATCATGCCAAACTTTTCGACGCCGCCCACAGTCTGAGCGCACTAGTGGTAGCATGTGGCCCGAGAAACGATGACCCCCGGGCGCAAAGCCATGCTCCGACCCATCTCTCCAAACATCACGTACATCACGCACGAAAGCGACGTCCTTAAGGGCAACCCGCTCGGCGATCCGCACGTTCGGTGTGTCCCCGTGTATCTCCCGCCCGACTACGAGAAGTCACGCAATAAGCGGTACCCGGTCATCTTTGGCCTGGCGGGCTTCACTGGTGGCGGCATCATGTTCCTGAACCGCCGTTTCCTCACGCACCCCGGGATGGACGCCGACCTTGATGACCTGATTGATGGCGGCATGCCCGGCGTCATCTACGTCTTCCCGGACTGCATCACCTCCCTCGGTGGCAGCCAGTACGTCAACTCCAGCGCCGTCGGCCGGTACCAGGACTACATCGTGCAGGAGCTGGTACCCCTGATTGACTCGCGTTACCGCACGAACGGCCTGCGTGGGTGCATCGGCGGCTCCAGTGGTGGCATCGGTTCATTCACACTCGCCGCGTTATACCCGGACGTCTTCCAGGCCTTCGCGGACCACTCCGGTGACAGCGCCTTCGAGCATTGCATACTTGGTGACGTTCCTGCCTTCGTCCAGGCCATCGCCACGTATGACTACGATGTGGCCTCTTTCTTGAAGCAGATCCCTGATATCCAGCCCAAGGACAACTCCTTCAACGTCATCCTCAACATGGTCGCCATGTCCGCCTGCTACGCGCCGAACCCCGCTGCGCCGATGGGCTTCGAGATGCCGTTCAACGTCCGCACCGGCGCACTCTTCCCGGAAATCTGGGCGAGGTTCCTCCCGCACGACCCCATCAACATGGTCGAGCCCTACGCCGACAACCTCCGCAAGCTCCGCTACCGCTTCGTCGACTGCGGCACCAAAGACCAGTTCCACCTCTACCTCGGCTCCCGCCAGCTCCACGAGCAACTCGGCGCCCACAACATTGACCACATTTACCAGGAGTACGATTCCGATCACTTCCTCCTCCGCCGCCAACAAGAGCTGAAGACTATCCCGGCGATGGTAGCGGCGCTGCAGGCGTAGTTGGCGGATGCAAGGAGAGGTTCGCATTGAAGAAAACTGACACCGAGGACAGGGCAGGCAAGATGAAAAGCTTTCTGATGGGGGCGCGCATAGCGGCGATGGTGAGCCTGGGTGTGCGGCTGCGCCTTTACGACGCTATGAAAGGGGCAGGCCCGTTGACGAGTGCCGACCTCGCAAGCGACACAGGATACCACGAGCGCTGGGTGCTGGAGTGGCTGCGCGGCCAGGCGGCGTCCGGGATCGTCCAATACCAGAGCGGAGGCCGATTCGAATTGCCACCTGAGGTCGGCAGGCTACTGGCAGACAAGGACGATCTTGACTACCTGGGAAATGCATTCGAGTCCATACCCCACACGTTCGCCACGGTCGAGCGAATGCCCGAAATCTTCCGCACGGGACTAGGCCTCAGTTGGGACGACCGGGGGGCGTGGGCGGCGGAACGGACGGAAAAGACGTTCAGAAACTGGTACCGGCAAGTGCTGGTGCCGAAGGCGCTGCCGCAGCTAGACGGGCTGGTGCCGCGCCTGACGTCGGGGGCGAGGGTGGCAGATGTCGGCTGTGGAGCAGGACTGGCACTCATCGAAATGGCGAAAGCGTTCCCGCTGTCCGAGTTCCACGGCTATGAGACCTCAGAGCAAGCCTTGAGGCGAGCGAAGACAAATCGGGAGGATGCAGGCACTACCAACGTCTCTTTCCACAACGTGGCGGAGGAGCCGATTCCTGCTGATGCGAGCTTCGACCTTATCTGCACGCTTGATTGCCTGCACGATATGCCAAGGCCAGACGACGCAGCCTCAGCGATCCGAAGGGCGATCAAGCCAGACGGTATCTGGCTTATCGCCGACGTGAACTGCGCCGCCACGTTTGAGGAGAATTTGGTGAACCCGATCGCGCCGATGTTATACTCGGCGTCCGTGTTCTCTTGCCTGTCGTCTGGACTTTCGGAACCGGATGGCGCTGGGCTGGGCACAATGGGCCTGCCAGAGCCAAAGATGAAACAGTTGAGCGCGCGGGCTTCACGCGCTTTCGCCGCCTGGACCTGCCAAGCCCGATCAACGCGTACTATGAGGCGCGAGTATAGAAGAGGTCGCCTACTTCTTCTCCAGCTCGTCCAGCCGCTTCCATAGGTCGTAGTCGATGAGCCTGTGCCTCGCGAGGGAAGCGCCCATGATCCCGACAGCCAGCACAACTCCACCACCAATCGTCACCACGTCGCTGCTCCCCGTCGCTCCTATACCGAGGATGATCGCGCCGATCGCCCCGACAAGCCCCGGTCCGCCTACTTCGACGTGGCCTGATTCATCCTCGTTGACGCGCCGTAGCGTCGCCATGAGTGTTCGCATGATGAACTCCTCTCTTGATCGTCTGCTTTGTCCCGACAGAATAGCATAGATTCGGAGCGTTACCGATTACGAGCGGTCACCAGTACGAGAGGTCTGTATACGGCCGCCTCACCGGCGGGTCCGGCTCCGCCGACATCGGCCGGGTTTCGTCGTCCCACAGGAGCCAGCCCAGCCCGCGCGTCTCAGCGATCGGCTCAAGGCGCTCGAGCTGCGAGGCCACCACCGGCAATTGCTGAAGGGCAGCAAGCAGGAAGTCTCGCTCGAGGCGCTCGGTCTCGCCTGTCAGGTACTCGATCAGCCGCGCCATCGCCGCCTCGTGTCCAGATTCGAACCCGAAGTCCAGCACTGCCGTAGCCGTGGTCGTGCGCTCTTCGCCGGTCACCTTGTGACGCCATCGCTCCCGCATATCGCGTCCTCGGTCCCACAGTCCGGCGCAGGCGACCACGCGCCCTCTCTCCTCCAGCACGAAGTAATCCTGCCAGCCATACACATGCAGGATGCCACGAGGTACTTCCTTCCCCCAGAACCCCTCGTCTAGCCGCAACTCCAACCTCTCGGCGCTATACGGACGGAACAGATCGAGCCCTCGATGCGTGCGGTTGATCAATGACACGCAGCGGCGTACATCCGAGCGGCGCGCCGGACGAATCCCGCTCGCGTCGCCCTCGAAGCGTCGCCGCGGGTACTGGAGCACGGTCACCGGGATGCCAGGCGTCTCACTTTCCTCCGGCACGTTGGCGACCACACTTGGGCTCGTGTGCTTGAAAAAGTCGAACGCGGCCTTGTTGAGCGTGCGGATGTAGTGGAACTGGCCGATCGTCGGCCGGTGCCAGAACGCCGACGAGACGGCGCGCACCAGGTTTCCGTAGCCCTTGCCGCGGCACTCTCGTCGCACCCGCATCCCCTGCCCGCAGTGAACCGTCAGCCGCTTCCCGGCGACAACCACGTGACACTTCGCCCACACCACGCAGGCCATAAGGACGCCGTTCTCCTCCAGGACCGGAATGCTGACACCCTCCTGCAGTTTGTATTGCGCAAAGGCGTTCGGTGCCCGTTCGACAGTCACCTCCCACTCGCCGACGTCCTCCGGCGCGTTAGCCCAGAGGTCGGAGATCCTGTCGTTGTCCATGACCGTCGCCTCTCGGCCGCGGATCGTGCCGAACGTGAGATCGACCTGTTGGGGGAGCCACCACCTCGCGCGCTCGAGGCCGGATTCACCCAGCCCGAGCCAGGTCTCGAAGTCACGGCGCGAGACGCCCACCCGCGCGCCCATCTCCAGCAGCTCTTGCGGCCAGCCGCGCTCGAGCCATTCCCGGCGCAACGCCTCAGGGAATGGTCGTGAGGGCCGGTCCTCGTCGTCTAGTGGCACCTGTCACCTCGGCGACGCTAATTCTTGCGCACGCGTATCCGCGATGCCACGTTCAGCCCCAGTGAAACGTTCTCGCTCCCAATGCCGATCACGATCAACCCCGTCGACGGCACCTTCTCGGCGACGGTTATCGCCTGGCCGGGCTTCACGCCGTGCTTCTCCAGGTAGCGGAGGAGCTCCAGGTCCTCTTCCAGCTCCTCGGAAATGAACTGCACGCTCGCACCGTCTCCCTCCGCCAGTCTGTCCATCGGGACCAGTGCGGGGTCGAGCGTCGCCCCCGTACCCGGTATTGGGCTCCCATGCGGGCACGTCGTTGGGTTCCCCATCAGCGCCACGATTCTGGCCTCGATCACGGGCGTCATGCCGTGCTCGAAATGGTGGGCCTCCGAATGCGCCTCCGCCCAACCGAGCCCAAGGATGTCGTTCAGAAATCGCTCCGACAGCCTGTGCCGCCGCGCCACCTTTTCGGCCAGTTCGCGGCCGCGTACCGTCAAATGGATCGTCTTCTTGTCATCGACTTCGAGCAGACCGTCTCGCTGCATGCGCTGTACCGTTGCCCACGCCGTCGGCGCCGTCACCCGCATCCAGCGCGCCAGCCGCGCCGAGATCACCCGCTCGCCCTCCGTCTCCAGGCTGTAGATGCTCTGAAGATAGTCTTCGATAGTGGCGGAAAGGTCGGCTGCAGCCTCGCTTCGGGGCATGGCAGCCCCATTCTATGCTAATCACGTCTACCGTAGGAACCCGCTTAGTCGATATTTGTATAGCAGCCTGGAGCGTGGTGGGAAGAATGGGAGCGCAGCTTACCTCAATGTTGTGATCGCCGCCGTTAGCGGCGCGCGCTTCGCCGGTCGCTCCATGCCAGGGAGGATGGCGCGAACCCGAGCGCTTAAGTAGTCGACCGCCATTACGACTGTGAACGTCATCAGCAGCGCCGTCATCAACTTCTCATACTGCAGCAACTGAAGGTAACCGAGCATATAGAAGCCAATGCCTCCAGCGCCCACGAACCCCATGATCGCCGAGGCCCTGATGTTGTACTCGAACATAAAAAGCAGTTGGCTCATGATAGCATTGGCAGACTCCGGAAGGACTACGTAGCGGACCAGTTGCGGCCGGCTCGCCCCCGTGCTGCGGACTGCTTCCATCACTTCCGGGTCCACGCCTTCGAATGACTCGTAATACAGCTTCGCCAAATACCCAACCGTGTAGAGCGCCACGCCCAACGCGCCCGCTGCCGGCCCTAAACCATATGCCACCACGAAGACGATGCCCCATAGCAGCGACGGCACTGTCCGTATCGCGCCCACGAACAGCCTGGTCGGCGTCGTTATCACTGGCGAGAATAGCGTGCGCGTCCCCAGGAACGCCAGGGGAAGCGAGATCACGAGGCCTAAAAGGGTGCCTACGAACGCGATACGGAGCGTCTCGAGCATCCCATCTAGCAGGGTTGGCACCACATCGAGGTCCGGCGGGATAAGCGACCCAGCAAACTCGGCGAGATTCGAAGCTGCCGGCCACACCCGGGACAGATCCAGCAGGTCGATGCTCCACATAGAGAGCAGCGCGAGGCCCGCCACAAGAACGCCCAGCCCCCGCGCCGACCAAGGAGGCAGCGTCACCGAAGGAGTTCCTTGATCTCCCTCTCACTCAGAGAACCCGCCAGCGACTCGTGCACAATTGTGCCCATCCCGCTCATTACCACCAGCCGGTCGGCGTACTCTGCGACTACGTCCGTTTCATGCGTAGTCACGAGGATTGCGGTTCCTCGCGTAGCGATGCCACTCATCATCTCTAGAATCTCTTCCGCAGTGATCGCGTCGATTTGAGACACGAATTCGTCCGCTAGAATCAGGGACGGCTTCTGCATGAGCGCCCTCCCGATCGCCACACGCTGGCGCTCTCCGCCGCTCAGCCGTTGTACCCGCTCATCCATCTTGTGAGCTATCCCGAGCCTTCCAAGAATCTCTTTGGCTTCGGAGGTAGCCTCGCGGCAGAAACTACCGGCAAGCGACCTTACAACACCAGTGCGCTTGAAGGCGCCCATGAGAACGTTGTCCAATGCGGTCAGACTTCTGACCAGGCCCAAGGTCTGCGGAATATAGGCGATCCCTGCCGCGCCGCTACCATTGGCGCTGAATGCCAAACCTGGTAAAACGCACCCCGACTGTGGCTCAAGCAGACCCTTAAAGAGCTTGAGCAGCGTTGTCTTGCCACTGCCGCTACGTCCCAGTAGCATCGTCATACCCACCGTCGGCACGCGAAGCGAAACATCCTTCAGCACATTGCTCTTGCCATCGTACGAGAACCAGACGTTCCGCGCTTCAATACGCAGCGCCTGGTCCTCAATGTGCCGAGGCCGGCGCGCTGGTATCGTTTGGAGGCTTGGTTCGGCAACCATCGGACGTTTACTGCAGCTTCTCTGTGTATGCCAGGCCTGTTGCTTCCAGGAACTCGTTCAGCGTTGCCAGATGCTCCTCAGTCGTCGTCTCCTCGAACCGGACGAAGATGCCTGACACAAATTTGCGCATGAGCTCACGGTGCTCCTCGTCGCCGAGCTCTATAAGCGCCTCTTGGAGCTTCCCGCGCAGCGGGTTCTTGAGGTCCTGGCTGAATACGACGGCGTGTGAAGGGATTGGCCCCTGCTCTTCCAGAACACGAGTATTCTCCAGCACTTCGTTGTATAGCTGCTCCGGAACATCGCCGGCGATGATTGAGACATCGACTTGACCGGCCTTCAACGCCTCCCATGCCTGCGAATAACCTCCGGCGAGCACAACCTCGCCGAAGAAGTCCTCAGGCTCGAGCGAGTCCCCGCTTAGCAACCCCAACTCCTTTAATCGAGCCAGAGGCGCGACATACCCTGACGTCGATAGCTGGCTCGGAAACGCCACCCGCTTACCCAAGAGGTCGCTGAGCGACTCGTATTCGCTATCCTTTTTGACGACCCAGTACGAGAAGTACGAAGGTGCCTGCTTTTTCTCCCCGCCGACGATCACATCGCGGACCTCAGCGAGCACGACTTCACTATCTGCGTGCTCATTGGCCAGTGAGGCCGGCCACGCACTCATGAACGCCGCGTCTGCGTGACCAAACCTAAGCGCCTCAATCACGCCCGCATACGTGGTTGGGAAGCGAATCTCTACATCTGCGTCGACACGTTGCTCCAGGAAAGCCTCAAGCTCTCCGGCCTGTGAGCTCAATTCCTCCTGGGTCGCCGAAGGCTGGACCGCAATCACTAAAGTCTCGTTGGCGCCACCGCCGCAGCCGGCCACCAGGATCGCCGATATCAAAAAGACTATAAGGACTACAACAGGTCGATGTAGTACGAACAACATATTAGTACGTGCTTATGCTAGAAGTGTGGTTGCACTTAGGTCAAGACTTTTTTGACAGTAGTTTGAGTCTTTTTTCACAATTCTTCCGAATGACCGCCGGTTGACGGCACAACGATTCTGGTAAACTACGCCCGCCATGCTGCTGATCGCTCGCCGAAACCTCTTTTCCGAACGTATTCGCCTTTCAATTGCTATCGGCGGCGTCGCGCTGTCGGTCTTCCTCATCATGTTCTTGCTCTCGCTTTATCGCGGCTGGAGCGACAAAGTCGGCGCCTTCGTCGAAGAGGTTGACGTCGACATCTGGATCGCTCGCGAAGGCACGGCCGACTTTCTCAGCTCGGCGTCGTTTCTTCCGACGGGCGGTGTCGACGAGAACTTCGCTGTCCTGCCAAGCATCGAACGCTGGAGTCCCCTCGTCGTTCGCCCAATGTCTGCTAAAAAAGGTGAAACGGAGATGGACGTGACGTTGGTCGGCTACGACCCTGATCTCGGCATCGGTGGCCCTCTGCGTATTGAGGCGGGCGATCCCGCGCCGGGGCCGGGCGAGGTCATCATCGATAAAGTGCTCACTGACCGATACGGTGTTCAGATCGGAGACATGATCCGCGCTGCAGGTAAGGATTGGCGCGTGGTCGGTCAGGCGTCCGGTGGCGATTTTGTAGCGGCGCAGATCATCTTCGTCAGGCTGGAGGAGGCGCAGGAAGCGCTCAGCATGGAGGGCTTCGCGACCTACTTCGTGCTCCAGATGGTCCCTACCGCCGACCTGGATGAGTTCGTCACCTACTTCGAGGGCGTCCAGCCGGGAATTACCGCCATCACCCGCGAAGACTTCGCCGAAGCCACCCGAAACCGCATCCTTGACGACGTCGTTCCAGTGTTGCTCGCCATCGTCGTTCTGGCGTTCATCGTCGGCCTCGCCGTTGCCGGCCTAACCATCTATACGGCCACGGTGGAGAAGCTGCGGGAGTACGGTATCCTCAAGGCAGTCGGCTTCAAGAATACCTATCTCTACCGCCTCGTCATGGAGCAGAGCCTCGTCACCGGGTTGCTGGGCTTTCTCGCTGGTATGGTTCTCACGCTGGCTCTCTCCCCGGTCGCCCGGGACTTAGTGCCACAGTTCGTCGTCCTCATCCGCTGGCAGGACATCGCGGTCGTCGGCGCATCTACCGTCCTCATGTCCGTCATCGCCGGCTACGTCCCAGTACGCCGCCTGGCGACTATCGACCCGACGAGCGTCTTCCGGGCCTGATCGCCAATGGCACAAACGCCCGTCGTTCTTGGCATGCACGGCGTCACCAAGGTCTTCGGGGCTGGTGAAGCTGCCGTGATAGCGCTGGATAACGTCGACTTCGAGGCCCGCGCCGGCGAAGTGGTCGTTGTCATGGGGCCCTCAGGCGCCGGCAAGACGACCTTCCTCACGATCGCCGGCGCGCTCTTGCGTCCCACCTCCGGCAGCGTCGAGATAGCGGGTATCGACGTGAGCTCGCTCAAGGAGCGCGATCTACCTCCCGTTCGTCGCGAGAAGGTGGGCTTCATCTTCCAGAGCTTCAACCTGCTGGAGTCGCTCTCCTGTCTGGAGAATGTCCTGATCGTCATGACGGCCGACGGCGCCACTACGAGAGGCGTGACAAACCGCGCCAAAGAGCTTCTCGACATGCTCGGGCTCAGCCATCGCCTGAAGCTGCTCCCGAAACATCTCAGCGGTGGCGAGAAGCAGCGCGTGGCCATCGGCCGCGCGCTCGCCAATAACCCCGACCTGATCCTGGCCGACGAGCCGACTGCCAACCTCGACTCCAAGCGTGGGCGCGAGGTCATGCAATTCCTCCGCCAGATCGCCTTCGAGATGAACAAAGCCGTCGTCATCGTCAGTCACGACCAGCGCAGCCGCGAAGTCGCCCACCGCGTACAGTGGCTCGAAGACGGCGTCTTTCGTGCCGATGTGGTCACGGTCCGCGATCCTGTTTGCAGCCGTATTGTGGAGGTCCTGGGAGCGCCGGAGGCAACGTTCGCCGACCGTTCATTTCACTTCTGCTCCGACGGCTGTCGTGAGGCCTTCGAGGCTGGCCCGGAAACCTACGCCGACGCCGTGACGAACTGAGCTTTAGGGCCGCCCCGCTCCGTTCGGGACGCCGAATCACTTATGATATGGCGGAGAACTGTCCCTGATGCGTGAGAGCCGAGACGGAGCCGCTACAACCGCCTTCCTCGAGGGCGCTGCCATCCCCGCGTTACCCACAGCCGTCAACACAGCGGCGCCGGAATTCGGATCGAACCGTGAGCGCATGCTGCCGCTGGTGGGCGAATTGCAGTCGGCACTCGACTTCGTTCGCGCCGGCGGCGGCAAGGAGCAGGTGGAGCGGCACCGTTCGCGCGGCAAGCTGACCGCACGCGATCGAATCGCTCGCCTCCTCGATCCAGGCACGGCTTTTCTCGAACTCAGCGCGCTAGCCGCCTGGAAGATGTATGACGGGGACGCCCCTGCGGCGGGCATCATCACGGGTGTCGGGCGCGTATGCGGGCGCGAGGTCGTGATTGTCGCCAACGACGCCACTGTTAAGGGCGGGACCTACTACCCGCTCACTGTCAAGAAGCACCTCCGTGCGCAGGAAATCGCCGAGCAGAACCGCCTCCCCTGCATCTATCTCGTCGACTCTGGGGGCGCCTTCCTGCCGCTTCAGGCCGACGTCTTCCCCGACCGCGATCACTTCGGGCGCATCTTCTACAACCAGGCCCGAATGTCGGCGATGGGCATACCCCAGGTTGCCGTTGTCATGGGATCGTGTACAGCCGGCGGCGCTTACGTCCCCGCTATGAGCGACGAGAGCGTCATCGTGGAGGGCACTGGGACCATCTTTCTGGGCGGTCCGCCGCTCGTGAAGGCGGCCACCGGCGAGGAGGTGACTGCCGAAGACCTGGGCGGCGCCGAGGTGCACACACAGATCTCCGGCGTCGCCGACCACTTCGCGACCGATGACTCGCACGCCCTGACGATCGCCCGCAGCACCATCGCCAATCTCGGGCACCGGCCCACGGATCTGCCCTGGGCTCTGACGCCTGTCGAGGAGCCCGCCTACGACCCAGTGGAACTCTACGGGATCGTCCCACCGGACTCACGGCGGTCATTCGACATAAGAGAGGTAATCGCTCGCACCGTTGACGGCAGCCGCTTCCATGAATTCAAGGCCGCTTACGGTCAGACGCTGGTCTGCGGTTTCGCCCGGCTCATGGGATACCCGGTCGGCATCATCGCGAATAACGGCATCCTCTTCTCTGAGAGCGCGCTCAAAGGCGCGCACTTCATCGAGCTATGCTGCAAGCGCAAGGTCCCGCTCATCTTCCTCCAGAACATCACCGGCTTCATGGTCGGCAAGAAGTACGAGCACGAGGGCATCGCCAAACACGGCGCCAAGATGGTCACAGCCGTCGCCTCCGCCGAGGTCCCGAAGTTCACGGTCATCATCGGCGGCTCCTTCGGCGCAGGGAATTACGCCATGTGCGGCCGCGCCTACTCACCCCGCTTCCTCTGGTTGTGGCCCAACTCCAGGACCTCCGTCATGGGCGGCCAGCAGGCCGCCAACGTCCTCCTCACCGTCCGCCTCGAGAACATGCGCACCGAGGGCCACGACCTGACCGAAGAGGAACGCCAGGAGTTCATGCAGCCCACTCTCGAGAAGTACGAAAACGAGGGCAGCGCCTACTTCAGCACTGCCCGCCTCTGGGACGACGGCATCATTGACCCCATCGACACGCGAATGCACCTGGCTCTTGGCCTCAGCGCCGCCCTCAACGCCCCGATCCCGGACACCACGTTCGGCGTCTTCCGCATGTAGCGATGCCCGCAACGAAGCAGGCCCCCCGCCTGGCGCGAACGCGTCCTACCGCTCGTTCTGTCCGACAAGGATCGGACCTAGGACGAGCGGTAGGACGCCGCCGCGACAACGAACGAGCATGACCGAAGCATTCGTACTCTCGTCGCTCGCCGGTTCTATCGCCACCGTTACCCTCAACCGCCCCGACGTCCACAACGCCTTCAATGAACACGTCATCGCTGATCTCCACGCCGCCTTCGTCAGGCTCGGCGGCGACGAAAACGTTCGCGTGGTCGTCATGCGCGCCGAAGGCCGCTCCTTCAGCGCGGGCGCCGATCTCGACTGGATGCGCCGCGCCGCCGCCATCAGTGAGGAGGAGAACCTCCGCGACGCCGCGGCGGCCGCTGCGTTGTGGCGAGCCATCGCGGAATGCCCCCATCCCGTCGTTGCCCGCGTGCATGGCAACGCCTTCGGAGGCGGCGCCGGCCTCGTCGCCGCCTCCGACATCGCCATCGCCGCCGAAACCGCCATGTTCGGCTTCACGGAGGTCCGGCTCGGCCTCGTCCCCGCGACGATCGCCCCGCACGTCGTACACAAGATCGGCGCCGGACGCGCGCTCCCGCTGTTTCTCACGGGCGAGCGCTTCGACGCCCAGAAAGCGCTGGCCTTCGGGCTGGTCCACCAGGTGGTATCGGACGCCGACCTCGACACTGCGGTCGATGAGGTCGTTTCGGCGCTTCTCGCCGGAGGCGGCAGCGCGCAGACCTCGTGCAAAGAGCTCGTCCGCCGGGTGGCCAATGACAATAGCCTCCAGGCCGACGACTACACGGCCGCCCTTATCGCCGCTGCGCGGGCGGGCGACGAGGCGCGAGAAGGCATCGCCGCCTTCCTCGAGAAACGGCCTCCGAACTGGGCTAAAGACGCCTGATGATCGGGAAGCTCCTCATCGCCAACCGGGGCGAGATCGCCGTTCGCATCGCGCGTACCTGCCGCGAGCTCGGCATCGCTACAATCGCTGTCTACTCCGACGCGGACCGCCGCGCCCTTCACGTTCTCGAAGCTGATATCGCCGTCTACATCGGCCCCTCTCTGGCTTCTGAGAGCTACCTCAACATCGAAGCCATCGTCCGGGCAGCACTCGATTGCAAGGCCGACGCCGTGCATCCCGGCTACGGCCTACTCTCCGAGAACGCCGACTTCGCTGAGGCCTGCGCGGCGGCAGGTCTGACGTTCGTCGGGCCCCCCGCGGCGGCGATCCGTGCAATGGGCGACAAAGCCGAGGCGCGCAAGCTGGCGCTATCGCGCGGCGTCCCGACCGTCCCCGGCTACGAGGGCGATAGTCAGGCCCCTGCCAAACTGCTTGCTGCGGCCAAGTCCATCGGCTTCCCAGTCATGATCAAGGCCGCGCTCGGCGGCGGCGGTCGCGGCATGCGTTTCGTCGATTCCGAAGGCGACTTCCAGCGCGCTGTCGACGGTGCGCGCCTTGAGGCTGAGCGGGCTTTCGGAGATGGCCGGCTTCTCCTTGAGCGGGCCATCGTCGGCGGCCGCCACATCGAGGTCCAGGTGCTGGCCGATTCCCACGGCAACGTCGTTCATCTTGGCGAACGCGACTGCTCGGTCCAGCGCCGTCATCAGAAGGTTGTCGAGGAGACGCCTTCCCCCGCCGTCGATCCGGACCTGCGCGGCCGCATCGGTGAGGCCGCGTGTCAGCTCAGTCACGCTGCAGATTACGTCAGCGCCGGCACGGTAGAGTTCCTCCTCGACGCCGCCGGTAAATTCTACTTCCTGGAGATGAACACGCGCCTGCAGGTAGAGCACGGAGTGACCGAGATGGTCACTGGCCTCGACCTCGTGGCGCTCCAGATCGCTATTGCCCAGGGAGAGCCGCTGCCTTTTGAGCAGAACCAGGTTCAGTTCAGCGGCCATGCCATCGAGTGCCGTGTTTACGCCGAGGACCCGCTGCATGGATACCTACCGAGCCCGGGACGCATTGTCGCCCTGGAACTCCCGGCCGGCGAGGGAATCCGCAACGACGTGGGAACCTATGCTGGCGATGAGATCACCACCTTCTACGACCCGATGATCGCCAAATTGCTGGCCTGGGGACCCGACCGCAACCAGGCGATTGTGCGCATGGACGGCGCCCTCGGCGCTTATCGGGTCGCCGGGCTCAAGACCAACCTCTCGCTGCTCAGAGCTGTCCTGGCACACCCCGTCTTTCGCGCTGGGCGCGCCACGACCGACTTTCTCGATGTTCAGGCGACTCCAGGCATGATGATGCTGGCGACCCCAGAGGCCCCGCTTCTTGCGGCTTTCGGTGCGCTTGTGCTTGGGCTCGGTGCAACGGACGATCCCTGGAGCACAGCGGGCCCGTGGTGGGCGGGCGTCTCTCGCGTCGATTTTGAGCACGACGGTGTACCGCTGACCGTCGAAGGCCGCCGCCTCGCCGGGAGTCGCGATGAGTGGCTCGTCACTCTGGCCGGTCGCGAACGGCGAGCGCGCTTTACGCGGGCCGCCTCCGGTCGCATCCTGGTGGAGTCCGAGGGCGCCACCGAAGCCAGCTACGTCACGCGCGCGGCCGATGGCATCGACGTTACGCCGGCGGGCGGAGTCATCCGGCGCTTCAGCTGGGCCGTCGCCGGGTCGCAACCGAGCGGTGTCGACATTCATCGAGAGCGTGCCCTAACCGCACCCATGCCCGGGCTGATCATCAAGGTATTCGTACGGCCCGGCGAGAAAGTGCGAGCCCATCAGGCCCTGGTCGTCCTAGAGGCGATGAAGATGGAACACGCCATCGAGGCACCGTACGATGGTATCGTGAAGAACGTCCATTGCGCCGAAGGGGGCCGCGTCGCCGAAGGCGTTGTCCTTGTTGAAGTCGAGCCGGAGAAGCCAGCGTGAACCTCCCCTCGCGAGTGACAATTACTGAGGTCGGCCCCCGCGACGGTCTCCAAAACGAGCCCGCTATCATCCCCCTCGAGCAGAAGATCGCCCTCGTCGATGCCCTCTCCGCTACCGGACTGACGCGCATCGAAGCGGCCTCGTTCGTATCCGCCAAAGCGATACCGCAGATGGCTGACGCTTCCGACGTTCTGCGCGGGAACCAGCGACGCCCCGGCGTCACGTATATCGGCCTCGTTCCCAACGAGATCGGCGCGCGCAGCGCCATCGAGGCACGCGTGGATGAGATCGCCGTTGTGGTCTCGGCCAGCGAGTTGCATAACCGTAGCAACCTCAACCGTGGCGTCGCCGACACCCTCGATTCGATCAAAGTCGTCGCCAATCTGGCGCGCGATGCCGGCCTCGCCTGGAGCGGCTACATCTCCACCGCCTTCGGCTGCCCTTACGAAGGCGATGTCGACCCTGCCAACGTCCTGGAAATCGCCGGAATTCTCCGCGATCAAGGCGCTTCCGGCGTAGCCCTCGGCGATACGATAGGCATCGCCAACCCCCGCCAGGTGTCCTCGCTCGTCGAGCGTTTCTTCGCCGATGTCCCGTCCGTCGGCCTGCGCCTCCACTTCCACGACACCCGAGGCATGGCCCTGGCGAACGTCATCGCCGCCATGGACTGTGGCACCTCTCAGTTCGACGGCTCGATCGGCGGCCTCGGCGGCTGTCCCTACGCACCCGGCGCTTCCGGCAACGTCGCCACAGAAGATATGGCGGCCATGCTTCACGCCATGGGCATCGAGACCGGCGTTGATCTGGATGCGCTTCTGAACGCCGCCTGGCTGGCCGAAGATATCGTGGGCCGTCCGCTGGATGGCCGGATCAAGAAGGCCGCTGAACGCTCTGGGCGTCTTTCGAAGGGGTTGGTTTGATCTAAACGTGCCGGAGCAACGAATTACCGTTGAGGAAGAAGCGAACCTCGTCGTTGGGTTGCGGCGAGGGGAACCGTCTGCTATGGAGTTGATCTACGATAGGCTAAGCCGCCAGGCGTTCGGGCTCGCCTTTCGCATTCTGGGTGACGGCCCAGCTGCTGAGGACGTTGTCCAGGAGACGTTCCTTACGCTCTGGCGTCAGGCTCACCGCCTCGACCCAAATCGCGGACGGCTTGGTTCGTTTGTCATGACGCTGGTGCATCACAAGGCGATAGACGCCCTGCGCTCACGACGCGGAATGGACACTAGACAGGTGCCCATTGACGTCGAACTCCTCGAGAAGGGGAGTTCCGATGTCGCAGACCGCATCCTTCAATCGCTCGACCGAGACGCCATCAGGAACGCGTTGAACGCGATACCCAAAGAACAACGGCAACCGATCGAAATGGCCTATTTTGAGGGTCTAACACACGTCGAAATAGCCGAAGTGTTAAAACTGCCCCTGGGCACCGTCAAAAGCCGCCTGCGCCTGGGGTTGGAGAAGATGAGGACAGCTTTCGGAGTGGAGAGAGTTGATGATCTGCGAAGAAGTTGAAGAGCTAGCCGGCGCATATGCCCTCGGCGCCCTCCCTCCCTCCGTCTTCGCGGAGGTGGAGCGCCATCTCTCGTCGTGTGACAAGCACGATGAGATAGCCGAGTTGTCCGGTGTTGCTGCTGCCCTCGCCGCGACCGTACCCGAGATGGACCCACCGCCCGCCCTTAAGGCCCGCATCATGGAAGCGATCGGCAGCGAACGCTCAACGGCGCCTCAAGCCACGGACCGTCCGGCTTCCGACAACTGGCTGCGTCGCCTCTTTGGCCGGCGGCTGGTTCCGTACGCCTTCGCCGGCGCGCTGGCAGCAGCGGTGGTCGCCGTAATCGTCATCATCGCCCTTCCGGGAGGCAATACCGATCCGACAGGCAAGGGCGACTTTGTGAAGGAATTCGAGAATGGCCGGATCACGGGGACCCTCGTCTACACAGAGGAAGATCGCGCGCTGGTTATAAGCGCTTTCGGGCTCGATCACCTCCCCGTCGACGAGAGCTTCCAGGTCTGGACGCTCACTGACGGCCAGGCAACCCCGATAGGCTTCCTTGAGCCAAGTCCGCAGATAGATGGCACCGTCGAAGGCGTAGGCGTTATCGAGGGGCTCGATCTAACTTCAGGCGAGTCGATTGCTGTCACCGTAGAGCCCCTTCGCGGTAGCCCGCAACCAACCACGCCGCCGCTCTTCGAAGTCCAGCTCTAGCGATCACCTTCGTCATCCTGAGCGCCCACTGCTTCTGAAACCTCGATCACCTCCTACGCGAAGGATCTGGCTGGGCGAGGGGATGTGAACACACTCAGCCGCGCGCGTCACGGCTGAGACTGTCCCCGGTCCTTCACGTCTGCACGATTCTCCGAAATTTCCTCCGCATCGGGTGATCTATCTCCGCGCATCGCCCGAATTATTGTCAGACACCCAAACAACAGCCCCGCTGATCGCATCAAAGGAGGTACAAACCGATGCGTAAATTCATCCTTGCAGCAGCCCTGAGTTCGACAGCCGTGCTTGTCGCTGCTGTTGTCCTCGTCACCGGCGTCGCGCCCCGCTTCTCCGGCGCCGCTGACCACCTCGACGCCCCGCTCGTCGCGACCGACGGCCGGCTGGACATCAATGATGTCTACGCCTTCCAGTCACCAGCCAATCCCGATAACACAGTGATCATCGTCACCACCAATCCCGTCGCCGGCGTCCTTAGCCCGACCACCTATCACCCGGACGCGGTCTACGCCGTCAACGTCGATCAGAACGGTGACGGCAAACAAGACATCTCTTACCGTCTCGACTTCGACGGCGCCGCCGATCAGTCCGTTCAGCTGCGTTGCGTCCCGGCCAGCCACTGTGGCAACCCGGGCGCCGTCCTCGCCAACGGTGACGTGGGCGCGACTATCCCGGTTAGCGGCGGCGGCAGCCTTCGCGCCGGCCGCTTTGACGACCCGTTCTTCTTTGACCTGTTGGCCTTCCGCAACGGCCTCGCCTTCTGCCCAGGGGGCGTCGGCACCAACTTCTTCAACGGCCTTAACGTGATGGCCTTCGTTCTCGAAGTCCCGAGCGCAGATCTCGGCCCCGACAACATCGGCGTCTGGGCAACTACGACGCTGGGTGGCGACCAGATCGACCGCATGGGCCGCCCGGCCATCAACACCGTCTTCATCCCGTCTGCAAAGAAGAACTCGTTCAACTTCGGCAAGCCTGTCCATGATCAGCGGGACTTCCGCGGTGACGTCGTCAACACACTGGTCGCCCTCGGCAACTCGTCCGGCACGGCGAACGCCCTCGCTGACGTTCTCCTTCCCGACATCCTGACGGTTGACACCTCCAGCGCTGCCGGCTTTCTCAATGGGAGGGCGCTGGCCAATGACGTGATCGACGCGGAACTCGGCCTGATCAGCGGGGGCGCTATTCCCACGGACTGCGTCGCCAATGACTCCGCCTTCTCTGGCGCCTTCCCCTACTTGGCGCCTGCCAACTAGACATCGCCTGGGCGGACTGTCGTGGAGGGATGGATTGAACCCCATCCCTCCACGACCAAGATCAACGCCTTAACCGAACGTATGAGAGGAACGCAGTGAGCAGAGCTAGAGTCGCGGCGCTGAGCCTGATGGCACTGACGCTGGTGGCTATCGTCTTCTTCAGCCGGTTGACGGCGAGCCACGATTCCCAGCCGTCGCCAGCCACTGGCTCCGTCGCCGCGCCCGAGGCAGCCTACGAGAGCACGACGGCCACCACCGAAGAATTGATCGCCTTCTGGCGCGCGCGCGTCGAGCGTAATCCGCGCGACTACATCAGCTATGCGGAACTTGGCGGCGCCTTCCTGCGACAGGCCCGCGAGACCGGCGACGTCGGCAGCTACTCGCGCGCCGAGGCCTCCGTGGAACAGGCGCTCGGCCTGAACCCGAAGTACGAGACGGCCCTCAGCTACTTGGCGGCCGTCCTCTACGCGCAGCACGATTTCGCCGGCGCGCTCGGCCGCGCCGAACGCGTATACGCGCTCAATCCCGGCTCCGCGCAGGCGCTCGCGGTCATCGGCGACGCCAGCCTCGAACTCGGCCGCTACGACGAAGCCGGATCGGCCTACGACAAGCTCCTCGAGCTCAGTCGCACGCCTCCGGTGTTCAGCCGCCTGGCGCGTCTCGCCGAACTCAAGGGCCAACCTCATAAAGCGGTCGAGCTGCTCACCGGCGCAGCATCGGAAGCGGACGCTGCGGTCGGCTCTCCCGAGAGCAGAGCCTGGTACCGCCTCCAGCTCGGTAACCTCTACTTCAACACAGGCGACCTCGAGTCAGCGAAAACGCAGTACGACCTTTCGCTCGACGCCTTCCCAGACTACGTACACGCCCTCGCGGCACTCGGGCGCATCCACACTGCACGGGCCGAGTACGATGAAGCTATCGCGTTCTACCAGCAGGTCGTCGCCCGTCAACCGGTCGCCGAATACGTCATCGCGCTCGGCGACACCTACCAGGCGGCGGGCCGCGTCGCTGACGCCCAACGCCAGTTCGATCTGGTCGACGCCATCAACGCGCTGTACGAAGCGAATGGCATCAACACTGAGCTATCGATGGCGCTTTACCTCGCGGATCACGATACGCGTGTCGCTGACGCCGTGGCTGCTGCCCGCGCCGTCTACCAGAAGCAGCCCGGCAGCATCTACGCCGCCGATGTGCTCGCCTGGTCGTTATACAAAGTTGGGCGCCCCGAAAAGGCCCTCCCCTATTCCCAAGAAGCGCTGCGATTAGGCACGCAGGACGCTCTCATTCTCTTCCACGCCTCTATGGTCAATCGTGAACTCGGTAACACGGAGGAAGCCCGCGGCCTCCTGGCACAAGCCCTCGAGATCAACCCCCACTTTTCCGTTCTCTACGCGAAGCAGGCCGCCGCTGCACTGGACGAGCTCAGTGCCCTGGTGAGGAACTAGAATGCGCCCGCGATCGCCCTTCATCCTCATCGCCGCGCTCGTCCTGCCACTTGTCGTCCTCACAGCGCTCGCCCACGTGCGTCCATCTGTCGCAGACGCTCATCCGCTCGGCAACTTCACCGTCAATCGCTACAGCCGCATCGAGCTCTACTCCGACGCCGTCCGCATTCGCTACGTTCTCGACATGGCGGAGATCCCCGCCTTCCAGGAGATCGAGTCGATCGACCGGGATGGCGACGGGCAACCGAGTCCAGGGGAGAACGAGGCTTACCTTAGCACTAAATCTCGCGAGCTGGCTGCCAATCTCACCCTCACGAACGGCGGCTCTCCCGCCCCGCTCGAGCTGCTCTCCAGCCATATCTCCTACCCGGAGGGGCAGGCCGGTCTGCGCACGCTCCGGCTGACGATGCTCCTCAACGCTCCTCTGGCATCGACCGAGCTCGACATCAAATATCACGACGCCAACTTCTCCGACCGCGTCGGCTGGAAAGAGATCGTTGTTCTTCCGGCGCCCGGCGCTACTATCTTCGATTCGACTGCGCCGAGCGAAGAGCTGAGCCAGGAGCTAACGAAATATCCAGACGACCTTCTGACCAGCCCGCTGAACGTTACTACCGCCTCCGTGTCCGCAGACCTTCGCGATGCCGCCCTCGCGCCTGCGCTAACCACCAACGTGGCTGCGGCGAACCCCGACAGTGCACCCGAGCGCCCCGGCGCTGGCTTCGCCTCGTTGATTGATACCGACAACCTCACCTTGCCCGTCATGCTCCTCTCGCTCCTTCTCGCCCTCGGCTTCGGCGCCGTCCACGCCCTCGAGCCCGGCCACGGCAAGACCTTCGTCGCCGCCTACTTCGTCGGCGTCAAGGGCACCGCCCGCCAGGCGCTCTCGCTGGGCCTGATCATCGCCGCTACGCACACCGTCGGCGTCCTCGCTATCGGCGCAGTGGCCCTCTTCGGGTCGCGCTTCATCCTGCCCGGGACTCTCTACCCCTGGCTCAGCCTCGCCTCGGGCGTCATGATCCTCGCCCTCGGCGTTCGTCTGATCGCCACGCGAGTCGGCGCGGGACGATTCTTCGCCGCCCTGCGCGACCGGGGCCGCGGCCACGATCACCCGCACGGCCACTCCCACGAGCCCCCCGAGGCGGGCGCACCGCCCTGGAAGAGCCTCCTCGCCCTCGGCCTCGCCGACGGCCTGACCCCCAGCCCCTCCGCCCTCGTCGTCCTCCTCGCCGCCGTCTCCCTCGACCGCATCGGTCTGGGCCTCCTCCTCGTCGCCGCCTTCAGCGTCGGTCTCGCGGCGGTTCTGACCCTCGTCTGCCTGTCGCTTATCTACGCCCGCCGCTTCCTCGACTGGCTCGGCGATGCACGCACCTCGCTCGACGGCGCCTCCCGCCTCGGTTGGATCGCGGTCCACCTGCGCGCCGAGGACGGCCTCCTCCGCATCGCTCCCCTCGCCGGCGCCTTCGCCCTCGTCGCCATCGGCCTCGTCCTCACCGTCCGCGCCCTAACGCAGCCCGGCCTCCCGCTGTAGCTGCAGGCCGTCAGGACCGCCCCCTCGCGACGCGTTCCTTCTCCTTGTGATAAATTGGCATCCGCACACACGGAGGTTGCCCCATGCCCAACGATTACGAAACGATCCTCTATGAGACTCGCGGCCGCATCGTCCTCCTCACCCTCAACCGGCCCGACAAGCTCAACGCCTGGAGCGCCAAAATGGAGGGCGAGTTCATCCGCGCGCTCGACGCTGCCTCCAGCGATCCATCGGTTCACGTCATCGTCGTCACCGGCGCCGGCCGGGCCTTCTGCGCCGGAGGCGACATCGGCGCCTGGTCCCAAGATATCGCAACGCGGGGTGATGGCCGTCCGCAGGTCTCACCCCTCGTCTCCCGCGAAGGCAGCCCGGAAGTACCCGTCACCCTCGCCCGGAGCAAGCCGGTCATCGCCGCCATCAATGGCCACGCCATCGGCATTGGCCTCACCATGCCCCTCGCCTGCGACATCCGCATCGCCTCTGACCGCGCCAAATTCTCCGCGCGCTTCGTCAAGGTCGGTCTCACGCCGGAGTGCGGCAGTACCCGCTACCTCCCCCTCGTCGCCGGGCTCGACAACGCCCTCTTCATGGCCCTCACCGGCCGCATCATCGACGCCGCTGAGGCGAAGGAGCGCGGCCTCGTCGATCGTGTCGTACCCCACGACTCCCTGATGGATGAGGCGATAGCTCTCGCCGAGGAGATCTCCGCCAACCCGCCCTCCGCAGTCTGGGCCGCCAAGCGCTTGATGCATGAGAACGGCAACGAGAGCGACCTCCGCCGTGTCGTCAGCGCCGAAGGCTACGCTATCCGCGAGGCGCGCCGCCAGCCGGACCACGCCGAGGCCGTGCAGGCGTTCGTCGAAAAGCGCGAACCGAATTTCGGAAGCAGATGACGCCTCGCTGGGGCATCACCTTCCCGCTCGAAGGCCTGCCTGTCGCGGCCAATCGCGAGGCGCTCCAGGAAGCCGAACGCCTCGGCTACACCGACGCTTGGACCGCCGAGGTCAACGGAAACGACGCCTTCACACCCATAGCATCCGCCGCTGTCTGGACGCAGAAGCTCCGTTTCGGCACTGCCATCGCCAACATCTACACGCGAACGCCCACCCTGCTGGCGATGAACGCCACAGCCGTCTCCGAGGCGGCGCCCGGCCGCTTCTGCCTCGGTCTCGGTACCAGCTCCCCGGCCATCGTCGAGCGCTGGAACGGCGTTCCCCTTCGCCAGCCGCTCCGCCGCATGCGCGAGACGCTCGAATTCCTACGCCGTGCCTTCAATGGCGAGAAGGTCTCGATGACCGTCGACTCGTACGAGGTCAAGGGCCTGCGTTTGGCGCGCGCGCCCTCACCCTCGCCACCTATCTACATCGCCGCCCTGCGTGAGCAGATGCTCAAGCTCGCCGGAGCAGCCGCTGACGGCGTCATCATCAACTTCCTCTCGCCCGCCGACGCCGCGCACGTCGTCAAGGTCGCGCGAGACGCGGCGAGCGAAGCGGGCCGCGACCCGCAGGCACTGGACGTGGCGGCCCGCATCTTCGTCGTCCCCACTGAGGACCCGCAGGTCGCCCACATGCTCGGACGCCTGCTCCTTTCGGCCTACCTCACCACCCCCTACTACTACGCGTTTCACGCCTGGCTCGGCCGCAGCGCCGCCCTCGAACCGGTACGCGAGGCCTGGCAGGCAGGCGACCGTCCCGGCGCTATGGCCGCCCTGCCCGAAGCCGTCATCGACGACATCCTTTGCTTCGGCAGTCGCCAGCAGATCGTCGACAAGATCGAGGCGTATCGCGCTGCCGGCGTAGATACACCCGTTATCGCCATCATCCCAACGTCCCAGGATCCCGCCGAACAGGCCCGCCAGGGCCTCGCCGCCTTGAAAAACCTCGCCCCGCCATGAGGACCACATGCGAACAGCAACATCGTTGGCTCTCGCAATTCTAGAGATTCTCTTGGTGACTTGGATACTTCTTGTTTTTTGGCCCTTTGCTCCTGTGACGCTCGGTCTCTTCGCGGTTGGTACTTGGCACTCCTACAGTCGTCGCCAGCCGCGAGTCCCATTGTTCTTGGCGCTTCTGGTTGCAATTCCTCTTCTGATTTTCCCACCGGCAATGATTCTTAGTTTTTCTGGTACCGTGATCTGGATCAGCTTCGTGACTTTGGGGCTCGGTGTGCTCTTGGTTGGCGTTGGTACCGGTGCCATCGCGGCGTCCATGCGATCGCATGACGCGCCATCTGGCGTAACATGAGCATCCTACGAAATGCGGGCAACTCCAGACTCGATAGAGAAGGCGCCGTCAGGCCGGGGGTCTGGGGGTGTCCCCAGATTTTTCTTTCGCGGGCCGCAGGCCCGCCAATTTAGGAGGAACCAATGACCGACCTCACCCTAACGCCAGCGATCAAAGAGATGCGCGCCAACGTGCGCACCTTCATGGACGAGCATATCTACCCCAACGAAGGAATCCTCTCCAACGGCGCAGACGCCGAGCCCCTCATGAAAGACCTCCAGGGCCGTACCAAGTCCATGGGTATGTGGGCGCCGCACCTGCCCGCGGAAGCCGGAGGCATGGGTATCGGCTTCATGCCCTACGTTTACATAAATGAGATACTCGGGCGCAGCCCCTTTGCACCTCGCGCCTTCGGCGCCCAGGCACCTGACTCCGGCAACGCCGAGATCCTCTGGCAGTTCGGCAGCGACGACCAGAAGCAGCGTTGGCTCAAGCCCCTCGTCAACGGCGACATCCGCTCCTGCTTCTCGATGACCGAACCCGACGTCTCCGGCGCCGATCCGACCGGCCTCCAGACCCGTGCCGTCCGTGACGGCGACGAGTGGGTCATCAACGGCCACAAGTGGTTCACCAGCGGTGCGACCGGGGCCACCTTTGCCATCGTCATGTGCGTCAGCGATCCCGAAGCGCCGGCCCACCGCCGCATGAGCCAGATTATCGTTCCTACGGACACGCCCGGCTTCGACCTCATCCGCCCCGTCCCCGTCATGGGCGAGACCGCCGGCCACCACTGCGAAATCATGTACCGCGACTGCCGCGTCCCCGTCACGAACACCCTGGGCACGCCCGGCGACGGCTTCATGATCGCTCAGAAGCGCCTCGGTCCCGGCCGTATCCACCACTGCATGCGCTGGCTCGGTCAGATGCAGCGCGCCTTCGCCCTCATGTGCAACCGCGCCCTCAATCGCAGCGCCTTCGGCAGCACCCTGGCCCAGAAACAGACCGTCCAGAACTGGATCGCCGACTCGGTTGCCGAGATCCAGGCCGCTCGCCTCCTCACCCTCCACGCCGCCAACAAAATCGACCAGGGCGACGAGGCCCGCGTCGAGATCTCGTTGATCAAGTTCTGGGGGGCAAGGACGCTCCACGACGTTATCGACCGCGCCATCCAGGTCCACGGCGCCCTCGGCGTCTCCGGCGACACCCCGCTTGAGTCGATGTACCGCGCCGCCCGCGCCGCCCGCATCTACGACGGCCCCGACGAGGTCCACCGCATGGTCGTCGCCCGCCGCGTCCTCCAGGCCTTCAGCCAGGGTTCCGAGTGGGAGTTCGAGTAGGGCGATTCGAAATTGTGACATTTGCCCGTTCGCCCTGAGGGATCGAAGGGCCATACTTATCTCCAGCGTAGGCTGAGGTATCGAAGCCGGAGCGCGACTGGAGGACGGCATGGCTTTTTCGGCATACATTTTGCGCTGCGCGGATGGCTCTTACTACGTCGGCCATACTGATGATCTTGAGAAGAGGATGAGCGACCACACTGCAGGTGCGGTCAGTGTTTATACGCGAAAGCGAAGACCTATCGAACTCGTATTCTCAGAACAGTTCACCACTCGCGCGGAGGCGCTTGCCGCTGAACATCAGATCAAGGGGTGGTCGCGGGCGAAGAAAGAGGCGTTGATCAAGGGGAATTGGGCCCGGCTCCAGCGTTTGGCGCGTATGTAGGGTAATTGGCCCAAGCGCGCCGACTTCGATGCCTCAGTCTTCGCTGACGCTTGCACGGGTCCTTCGATACCTCAGGACGAACGGAAGGGCGCCAACCCGTCTGAGGGACCGATTCGGGATATTGATCCCGCCTCTCACCCCTCCACCCGCACCGTCCCCACATCCCCATCCACCGTGATCATCGCTCCATCCCGGATCACCTCGGTCCCCACCCGCGTTCCCACGACGCACGGGATCCCGTACTCGCGCGCCACGATCGCCGGATGCGACAGGATGCCGCCGCTGTCAGTCACCACGCCGCTCGCCAGCGCGAAGAGCGGCGTCCATGGCGGCGAGCTCATCGCGCACACTAGGACGTCTCCCCGCTGCAACCGGTCCGCGTCGCCGATATCCGCCAAAACGCGCGCCCGCGCCGTCACCACGCCCCGGCTCGCCGCCACGCCTCGGATGACCCCGTCATCCACCGCCGAAGAGGCCCCGTCGTCGGGCAACTCTGCCTCCCCTTCGCCCCCGATCGCCTCAGGTGGCCTCCGCTGCGCCCAGAACTCCCACTTCTCCCTTCGTTCATCCACCAGCGACGACAGGTCGTCTGCCTCACCCAGCAATGCCGATTCGATCTCCTCCGGCACGAGATACAGCACATCGTCCTCCTTCACGACCACGCCTCGCTCCACCAGCCGCTGCCCTCGTTTCAGCAAGAGCCCTCGCATGATGCCCGTCACCACCAGCTGCCAGTAAGCCCTCGCCTCGCGAATCGGTATGTAATACCTCAGCGGTTCGCACATCTCTCGAAAGCGTGCGAGCCTGTCCGCGTCGTCTCCGAGACGGTCCTCGATCTCCTTTGTCACCGCCGCTCGCCTTTTTGCCCCCTCGCTCAGCGTCTCTTCCGGCGTCGGCGGCTTCTCCTCGAGAATCCGGCGGATCATTCTCAGCGGCGCTGCCGGGTCTTCCTGCCATGTGGGGGCGGATAGGCTCCAACTCCCGGCGCGGCAGCCGTACTGTTCCAGGTACGCCTCGAAGGCCGATACGAACTCCTGGCCATCGCTGAGCCCTCGGATCGTGTCCCACACGCGCTTAGACTCGGACTCGAGCAGCGTCGCGCGCACGGACGGCAATCGATCGGCTATCTCGGCGAGATCCCACAAGACCGCGTTCGCCTTGAACGTGGTATTGGGGAAGCCCTGAGAGAGGTCGACGAACAGGCGCTCGCCGTCCACCCCGATCTCATTCCCAAACTCAACGAACTTCGCGATCGTCGACGCGAACAACGCGTGGCTCCCCGCCACATGCGTCATCCGCATCCCGTATCCCTGCATCTCCCCGATCTCCGCCAGCGTCGCACCTTTTGTCGATCGAAGCAGTTTCGCGCAGGCAGCCTCGATGCGCGGCAGGCAGAATCCCGCCCACACCTCCCAGACACCGCCTTCCCGCTCGACGAGACGCGCCACCGCGTTGTACAGCGATTGCTGTTCGTCAGGATGTAGCTGCAGGTCTGCTGGGAAAAAGACGTAGCCGTTGCCGATTCGGCCCCCACGGAACAGCGCTGGGGTCGGAACGTCGGCTTCTTCGAACGCCCGTGCCGTCCCTGGCCGCGTTAGCTTCCCCATCGCCATCTCGAGCGGCTTCATCGGGTCCGGAGCGTGCTCCTGCTCCCATTTCCACGTCTTGCGCACATCGCCCGGCTCCTCCCAGGTCACCGGGAACTCCGTCCCATCGGGACATCGGTAAACCGACGTCAGCACCTCGTTCTCCACTGTCACGCCTTCGTCCTCCTTCAGCGTTTGCGAGTTTACCAGAACCAGATCACAACATCGGTTTTCCTAATCGCCGCTCCACCTCTTCCTCCGCCAGGCCCTCAACCTGCACCACCTTATCCCGCGATCCAGCGCCACGTGCTATGGACACCTGCCGCGGCGCCAAGCCCAGCTTTCCCGCGATCAGCCGGCACACCGCTTCGTTCGCCTTCCCCCGCTCAGCCGCTGCCCGCACGCGCACCCGCAGCACACCCTCAGCCCAACCAACAATCGCATCCTCCCGCGCACCAGGCGTCACCCGAACCGTCAGCAGCATTCCTCCTACCTCTTACTTCCTAGTTCCGACCTCTTATTCCTACCTCGTAATCTCACGTTCCGCTATGATATCCGACACATGACGCCCCCCGAACCCCGCTCCGAGTACTACGAGTCCCAGCGCATTAGAATGCACTACGTGGTTTGGGGCGACGGAACCAAGCCGCCACTGCTGCTCATCCACGGCGGCCAGGACCACTGCCGCAACTGGGACTTCGTTGCTGCCGGTCTCGTCGACCGCTACACGCTCTACGCGCCGGACCTGCGCGGCCACGGCGACAGCGGATGGGCAATCGGCGGTATGTACAGCCTTCCCGAGTTCGTCCTCGACGTTGCGACCCTGGCCAACTCGATCGAGGGCAAACTCACGGTTATCGGTCACTCCCTCGGGGGCGCCATCGCCCTGCAGTACGCCGGCACGTTCCCGGAGAAGATCGACCGCGTCGTCGCTATCGAAGGCTGGGGACCGCCCATGATCGAGCACCAGCCGGCATACACACGCATGCGCACGTGGATCGACCACATGCACGACATGGAGCGTCGCAAGCCGCGCCGCTACCCGAATGTCGAAGACGCCACGAAACGCATGATGGAGGCCAATCCCCACCTTACTGCGGATATGGCGCGCCACCTCACCGTTCACGGCGCGCTTCAGAACAAAGATGGCACACTTTCCTGGAAGTTCGACAACTACGTTCGCCTTCGTTCCCCATACCAGTTCAACCTCGAGGACGCCCGTGACATCTGGACACGCATCACCGCTCCCGTACTGCTAATCAAAGGCTCTGAGAGCTGGGCGCTCGATCCTGAGAAGGACGGGAGGGCATCTGTCATTAAAGACCGTCGCACCGTAGTCATCGATGACGCCGGGCACTGGGTTCACCACGACCAGCTCGAACGGATCATGGGGGTCATCCTCGACTTCCTCCCCGATGAGTCTGCGCCGGCGAAGTGAGCAGCAGGAGGGCAACGTGGAAGAGCCGCGCACCGTTGACGACCTGAACCCAGAATATCTCTCTAGTGTCGTCCGGAAGCTCCTTGACGACGATTCGGTTGAAGTCACCGATTTCAGCGTCACCGCCGACCCCTTCGAGTTCCCCCGCTTCGGCGCAAAGGAGTTCCACGACATCGCCTTCAACTATCGCGGCCAATCCGGCGCCGGGAAATCGAACCTGATTCTACGTGTGATGCCCGAGATGGACGCGGTGATGATGCTCACCGGCGACACCGAGCACCGCGAGCTCAAGGCCTTCGGCATAGGCCTGTACGATCAGATTCCGAAGACGTTTCACACCCCCTACGTCGATGTCATCCTGCGCCCGGAACGCCAGCAGTATTGGGCGTTTCTAGAGGACCTGAGGCCGCAGATGCGGGCGCTCGGAATGCACGCTGCGCTGCCTGATGAGACGATGCGCACCATCCTCTCCCATCTCGCCGCCTTCCACGCGAAGTTCTGGGAGCGCGAGGAGACCCTCTCGTATCCCTGGTTAATGAGCCTCCGCCAACCTGTCGACTACTTCTACCGCTGCGTCGTCGACACTCTCGACGGTCTCAAGAGTCCGGCTGCCTCCTCCGCTTACATCATCGACAAATGGCCCTGGCTTCCTGAAGGCGTAGTCAACCTTATGAACTCTCTCCCGACGGACACCCGGGCCGCCATCGAGCGGCTCTACCGAGAGCCGGAAGAGCTCCTGACGAGAATCGAGCCGCTACCGACGACGCTCTGCCACTACGATTTCGACAACCGCAATCTCGGCATCGAGGACGGTCCCAACGGCCCGCGCACCGTCGTCATCGACTGGGAGATCCTCGGCGTTGGCCTATCATCGGCCGATGTCGTCCGCTTCCTCTCGTACCAGCAACCCCCAAACGCGGAGGAACTGGTGGGACACTACCTGGCCGAACTGCAACGTAGCCTGGGAGGCTCTCTCGACCAGGAGCAGTGGCTGTATGGCTTCGAGCTGGTTCAGATCGCCGTCTGGCAGATCGTCGGCGTCCTCTTCGGCGTGATGGTTAGCGCACCGTCGTCGCCTATCCCCGATGAGCAGCGCGGACCGATGGGCGAACGCGCCCGTTCAGACATAGATCACGTGATGTCACTCGTCCGCAAACACGGACTCGCCTGAACCCTGCCGATCAGGCAGCCGGTGGCGGACTCTCGGCGGCCTTAGCCGGGCTGCCCTGATCCGGCGCCTTTCGGAACGCCTCAGGTATACCGTGGTCGGCTGTGACAGGTGGCGCAGCCTCGCCGCACTGCTTTCCCCGTTTGTGAGCATACATATTCGAGTCCGCCATCTGCATGATAGCGTCGGCGTCGGCGCCGCCATATGGATAGCCGGAGATACCGACGGATATCGCGACCCTCGTTTCGTCGTCGTCCTCCATGAACCTGGCCTTTTCAACCGCCTCGAGTAACCGCTCGACGACTATCCGCGCACCCTCTTCCGGCGTGTCCGGCAAGATGACCGCGAACTCATCGCCGCCAATCCGCGCTGGAACGTCGCTCCCTCGCGCCTGCTCCAACAGGAACCGGCCGAATCCTGCCAGGACCTGATCTCCGGTCGCATGCCCGTGGTTGTCGTTGATGACTTTGAACTCGTCGATGTCGATAAACACAACTGAGAGTGACTGTTGAAACCCCTTCGCCGACAGCAGCGCCCTCTCCAGCCGGTCGAAAAAGTAGCGTCGGCTGAACAAACCCGTCAGATCGTCCCGCATCGACAAATTCTCAAGTTCCATGTTGTGCACCATCAACGCCAGGCGCAGCCGCTTCTCCAGCTCTACTCCGATCCGGCGGCCTCGCGCTGCCGCGATGAAAGCAAATGCGCCCAGAAAGCCAAAAATGACCGAGTCGACGACGAATGCGGACGGCGCCCCCGCGTCCGGGATCGCGATGATCGCCCAGCCGCCGACCAATAGCAATAGTCCGCCTATCCGAAGCGCCCACACCTGGCGCGAGTACGCCTTCTGGTTGTTCGTGGCGGCGCGCGCTTCCCGTAGCTCTCCGGCGCTTAATTCGTGTGATTCAGCGATCTGCATGTGAAGTCATACAACCCCGTGTGCGCGGTTGTCTCAGATTTTCAGACGTTTCACGCCGAAATCGCGTTACATTTGAACGCGGTATACAATCGCGATAGGGGCCCGTAGCTCAAGGGCAGAGCGTCCGGCTCATAACCGGTTGGTTCCAGGTTCGAATCCTGGCGGGCCCACCAGATACTCTTTGCCATGCTCGATAGCGACGTCCAGGCCTACCTCGCCGCCAGACTGCCCTCCGCCCGCGATCTCGCCGTTTCCAACCTGTTCCGCATCCCCGGCGGCGCCTCGCGGGAGACCTGGTCGCTCGACGCCCGCTGGAGCGAAGATGGCGCCTCGATCCAGCGCGGCTTCATCATCCGCCGCGATCCTGACGCCAGTCTTCTCGTGACGGATCGCGACGTGGAGTTCCGAGTCATGGACGCCGTCGCTGGCTCATCGGTTCCCGTGCCGAAGATGTTCTGGTTGGAGCAAGACAGCGGCTGGCTCGAACGGCCGTTTTTCGTCATGGAGCGCATCGACGGCTGCGAGACTAATCCGCAGAAACTCCTCTTGGATCCGTCTTTCAGCCCCGCGCGCGAATTCATCGCGGAACGATTCGTGCAAATCCTGGCGCACATCCACGCTCTCGATTGGTCTGCTCTCGGCCTCGACTTTCTCGGTGCGCCCGTCGGCCTCTCGGACTGTGCTGGTATGGAGATCAACAGGTGGGAGGCCGTGCTCAACCGAGACGCTCTCGAGTCCCAGCCGGTCTTGCGCGCCGCCATCGCCTGGTTACGCCGCCATCTCCCACCCGCCGCCTCTCGCATCGTCCTCGTCCACGCCGACTACCGCACAGGCAACTTCCTCTGCAATCCGGAAGGCGAGATCATGGGCGTACTCGATTGGGAGATGACCCACCTCGGCGACCCGATGGAAGACGTCGCCTGGTCGTGTCTGCGGCCGTGGCGCTGGATGGGCGATGAACGCATCGGCGGTCTGATGGATCGCCGCGACTTCTTCCACGCCTATACAGAGGCGACGGGCATCACGGTTGACGAAGACGCCGTCCGCTTCTGGGAAGTCCTTGGCAACGTCAAGTTCGCCGTCATCTTGCTGACAGGCGCCAGGTCCTTCTGCGACGGGCGCACCCGAAGCCCAATCATGGCCCTCGTCGGCCGCAACGTTGGGCGCCTCGAGCTGGAGATCATGGACCTGATGGGGGCCTAGCGTGCGCCCTACGGCGCTTGAATCCCTTCGCGGCATCCAGGCGACCCTGAGCGAGTACCTGGCTCATGACCCAGGCACACCATTCGCGCAAAGTGAAATCGGAGCCGTGCAGATGCTGCTCGAATCTCTGGCCGGCGCGTGGGATTCGGCTGCGGAGGACCTTCGCCGCGACAACGTTGCGATCACCTCGCTGCTCGCCAGTGCCCTGGACGCACTCGACAACCTCCCTAAGAGCAGCGGCCTCGGGTCAGAAATTCGCGCCACTCTCGCCGCACCACCTGACGAGCGCATCCTTCTGTCGGTGCTAACGCTCCGTAGTCAGACGCTCCGGGCGGCGCTCGAACGGCTCATCGTCTCTCTCGAAGATTCTGACGCCAGTCAGCTCTCGGAGCCACTAGCCCAACTCCGCCGCGACATTTATCAGCACCTCCGCAGCGTCGCCGCCCGCGGCTGGTCGTTCTGGGACGTCAGCAGCTTCCGCGAGCGGATGGCCGCCGTCCGCGCCGCGCCACACGACGTGACGCCCTAGTCCTCAGCGGGGTACAATCAACAGCGATCATGGTCGCGACCGAACTCTCGGATCGAATCCAGCAGGCCCTCGCCGAATATACCCCCCGCCACATCGAGGACCCCGCCGCATCCCCCGCCGCTGTTCTACTCCTCGTCCACGAAAAGGACGGCGAGGCTCACGTTCTCTTTACGGAGCGCACCAACCAGGTCGAGCACCACAAAGGACAGATCTCTTTCCCCGGCGGCGCTTGCGACGATTCCGACGGCTCGCTTGAGACAACGGCCCTGCGCGAGACCTTCGAAGAGATCGGTGTCCGCCCTGAAGACGTCAGCATCGTCGGCCAGCTCGACGAGATGATCACCATCAGTAACTTTCGCGTCACACCCTATGTTGGCACCCTCTCGACCGGCCAGGACTATCCGTTCGTTCTCAACGATCACGAGGTGGCCCAGGTCGTCCAGGTACCGCTGAACTTCCTGTTGGACGAACGCAACATGGAGTTGGAGGTTCGCCAACATCAGGGTCGCGAGGTCCTCGTTCCTGCCTTCTCTTATAACGGTCATCGCATTTGGGGCGCCACCGCCCGTATGCTTCACCAGTTCGTCGAGCTCCTCAGATAGGTGCCGGCGCTTCACTCATCCGCTTCCCCCCACAGTGTGGCCAAAAACGCACCACCCTGCCGCCGCTGCGGTACAAGCGACTGGTCCATCGAGGTGCGACCAAAAGCACGCCTTCGCTGGCTCGTGGAAACCGTCTTCGCCGCGCCGGACGTCTGGATCTTCCAGAGCGAGTCCGGCGGCTGGCCTGAAAAGCAATACCAGCGCTGGACCTGCAACCACTGCGGCCGCGTCGCCCGCGTTTCCTGACATGAAACTGCTCCTCATCCGCCACGCAGAGTCCGAGGGGAACCGCCAACATCGCCTTCAGGGCCGCAAGGACTTCCCGCTCACCCAGCTAGGCCGCGATCAGTCCGCCGCTCTCGCGCGCCGCGTAGCCGCCGCCTCGCCCGCGGCCGTCTACGCGAGCCCCCTTCTCCGAGCCATGGAGACCGCGCAGACTGTCGCCACGATCGCCGGCCTGGATGTCATCCCGGAGCCGCGTGTCCAGGAGTACGACTTCGGACCAACGCTATCCGGCCTAACCTGGCCCGAAATCAGAGCGCAGCGCCCCCAGTTGGGGACCACGCCCGGCGACAACCCTGGGAACTTCCCCTCCTATCCGGGCGAGGAAGGCCGCGAAACTTTTCGCGAACGAGTCTCTGAAGCGTTTAGCGAAATCATCAGCCGCCACGCCGCCGACGATGCCGTTGCCGTGGTCACCCACGCCGGCCCCATCGTCGTCTTCCTGATGGACGTGCTCCACCGGGAGTACAGCCGCCCCATCCCTTTCTCACTGGACAACGCCTCCATAACCACTGTCGAGGTCAACCCGAAGGGCCTGCCCGGAGCGCCGCCCATGGTCGTCGCTGGTCTCAACGACACCTGCCACCTCCACGGCCTAATTTCCTCCGATTGCGCTGAGGGGAGCGCCTGACTACGTGGCTGAACCACAAGTCACAGAGATCATCGTCCGCGGCATCGTAGTCGGCGTCTTCGCTGAGAACTGCTGGATCATCGGCTCCCGCCGCTCAGCCGAGGCTATCGTCATCGACCCGGGCGACCAGCCCGATGACATCCTGGCGCTGGCCAGGGACATGGGTGTCAACATCAAATTCATCGCCAACTCTCACGCTCATCTCGACCATATACTCGGTGTGCGCGGCGTCCAGGCGGCCACCGGCGCCAAATTCCTGATGCACGAAGGGGACCTCTCCATCGCCCGCGGCGCAGCCGGCCACGCGGCCGCCTTCCTCGGTCGCCCTGTCGACCCGCCACCGGACCCCGACGCCTTCCTCTCCGACGGCGATGACGTCGACGTCGACGGCGTCAAGCTAAAAGTCATCCACACCCCGGGCCACACACCTGGAAGCCTCTCCTTCTACACCGAAGGCATGCTCTTCAGCGGCGACACCCTCTTCCAGGGATCCATCGGCCGCACCGACCTCCCCGGCGGCGACTACCAGCTCGAGATGTCCAGCATCGTCGACCGCCTCCTCACGCTCCCCGATGACACCGTAGTCCTCCCCGGCCACATGCAGGAGACCCGCATCGGCTTCGAGCGCCAGTCGAACCCCTTCATCCTGGATGAACTCGCCCGCCGGCGGGGATCGAACTAAACCGATGCCTTCGGCGTCGCGAAGACCATATCGCCCAGCCCTAAGACGTCATTCCACCCAGGCCGACCAGTGCCCGGCCGCGCTCTACCTCCCCCATGTGGCGCAGCCCGTGCTGGTAGACGAAACACTCCAGCACCTCTAGCTTGCGGATCGGGTTGCCGGCTCCCACGACCATGCCGCAGAAGATCTTCTGCATGTGCGGCGGCAACTGTGGCATAACCACCTCCTCCAGTATCGGACTCGAGATCGTCTCCAGCGTCTCCTTCGTCTGGCCGATTACCAGCGCCTGGTACTCCTTCCAGGCATCAAGGTCCGAGAAGCGCTGGTGCTGCATCACTTCCACCGTCTCCTCGCGACCCAGCGCGTCAATCTCCACGCCAACTTTCGCGGCCCAGGCGCCCCTTGCCCACAGCGGCGGCTGCTTATCAAAGACCACGCTGATCGATTGGTCCTGCGCCTGAATGTAATGGCTGAAGCTGAACGCGATCGGCAGTACGCCATCCCGCTCGTGGTGGTTCACCTGAACGAGTGTCATGTCGCTGATCGCGCGCTCCCAGAGTTCGTTCATCGCCCTGATGCGATTACGCAGGGAAGCCACGAACACCTCGCCCTCAGTCGTCATTGGGATCCCCTCACCGTTATCCGTTGCGTGTCCCGCGCTATGCGCAGGCTTCCCCCGTAGATCTCCCGCATGCCCATCACGAACGCCGCCTCCGCCGCGTCCTCGGCCTTGACGGAGGGAAGGATGTGGGTGAGTACAACCTCGCCCACACCCGCGTCCCGCGCCAGCTCCGCGACCTCGATCGTCGAGATGTGGTACGAAGGCACGTCTTCGAGGTTCCCGGCCTGCAGCGGCGCGTTCGGCTTAAGAGAATCGATCGTCCGCTGCAGCATCGCCACGTTCAACGCCTCGCACACAAGCATGTCGACGCCCCTCGACGCTTCCAGCAGCGAGTCGCACTTGTTCGTGTCGCCCGAGAACACTACGGACCGGCCCTCGTATGTAGTGCGATAGCCAAACGCAGGTACCACCGGGAAATGATCGACCGTGAACGCCTCCACGCGCAGGTCACCGATCTCCAGGAAGGCAACTGGCGAATCCGAGGCTGGCACCTCGGTTACCTCCACCCTTACCCCCTCCGCGTGAAGCTTGTCGCCGTGGTGCGCGATACGGAATCCAATGTCGCGGCGCATCGCCATCAGGAAACCATCGATCATCTCCTGCGTCCCCTCGGGTCCGTACACCCGCAGGGGCTTTGTTGCGCCGGTCACCCAGCGCAGGAAAAGGAAGTCCGGCACATCCGTGATGTGGTCGGAATGCATGTGCGTGAATATCGCCGTGTCGACTCGCGCTGGTTGAATGCCGGAAGGAATCAGTCGCCGCGCCGACCCCCATCCGCAGTCGATAAGGACGTGCGTATCACCAGCGACAAGGACCGCACCGGCGCCGCAACGGTCGGCGTTGGGGAGCGGCCCGCCGGTGCCGAGAAAAACGACCTCGAGGGTCATACTGAGGCTGCTGGCGCAGCGCTCTGATCGAACCAACTCTGCATCATCGTCGCCAGCATCACATCCCCGTTCACAACGAGCTTGCCTGTCATGAAGGCGGTCATGCCGTCCACCTCGCGCGTCAGCAGGCGCAGGAAGTCGGGCAACCCGATGACCATCGTCACCGAAGCCGTGTCCGGACTTCCCTCTGCCACGTCGCACTTGCCACCCGCTACGTTAAGCTGCCAGGATCGTGTGCCGCCCTTCGTGCCCACGTCCCACTGGATAACCGCGCTCTGTCCCGCCGCCACGTTCGGCAGGAACGCTGCCTTCATCCCCTCAAAGATCTGCGCGAGCACGGTATCCGTGCCCTGCTCCTCGATGACGGCACTAATCTCTTCGTCGCTTTTCCCCGTTATCGCCGCCGCGAGGTCCTGTTGCTGAGTCATGATTCCCCTTTCTCCCAGTTGGATAGAATGTGTCTTACTGGCTACGCGCGATAAAGTCTATCACTACGGCCGCCAGTTCTTCCCCCTTGTCCTCCTGCAGGAAATGACCGCCCCCGGCGATCGTCGTGTGAAGCTGCCCGCCGGCCCCCGGTATCAGCTTCTGCAACACCGCCTCGCCACCCTTCGTCACGGGGTCATTGTCGCTGAACGCCGTCAGGAAAGGCTTCTGCCACTTCCGCAACACCTCCCACGTCGCCCTGTTCGCCGCCGCCGCTGGGTCCTCGGGCGAAGTCGGCACAAGCGTCGGGAAAATGCGCGCCCCCTCCTTGTAGCTATCGTCGGGAAACGGCGCGTCGTAAGCAGCTATGACGTCCGGCGCAAGGCTCGAGACGCAGCCACCGTTTACGATGTTTCCCACGTTGAACGATGGCGTCTCTTGCGAGAATTGCTGCCAGCGCAGGAACGCCTCGCTCGGCCGCTGGTCTCCCGTTGGTAACCCCGTATTAGCCGCCACTATCCGCGCGAACCGCTCAGGCGCGTCCGCCGCCAGCCGCAAACCAATCAGCCCGCCCCAGTCCTGGCACACCAGCGTGATGTTTCGCAGGTCGAGTTGCTCAAGCAGCCCGCCCATCCAATCGACGTGCCGCTGGTAGGTGTAGTCTTCGCGCCGCGATGGCTTATCCGACCGCCCGAACCCAACCAGATCGGGCGCAACCGCCCGATACCCTGCCGCCACGATTGGCGCGATCATCTTTCGATACAAATAGCACCACGAGGGCTCTCCGTGCATCAACAGTACCGGGTCGGCCTCTCGCGGGCCTTCGTCGACGTAATGGACGCGCAGCTCGCTCGTCTCGCCGTCAGGAACCTGAACGTAGTGCGGCGCGAAGTCGTATCCGGGTAGATTCTCGTACCTGTCGTCGGATGTTCGTAGAGCTTCCATCACCTCACCTTTCTCATTGGCGCATGCTTAAGTCGTCGCTACTGGCGCATCGGTTCTACGCATCGTCACCCTAAATCGCGCGTAGTGCCAGATCATCTCTCCATCGACGATCTCGCGAGTCACCAGCGCGGGGCGCCCGGGCTCGACGCCAAACGGGTGGAGGTCCAGCCGACCGTCGTTGAACACTACGGCTACTCGAATCCGCTGATCTAGCCTCGCCGATGCAACGTCGTTCACCCCGTTGTCGAGACTCCCATCGGCCCGCATGTCGTGAATCACCCCTTCCGACGTCACCACCACCCGATTGCCGCACTGCTCGACGCGTTCGACGTGGTTGTTCAGTGGATGCTCGGGCAGCACATCCCCGTCACGCTCGACGAGGATCGCCCTCCAGAGCCCACGCAGGTCCGGCGCGCCGTGCGCCAGCGGTTCCGAGCAGTCGGCGAGTACCAGCGGCGGCATCTCGCCGCGCCATCCCCCCTCGGCCGTGTGCGCTACAGGGATCTCGTCAGCCGTCAGCATTTGCAGACGCGGTCGACTCAGCGAGGCGATCAATCCTAGGGCGGAGAATCATCGTGTAAGTATCGGCGATCGCTGTCTCGCGATGAGCGCGCTGCGCCCGAAGGCGATCGGGGTCGCTGACGACAGCCATAAAGGCAGCCTTACTCGGGAACGCGTTGAAACGTGCTTGGTCCCACGACCTCCCGTCACCGACGATGGTGCCTTCAACTGAAAGCCAGCCGGATATGCGCAGGCCATGTGGGATTGCGACCCGGCCTGCCGCCTCCTGGTAGCTTGTCATTTTCCCGATGCCCTGACCCTCCACAAAGCGCAGGACGTGGAGCACCACGACCGCCCCGTCTTCGCTGGTCGCGGGGTGAGGCACCTCCGCCAGTGTTGGAGCGTCAGGCGGCAGTTCCGGCACCAGCATCGGCTGGCAGCCCATCACGATCGTCTGTGCCATGCCCGCATCCTTGTGCACGTGCTTCTCCACGAAGTTCGTGCGGGACTGCATCGCGATGAACGCGCGGCGTGTGGGGTACTTGACCACAGCCACGCGGTCCCACCTCGGTGAGTCGCCGAGCAATTGCGCGTCCACGTCGCCTACGAAGACGATCTCCGCACCAACTGCCGCCAACGATTCGCGCGGCGTGTAGATATCATCGGCTTCACGCCCGCTGATCGCGCTGACCTTCACATCGCCGTAATCGGCCACTTCCCTGTACTTCATCAGGTTAACCATCCACACCGGACCGTCCTCCCCGGCCGGGGTCGTCGCCAATCGCTTGGCATAGTCGTAGTCGATCTCGCCGTACCGTACGGTGACGTCAGTGTTCTGTGCCATGCTGGGCTCCTTGGGTTTGCGCGGAATTTGTATCCAGTAGCGCTCGCATCGTTCTCTCCAGTACTCGCCTGGCATCCTCCTCTGACAGTCCATTTTGCCGCCGTAAAGCGTCCCAGTTGCTCCAGCTGCTCGCCGCGTCCAGCGCCTCCAGCATGTCCTGAGCGTCCACGCCCGAGCGTGTCCCCATCTCCTGCGCAAACACCGTCGCCACTTCCCTCCGCGCCAGCCCGTAGCCAACCTTCAACCGCTTCGCAATCTCCGGCGAGAACGGCTCCTGCAACAGCGCCGCCCTCCGTACCGGCGTGATCGCCTCAAGCACCTGCGTGCGATGCTGAATGAACTGCCGCAAGCGCAGCTCCCGCGCCCCATCCCCTGTTAGCATCCCAGTTAGCTCAGCAACTCGCGCCATCTGCTCGTCGGCCACCGTGGCGAACAATGTCTCGAGGTCCCCGAAGTGCTGAAACACCGTCCGAAGCGAGATTCCCGCGCGCTCTGCTAATTCGCGAGCCGTGGGACGGAGCTTTCTCTCGTTCAGCAGGGAAAGGAGCGCCTCGACCAGCGCAGCGCGCGTTCGCCCACCTCTGGCGACACGGCCGTCAACAGTCTCCAGCGGCGTCGGCCCGATCATGCCGCAGAGCATAGTCTATTTGCACTATTAATGCAATATCTTTCTCGCGAATTTGCTAAACAAACTCCGCGCGTTGCGCCATAATAGTAGGGGAGCGGGCGGCTTTGGCGCTCCCGAACCCGTCGGTTCGCCGCGAAAAGGAGGCGAAATGGCAGCTTGGGAATACAGAGTCGCATACGTAGACTTTCGAGGGAGAATCTCCTCCGAAGGAGTGGAGTTCATACGACAACAGGGAGAGCACCGCACCGGCTTCGTCCGGCGCTACCTGGACGCTCTCGGCCAGGAAGGCTGGGAGGTCGCTGCGGTGCAACCCCTGCTACGGCTGGAGACGAGCTACTTCGTTCTCAAACGGCCCGCTTCGGCGGCCGCCACGAAGGAAGGTTAACTCGCAGGATCAGCACCTAGTCGAAGTGGCTTGATACGCGGCTGACGGCGCGTTCTCCGGAGCAGCCAGGCCGCCCGCTCGTCGGTTACCCTAATTCGCCTCACTCAAACTTGCTGACGCGAACAGCACATCGAAGGCGTCACACCAGACGACCGCGCTCTTGAACTGCGACACGTCGGTCCCTGCAGGCACCTCGTAGTTAAACGCTCCGTCCGTTCCTTTCAGTCCTCCCAGCTTCAACGCCCCATCTGCGTATCCCTCAGCATCTGGCGACAGATACACGAACAGGTCCGGGCCATTGCGCACGGAGAACTCCTCGAAACGCAGGGTGTACTCCCCTGCCGCAGTCTCAATCAGCAACGCCTTGCCGCGCCCGAAATGGAAATCGTCCGCGCCCTTGAACTCTCCCTCCAGCGCAACTCGCGCCTCGAATCCAGGTGACGCCGTCACGTCCGGCGTCGGCGCGCCCGCCGTGCTGGCGCCCGGCGTTCTTGCCGCTGGCGTGGTCGCCACTGCCGGCTCGTCCATGCACGCCTCAGATCCCGCTCCGGTGCCTGCAATCGGACTCGCCTCGCACACGGTGCTCCGCTCGAACAGCGGCGATACCAGGGGGTAGCTGCCAACAGCCGCCATTGCGACGAGAGGCGCTCCTATCGCCGCTGCCCGTAGCCTGTGGCTCCAGACCCACCGGTGCCACCCGCGCTGCCATCCCGCCGCGACGAAAGCCGCTGTGGCGACGACCATTCCGATCACCAGCGGCCACCGATACGGATACAGGTCCTCTGACAGAAGTCGTTCCAGGTCACCGAATATAGACATTGCTAGCTCCTATGAAATGTTCCATCCGCCATGCCAACCAGTTTAGACACTCCCCCTTACCAAAATCTTACGCTCATGACGCAATCGGGGTTTCTGAGTCTAGTTTAGCGTTCCGTAATATCGTTCCGATTTTCGTTATATCCAGGCCGTATTCTCTGACCCGACAGGCTCGAAAGGAGGCATGAGCGAAACAAGATTGGTCGGACTCTGATTCACAAGATGTTCAGTAGGAGGGAAAATGAAACGTCTAGTATCGACCCTTATCGCATTGCTCGTTCTGACCGTGCTAGCCGGCGTCGGTAGCACGGCAAGCGCTGGTCCCCCGGAGCGGATCTACCGGGTCACCCTCCACAATCTTACCGACAGCCAGCCGTTCTCGCCCGGCTTTGCCATCACCCATAAATCCGCATTCCACGCGTTCCAGGTTGGCGGCTTGGCGCATCCCGGCATTGAAGCCATCGCCGAAGCTGGGAATGAGGCGCCGGCAGTCGCCGCTCTAGGCGACGTGAACGCTGTTTTCGATCTCTACGACATCAGCCGGCCGATTACCCGCCAGGGCACGACGGTCGGGATGTTCACCGATTCCATAACGTTCGAGATCAACGCGCGCCCGGGTGACAGACTTTCGCTGGCAGTGATGCTCATCTGCACCAACGACGGCTTCACTGGCCTCGACAGTGCGAAGCTGCCGTCCCACGGGTCTGTGACCTACCACGCGGCAGGATACGATTCGGGCACGGAGAACAACACAGAAGAGAGCGACGACATCGTCGATCCCTGCAGCGGCCTTGGACCCGTCCCCTTGGCCGGTGACCCAGATGGCAACGAGGACGCCGCTGTGGACTCGAGTCCCCACGTGCCAATCCACCACCACCCGAACATCTCTGGCGGGAGTGACCTGAGTACTGCCGACCACGATTGGGATGATCCCGTCGCGTCGATAACGATCGAAAGAATGGACTGATTCTGCAGGCGGCTGGGACCCGTGGAGAGGCGCCTCGGTTCGGGGCGTCTCTTCGCCTATTCATGATTTCGTAAGATTCGCCCCTCCTTCGTAACGGTTGGTCAGTAGACTCGACACCCAAACAAGCCAATTCAAGGAGGAACACGAGTGAACCCAGTAACGCACTATTTCAAGCGCCGCCTGACCTGGATGGCTGCGGGGCTATTCCTCGCGCCGGCCATCCTGGCCGCCTGTGGCGGTGACGAGGACACGAGTGGAACCGCAACCCCGTCACCTGTTGCGCAGGCGACCGAAAAGCCCCAGGCCGACAGCCCGCCGTTGATTGTTGGCTACTACAAGGGCGAGGAAGTCACCTATCTCCTCACGGACGCCTCTACCGAGGCCGACGCAACAGCTCTGAGCGGCGCCACCAATTACCCGGTGACTTTTGTGGCGTCCCTGAACGATGTCCCGGACGGCTCGACAGCCAAGCTCTACCTGTTCATGAACGGAGTCGAAGGCCCGAATCCGTTCGGATTCCAGCCGAACGTGATCGACTCCGTGCCGGGCGATCCGGGCTACAGCCCGCTATGGCGCGTCTACGCAGTGAAATGGAGCGATGGCGCCACGGCGCGTGAGCTGAAGTCAGAAGAGGACATCCTCGCGACCGAAACCGCCGGCGATCTGACGATTGAGAAGGCGCCGCTGATCAAAAACTCGCCCGTGGTGGACAAGACGCCGCCCCTGACGGCCGGCTTCTACAACGGAGGTACAGTCGACTACTTCTTGACGGACATCTCCGGCGAGCAGGACGCCATAGACCTGAGCAAGGCCCAGGGATTTCCCGTCGTCTTCGTCCCCTCCCTGGGCGATGTTCCAGAGACCTCTCTCGCCAAGCTCTACCTCTTCATGAACGGCGTGGACGGTCCGAACCCATTCGGCTTCCAGGCCAACGTAGTCGATTCAATTCCCGGCGACGCTGCCTACAGCCCGCTCTGGCGTGTCTACGCGGTGAAGTGGGCCGATTCAGCGACGCCCAGGGAGCTGAAGTCCGAAGCGGACATAACTAAGGCAGAGAGCGCGGGCGAGCTGACCATCGAGAAGACCCCGCTGGTCAAGAACTCCCCGGTCGTCGAATAGAGCAAGCCAGTGACGCCGAAACTCTCAATGGACTGATCGTTCAGAGGAGCAGAACCTGCGGAGGTGCGCCTCAGCCAGTGGCGCGCCTCTCGTTCTATCCGTCGACAGGCAGCCGCAACGAGAACGTCGAGCCGGCGCCGGGCTTCGATGTAGCATCCACAAGACCCCCATGCGCCTCCACGATCCCGCGAACGATAGCAAGGCCCAGCCCGGTGCCGCTGTTGAACCCGTTCGGTCGCTTACGTGATTTCTCCGCACGATAGAAGCGCTCCCAGATATGCGGAAGGGCCTCCTCCTCGATCCCTTCGCCCGTGTCGGACACGTCCAGCCGGACCCAGTCGTTGTCGGAGTTAAGACCAACCATCACTCGGCCACCCTCCGGCGTGTGTTCCAGGGCGTTGCGCACAAGATTCGCCAGCGCCCGTTCGATCCTTGCGCCGTCGAGCAGCAACTCGGGAAGGCGGCCAGAGGGGTTCATGTCAAGCGTCACGTTCCGCTGCCGCGCCTGCGCCTGCATCGCATCCACTACTTCACAAGCGACCTCGTCGAGGGAGATCCTCTGTCTATACAGGCGCAGTTCACCGGCGTCCATCTGCGCCAGCTCGAAGAGGTCGTCGATCATCAGGCTCAGCCGTTCGATCTCACGTCTCATCGTCCCGTAGTAGCGCTTGATCTCCCCGGCGTCGTCGACAACGTGATCATCGAGAGCCTCCACCATCGCCCGAAGACTCGCCAATGGCGTGCGAAGATCGTGAGACACGGCCGTGGTGAGCTCCCTTCGCTCCCGGTCCAGGGCTGTTCGTTGTTGTTCCGTCGCCTCCAGACGAGCGGCCAGCGCGTTGACGTCCTCCGCGAGACGCGCGATCTCGTCCGTGCCCCCAACATCCACTCGCGTCGCGAGATCGCCTTGCGCTAGAGAACGTACGCCGGACGCGATCACGCTGATACCCTGAGTGACGATGGACGCCACCCACAGGCTAAAGAAAGCTGTAACGACGGCGCTGAAGACGATGACAGCGATCAGCAGTTTGAGGTCGTGAGAAGTGGAAACGAACATAAGCTGAGCCAGGACGATCACGTTTAGCAAAGCGACGCCCCCGGCCAGGACGCTACTGAGAAACGCCTTGAATCGAAGCGAGAGTCCAAGCGCTCGGGCCGCTGCCTGCAAGGCCAGCCACCCGATTCCCATCGAAGCGGCGCCGGATAGAGTCAGGTATACGGCCATGTCGCGCAGCTCGCCGGCCGGCGGCGACATGAGCACCTTCGTGAGTAGCAGACCGACGCCAACCGCCAGCGTCAATGCGAGACCTGCGCTCAGCCGCGTGTCGAGCCCGATCTTTATGCGTGAACGTGGCAATCGATTTGTCGTATCCAGGCTAGGGTTCAAATTTGTATCCTACTCCCCACACAGTTTTCAGGTGTCGCGGTCTTGAGGGATCGACCTCTACCTTTGAGCGCAACCTTCGCATGTGAACCGTTACCGTACTGCTATCGCCGGGAAACTCGAAGTCCCACACCGAATCGAGGAGCTGTTCCCTCGTGAACACCTGGCGCGGATGACTGGCGAGATGTAGCAGGAGGTCGAACTCGCGCGCGGTGAGATCAATCGCGCCGCGCTGATCCTCCACGCTACGCGACCGCGCGCTGATCCGCAGGCCATTGAACCGAAGCGAGGCGCCGTCAATCTTGTGTCCCGTGCGGCGCAGCACCGCCTTGACCCTCGCCGCTAACTCCCTGGGGCTAAATGGCTTCGTCATGTAGTCATCGGCGCCGAGTTCGAGTCCCACAAGTTTGTCCACCTCATCCCCTCGCGCCGTCAGCATTACGATCGGGACAGAAGACCTGGCTCGCAACCACCGGCATATCTGCATACCGTCGGTCCCGGGAAGCATCAGGTCCAACACGACAAGGTTAGGTTCTGTACAATCGAGAGCTGCCATCGCCGCGTCGCCGTCGTGGACGACACTCACCTCATAGCCCTCACGGCGAAGGTATCTCTCGACGACCTCAGCTACCATCGGTTCGTCTTCAACGACTAGGATACGGTCCGGTGTCATGGATCCCCACACAGAATAACGTTAACGGGAAATTCTTACGAATCTGTTACCTCGGTTACGCACGGGCGCCACCGCCGGATTGCAGCCGCGCGTTCTTACGAAGTCGCCGCCTCAACACAGGTCACGCCACGAGAGCCAACCACCGCCGAGTGCCCAATACCCGAAGGCACGCCCAAGCGGTCGCCCGGCCCAAGGTCAAACTCTTCCTCTTCCGTCCCCACAACGAATCGAATCGAGCCACTCAAGCAATAAAGCACCTTGTGATAAGGGTGCGAATGAACTCTGTAAACCTCGCCCGGAACGTTCGACCACCATCGAGGCGAGAGGCCATCATCGCGCAAGAGGGCTTCCAGCGCATCCCCAGAAGGCGGGTCGCCAGATGGCCAGCGAGTGCAGGTAGCGTTATTCATTGCTCGCTTGGCCCGTTACGCCTTTTCGGTGACCTTGTACTCCATTCGCCGCCCGAGGGCCAGCCGCACCTGCGCATCCAGCGCTGGCAGCGCAGACGAGAAGAAGGTGATGAACGCCATCAAGAACCACTGGGCGTACTGGATCGGGAAGAGCCACCAGCCGAATCCCGTCGGACGCTTCGGTCGCATGATCGCATCAAGTGTGATCATCAAAAGCAGCGGCCCCATACAGGGCGTCAGCAACCAGCGTGATGCGAAGGGAAACCAATCCGGCATATTTGCAAGCCCCAGCGAAACCAGCAAAAGCGGTAACACTCGACCTGCCGTCACCAGGAACCATTGCGTCGACCACAGGAAGTGGCTCTCGCAAAGCGCCCAGAGACGCCTCAAACGAGCGACCAGAGGGATTTCCGGGTGATCGAGCACGTGCTGCGCCGCGTACGGGATGTCCGTGCATCCCCAGGCGTGCCGCCGCGCTTGCTCGAAGTAGCTCACAAAGGTCCGAGCGTATGTGTGTGATCGGATTCCGTCCATGTAAATCGGTGTGTACATCGTGTCGACATCCACGTCACCGCCAAGGTTGTAAAAGCACTTGAGGAACATGTGCCAGTCTTCCGGGATCACGTCCGGATCCCAGTAATCGACTTCCTGTGCCATCCTCAGGCTCAGACTATACGTCGACTGAGGAAACGTATTTCGCAGGAATGACCGTGAAAGCCGGCCCAGGTGGTTGAGCCCCGCGAGAGCATGTGGCAGGCGGAGCGGCGCCGGCACGTTCCAGATGTTGTTGTAGTACAAGATTGGGCCTTGCCAGAACCGGCGGTAGCGCTTCGGGTTAGTGGAGAAATTGTAGCTGAGGCACGAGAAGTACTTCGTGTCGAACACCGTGTCCGCGTCGCAGCTGGTGATCGTTACGTGGTCAATATTGTGCCCCCAACGGTCGACAACTTGCTCCCGGGCTCGCCGCGCTGCCCAGTTCTCGTTGGACGACTTCCCGGCCACTTCTCCTGGAACGCCCCACGGGTGGTACGTGGCGAATATCCCGCCGATGCGGCCTTTGTACTCGCACTGAAGCAATAACGCTCGGCGTCTGGCCTCCGCGCCTTCGCGCTCCTCCATAGCCAGCACAGCGATGATCTGCCCCGCGACCTCGGACGCGGCCAGCGAGTCCAGGCAACCCCTGAGCTTGTCTGCGCTCTCTGTGTAGTTCGGGATGATAACTATATGTCGCACCGCTTTCCAGGGAAGGCAATCGGTAGACGCTCCTTGCAGAGCGTCGTATCGCGCCCGCCAGTCGACCTTCTTATGGCGCCGCAGCAGCAAGAACCCTTTGAACGCGTGAATTCCGGTCATGTGCGCTCGCCACAACCAGTACGCGTGGAATCCGACCACGCAGACCGCGAAAGGCACGGGAACGAACAGCGGCCCCCAGATGAGCGCTGAGATAACGGTGAGCGCTATTAGCGCGGGGACCGTTTCGAGAACGCGCTTGAGAACTGCACGCCGATTAACGGAGGGCAGCAGCGGCCGCGGGAGCGGCACGGCGACGGCGGCAGCGGTCGCGACCCCAATCCTCGGTGTATAGAGCGTTGGCGGCGAGAGTGGCGTCAGCCGGGGTGAGAAGACGGTCGCTTCAGCCGGAGCGGCCCGCATGGCGACCAACGCCGGCGTTGTATCGATGCCAAGAATGCTACCGGCGAACTGGCTTACGTTGGCCCGCCGCGTCTCAATATCTATCGTTCTTGCCCCTTCAAATCCCGGCCTTGGTTGCAAGAAAAAAGGCCGGACCCATTCTGGTTCGACCTTCCTTACGCCTCCGAGGTTAGCTGACGGGTTTGGGCCGGAAAGTAGCCCTGTCGCGTTCGCGACTTCACCCCGATTTTGGGTCCCCCGGTCCGCCTCAGGCGGATTCGGCGTGCCTTATTTCGCTTTCAGAAGATGATAGGCAACCCATCCCTCAACTGTCAAATTTTTGGGGACGAGTATAGCGCGATTTTTTCGTGTATGATTCGCGTACGGTAAACGCGGCATTTCGTCGACCTCGGCGACGCGACTATGATCACGTTTGATCTGGAAGGAGAGTTCGATGACCCGACCTGTTGTGCGTTTCGAGATCAGAGGTACTGACGCCCCGCGTCTGCGCGAGTTTTATCAGGAGCTCTTCGGCTGGAGCATCGACGCCGGAAGTCCGATGATGGGGATCATGAACATCCCGGCCGGAATAGGCGGTCCCGAGGAAGGGGTTGGCGGCCACATCAGGCCGGCGGAAGCGGCCGGCGTCAGCATATTCGTGCAGGTGCTCGATGTTCAGGAGACCCTCGCCAAAGCAGAGGCGATGGGCGGGAAGGCTACGATGCAACCATTCGACGTGCCCGGCGGCCCGACGATCGCGCAGTGCGCAGATCCCGAAGGGAATCTGATCGGGCTCGTGAAGCAGTAGGGTGGAAGGTAGTCGCAGCCGGCTGCGTTAGTCCTTCCCCGTCAGGTCCTTCATCCACGCCCTGATCTTCTCCTCATAACCCAGCTCGCCAGGCACGTAATACCGGCGACCGGCAAGCTTATCCGGTAGGTGCTGCTGGCCGGAGTAATGGCCGGAATAGCCGTGGTCGTACTGGTAGTCGCGCCCATGCCCCATCTCCCGCATCAATGGTGTCGGCGCATTGCGCAAATGCAGCGGCACCGGCTCCGCCAGCGTCGTCTTCGCGTCCTCAAGCGCACGACCGTACGCGGAGCCTACCGAATTCGACTTGGGCGCCGTGGCCAGGTAGATCGTCGCCTCGGCCAGCGGAAAGAACCCCTCCGGCATGCCGATGAAATGGGCTGCCTGTTGCGCGGCTACGGCCACCTGCAGCGCCTGCGGGTCCGCCAGCCCGACGTCCTCTGAGGCGAGGATGACCAGCCGTCGCGCCACGAACAGCGGGTCCTCGCCGCCCTCAAGCATCCGCGCGAGCCAGTACAAGGCGGCATCCGCATCCGAGCCACGTAACGACTTTATGAACGCCGACACGATGTCGTAATGCCAGTCACCGGCGCGGTCGTATAGCGCGGCACGGTGCTGAAGCGCGTCCTCGACCTGCTCCAGTCCCACACGGCGCACCCCGTTGGCCTCGAGCGGCACCGTTTGGACCGCGAGCTCAAGCGCGTTGAGGGCGATACGGGCGTCGCCTCCGACCACGCTGGCCAGCGCGCCTAGCGTGTCATCGTCGATCGCCACCTGGATTCCGCCCAGGCCACGTTTCTCGTCTGCGAGCGCCGCTCGCAGAAGCCCCTCAATCTGTGCTGGTCCCAGCGGCTCGAGTCTAAAGACCCGCGAGCGGGAGAGCAGCGGCGAGATCACCTCGAACGACGGGTTTTCCGTCGTTGCGCCAATCAGGGTTATCGTCCCGTCCTCGACATAAGGCAGAACAACGTCCTGCTGCGCCTTGTTGAAGCGATGGATCTCGTCGATGAACAGGATCGTCCGCACACCCTGCTCGCCCAGGCGGTCTTGCGCTTCGGCGACCACGCGGCGTAACTCCGCGACGCCCGACGCTACGGCGGAAACCAGCTCAAAGTGCGAACTGGTGAGCGAAGCGACGATGCGCGCCAGCGTGGTCTTGCCGGAGCCCGGCGGGCCCCAGAGCACCATCGACGGAAGCTGGTCGGCCTCGATCGCCCGTCGTAGAACCTTACCTGGCGCGATGAGGTGCTCCTGGCCGACGAACTCGTCCCAACTCCGCGGCCTCATGCGCGCTGCAAGAGGGGCATGACGCTCCGCCCTGGCTCGGGCCGCCTGTGTGAACAGGTTGAGTGGCCCGGCTCGGCCCTTCACGGGCTTGCGTGGCGGCATGACGGCGATATTATCTCACGGCACGCTTCCGTCCCGCGTGGCCAACCTCATGTTAGAATGGCCTCACCCCCTCAGGAGACATGACCGTATGACCGACTCGCTGCGCTGCCCGGGCATGCGCGACCTGCTGCCCGGCGACATGGAGCGCTTTCGGCGCCTGGAAGATACCTTCCGGCAGGTCTGCCTCGGTTGGGGCTATGGGGAGGTGCGGACGCCGACGATCGAGCATCTGCACCTGTTCACTGCGGCCGGCACCCTTTCGCCGCAGATGCTGGAGCGGGTGTACTCGTTTCTGGACTGGGACGGCTGGAGCGGCGAACGAGTGGTCTTGAGGCCGGATTCGACCATCCCGGTGGCCAGGCTCTACCGTGAGCAATTCGCCTCGGCGCCTGTTACTCGCCTCTTCTACGTGCAGAGTGTTTTGAGATTCGCGGAAGGCGACGCGTCGCGCGAGGATTGGCAGTGCGGAGTCGAGCTAATCGGCGACACGCAACCCAGCGGCGACATCGAGCTGATCCTGATGGCCAGCGAGGTGCTTAGTCGTCTCGGGCTGCCCGCGGAGTTAAAGCTATCAGATCCGGGTATCCTGCGAAGCCTGTTCTCGGCTGCCGGCCTCGATTCTGAGAAACAACTCGCCCTCTACGATCGCGTACTTGATGGCGACCTCTCCGCCCTGGACGACGTGCAAGCTGCACTTCCGGGTGCTGGCGCATCGCTCGCGGCCCTGCTGGCGCTGGAGGGCGAGAACGCCGCCTATCTGGGTAACCTTCGCACCGAGATCGGGCCTTCGATCTCCGGAATCGATCCCGTACTGGACGAGCTGGCCTCTATTTCTGATGTCCTCTCGCATCTCGAACTCGCACATAGGATCGCACCGGTTCTCGTCCGCGACTTCGAGTACTACACCGGCCCCGTGTTCTACTTATACGTGGACGGCCAAAAGGTTGGTGGAGGTGGCCGCTACGACGCGCTCGTATCTGTAGGCGATCGTGGCTCTCCAGCATCAGGTTTCGCTCTCGATATGGATGCATTGATGCCGCTTCTCAGCGGCCTGCCGTCCGCCGCGACCGGGCTCACGACCGTGCGCCCGAAGGCGGACGATACCGCGAGCCTTCGCGCCGCCTTCGAACTCGCGAGATCCCTGCGCGCCGCCGGCGTCCGAGTTGAGGTCGGTGACAAGACGCTGGCCCCCGGCGACGTCCAGGTTGTTGCCAGCGATGCTGGCTTCGAGCTCCGGAACAACGGCGCGGAGCCCACCTCCCTGGAGACTGTCGATGAGACAGTCCGCGCGATCGCCAAAAGCAGCTCGTGATCAAGATCGCCCTGCCAGCCGGGGACCTGCGCCCTCCGATAGGAAGGCTGCTATCCTCCTGCGGCTTGCGCGTCGAGGGCTACGCAGAAGGATCGCGCTCTTACCGCCTTGCCGTCGAGGGCCGGGAAGACGTCGCAGCACGCGTCTTCCGGGAGAAGGACATTCCGATCCAGGTAGCACTCGGTAACTACGATTTGGGCGTGTGCAGCCTCGCCTGGGTCAAGGAGATACAGGCGCGATTCAAGCAACGCGCGATCGTCCCGTTGCGCGATCTCGAGCTCGGTGCGCTCAGCCTCGTCGCTATGGGCGCTACCTCGGCCTGCGATCGCCTGGATAAGCTGGGCTCGCTACCCGTCGTGCGTATCGCCAGCGATTATCCGAACCTGGCTGACGCCTTCGCCAAATCCGCGCGCCTTGCGAGGTACCGTGTGCAGGGCGTCTGGGGTGCTGCGGAGGCCTACCCGCCGGAGGACGCTGACGTTGCCATCGTGGCCGTCTCGAATCCCGACGCCCTCTCCGAACGAGGCCTGGCGCCACTATTCGAACTCCTGCACAGTTCCGTCTGGCTGATCGGCAACGTGGCCTCACTTGGACGCCGGGACCTGAGCTCGGTGCTAAACTTGTTCAACGCTGCCAACGGCAACGGCGCCCAGCCGGCCGAGGTCAGCTTTCCCACCCGTGCGGATACGCTGGGCGCCTCGGTGCCATTGAGCACCGGTGAGCGCGACATGCTCAGGCTCGCCATTCCGGATGGTCACCAGCAACGTCACGTGCAGGGCGCGCTGGAAGCCGCCGGGCTCTTATTCGATGGCTACAACGGCTCAACGCCGGCTCGACGCCCGCGCACCGACGTGGACGGGCTCGAAGTGAAGGTGATTCGGCCCCACGACATGCCTCAACTCGTTGCGGCGGGCGAGGTAGACGTCGCCATCACAGGGCGTGACTGTCTGATGGAGCACCTCTACAGCTTCCCTTCGAGTCCGGCTGCGGAAGTCCTGGACCTGCAGCGAGGGCAGTACAACCTGGCGGCGGTCGTAGGCGAATCCCTTCCGGCGAACACAATCGGCGAAGTGATGGACTTGTGGCGTCATGAAGGACGCGACGTTCTGCGAATAGCCTCGGAGTTTCCGGCCACCGCTGATCACTACGCCCGCAGCCGCCACTTCTGGAGATACCAGGTCATTTCGATCGCCGGCGCATCCGAAGGGTTCGTCCCCGAGGATGCCGACTTGCTGATCGAAGGCACTGAAACGGGCAAAACACTGGTCGAAAATAAGCTCAAAGTCATTGACCTGCTCTATCGCTCCACGACCTGTGTCATCGCGAACAAGAACGCATCGCTGCAAAGACGGAAGCGTATCGTCTACGACGAGTTGTTGACGCGGCTACGGAGAGTGTCAGAGGTTCCTGAATCCGTTTGATACAATTGAGCGGAGGTTGACGAAATGCCCCCGCTTGCCATGCACACCGCAGTCGCCAAGGAAATCGCCGATAGGCTCAACATGTCCGCGCTCGATGCCGAACGTGGCAGCCTCTACATGGGCTCAACGGCGCCGGACGTCAGGGTCATCACGAAATGGGAACGCGAGCGAACGCACTTCTTTGACCTCACTTCATTCGACGAACAAAGCGGCGTCTCTGCACTCTTCAGCGCTTATCCCAACCTGGCCAGTCCCCAGGCGCTCAGCGCGCCGACGGTAGCCTTCGTCGCCGGCTACCTAACCCACCTCGTGATGGACGAAACATGGATCAACGCGATCTACCGACCCCACTTCGGCGAGCGTTCCACTCTGGGCGGCGGTCTGCGGGCCAACGTCATGGACCGGGCACTTCAGTTCTCCATGGACGCAGAGCGGCGCGATGATTCGGACCTCATGCTCCATGTCTGCGACGCCATCGCCTGCACGGACCTCGCGCTGGAGATCGACTTCATTGACTACGAGACTCTGATGCGCTGGCGCCAGGTCATCGCCGACATCGTCAGCCAGCCGGCGGACTGGGAGCGCTTCCGGCAGGGCGCGCGGCGGCACATGAATGTTACGGACGGCGCGGAGGATGGGTTCGATGAATTGACAAGGTCGCTCCCGGACCTAGTCGACGAGACACTGCGCTATCTAACCCCGGAACGCCTCGCGGCTTTCAAGGAGGAATCACTTGCGAAGGGCGTCGAGGCAGTGAAGGGTTACCTCCAGTGCGAATAGTCAGCGGCGCGGAAGAAGCTCAGCGGACGCTCCTCCGTAGGCAGTCGCTAGATGAACCGGACCTTCCCCCGGCAGTCCGGGAAACGTCACGGCGAGTGTTCCGAGAGGACCTCACTGCAAGTGCAATCGTCGACCGCATCATGCGCGACGTTCGCCAGGAGGGTGACGCCGCTGTGCACCGGTATAACGCTGGGCTCGACGGTGTACGAGTAGAGGCGCCCCTCGAGGTATCGCCATCCGAAATCGAAGCGGCATATTCATTCGTTGATCGAGATCTCGTCGATGCCCTGAGACAGGCGGCTCGGAGAATCCAGGTCTTTCACGAACAACAGCTTACTCACTCGGCTCGCACCTTCGAAGAAAGCGGCGTCGGCCAGATCGTCCGCCCGCTGAGTCGCGTGGGGGTCTACGTACCCGGGACTAAGGTTATCTATCCGTCAACGGTGCTAATGACCGCTGTACCCGCCCGCGTGGCCGGTGTTCATGATCTGGTCATCGCGACGCCGGCAGTGGAAGATGGTAGCGTGGCGCCCCTGAAGCTCGTGGCCGCGGACATCGCCGGCGTCGACCGCGTATTTCGGGCCGGCGGCGTGCAGGGCGTCGCGGCAATGGCTTACGGGACTGAATCCATTCCGAAAGTAGACAAGATCTGCGGGCCCGGCAACATCTTCGTCACCCTCGCCAAGAAGAAGCTCTACGGCGAGGTGGGGATCGATGGCATCTTCGGCCCTTCCGAAACTCTCGTGCTTGCCGACCGTGATGCTCAACCGAACCTCGTTGCGGCGGATATGCTGGCTGGCGCAGAGCATGACGAACTCGCCACCGCCCTCCTCATAACCGACTCACGTGAGCTAGCAGACGCGGTGTCCAGTCACATCGAGGCCAGGTTAGGGTCGCTTTCGCGCTCTGAGGTCGCCCGCGCCAGCCTCGAGGCGCGGGGTGGCGCGGTGGTCGTCGGAACTCTGGACGAGGCTCTCGAGCTGGCTAACGAGTTCGCGCCCGAGCACCTCTGCCTGCACGTCCAGGACATGGACGGCGCCCTCAACCGCGTGACGAACGCGGGCTGCGCGTTCGCTGGCGACCGCTCCGTGGAGTCGATTGGAGACTACACCGCTGGGCCGAGCCACGTGATGCCCACCGGTGGTAGCGCCGCATTCGCCTCGCCTCTGGGCGTGCACGACTTTCTCAAGGTGACCAGCGTCGTCAAGCTGGATCAGGCCACCGTCGACGATATCGGTCCAGCCGCCGCCGCGATAGCGCGGGCCGAAGGACTGATCGGTCACGCGGAGGCGGTCGAGAGCCGGCTCCACAGGAAGCCGGCCAGATGAGCGCGAAGAGGGATGTCCTGCGCCTCGTGCGGCGACACCTGGCCGAGATGCCCGGCTACAAGCCGATCGAGCCGATAGATGTCGTCGCGCGCGAGCTCGGGCTGCCCGAGGATCGGATCGCCAAACTGGATGGCAACGAAAACCCCTACGGTCCGTCGCCCAAAGTGGCCGCAGCCCTGCGCGACTTCCAGTATTACCACATCTACCCGGACCCGGAGCAACGTCTGGTCCGCGAGGCAGTCGCTGAACACGTTGGAGCGCCCGCCACGCAAATTGTACTGGGAAATGGCTCCGACGAGCTCTTGAACATCGCCGCGATGCTCTTCCTCTCACCGGGCGACGCGATGGTCAACGCGCCTCCCACCTTCGGCGTCTACCCGTTCCTGGGCCACGTCTATGACGCAAACATCGTTCACGTCGAACGCAACGAAGATTTTGGCTTGGATATGCTGCGTCTTGAGCAAGCGCTTGACGAAGGCGCGAAATTGCTTTATCTCGCGTCGCCCAACAATCCGACAGGCAACTCGCTACCCCGAAAGCAACTCGAGAGCCTGCTCGAACACGACGTCGCAATCGTGGTCGATGAGGCCTACGCGGAATTCGCCGGCGAAAGCGCCGTGGACCTCGTGAGCGCGCACGATAACCTGATCGTCGTGCGGACGTTTAGCAAGTGGGCAGGCCTGGCAGGATTGCGCGCCGGATACGCTGTGTTTCCGCCTCGTCTGGCCGAGATCGTATGGAACGTGAAAGTGCCGTATAACCTGACTGTCGCCGCAGAGCAGGCGATCCTCGCCTCCCTTGCCGATCGCGAAACGCTCCTCGCGAACGTCGCGCTCATCGTCTCCGAGCGCGCGCGACTCATCGACGGTCTGGCGTCTCTGCCCTGGCTGCGACCGTATCCGTCGCAGGCTAACTTCGTGCTCTGCGAGGTGCGTGGAAAATCTGCCCAGGACGTTCACGACCGTCTGCGCCAGCAAGGGATCCTCGTCCGCTACTTCGATTCACCCGGTCTGCGCAACTGCATCCGTATCAGCGTCGGCAAGCCGGAGCACACGGAGCGAGTAACCGGCGCCCTGGCAGAGATGGAGGTCGCTGTTGCCAAATAGCCGGACGGCCGAAGTTCGGCGCGAGACGCGCGAGACGAACATCTCGCTCGCGCTCGACCTCGACGGCGTAGGTCGCTACGAGGTCAGCACCGGGATCGGCATGCTTGACCACATGCTCGAACAACTGGCGAAACATGGGCTCTTCGACCTAACAGTCGCCGCCAGCGGAGACATAGAGCGCGATCCACACCACCTGGTCGAGGACGTTGGCCTGGTCCTCGGGCAGGCCCTCGACAAGGCGCTTGGCGAGCGTCGCGGCATAACGCGCTTCGCGCACGCCGTCGTGCCCATGGACGACGCGCTCGTGCTCGTCGCGCTGGACCTCAGCGGACGTGGGCACGCGGTCGTAGAGCTTACCTTCGACCGCGAGATGTTGGGGCAACTTCCCACTGAGAATCTCACTCACATGCTGGAAGCGTTCGCGCGTGAAGGACGTCTGAACCTGCATGTACGGGCCCTCAGCGGGAAAGATTCGCACCACATAGCAGAGGCCACATTCAAGGCGCTCGCGCGTGCGCTGGGCGCCGCCGTCCGCCAGGACGATCGCGTAGCTGGCTCAGTTCCCAGCACGAAAGACGTTCTCTAGCAGTGCCCGACCTCCAGGCCGCCCTTGAAGCGCGGCACCCTGCCCGACAACCGAGACACGCCGTCATGCTCGCCGTCGCTGGCGTCGCCGCCAAAGACGGCAGGATACTCCTCGTCCGGGACACCCATGGCTTCTGGTCCAGCGTTGGTGGCTGGATCGAGCCGGGAGAGGCGCCCGAGCAGGCACTCCTGCGTGAAGTTCGCGAGGAACTCGGTGTCGAGGCCGAAATTGCCAGCGTCCTGAATCCATTCATCGCCTGGAACGTGGACGGAAGGGAAAAACCGGTCAGCTTTATCCTCTTCCTTTTCGGTTTGAAGCTGAAAAGCGAAGATTTCCGGCTTCAGGAGTCTGAGGTGACTGCCGTCACGTGGGCGTCACCGGAGCAATGGTCTGATCTCGACATGCTCCCCTACGTCCGCGCTCTGTTAGATGAGCGGCATCCTGAATGGCTCCGCGCAAGCGCCGCGCCTGTCGTCTAGCTCGACGCCTCTTCCACCTCGAAACGAAACTCCTCAATTACCGGGTTGGCCAGAAGTTTGTCACACATCGCGGCCACCTGGGCCTCAGCCTCATTACGCTTCGCCGCCTTGACGCGAATCTCCATGAATTTTCCCACGCGAACGGTGTCGACCTCGGAAAAGCCAAGCGAATGCAGGGCGCCCTTCACCGTCAGCCCCTGTGGGTCGTTGACAGTCGGCTTAAGGGTCACGTAGACGCGCGCGACGAACACGCCTATCCCTTGGGGTAGGCCGGGTCGGCCTTAATCGTGTCGATCTGCTGCACGTGGTCCATGCCGTGGACGCGGTAAAAGGCGATCCATTCCTTCAGCTTCAGCGGTCCAAACCCCGGGTGTGGAAACTCCTGGTTGAGCTTCTCCCCTTCTTCCAACGAACCCGCCAGCCTGGCGTTCTCGCTGAACACGAGCGCGACTCTCTCCCGCAGGTCAGCTATCGTCCGGGACGCTTCATCCTTGCCGACGACTCCCATCGCCCGCACTGGCTCGGCGGGCGCGGGCGCTTCGATGCCGGCCATCCCCGCGATGTCCTGGTTGAGGCTGCGATTGGTGGTTATGAGATGGGCGACGACTTCCCTCGGGCACCACTCATCCTCACCGGCCGGTCCCGTCGGTACAGCTGGCTTAAAGTCGGCCTGCTCCTCCGTCATGCCCTCGAGGCAGCGCTGCCAATCTGTGGCCGTGCGTTCCATTAGCGCCGCCAGGTCCGGCAGAGACTTGGCGCCCTGGTAGCGCATGTAGTCGAGGGCCTGCTGCAGCCGGGGGTCGGTTGTGGGTTGTGTCATGGCGATCCTCCATCAGGCGGCCCTAAGAGCCACCACTACGTGCTGAATCCTTCCGTTATCCATTTGATCGGTCTGATGTGGATGGCGACTACGTCCCAATCGCCACTCTCACGAACATACGCGCGGCCGGCCGCCTCACCCAGGTATCGGCTCGCGACGCGCTCGCGCCAAACGTTATCGATCGGGCTGCCAACGCGAGCCGTACCCTCCACGATCACTTGCTTGTACGGCATTTCCGCCGTTGCGATGCAGAGCGAGGCGAACCCCTTGCCCGCCACGTTGCGCAACTTCACCGCCGTTCGTAGCGTGCTTATCACGAACTCCCTGCCGTCATACTCGTACCAGACTGACGCCGCGTGCGCCCGGCCGTTCGGGCGTACGGTGGCGAGCGTGGCTAGGTGAGGCTCGCGCACGAAGGTTTCGACGTCCGGTGCGAGAATAGTCACGGAACGATCAGATCGCGTCCGGTGAGGCGCCTGAACGCTTCACGATACTTCTCTGCAGTCTTGGCCACGACGTCTGGCGGCAGCTCTGGCGCCGGCGGCTCCCGGTTCCAGCCGATCTCAGTCAGATAATCGCGCACGAACTGTTTGTCAAAGCTGGGCTGAGCGCCGCCTGGACGATACTCGTCAGCAGGCCAGAAGCGGCTCGAATCCTGCGTCAGGCACTCATCTATCAGGATCACCTCGTCGTCCAGCCATCCGAATTCAAACTTCGTGTCTGCTATCAGGATGCCACGACCTAGGGCGAACTCCTTCCCGAAACGATACAGCGCCAGGCTGCGCAGCTTTGCCGCGTTCGCCGCTCTCGAACCCACGACACCGACTACCTCGCGGTACGTAATTGGCAGATCGTGACCCTCATCCGCCTTGGTTGTCGGTGTGAAGATCGGCTCAAGCAGCTCTTGGCTCTCTTCCAGGCCGGCCATCAGCTTAATTCCGCAGATCGCGCCGGTCTTCTGGTAGTCGCTCCACCCCGAGCCCGACAGATAACCACGGACCACACACTCCACATCCAGGCGTTCAGCCTTGCGCACGACCATCGAGCGCCCGATCATCTCCCGCGGAAGGTCGACGGGCACGCCTTCCACTCGAGTCGAATCTACTACCCGTATGAAGTGGTTCGGCACGATGTCGCCGGTCAACTCGAACCAGAACGCTGAAAGCTGCGTCAGGACGGCTCCCTTCGTTGGCACTCCGGTCGGAAGGACGACATCGAAGGCTGAGATGCGGTCAGTCGCAACAATCAGCAGCTCATCGCCGAGGTCGTAAATGTCGCGCACCTTGCCTCGCGCTAGCAAGGGCAGGTTCAGTGTCGATTCGCTGAGAGAAGTCGTCATAGCCCCAACCTCCTGAAACTATCGTCGACGTGCTTGAGGTAGAATCCGTAGTCAAAAAGCGACGCAACTTCCTCGCGGGAAAGGTGTGCGCTTATGCCCGGGTCATCACACAGAAGTTGCCGATAAGGCGTGCGCTCCTGCCACGATCGCATAGCGGTTGACTGAACGATCTTGTACGCCTCCTGCCGGTTCATCCCCTTCTCTATGAGCGCCAGTAGAACCCGCTGGGAGAACGCCAGCCCATAGCTGGCCTCCAGATTCTCGCGCATGCGCTCGGGATAAATCCGCAATCCCCGCACGATGTACGTGAATAGGTCCAGCATATAGTCAAGGAGGATGCATGCATCCGGCAAGATAATGCGCTCGGCTGACGAGTGCGAAATGTCGCGCTCGTGCCACAGCGCCACGTTATCAAGCGCGGAGACCGCGTAGCCCCGGAAGAGCCGCGCCAGGCCGCAGATGCGCTCGCACTTCTCCGGGTTGCGCTTGTGGGGCATCGAAGACGAGCCGGTCTGGCCCTCGGAGAACGGCTCCTCGGCCTCCAGGACCTCGGTGCGCTGCAGGTGGCGGATTTCGGTCGCGAACTTCTCCAGACTTGCGGCAACCAGCGCCAACGTTGACACGAACAATGCATGCCGGTCTCGCTGGACGACTTGTGTCGACACCGGCTCGGCGAGTAGGCCCAGACTTCCGCACACCTCGTCCTCAACCTCAAGCGGCACCGTCGCGTGAGAGCCCACGGGGCCCGAAATCTTGCCTACGCCCACCTGCTCTTTCGCATGTGTGAGCCGGTGCTGGTGACGACGCATCTCGTCGTACCAACCGGCCAGCTTGAGCCCGAACGACGTTGGTTCGGCGTGAACGCCATGGCTGCGGCCCATCGTGATCGTGTCCTTGTGCTCGCGGGCACGATCCGCGATGGCATCCGCGAGTGTGCGCACGCCTCCTTCGAGCAACTCGGTTGCTTCGATCAGCTGCAGGGCGAGCGCGGTATCTACGATATCGGAGGACGTGAGTCCCAGATGCACGAAACGCGATTCATCGCCCAGACTGTCCGCCACAGAGCGCAGGAAGGCGTTCAGGTCGTGGTGCATCTCGCGCTCGTACTCCCGCCAGCGTTCAACCTCGTAACGCGCGTTGCGTATCTTCGCCATCGCTTCCGCCGGCATAACGCCTCGCTTAGCCCACGCTTCACAGACGGCGATCTCGACATGGAGCCACTTATCAAGCCGGTTCTCCTCCGACCATACCCTGGCCATCGCCGGCCGAGTGTAACGATCGATCATGGCCAGCGATAGAGAGTCGCAGCGGGACTGGAACGTGATATGCAGGACGTAGCGGCCGTCACGCGCCTATTTTATCAGGTGCCGGAACGCAGATGTCGTCCAGCGGCCCTCGCCCGGAATCTGGCGGGTTAGCTGGGCTACCTGTACTCGTCACGCGGTGGTGAGAAGACGTCGACGAAGACACACCCCTCCGTTGCAGTGAACTCGTGTGAGACGCCGCCAGGGACGAGCCAACAGTCGCCCGGCGTGAGCTCACCCTCATCATCGCCAATGCGGAAGCGACCGCTGCCTGAGGCCAGGTAGCCCGTCTGCTCGTGCGGATGAGTGTGCAGCGGCACCATCGCCCCTGCGTCCATGCGCACCTCTACCAGCATCATCCGTTCTCCATCCGTCATCGTCCGCCGTATCACTCCCGGGAACATCTCTACGGGTTTGGACGACTCGTGCTGCACCAGCGTCATTGGGCATCTCCTTCGGTCGATAGATGATCGGTGTGATAAATCCTGAGTTACAGTTGGGTGAAACAGTAGCACATCATTGTCACACCCGCCTCGCAACGAAGAGTGATCGCCGCAAGATACCGCTCTTAATCGCACGCAGCCAGCGGCGCGCTTTCCGCTGCTCCTCATCGAACTCCCTGGCGCCCTCGACTTGCGCCAGGCCCTCAGCGTGGCGGCAGCGGCTCTTGATCCACGTACTGACGGTCTTTCGCAATTCCTGGCTTACGTCGATCTCCTCAATTCCCGTGAAGCCCGCACGCTGGAGGAGATCGCGATGATCTCGTGTGTCCGACGCGACGAAGGTCGGTCCCGCCTCGACAGCCTTCTCCTTGAGATCGGCGGGAAGACCGACCGGCACCAGAATCGTGAAGAAGGCAAGAATCCCACCGCGTTTCAGCGCTCCCCTGCAGGCTCTCAACACGGAGAGCTTAGCGTGTACTCATCAAAGGACGTCTGTGTGGACGATCGCGTCGAATGCGCCGGCACGGAAGGGAAGAGCGGTCCCGCTGGCCCGTACGAACGAGACGCGGCGCAACACGGGGTCGGCGTCGGCCCTGGCGCAGGCAGACGCTAGGCCGGCCACGGGCACGTCGCTCAGGACGGTATCACACCCGGTGAGCCGGCTCAGTTCGAGTCCGGGCCATCCTCTGCCGGACCCAACGTCCAGCAGACGCTTGCCCGGACTCAGGCCCAGCCGGCTCGTCAGTTGCTCCACCTGCCGTATCGTCGTCCAGCCACCCGCCTCCGCACTCCCAAACGTCGCCAGCCGCACAGCCCGCTCAGCCTCGCCCTGCGCACGCGCGTATCGTGCCTGGTATCCCTCGACAAGCTCCTGCGTCATGCCCTACTTCACGACGGGCAGGCCAGCGCTGCGCCACGCGGCCATCGAACCAACGACATTACAAACGTTCGTCAGGCCCGCGGATTGAAGCAGGCTGGCTGCGATGCTTGACCTGTATCCCGACCCGCAGAAGGTTGCGTACTTCCCTTGCCGGTCAAGCTTACCCGCCTGACCGGCTAGCGACGGCAGGGCCATGTGCTCAGCGCCTTCGAGGTGCCCGGCCGTCCATTCGCGCTCCTGACGCACGTCGAGCACCGTGAATTCATCACGCTTTTCGTTCAACTCGTGGACGCTCATTTGTGGCACGGTCACGGTAGGTCGGCCGTCCATAACCCACGCCTTGATGCCACCCTGCAGGTACCCACCGATGGCCTCGTGGCCGATGCGAATAAGCTGCCGGATCGCTTCCTCAAGATGATGGTGTTCCTCGGCGACGAAGATGACCGGCTTCTCCGGGGATAGAAGCCAGCCCACCCACGTGCCCAGACTCTCTGAGATGCCAATGTTGATGGAGCCGGGGATGTGCGCGCCGCCAAACGCCTCCGGGCTCCGAATGTCCAGGAGAACGGCGCCAGTCTCAGCCCGTGCAGCCACCCCAAACGGTGGCAGCGGAGCGGGAATGGGAAGGCCGTTCAGGATCGCCGGCCCCGCCAGGTTGGTGGGCCGCATCCGCCGGTAATAGTCCGGAAAGGGCGGCAACCCGCGCAACTGCTCAGCGACGAACATCTGACCGTCAGGTGCCCTGAACGCCGCGTTGTGCCGTCTTTCGAAGCCAATCGTGGAGCTGTACCGGCTCCCGATATTCGCCGCGCAGAACGATCCCGCCACGTGCGTCGGGTACACCTCCACATAGTCCGGCAAGGGGACCACCTTGCTGGTTAGCGAGCTCCACAACCGTGCCGCCGCTTTCTCGGCGTCAGCGGGGCCGCCCAGCAGATCGGGCCGGCCGACATCGCCCACCAGTAGCATACCGCCCGTGAAGGCGAGCCACGGATCGGGCGAGCGGCTGGCGTCGGCCGCGACGTACATCATGTGGTCGGGTGTGTGACCCGGCGTCTCGACCGCCTTCAGCTCGACTTCCCCGAGCGCCACCACATCACCGTCCGCGAGCGTCTCAACGGAGAATTCAACCGGCGCGGCGCCGCTCAGGTAGTGGTCCGCTCCTGTTCGCGCCACCAACTCTCGCGCGCCGGAGACGTAGTCGTTGTGGATATGCGTCTCCAGCACAGTGGTGATCCGCAACTCCTCTTCCGCCGCGGCCTCCAGATACACGTCGACATCCCGCCGCGGATCGATGATCGCCGCGGTGCGGTCACGATCAGACCCAACGAGATAAGAAGCGTGACCGAGGCCCCGAATCACAAACTGTCGCAGAAGCATGAGTTACCCTTCGGTTGGCGCTTAGCGTTCGACAGGGACGCCCACCAGGCTCCCGTACTCTGTCCACGAGCCGTCGTAGTTCTTCACATTCGTGTAGCCGAGGATCTCCTGCAGTACGAACCAGGTGTGCGACGAACGCTCGCCGATCCGGCAGTAAGCGATGATCTCCTTACCCTCGGCGGCGCCCGTGGGTGCGTACAGCTCCTTCAACTCCGCTGCCGACTTGAAGCTCCCGTCCTCATCGGCCGCCTTGCTCCAGGGAATATTCGCCGCGCCCGGGATGTGGCCCGGCACCTGCGCCTGCTCCTGGGGTAGGTGAGGCGGCGCGAGGAGTTCGCCTCGGTATTCCTCCGGCGAGCGGACGTCGATGAACACGGCTTTCCCGCGTTTCGCGAGGACCTCATCTCGGAGCGAGCGGATCTTCACTTGTGGTCCAGCCAGCTTCGGCGGCGTCGCGGCTGCGGCGACTTTGGTCGCCTCTGCTGTCATCGGCCGGTTTTCGCGCTCCCACTTCTTGCGGCCGCCGTTCAGCAGCTTCACGTTGGCCAGCCCCTGGTACTTCAGGTACCAGTAAGCGTAGGCAGCGAACCAGTTGTTGTTGCCGCCGTACAGAATCACCGTCGTGTCCGGGCCTACGCCGGAGTTCTGCAGCAGTTTCTGGATCCCGGCCGTGTCCAGGAAGTCCCGGCGTAGCGAGTCGCGCAGGTCGTCCTTCCAGTGCCAGGCGATCGCGCCTGGTATGTGCGCCACTTCATACGCGGCGGTGTCCTCGTCAACCTCCGCCACTCGTAGCGATCCGTTATCGAGATTCGCCGCCAACCAGTCAGTCTCGACCAGCACCGGTGAGTTGGGATGAAGAGCCATTTCTACCTCCTTCTTGTGATTGACTCAGCGTTCCTTGGATTGAATAAACCCGACAAGCATATCTGCCATCGATTCTTTCGCTCTAGATACATCGATCTGGGCGTCTATCTGCGCCTGTATCCTGATACCATCCACCATGGCCAGGTAAAGCAGGGCAACGGCGTCCACATCCACCTCCGGTCGGACGAAGCCAAGCCCCTGCCCGGAGCGGAGGATCTGGGCCACCGTCCCACGGCAGCTGCGAAACGCCTCGGCGACAATCGAGCGCGCGAAATCGTCCCGTGTGGCCTGGACCCAGATCTCCATGAACATCGGTGTCCAGTCAGGGTCTGCGTGGTGCGACGTAAAGGAAGCCTGGATCGCGTCGCGGATCGCTCTGGGCAGCGATGTTATCTCACCCACCGTGCTCAGCATGTGCTCCTGGCAGTCCTTCACACGGTCCTTCAAAAGCGACTGGAACAGCTGTTCCTTGCTCGCGAAGTGGTGGTATAGCGCGCCTTTGGATATCCCCGCCGCGTGGGCGATATCGTCGACGGTAGCCTCGCCGATCCCCTGTCCCGCGAACACTCGAAACGCGGCGTCTAGGATCCGCTTGCGCGTCTCCTGAGATCGCTGCTGCTGGAGCGTCAGGCTTTCAGTCATTACTTTCATTAGTGGCCGACTATGTAGTCGGTTACCGACTATCTGGTCGATTATTCTACACTAACGCGACGTGCTGTCAAGAGGCTTCGCCGAGAATTTGGGAATGATTTTTCGGTCCCGTGCTCAACCCGCCTGCTCGTCGCGAAAACGCTGAAGCGCCTGTCGCACGGCCTCATGCTTCAGCGCCAGGATCGCCGCTGCAAGAAGCGCTGCGTTCTTGGCGCCGTTTATCGCCACGCAGGCAACCGGCACACCGGGCGGCATCTGAGCGATCGAGAGAAACGAATCCAGCCCGGCCACGCCGTGCGAACCGGCGGCGATGGGAACGCCAATGACGGGAAGCATCGTATAAGCCGCGATGACGCCCGGCAGGTGCGCGGCCATTCCCGCAGCGGCGATCACCACCTCGAAACCGTCTTCCGCGGCCGCCGCGGCGAACTGCTGCACCTTCGCGGGCGATCTGTGCGCCGACATGACACGCACCTCGTGCTCGATCCCCAATGCGCTCAGCGTCTCCATGCAAGGCTCGAGGACAGGCAGGTCGGACTTCGAACCGCAGACAACCGCTACGCTCGGCATAACAGCGGCATTGTCGTTAGTCTCGGCTGGAGGGTCAAGCGCTCAGTCCACCCGCGCATCCTGCGCCGGCGCGGCAACGTCACTTCGGTAGTAGGCGCGGGTGAAGTGGATTCGCTGCACGCTGCGGTAGGCCGCCGCCCGCGCATCGGCCAGCGTACCCGCCGTCGCGACGACCGTCAACACGCGCCCTCCGCTCGTGACGACGGTCCCCTCATCGCTCAACTTCGTGCCGGCATGGAAGACCATCACGCCCGGCTCCAGCGCCTTGAGGCCCGAAATCTCGAAGCCCGTTTCGTAGTCCCCAGGGTAACCGCCGGACGCGATCACCACACCCACGCACGCCTCCGTCGACCACTCGATCTCAGCGTCGGCGAGGCGGTTATTCGCCACGGCCCAACAGATCTCCAGCAGGTCCGATTTCAAACGCGGAATGATCACCTGGGCCTCTGGGTCTCCGAACCGGCAATTGAACTCCACCACCCGCGGACCGTCCGCCGTGATCATCAGCCCCGGATAGAGTACGCCCCTGTACGGAGATCCCTCCGCCATCAGCGCGCCCACCGCCGCTTCCGTGATCGTCTCGTGCATCACCGGCTCCAGCATCTCATCCAGCCACAGCGGCGGGCTGTACGCGCCCATGCCGCCCGTGTTCGGCCCCTCGTCGCCGTTTCCGATGCGTTTGTAGTCGCAGGCGAAGGGCATCGGCGCCACCGCGACGCCGTCCGTAAACGCCTGAGCCGAAACCTCGCGCCCGTTCATCCGCTCTTCGATAACCACGGTGCGGCCCGCCGACCCGACGACCGCCGCCTCCCCCATCATCAGCTCCACCGCCCGCAAAGCGTCCTCCGCCGAGTCGCAAACGAAGACGCCCTTCCCTGCCGCCAGCCCGTCCGCCTTGACCACCAGCGGCCCGTCAACCCGCTCGATGTAGTCCCGCGCGTCCCGTCGACTCGTGAACGTCCGGGATTCGGCAGTCGGAATCCCGTGCTCTCGCATCAACTCCTTGGCGAACGCCTTCGACGACTCGATTCGAGCCGCTGCCTGCGAGGGGCCGAACGCCGCGATGCCCTGCGCCGCCAGTCTGTCAACGAGCCCGCGCGATAGTGGCTCCTCAGGCCCCACAATAACCAGGTCGACCTTGAGCTCGACGACTGCGCCGCAGATACCTTCGATGTCGTTGGCCCGGATATCCAGGTTGCGGCCCAATTCAGCGGTGCCGGCGTTACCCGGCGCGACGAACAGGTCGCTGAGTCGCCGCGACTGCTGCAGCTTCCACGCCAGGGCATGCTCGCGGGCCCCGGAACCGACAAGAAGCACGTTCATGGCTGTCTGGCCTTATTCTATTCGATGTCAGTTCCGGTGGGGCCGCTTCCGCTGCCGCGTCGCCCAGACGATCGGTTTACGCCGGCGTAAACTAAAGACATAGGCGATAAGGCGCCAACAATTGGCCGAAAGTTGATTGCCACCGCCCGCCGATTGGCGTTGAATCAACCCAGAGCCGCAATCCCCTCGCAGCGGTCTTTTAAGATTCGGCGGATGTGCCCCCATCCGCCGAATCGTCTTTTCCGCGAACGCGACAGCCCCTCCCCGCCGAAGGAGGTCCAGGGGACACCCCTCGAACCCCGGCCTCCGGCGCTGCGGATATGGCCCAATCGTCCTTCCGGCTGCTTAGATGACCGACGCTAGTCGTTTAACAACGGATGGGACCCGCAGCCGGACACGCGACCGAACGACCGGACCGCGCCGCTGAACATCGGCGGCAGCCTACTAGACATCGCCTGGAAGTCAGGCAGCCCGATCCACGCTGGTGACGCTGGCGCGAAGCCCGGAGGTCCCGGCGCCAGGTCCACACGGGCGAGGTAGGGCAGCTTGCCCCCCGGCGTGATCGTCGGGCCCGTACTGCCGAAAGTGTTGGACAACCGGCTGAGGTCAATGACGTTGATCTTATCCAGCGAGTTCGGCGGCGTGTTGCCCGAGAGATCGTCGGGCCAGTCGCTGCTGGGTACGCTGCCGGTCGTCGGTCCGCCCCGCTCACAGCGTCCCAGCGCGTCGGTGCCGATGAAGATCTCAACCTTGTCGGTGGAGCCGTCGCCGTCGGTGTCGGCGCCGCCTACGTCGGAGACGGCGGGCGCCGTTCGCGGCGCGCAGTCCCAGAGGTTACCGGTGGGCGAGAAGGCGCCGTCGCCGCCGGCGGCGCTGTCCGGGCCGTCCGGCTCCACGAGGTCCGTGAACGTATCGCCGTCGTTATCGATTCCGTCGAAGCAGACGCCGGCCGGCTCTCTCTGCGGCGGCGTATTTCCGGAGCCGGAGTGGGCGACGACGAAGGCGCGGTGGCGCGCGTAGTGCTCGGGCGTGCGCGCTGCGTTTCCGTCGTCCGGGTCGTCCAGCGCCTGCGTGGCGGCGAGATCGCACCAGCCGTCGCCGTCTCCGTCCGTGCCGCCTATGCAGATCGGGTGTTCGTTAAGCGCTGTGTGGTAATGGCCGTTGGCGACGCGGCTGCTGGGCGGACAGCCCTCGTTGCGGACAGTGTCGCCGTCTTCGTCGACAGCGTTCAGGCAGCCGCTCTCGCCGGGGCCGTACTGCGGACAGCCGTCGTTGGCGGCGCCGTCGCCGTCGTCGTCGTCTGGGTCGGCGCAGTCGGCATGGACCGGCAGAACGCCCTCAACGAGCAGGCCCGGGCCCGCTGCTGCGGGGCCGCCCGGACAGCCGTCGTTGATAACGGTGTCGGCGTCGTTGTCCAGGCCGTCGGTACAGAAGCCGTTCTCGGAGACGCCGACCACGGCACAACCGTCGTTGACCCAGCTGTCGGAGTCGTTGTCCACAGCGTCGCCGGCTGCGCAGACGCTCTCCGCGCCTCCGCCGGCGCCCGCGCCGGTAACCGGGCACCCGTCGTTGACGAGGCCGTCCGGGCCGTCGTCGTCGGTTGCGTTTAGGCAGGCCGCGTTGATCTCCGGCCCTGTACCGGCTGTGGGGCAGCCGTCGTTGACCAACTCATCGTCGTCAGTCGTGTACGTGGCTGACGGGTCTTCGTCGTTCGCGTCGATCGCGTCCGCGCAGGCGCCGGCAATGTCGGACTCCGGGAACGACGCCACCTGCGGGCAGCCGTCGTTCACCAGCGCGTCGTCGCCGCCGTCGTTATTCACCGCGTCGTAGCAGTCCGCGTTCTCGCTCACGTCGCATTCGTTGCCGATGGAGTCGCCTTGGCTGCCGCCGCGCGGCCGGGCTACCCTGTCTGACTCCAGGTTCTCGTCCTCGTTGTTCGAGGGGTTGAAGACCAGCGGGCAGTTGTCGCCGGCGTTCAGGTAGCCGTCGCCGTCGTGGTCGCCGGAGTTCGTGTTCGTGGCCGGCGTCGGGTCGCAGCCGCCCGCTGGGCCGCCCCCGGGCAGCATGTCGCTGTCGGCGTCGTTGACCAGGTCGGAAACTCTCGGGTTGTAGAGCGGCGTCGCTGTATACGGACAGGTATCAAGCGAGTTCTCCAGGCCGTCGAGGTCCAGGTCACGCGCCGACGTGCTCAGGGAGAAAAACTGGTACGTGCCAGTCGTTGCGGGGTTGGCGTAGCGAGCACGGCCCGTAGGCAACCCCGCCGACGACGGCGAATTGATGGCTACGTCCGACGGGCACGATGCCGGCGTGACCTTGCAGGAGTTCGTGTGCGTAATGCCAAAGAGGTTGGTTGTAATACTCGTGGGCGTGCACAGGTCCGTGATCGCGCTTGGCGCCGGCGTTCCGTTCGGGTTGTTCAGCACAGGGATCGCGGCGTAGCCCAGCGCCGGGTCGGCGATATCCGCCAGCGGGTTCGGCGCCGCGAAGCCCCCCAGCGCCCCCGGACTGAAGATGGGCACGTTGATCACGATCGCCAGCGTGGCAACGATGATGCTACCGGAGTAACGCGCCAGCGGCACGATCGGCGCAGCGCCGCCGGGCCCGTCCGGGTCGAACACGTCGTTCAGGTAAGAAGGGTACAGATCGGCGTGCGCCGGCACCCCGTTCATGGGCGAGCCAGCACTGCCGAACGCGGCGGACCCGGTGCCGTTCGGGATATTCGGGTCATTGTCGGGCGCAACGGTGTTAACGTCGTCGCGCAGCGGGCCCAGCGCGCCCTCGCCGGAAGCCTCCCAGGGGTTGGAAGGGTAGATCAGGTTGCCGGCGCTGTTGTCCGTCGTCGCCATCAGCAGTACGAAATCGTTGTTGAAGGCGGGCGGGCTGCAGGGCAGGTTGCCGATCCCCAGCCCCGTGTTCGTGCTCAC
>Ga0247727_10000131_pt1 | contig 164532 bp, 159 predicted proteins | sample WisWelCaveWW1625_FD_202498 | JGI IMG/M metagenome (GOLD analysis project Ga0247727, IMG submission 202498) | Biofilm microbial communities from Wishing Well Cave, Virginia, United States - WW16-25 | ecosystem: Environmental > Aquatic > Deep subsurface > Groundwater > Cave microbial mat... | reverse complement strand
TGTGATGGTCGCGCTGACGATCGTGATGACCCCGAGCCCAAGCTGCAGTCCGAAGCCTCCGCCGTAGACCCATCCTCGATAGCGCGCCAACCAATTTTCGTTCACCTGACGGCGCGGTCCAGGTACCCGCAGCCCGAGAACGCCGCGGTCTGCGAGGAGGCCCCAGAGCGCGCCGAGCGCGAGCGCAACGAGCAGCGCTCCTCGCGCGCTCGGCATGACGAATGCACCGGCCGCGCCCAACAGCGCCCCGAGCCCGCCGCCCGCAAGGGTCGATCCGGCGAGATGGCTACTGCATGTGACGATCCAGCGTTGGCCTCGTGCCCGCTCACCGAGCGGGCTGATGCTCGAGAGCATCGACTCTCCTCACGGTGACCAGGTCGCGCGCAGCGCCGCAATGACCGCAACCGCGATCCCCAGCACGATCATCGCGTTTGCGGCGTCGCGTCGTCGGTCGACTCGGGCGACGCGGGGTGATACAGGCTCGGGTCGCCGGGTCGGATCCCCGCCTCGAGCAACGCGCGATCGACGGCACCCTCGGCCGATCGGTCGAGCGATTCGTGCTCGCTCGCCGTCATGAGCATGTTCCGCACCTGCTCCCAACTCGTTCCTGTGCCCTCGCCTCGCACCTCACCCGTCGGACCGTCGACGAGCACAAAGTACGGCGATCCGGGGACCGAGTAGTCCGACCAAGCCGCGCTGGACATCACGAAGGCGTGGTTGCGCGGCGCGAGGCTCTCGAGCATCGCCCGGTGCTCCTCCGCCGGATCTTGCGCGACCACAACGACACGAACGCCGTCGGGGAGACCGAGACCGGGAGCGTCGTGAGTTGCGAACGCTTCCCAGAACTCTCGACAGGTCAGGCAACTCGTCGACAGGAACGCCAGCAACGTTCGGTGCGACACGCCGCGAACGCGAACCAGCACGACGTCGTCCCGCAGCCCGCGGCCTCCGACATCAGCCCCAACCGTGCGCTCCCCCTGCGCGGCGCCCGGCATTCGAGCGTCGATGCCGGCGCCGTCGTTCCCGCCGTCGAGCGCATGGAGCCGTCGCAGGATCTCGCCATGCGAGCGCAGGAGTCCGACGACCACCAGCGTGAGCAGCGCCACCACGACGACGAGCGCACCACTGATCAGGCTCACGACGGCCGCTCGCGCCGGTGGAACTGGGACAGGTCGACGAGCAATCCGGTTGCGTGATGCGCGAGCACCGTGCCGAGCCCGATCAGCGCGCCGAACTGCACCCACTTCGAGGGTTGACCCGCGAGGACCTCGCGGGCGTGCTCCGGCTGGACCGACGCGACCGCGAGCGCTGCGACCGCGAACGCGAGGTCGAGCACGGCCTGCAAGTACCCCGCCGGTTCGCGCGATGAACCGACACAACCGCAGGGCGTCCGGCGGCGAGCAGCGCGCGCAACGAAGAGCGCGAAACTGAGGTACGACAAGCCAACAAGGGCGGCTGTCAGAGGACCCTCCACGAACCAGGCGACGAGCGCAACTGCGATCTCGAAGATTCCGAGCAATCGCCCGGTCCCCGACGGCACGCTGATCTGCTGTGCGCGCAGCGCGGCTTCCGCGGCATGTGGCGACCACAGCTTGCGGGCTCCGGCCACGAACAGCACCGAGATACCGATCAGGTAGAGGGTGTGAATGATGCCGACGAACATGCGTGAAGTCTGGTCTCGAAGTTGGCCCGCCCGAGAACCCAAGCTATCCGCGATCAGCGGAATCGACGACGCGCGTCACGCGATCGCCGGCAACAACCACGTCGACCGGCGGCCGGTAGGGTTCGTAGAATGCGCAGGACTCCGGGCGGCGCCGCGCACCGCGCGCGCTCTCGTCCCGAGGCGCGCTCTCGCCCGGGGTCAGCCATCGCGGTCGCAGGCCTGATCCTCACGGCGTCGTTGCTCGGCGGCGAGGCGGTGTTGTTCACATGGTCCCGCTGGTCGGGGCTCGATCAGAGCCTGTGGAAGGACGAGACCTTCTCGGTGCTCACGTTCATCCGCGGTGGCCCCGACGTCATCTTGTGGGGCGACTACACGATCAACAACCACATGCTGTTCAACCTCCTCGCGTGGCTCAACTACCGGTTGTTCGACGGGGCCGAAACGTCGTTGCGATTCTGGTCGGTCCTCCCTGCGACCCTTGCCGCGGTGCTGCTCGTCGCATGGGTCGCACGCCGGTTCGGATCGGTGAGCGCAATCGTCGGCGGCGCGCTCATCACGTTCTCGCCGCTGCACACGCAGCTCGTGCGCCAGGCGCGCGGCTACGGGTTGGCATACCTCGCGATGACCGGAGTGGTGATCTCGGCGATACGAGTCGTCGAGAGCGCCGACGACCCTCGCGTCGGCGATGACGGCCTCCGGCGTCAACGACGATGGCTCGTCGCGTTCGGAGCGAGCGGGCTCCTCGGGGTCCTCACGTTCCCGTTCTTCGCCCTTCCATTCGTGTTGAGCGCGACCGCGTTGGCAGCGGTCGCGCCGTTGCGACGCACCATCGGCTTCATCGTCGCCGCAGTCGGCGCGGCCGGCGTCGTCGTCTACGCGGACGCGCTCGGGCAGATCACACGCTCGACCGATGACTTCCGTCACCACCGCAACATCGGGCCGCTGCCATGGACCACGATCATCACGTGGCCGAGAGACATGTTCGGGGCGACGGCTGCCCATGCCGGCCGGTACACGCCGCTCGACGGCTCCGACATCCGTGGAGTCGTGTGGGGCCTCGTCGTTGCACCCTTGCTCGTGCTCGGCGCGGCGTCGTTGGCGCGCCACGATCGCGTTATCGCGGCAGTGCTCGTGTTTCCGATCGTCGGCACGATCGGGCTCATCGTCGTCGCGCGTCTCGCGCTCGCCGAGCGATATTGGAGCTATCTGATCGTGCCGGCGATCGTGTTGCTTCTCGAGGGTGGTCGCGCCGCCGGAAAGCGCATGCCTCGAGTGACGGCGTGGCCACGCGCGCTCGCCGGTTTGGCCGGTATCGCGGTCGGCGTCGCCATCGCCACCGGTTGGACCAACTATGCAGAGCGCCTCGTGGAGCTTCCGCGCGAAGACTTCCGCGGGGTTGGCGAGATCGTCGAGAAGCTCGAGCGGAAACGAGGTCCGATCGAGCTGCTCATCGCGAGCGCGGACACCTACGGGCTCGAGTACTACTACCGCAGGCCGAACTACGAGATCGTCGATCCGAGCGCCGTCTCGGGAGACGAGCCCAGTCGCTTCGATGATCCGACGAGCCCACCGGCTCTGACCTATCGCGAGGTCGTCGATCTCGCGTGCACAACGCCGAAGAGCCTGATCGTCGTGCTGCACGACGCCGACCGCCTTGGGCTCGACCTGTCGTGCATACGAAGCCGGGGCGGTGGCAGCACGACGCTGCGCCAGCTCGAACGCGGCGAGCGGGTCACGGTCTGGAGCCTGCGGCGCGACAGAGCACCCGCGCCGCCTGACGGCGAAGATCAGGAAGATCAGACTGCGTAGCCGCGAGCGATCGCGCGGCCGAGCTCGATCCCGTACGGCCCCTATGATCCGCTGATTCCCCTGCAAGCCATGCCGACGCCCGCGCCTGTTCACCCCCGCTCTCATGCTGCCGACACGCCCGCGGCAGGGGCCGCCACGACGATGTGGCGACGCGTCGTGGCGCGGAAGCGGCCGCTCGAGTGGGCGGCTGTGGTCGTGGCGCTGTTCATCGTGTTCGTCGGGCTCTATCGGAGCTATCCGCACCCGTGGAACGCCAGACCGACGTTCGTGTCACCGCGTCAACAAGTGACATACGAGCTGTCGAAACAGTGGTCCGAGAGCGGGAAGCCGACGCTGACCGAGCCGTTGCTCGTCGAGCTCGACGACGACATCGCCGCCGCGCTGGTGCCCCGCGACGGCAGCGCGTACGGCGACGAGATCGTGCCGAAAGACTTTCCGATCACGGTCGCGATCTACGCGCTCGCCCACGAGGTCGGCAGCCGCTTCGTGCCCCTCGTCAGCCCTGCGCTCGCGTGCGTCGCGTTGCTCTGCTTCGCCCTGACCGCCCTCCGTGTCACCGGGTCGAAGCGCGCCACCTGGATCGCGACCGCCCTGCTCGCGTCGACGACGGCGTTCTGGATCAGCTCGGCGGCGCTCGTCGCGGGCGATGCTGCCGGTCTCGCCGGCATGATGCTGGCAATCGGCGGCCTCGTCCGCATCGCCGATCAGCAACCGGGCACGAGCCGAAGGGACGCGGGCACGCCCGATCGGGGAGGCTGGTGGGCAGTCGTGGCCGGCCTCGGCTTCGCCGTCGCGATCGCCAGCCGCTACACGTTGGTCGGGCCGGTGGTGATGATCCTCGGCACGTTCGCAATACGTCACCGAGGCGCGTGGCGGCGTTTCGCGCTGGCGGGCGCTGCGACCGTCATCGCGTGCACTCCGGTGTTCGTGTATCACAACTGGCTGTACGGCGGACCCTTGCAGACGGCGTACGGAATCTCCGACAAGACGCTGAAGGAACGCGTACGGTTCGAGGGTCGCGGGCTCACAACGATCAATGTCGGGCGCATCATCGACCACGTTCGGATCTACCTCACTCGCCCCGAGATCGCGGCGTTGTGGATCGCTGCATGCGTCGCGATCGCGTTGCTGCTGCTCCGCAAGGCCGGCCGAGCCGGCGGGACGCTCACGACCCTCGCGTGGGCCACGCCGCTCGTGACCGTGCCGCTGGTGCTCTATCACGGTGGTCAGGGATTGTGGGGCTCCGTCGCGTTCGCGACCAACTCGTCGTTCTTGCGATACCTCATCCCCGTCTTCGCGCTGTGGTGCCTGCTCGCGGCATGGCTGCTCGACAAGTTGGCCGCGCGCTCGGCCGTGTGGCGCGATCGCGCGATCGCGATCGCGGCCGTGATCGCATTGCTTGCGTTGCGTACGAGCTTCACGGGTGCGGGCGGGGTCGAGGATCTCCGGGTCGGTGTTCCGGCGCAGGCAGGGCAAGCACAGGTCGTCTTCGATCACACGCCGTCGGACGCGCTGGTCATCACGAGGACCGGCTCGAAGGCGTTGTGGCCCGACCGTCGCACGCTCAACGCGACGCTGCTCTACGACGGGCCACCGATCACCGACGAGAAGATCCTCGTATGGGACGTCGTTCCGAGTCCCGAACGACTCGCCGACGTCGCCGGCCGACTCGTCACCGGCGGACACGACGTGTTCGTCTACGACGACGGGCCCGGAGAAGGTTGGCTGACCGACGCTGACATCGGTGAGCTCCGCCACGGGCTCCAGGCCTTCGGCCTGGACCTCGTGGATACGCTCCCAGAGCGAGAGACATCGCCCCTGTATCACGTTGTTCTCGCCGCGTCGTGACCGACGACGCGTCCGGCGAGGTTCCTGCTTGGTTGGTGACGAGCTGGCATGTCGCCGTGACCGCCGTCTTCGCGTTCGGGCTGGTCGGGTTGGTGAGCGCCGTCGCCGGTTGGTTCCGCCCCGCGCTCGTGCTGCCGGTCGCGGGGCTCGCGTGGTTGGCGCTCGCCATCGTCACGCGACCGCGACACATCACCCCTCCGACGCGCGCCGCCGAACGCGCCGCCATCGTGGCGGTGGCCCTGATCGCTGCGAACGGCGTCGTGGGTGCGCTGCATCGATCGGAACACGTGACGATCAACCGCGACCCTGGGATCTATGTCAACGCTGCGGTGTGGCTCGCACGCGAGGGAACCCTCGAGGTCGACGCTGCCGTCGGGCCGTTTGCGGGCACCGAGGGCGTTGAGTTCGAGACCGCGGGCATGTACACGGCCGATGACGGCGACCTGCAGTTCCAGGGTGCCCACCTCCTTCCCGCCGTGATGGCGGCCGGCAAGTGGATCGGCGGCGACGCGGTTCTCTTCATGACGCCGGTGCTGCTGGCGAGTCTCGCCCTGCTCTCCGTCTATGTGCTCGTCGCGCAACGAGCCGGCGCGTGGCCCGCGCTCTTCGCGGTCGCGCTCGTGATCGGCTTCGCACCGTTCATCAGCTTCTCTCGCGACGCGTATACCGAGGTACTGGCGCTGACGCTCGTGTGCGCGGCAATCGTCCCTCTCCCCCGCGACGGCCGCCCACCGAGCTCGCGAGCGGCGATCGTGGTGGGCCTCGCGCTCGGCCTGGTCTGCGCACTTCGAATCGACGGTGTCGCGACACTGCTGCTCTGGCCGTGGATCGTCATGGGCTGGACGGCAGGACCGAACGGCACGCCCGCCGGCGAGCCGCGCGCAGCTCGCCGCGCGGTCGGATGGATCGCCGGCCTCGCCGGCCTTGGCGCCCTGATCGGCTACGTCGACCTCGCGATGCGCAGCCCCCAATACCTCGAAGACCTCTGGGCTCGAACGACGGCGCTCTGGATCGCATTCGCGGCGAGCACCGCGCTCGCAGTGCTCGTTGGTCGCGTGGCGGTCGTCGGTCGCGCGTGGCGAACGATCGTTCGCAACCTTCGGCGGCCCGGAGTGGCGCGCGGTACGGCCATCGCGTTCATCGTGCTCCTCGCCGGCCTATGGATCGCCCGACCGGTGCTCGAGACGGTCCGCGGGGAGCCGCGTGCGGCGATCGGCGATATCCAGGAGGCGAGCGACGTTCGCGTCGACCCGACGCTCCGCTACGCGGAGCACTCGCTCGAGTGGCAATCGTGGTATCTCGGGCCAGTGGCCCTGGCCGCGGGAATCGTCGGACTCGGCGTCGCGGTTCACGCGATCGCGCGCGGCCGGGGCCGGCGGTTCGGAGCGCTGCTCGCGACGGCCGGGCCCGTCGGTGTGCTCTACCTGTACCGACCGAACGCCGTTCCCGACCACGTGTGGGTCATGCGCCGGTTCCTCGCGTCCGTCACGCTGCTGGCGGTCCTCGGCGCGGCGCTGACGTTGCGGCGGCTGGCCGCTCGTGGGGACCGGCGACGATGGGCGCACATCGGGATCGTGACCGTGTTCGTCGTGGCGTCCTTGGCGTGGCCGGCGGCGCTCACGAGCCGGCTGTGGCGGGGCGCCGACCAGCAGGGCTTCGCCGCTGCGATCGAGGACACCTGCGAGGTGATCGGACCGAACGCTGCGACCTTGCTCGTGCCGAGCGCGGAGTTGCTCGACCAGTCGCTCGGCCAGACCCTGCGTAGCTTCTGTGATGTTCCGAGCGCCGTCCTCAGCCGCGGCGTTGATCCGGCTGCAATCGCTCCGTTGGCGGACGCGTGGCGCGCTGAGGGCCGCGAGCTGTTCCTGATCACCCCCGATCAGCAGTCGCTCCAGAAGTGGTGCCCGAACGGCGACCGGGTCGCGATCGCAGAAACGGTGAACCGCGACCACATGCAGCAGACGCTGACACGGCCTCCCGTCGATTACAGCCGCGAGCAGCTCCACATCGAGATCTATGCAACGACCCACTGTTGAGGGATCTCAGGCGATCTCCTCGATGACGTTCAGCAGTTGGCGCGCGCTGCGGCGATAGCTGAAGCGACCGGCGCGCTCTCGGCCGGCAACCGCGAGGGATCGACGGAGTTGATCATCGGCGAGCACCTTCTCGATCGCGCCGGCCAGCTCGTCGGGGTCGCGCGGGTCGATCATCACGGCCGCGTCACCGACGACCTCCGGCAGCGACGAGTTGTTCGATGTGATCACCGGCACACCGCAGGCCATGGCCTCGAGCGGCGGAATGCCGAATCCCTCGTACAAGCTCGGAGCGACGAAGAGCGCCGCGCCGCTGTAGAGCGCGGGAAGGTCGCGGTCGTGCACGAAGTCGTCCGGTCGCAGCACGCGATTGCCGGCACGGCGCAACCGGGTCGTCGTGGCGCGAATATCGTCGTCGAGCCAACCGCGTCCCCCGACGAGCAGCAGGCCGTAACGGTCCCGCACGTCGGCCGGGAGCCGCTCGTACGCGTGCAACAGCTCCGTGATGCCCTTGCGAGGCTCGATCGTCCCGACGAACAGGATGTAATCGCCGGTGATCCCGTAGCGAGCCTTCACCACCTCGATCTCGTCGGTCGGACGACGCCGAAAGGAACTCGGATCGACGCCGGGTTGACACACGAACACGTCGTCCGGGTCGACCCCGAACTCGTCGATGATCTCAGTCCGGCTGAACTCCGAGACGGTCAGCACCTTCGTGGCACGCCGGATCGATCGCGGAACCTGCGCGAGCATGAACGCGTGGTTCTTCGGCGCGAGGTATTCGGGGCAGCGAATGAACGACAGGTCGTACACGAAGACGATCGCAGGCGATCGGAGCACCGGCCATGAGCTGTAGTTCGGGAACAGGTACACCGCACGCCCCATGAGAAGGTCGATCGGCGGCAGCAGGCGGTGCTCCTTCAGTAGACCGGTCACGCTGACCGGAACCGGTACCCGACGCCGCGCAACTCCATCGAGGGGGAACCGTTGCAGGCGGTCGAACCGCCGGTACCAGGTACCGAGGCCGAGCTCGAACCGCCGGCCGTCGCGGTTGGAATCGCTGACCTCGTCGCGCAGCGCCGCCACCAACTGCACCGTGTACTGCGCGATGCCCGACACGTGCTCGAGGACGAGGTGCTCGGCATCGACGAAGATCTTCGATCGACGGCTCCTCACTGCACATTGACCTCGAGGTCGAACGCGACCGGCCCGCGCATGCGAGCGTGGCTCCCCGTGGCGTGCTCGACGACGACCGATCGTTCGATTCGATCGCAGAGCCACTCGTCGACACCGATCGATACCGAGATCGAGTACGACCCGCCCAGCAGGGGCACGCTGCGAAAGCGCATCCGCAACTCGTGCTCGCCCGGCGCCACGGGGAGGTCTACGCCTCCTGCCGCGGTGTCCGACTGGAACAGGACGTGGTTCGATTCGTCGTAGACGGACACGGCCGCCACAAGAGCGCCGTCGCGTAGGTCATGTGCGCGCACCAGGTACTTCACGCCCGCAGTCATCGGATCGTGTGGCCGCAGCGGCCTGCCGGATTCGGAGCCCGGGTGCTCGAGGTCGAGTTGCATGATCGTCACCGCTGCCGGCACCGCCGCGGCAGCGTGGTCGCCCGACAGCGCAATCGGGCGGACCGGCTCGCGGCGTCGCCAATGCGAGTTGCTCTCCGTCTCGACGCGCAGGCTGCCACCCGCCGTGAGCCGCTCGCGGAATCGCCGAATCGACTCACGAGGCGGGCCATCGCCGATCAGACGGCCGTGATCGAGCACCACTGCGCGGTCGCACACCTGCTCGACCTGATCGGGATCGTGCGTCACCAGCACGATCGTGCGGCCCTGTCGCTGGAACTCACGCACGCGTTCGATGCACTTGCGTTGGAACGCTTCATCGCCGACCGCCAGCACCTCGTCGATCAGGAGCACATCAGGTTCGACGTTGACCGCGACCGCGAACCCCAACCGCACGAACATCCCGGAGGAGTAGTGCTTCACCTGCGTGTCGATGAATTGCTCGAGCTCTGCGAAGCCGACAATCTCGTCGAAGCGCTTGGCGATCTCACGTTTGGTCAACCCCAGGATCGAACCGTTGAGGAAGACGTTCTCGCGCCCTGTCAGGTCGGGCTGGAAACCGGCTCCCAGCTCGAGCAACGCCGCGACGCGCCCGGCGACCGCGATCGTTCCCTCGGTGGGCGAAAGGATCCCGGCAATGCACTTGAGCAACGTGCTCTTGCCACTCCCGTTGTGGCCGAGCAGCCCGATCGTCGTCCCCGGCGGCACCTGCAGGTCGACCTCTCGGAGCGCCCAGAATGCCTGCGGTTGCTCCCTCCCGTTCGACGATCGTGCGAACGCGAGCACCCGTTCCTTGACGGATTTGTTGTGCCGCAGTCGAAAGCGCTTTCCCACCGACTGGATCTCGATCGCGTACACCATCGGATCGGGGTCAGAGCTCCTCGGCGAAGCCGCCTTCGACGCGGCCGAAGATCGCTTCCGCGGTGAGGAACAGGACCGAGGCGATGGCGGCGACAACACCCAAGAGCGCGAGATGGTGGACGACGCTCCAATCCGGCAGGATCGGGCCGCGCGAACCTTCAAGGCGCGCGTACAGCGCTCGTTGGAAGGTCAACACGATCGGCGTCACCGGGTTGAGCAGCGCGAGACGCTCGCTCGTCGTCCCGGGTTCTGCGAGTTGACCGAACTGCCACACGATCGGCGTGAACCAGAACCACGCAAGCAGCAGGAGCTCGACCATGTGCTCGATGTCGCGGAGGTACACGTCGATCGCGGAGAGCAGAAGTCCGAGTGCGGCTGCGAGCATCACGGTCACGATCAGCGCAACCGGCAACAACGGCACGTACTCCCAGGCGACGCCGTGGGAGAACGCGATGAGCGCCGCGATGAGCACGAGTACCTGCAGGAAGAAGTGCACGACGGCCGCGCCGACCGACGCCAGCGGGAGCACCTCGCGCGGGAACGCCACCTTCTTGACGATCTGCCCGTTGTCGACGATGGATGCAGTCGCGTTCGAAAGCGCGGTCGAGAAGAGGTTCCACACGAGCAGCCCCGACAACAGGTAGATAGGGAATGCCGGGACGTCGTTGTCGAGCACGTACTGGAACACGAACCAGAACACGAGCAGGTACAGCGCCGGGTTCACCATCGACCACGCGAAGCCGAGGACGGAGTTCTTGTACTTGACCTTCAACTCCTTGCGGATCATGCCCTCGAGAAGCTCTCGATAGACCCAGATCCGACGCAGTCTCGCTGGCAGGCGCAGCCGCGCGTTGACCACGACAGGAGTCGCCATGTCGCCAACGCTACCGGCGGCTCCGACGACGCCCGTAACTATGCTACGAACACCGTCGTGGCCGAGCGCGCACCGCCCCCAGTCGTCGCGCCAGCCGTCGCGCCAGTGACCGCGCCGGCGATCGCGCCGGTGATCGCGCTCGACGTCACGCCGCTCATTGGTGTCCGCACCGGCATCGGCAACGCGGTCGCCTCGACGCTCGGCTCGTTGCGGTCGCGCGGTGACGTAGGCGTGCTCCCGTACGCGCTTTCCTTCCGAGCACGCGGTCGCAGGCGCGAGTTGCCCGCCGGTACTGTGATTCCGCCCTTTCCGGCGCGCGTGGCGCGCTTCGCGTGGGCGCATGGCGACCGCCCCCGGATCGACCGGTGGATCGCCGGCGCCGAGATCCTCCACGCCACGAACTACCTGACGCCGCCGAGCCTGCTCCCCACGGTCGTCACCCTCAACGACTGCGCGTTCGTGCGTTACCCGGAGCTCGCCACGCCGGAGCTGCGCGCGCTCGAGCCCATCGTCCGACGCGCGATCGATCGGGGCGCGGTCGTTCACACGCCGTCGCGCTTCGTCGCCGAAGAGGTCGACGAGATCTTCGGTCCCGGGTTGTTGCGAGCCGGCCGTATCCATGCGATTCCCTACGGCGTCCCGCCCATCGTGCACGGGGCGACGCTGTCGGCTGCGATCGCCGCGCGGGTCGGGTCGGGCCCCTTCGTGTTGTCGCTCGGCATGCTCGAGCCGCGCAAGAACCTCCCTCACCTCGTGGCAGCGTTCGGCGGGCTCGCGCTGCGGCGCGGGGACCTTCGGCTCGTCCTCGCGGGTCCGGACGGGCCGGGTGCTCCCGCCGTGGCCGATGCGATCGGACGGCTCGATCCGTCGGTCGCGACTCGAGTCATCGTTGCCGGTGCTGTCGACGACAACGACCGCTCGGCGCTGCTCGAGCGCGCCGCAGTGCTCGCGTACCCTTCGATCTCGGAGGGTTTCGGCTTCCCCGTCCTCGAGGCGATGGTCGCGTCGACACCCGTCGTGGCCGGTCGCGCGGGTTCGATCCCGGAGATCGCCGCGGATGCCGCGCTGCTCGTCGAACCGACCGACGAGGAAGCGCTCGCCGCGGCGATCGAGAACGCGCTGGATCCGTCGATCGCCGCTGAGCTCGTCGCGCTCGGTCACGTTCGAGCAGCGCGCTACGACTGGAACACCACAGCAGCGCGGCTCGTCGAGCTCTACCGGTCGATGTCTGGTTCGGCCCGATGAAGGCGACCCGATGAACGTGGCCCGATGAAGGTGGCCCTGCACGCTGGCCAGATGCTGCAGCCGGTGCCCGGGGGGATCGGCAGGTATGTCGCCGCCCTGTGTCGAGAGCTCCCAGGGCTCGGTGTCGAGGTCGAGGCCTTCGCGTCGGGCGGGCGCCCGGCCTCGCTCGATCCCGCCATCGGTTGGTCCGACCTCGGCTTCCCTACCAGTGCGGTCCGGTACGAGCTGTGGCACCGCGCTCGGCGGCCGCGTGTGCGGGTCCCGGGTGAGCTGGTGCACGCGCCGAGCCTGGCGGTGCCGCCGCGGGGCGGTCGCCCGCTCGTCGTCACGGCGCACGACGTCGCCTTCTTGCGCCACCCCGAAACGACGACCGCAAGGGGGCGCCGATTCCACGAGCGGGGCCTCGCACTCGCGCGGCGTGACGCTGACCTGGTGATCGCGGTGTCGGAGTTCACCCGCGCCGAGCTGCTCGCCCACGGGTTTCGTGCGGACCGCGTCCGCGCGGTGCTCAACGGCTGCGACCCCGCCCCTGAGATCGCCGATGAGATTGTGAGCGCCCGCGTCGCGGCGACCGGTGTGAGCGGCCGCTACCTGCTCACCGTCGGAACCGTCGAGCCGCGCAAGCGCCTGCCGGTGTTGTTGGAGGCGTTCCGTTCGCTGCGGGCGCGCCATCCGGATGTCACGCTTGTGATCGTCGGACCCGACGGCTGGGGTGAGGTCGGCCGCATCGAGGGGCCAGCGGTCAGCCGGCTCGGACGACTGCCGTGGTCGCAGGTCGACGCGCTGTACCGCCGCGCGGTCGCATGTTGCATCACGTCCGTCTACGAGGGCTTCGGCCTGCCGGCGGCCGAGGCGATGGCGCGCGGCTGTCCGGTCATCGCGGCGAGCAGCGGAGCACTCACCGAGGTCATCGGCGATGCGGGAATGCTCGTCGCGCCCGACGACCCCGAGGCGACCGCCGCCGCGATCGCCGAGGTGCTCGAGAACGATGCCCTGGGGGTGGACCTCGCCGCCCGCGGCCTACGGAGGGTCGCGACGATGACCTGGCGCCGGGCGGCAGAGGCGCACGCTCGCGTCTACCACGATGTGGCGGCCATGGCGCGCGACGCTCGGTAGCGTGCGCGCTGGTGCGTGTCCTGCTCGATGTCTCTGCGGTCCCGATGGAACCTGTCGGAGCCGGGGTGTATGCCCTCGCGCTCGCGCGCGGGTTGGCGGCGCGCGCAGCGCACGGTGAAGGAGGCGTGGAGTTGCTGTTGCTCACACGCCGCAACGACACCCAGCGCTGGAGCAGGATCGCTCCTGCCGCGCGCGTGCTCCCCGAGGTGCCGGCCGCCCGCCCGCTCCGTCTGGGTTGGGAGCAGCTCCACGCGCCGTCGCTGGCGGTACGGCTGGGTGTCGACGTCTGGCACGGACCCCACTACACGATGCCGTTGCGCCTCACGGTGCCGAGCGTCGTGACCGTGCATGACCTCACGTTCTTCGACCATCCCGAATGGCACGAGCGGAGCAAGGTGATGTTCTTCCCGCGCATGATCGCGGCCAGTGTTCACCGGGCGAACGTCTGCATCTGCGTGAGCGAGTTCACGGCGAGCCGGTTGCTGGTGCACACACACCCTGTCGGCGCGGTGCGAGTCGTGCATCACGGGGTCGACCACGAACGCTTTTCGCCGGCCGGCGACGTCCATCGTGACCGCGCGGTGTTGGCCGAGCACGGCATTGCCGAGCCCTACATCGCGTTCCTCTCGACGATCGAGCCGCGGAAGAACGCCTCGGGTCTCGTCGCCGCCTTCGCTCGTGTCGCGGCTCCAAGACCCGATCTCCGGCTCGTGCTTGCCGGTGGCGGCGGTTGGGGCGGCGAACGGCTACGACGCGCCGTCGAGCGCAGCGGTGTGAGCACGCGCATCCTCAGGCCGGGTCGACTGCCGGACGACGTCGTGCCCGCGCTGTACCGGCGTGCGGCGGTCGTCGCGTACCCGTCGTTCGAGGAAGGGTTCGGTCTCCCGGCGCTCGAGGCGCTCGCGTGTGGCGCGCCGCTGGTCACGAGCGCCGGGTCGTCGCTGGGTGAGGTCGTCGGGGACGCGGCCATCACGGTCGGGTCACACGACGTTGCGGCGTTGGCCGGCGCGCTCGAGACCGCCCTCGACCCCGAGACCGCGATGCGGCTGCGACAGGCCGGGCCGGCGCATGCGTCCTCGTTCACGTGGGAGCGCTCGGTCGAGGCGCACATCGACGCCTATCAGATCGCTTCCGACCGCGCGGGCGTTCGGTAGTGCGGGTCGCGATCACAGGGGGTCGAGGGTTCGTCGGTCGGCATCTCGCGCGCCATCTCGAAAGGCGCGGGCACATCGTGACTGTCCTCGATCGCGCCGAGCTCGACGTCGTCGACGCCACGGCAGTGGCTCGGCAACTCGCCATCCTTCGTCCCGAGGCGGTGTATCACCTCGCTGCCCTCACCCACGTCGGTGAGAGCTGGGCCGACCCCGAAACAGTGGCGCGCGTGAACGTCGGCGGCACGGAAGCCGTCATGCACGGCGCGGCCGCTGCCGGCGCGGCAGTCGTCGTCGTCGTTGGCAGCGCGGAGGAGTACGGCATCGTCGCGCCCGACGAGGTCCCGGTCGACGAGACGCGTCCACCTCGGCCGAGCTCGCCGTACGGGCAGAGCAAGGCCGAGGCGACGAGACGCGCGATCGAGTTCGCGGGCGAGACCCCGACGCGCGTTGTGATCGCCCGACCGTTCAACCACACCGGCCCAGGCCAGTCGCCCCGGTTCCTGATCCCCGCGCTGGCGGAGCGCATCGCCGCTGCCGAGCGACGGGGCGAGCACGAGGTCGCTGTCGGCAATCTCGAGCCCGTGCGTGACATCGGCGACGTGCGCGACGTGGTGGTCGCGTACGAGCTTCTCGCCGAACGCGGAGAGTCGGCGCAGGTCTACAACGTGTGCACCGGGCGCGGAGTCGCGGTTCGTGAGCTCGCGATGCGGCTGGTCGGGCAGGCGACGGTCCCGCTCACCCTGCGCGTCGATCCCGCGCTCGTCCGACCGGTCGACGTCCCGGTGCTCGTCGGCGACCGGCGAAAACTCACTGCTGCGACTGGTTGGGAACCTCGCGTCCCGTTGGAGCAGACCCTCGCCGACGTGCTCGCCGAGGCGCGCGCCAGGCCGTCGAGCATCAACGGGACTGGCGGTTCAGCCAGCCGATGAGCTGGGCGATCGCCCTGGGATCGTGGCGGAGCCGGTGGGCACCGTTGAGCACGATGCGCAGCTCCGTGGCGCGTCCCGGCGCGGCAGCGGCCAGCCGGCGGGCGTCGTCGCACGGCACGACCTCGTCGTTGGTGCCGTGGACGACGAGCCACGGGCGCGGCGACACGCGTGCGCTCGCGGCGACCGGATCCAGCTGCTCGATGGCTCGCACCCATGCGATCGGATCGCGCGGGAACTCCTCCGACCGGAGCACTCCGACGCGACGCCCGTATTCGAGGAACCAGGCCGGGTCGCGTACCCAGGCGCGCAACGAAGCAGGCGCGGCAAAGGTCGCGATGCCACGGACTCGGGATTCGCGCGCGGCGGTGACGATCGCGAGCGTGCCGCCCAGCCGGAAGCCGGCGAGCCACACCCCGCTGACGTCGGGGCGTGCCGACAGCGAATCGATCGCCGCTCGGGTGTCGGCGAGCCAGCCCTCGATCGAGAAGTCGCCTTCGCTGCGTCCGGTGCCCCTGTAGTTGAACGTGAGGGTCGCCCATCCGGTTTGCTCGGCAACGCGGTCGACCAGCGGTGGGTACGTGTGCCCTGCAAGCGCGGCGCCGCCTGTTCCGCGCGGGAAACCAGGGAGGAGCACGAGCGCCGGCACTCTGTTGGCCCCTGGGGGACGGGCGAAATGCGCGGACAGGCGCAACCCTTCGCTCTCGATCTCCTCCATCTCGCTCCCGGGCCGCCGCGTCCGTGAGCCACCTATCCTGACCGATGTGCCCCCCGGCGATCCCATCCCGGCGCTCCCAATCCCCGCGCTCCCAATCCCCGCGCTCCCGATCCCCGCGCTCAAGGAGTGGGCGACGATCGTGCAGGCGCTGCTCGTGGGCGAACAGATCATCGACCTCCGCAAGGGCGGTATCCGCGAGGACCACCGCAACTTCGTTCTGCCGGCGCGGCGCGCCTGGCTCTATCCCACCGCGGAGCACCAGCGCGCCGAGCTGCTGCGGCCTGCGTACCGCCGCTGGCTCGACACCGCGCCGAGCGCGCCGGTCGGTGCACCGATCACGATCCACGGCTGGGCCGACGTCGTCGCGGTCGCGACGATCACAGAGCCAGAGCATCTCGACGCTCTCGCGGGCAAGGTCATCTGGTCGCCGGAGTACGTCGAGTCGCGGTTCCGTTGGAAAGCACGCGAGCCGCTGTGGGTGCTCGTGCTCCGCGCGCACCGGCTGGCCGAGCCGGTCAGTGTCGCGTGGGACGCCGCCTACGGTGGTTGCACGAGCTGGGTCTCGCTCGCGGGGCTGCCCGCCGATCCGTCGGGGCTGGCGAGCGAACCAGCGCTGAGCGACACCGCGTTCGACGGCCGGTGGAAGGGTGTCCGCGAAGCACTCCCGGCCGAGCTCTGGAACCCGACCCCGTGAACTCGAGGGCGGTGGGCGCGGTAGCCGCGGTTGCGCGCCTCGGCGAGGGTGTCCGGGGCGAAGCAGGCAAAGGTTTCCGTGGCGACGATGTCGGCGACGGCAGCCGCGACCGACTCGTCGTCGCCCGCGAGATCCTGGTCGTACACGACCTGAGTGCGCTTGTCGCCGACGTAGCGGAAGTGCTCGAGAGCGGTCGGGCGGGTCATTTCCCGGCGAAGGCTACTGGCAGGCCCCCGGCGACTCTGCGGGTGCCGCCCCGACCTGCGAGCCCGACCTGGTGAAATCGCGTTAGCTTGACCGCCGACCATTGAACGTTGACCAGGGGGCTCTATGAGGAACACCAGATCGATGCGGCTGCTCGCGGCCGCATCCGTCGTCGCGCTGCTCGCAGCAGCGTGCGGCGACGACGACGACACCAGCACCCCGTCCGACGAACCGACGACGACAACGCCGGACGGCACGACCACCACTGCCGGCGAGGCGCCGACGGGCGACGGCACACTCAAGATCGGCTACCTGCTTCCCAAGACGGGATCGCTGTCGTTCCTCGGCGATCCGATGATCAAGGCCGTCGAGATGGCCGTGGAGGAGATCAACACGGCCGGAGGGGTCGGCGGCGCCGACGTCGAGTTGATCGGCGAAGACGACGGCACCGATCCCGACATCGCCGGACCGGCCACCGACAAGCTCATCAACGCGGGCGTCGACCTGATCGTCGGAGCCGCGGCGTCGGGAGTCACGCTCTCGGTGATCGACAAGATCACGGGCACACCGATCGTCGAGTGCTCGCCATCGAACACCGGCTTGCAGTTCACGACGTACGAGGACAGCGGCTTCTACTTCCGCACCGCACCGCCCGACAATCTCCAGGCCCAGGTCCTCGCGGACTTGATCACCGAAGACGGCGGCGAGACCGTCGCGATCGTCGCTCGCAGCGACGAGTACGGCGAGGGATTCGCGAACGCGCTGCAGGAGGAGCTGACCGCCGCCGGCCTCACGGCGGGAGACCCGATCCTCTACGACTTCGAAGCGGGGAACTACGACGCCGAAGCGCAGCAGATCGCCGACTCCGGAGCCGATTCCGTAGCGCTCATCGCCTTCGACGAGGGCGCGACCGTCATCCAAGCGGCGATCGCGGCCAGCGTCGGTCCCGACACGCTCCAGTGGTACGGCACCGACGGCATCCAGAGCAGCACCTTCTGGGAGAAGGTCGACCCCGACGACCCGACCGTGGTCGAGGGTTTGCGGGGTACCGCCCCATCGGCGGCACCAGCGGATGGAGAGGCGACGTTCCGCGATCGCTTCGCCGAGTTCGCACCGGGCGTCGACACGATCTTCTCCGGGCACGCCTTCGACTGCGTGGTGGTCGCGGCGCTCGCCGCGGCTGAAGCCGGCAGCGATGCGTCGGTCGCGATCCAGGAGCACATGATCTCCGTGACGAAGGACGGAGAAAAGTGCACGTTGTTCGCCGATTGCATCGCGTTGATCGAAGCGGGCACCGACATCGACTACGACGGTGCCGCGGGTCCGCTCGACTTCGTCGACGCAGGCGAGCCCGGCGCGGGAGCGTACGACACGTGGGAGTTCGACGCCGAAGGAGCGGTTCAAGTCATCGAATCGAGTATCCCGGTCGGTTGAACCTCTGACGAACATGCAAGAGGTTGCGAAGGGGCCCCATACTCGGGGCCCCTTCGTCATTCCGGCAGGCGTGCCTGTTGCCCTCGGCTTCGAGCCCGCGCCGCGAGCGCACCGAGATACAGCTCGACCACCTTGGGGTCGTCGAGCAGTTCGCGGCCGGTGCCCGTGTAGACATTGCGGCCCTGATCGAGCACGTAGCCACGGTGGGCGATCTCGAGACATCGCATCGCGTTCTGCTCGACCATGATGATCGACACGCCAACCCGGTTGATCTCCATGACACGCGCGAACACGTCGTCCTGGTAGCGCGGCGAGAGGCCGGCTGATGGCTCGTCGAGGAGCAGCACGGTCGGGTCGGCCATCATCGCCCTGCCCATCGCAACCATCTGACGTTCGCCGCCCGACAGCAACCCCGCCCGTTGGTGGCGCCGCTCGGCGAGGATGGGGAACAGATCGGCAACGGCTGCGAACCGCTCGTCGAACGCGCTGGGCCGGACGTAGATCCCCATCTTCAAGTTCTCTTGGATGGTGAGGCTCGGAAAGACGTTGTCACGCTGCGGTACGTAGCCGACACCGTTCTCCACGAGCACGTGGGCGCGAACGCCGCCGATGTCGCGGTCGCGGAGTTGCACGGACCCCGAGCGGATGGGAACGAGCCCGAAGATCGCCTTGATCAGCGTCGACTTTCCCGCGCCGTTCGGGCCGACAACACCGACGATCTCCCCTTCGGCAAGGGCAAGGTTGCATCCGCGCAGGATGTCGACGCCGGGGACGTAGCCCGCGACGAGGTCACACGCGTCGAGCAGCGCGGTCATCGAGGATCGGCCGAACGTGTCGCTGCCATCGGCGCGTCGGCGCGCGTACCGAGGTACGCAGCCCGGACCATAGGGTCGGCGACGACGGCCGAAGGAGGTCCCTCGGCGATCACGAGACCTTCGGCCATGCAGACGACCCAATCGCTGATTCCCATCACAACGTCCATGTCGTGCTCGACGAACAACACCGACATCCCGCCCTCCTTGAGGGCGTGCACGTGACCGAGCAAGGACTCGACGAGCGCCGGGTTCACCCCGGCCATCGGTTCGTCGAGCAGGATCAGCTGCGGCCGTACCATCAGCGCGCGCGCCATCTCCAGAAGCTTGCGCTGCCCACCCGACAGCGTTCCGGCGTATTCGGCTCGCATGTCGACGAGCCGGAACCGCTCGAGCAACTCGACGGCTCGCTCCTCGAGCGCGCGCTCCTGCGCGCGCCACGAGCGACGAACGAGGTTCGGACCGAACCGTTCGCCCCGTTGATCAGCGCCCGCGAGCAGCATGTTGTCCATGACGCTCATCTTCGAGAGCGACTTCGTCAACTGGAACGTGCGCACCATGCCGGCACGCGCGATCCGGTGCGGGCCCTGCCCCGTGAGGTCGCGTCCCATGAACGAGAAGCGGCCGCGTCCTGGCCTGTCGAATCCGGTGAGCAGGTTGAACAGCGTGGTCTTGCCCGCCCCGTTCGGCCCGATCAGCGCTGTGATCCAGCCGGCTTCGACCTGGAGCCGCTCGACATCGACCGCGACGAGCCCGCCGAAGGTCTTGTAGAGGCCGTCGATCACGAGAATGGGGTCGGGCTTGTCGACGCCAGCGCGCGACTCGATCGCCGCCGGATCATGTTCAACGGGCATCGAGCAGCACCTCCTCGCGTTTGCCGAGTATCCCCTGCGGCCGGAAGATCATCAGCAGCATCAGTGCCAGGCCGACGAGCATGAACCGCACCGCCCCGACGTCTGTCGTGTCGATCACGCTCGTCGGGATCCAGCCGTGTGCGATGCCCTCGTTCAACACGCCGTTCGTGAACTCGATCACGAACCAGTACACGATTGACCCCAATGCGGGGCCGAGGTTCGCGCCGGCACCTCCGAGGATGAGCAACGCATATGCCGTGAACGTTCCGACCGGGAGGTAGGAGTCGGGGTTGACGGATTGTCGTTCGATCGCGATGAGGATGCCCGCGAGCGCGCCGATCGCTCCTCCGAGCACGAGGCTCTGCAGCTTGTACGCGAACACGTTCTTGCCGAGGCTTCGGGCCGCGTCCTCGTCCTCTCGGATGGCGCGCAGCACGCGTCCCCACGGGCTGCGGATCGCGTGACCGACGAACCAGGTCACGAGGATGAGCACGGTCCAACCGACCGTGAGGACCCAGAGCTGTCGTTCGCTGAAGGCGAACTTCCCCCAGCCGTATCGGCCGTCCGGGAACGGGTTCAGGTCGAAGAAGTCGTCCGCGAAGCGTTGGATGCCGAACACGCCGTGGGTGAGTGAGTCCTTCCCGCCAGAGCGCACGATGGTGCGCAACACCTCGCCGCTCGCAATCGTGACGATGGCGAGGTAGTCCGCCCGGAGGCGCAAGGTCGGAAGCCCGAAGGCAAGACCGAGTACGACGGCCGCCGCGACACCGACCAGTGCGCCGGCCCAGAGGGGAGCTCCCTGATCGACGGTGATCGCCGTGCCGTACGCGCCGACCATGAGAAACGCGACGTGGCCGAAGTTGAGTAGGCCCGTGTAGCCGTAGTGGACGTTCAGTCCGACGGTTGCGATCGCGAACGCTGCCGCCGAAGGACCGAGTGCGCTGCGGAACGCATCAGCGAGCACTCCGATGAAATCCATCAGGTGATCCGTTCCCTCCTGCCGAGGATTCCTTGCGGTCGAAGCAAGACTGCGATGATCAGAACGGCGAGCGCGACACCGATGCGGTACTTCGGCGACAACCAGTACGTCGAGAGCTGCGAGACGAGCCCGATGAGGACGCCGCCGACAAGTGGGCCGTAGGCAGTGCCGAGCCCTCCGACGATGACGGCGGCGAACATCGGCAGCAAGAGCCCGAACCCCATGTCGAACTGAACCGTGTCACTGAGCCCGACGAGCACGCCTCCGAGCGCCGCCAGTGCGCCGCCGCCGCTCCACGTCACGAGGATGACGCGCTCGACATCGATGCCCGACGACTCGGCGAGGTCGCGGTCGTCGGCGACAGCGCGCATGGCGGTGCCGAGACGTGTGCGGCGGAGCGCGATGCCGTACGCGAGCAACACTGCGAGCGCGACGGCGATGATGGCGAGGTCCTTCGCTCGCGGCGAGATCAGGCCGAGATCGAGACCGCGTTGCACCGTGTACTCGTCGAATGGCCTCGGCGATCCATCGAACACGAGCAAATAGAAGTTCCGGAGAAACAGCCCGAGCCCGATCGTCACGACGATGAGTGCGACGTTGCCGCTCCGCCGGCGTCGCAGGGGTCTGAACAACAGTCGCTCGTGCGCGAATCCGAAGGCGCCACCGAACGCGGTGGCGACCAACGCGGCCAGGATCAGCGGAAGACCAGGGCCGGCCGCCGACGTGCTCGCGAAGTAGGCGACCAGCGCACCGAACGTGACCAATTCGCCGTGTGCGAAGTTCGTCAGGCCGGTGACGCCGAAGATCAACGACAGTCCGATCGAAGCCACGGACAGAATCAGGCCCAGCCGGAGTCCGTCGCTGGTGAGGTTCGCGAACTGTTCGATCGTGGAGACGCCCGAACCAGCGCCTTCACCCAACAGGAATCGGACCGGCTTCTCGAGACCTTCGCGAACTCGAACACGGGAGAGAGTCGCGAGTGATTCGTCGCGCAGCGCCACCCCGTCGGGGAGTGTGTCGACGATCAGGGTGACCTGGTAGGTCCCGGCTGCGGGGACGGCGATACGAAAGAAACCGTCAGCACCGGAGATCGCGCGCCCGATCTCGGGCCCATCCTGTTCCACGAGGATCTCGACGTCCGGCACCGGGTTGTCGTCGCCGTCCAACAACTGCCCGGTGATCGCGCTGCCTCCACCGGCCGGCAGCGTCGTCGATGAAGGGTCGTTCTGCGCGAACGCGGGCGCGTTCAGCACGAGCACGATGGCGATCGCGAGCGCCAGGAACCAAAGGCGTCTCGCCATCGCCCCCCTTCTCGTTCGCTGGCCGCGCAGTGTACGAGCCGGCCCGCAACCGATCTCGTGCACTCAGAACGACGCGGTTCGGGGCCCACGATGTGGGCCCCGAACCAGATCCTGCGAGCTGACACCCTTGATGCGCCGGCGGGACCAGCCCGGCTCGGGGATCAGGCGGTGCGGCGGCGTGTTTCCGCCAGTCCAATCCTGCAAATTCGGTGTGGGCCTAGCGGCCGCGCACCTCCAGGGTCCCATGATCATCAGGCATGTGTGGACCACCTCCTTTCTCTGGTACGCGGAGTTGTACCACGGCGGCCGCCCGCGCGGGAAGCAGCTTTCACGGTTTGTGACCAGCGGGCGGGTCATCCTCCCGTGGTTCTCTGCGGCGACGGGCGGGTCCGACGGCACCGATCGCACGCAGGTAGGCGAGTTGGGTCTCGACGACCGGATACACCTGCTCGGGGAGGTACTCCTCGCCGGTCGTCCGCGCGCGGTCCAGGATGTACTCGACGGTTTCGGCGCCGCCGATGACGACCTCGCCTGGCACGACGCGCTGGGACCCGTTCTTCGCGACGCCGCGCCGTTCGAAGTACTCGACCTGGAACTGCAGGATGCGGCGGACATCGGACGGCGTCAGCGTTGCGGCGACGATGTCGGGGAGGTGCTGCACGACCCAGTCGTATGCCTCGTCCATCGAGTAGGTCGCAGGCGTGGGCTCGACCGCAAGACGCTTGGCTTCGCGCAGGACGACGAACGCGCCGATCGCACAGGCGACCCCGAACGCCAGGAACACCGCGACCGCCGCCATCGACCCGCGAGGCTAACCTCGCGCCCGCTTTCGCGTTCTGACCGCGTAGGAAGCCCGAATCGGGCACTTTCGCGACGAGAGAACGCGCACTTCAGCAGCGGAGACGAGCCCGGATCGCGCGGTGATCGCTGTGCGGCGACGCGGCGACGTCGCCGTCGACGAACTCGGCTCCGCGCACGAGGATGTGATCGATCTGGCTGTGCGGATGCCACGCCGGGAACGTCGCGCCACGCACCGTCGACCGCCATCCTGGCAGCAGCGAAGGGAGCAGGGTGCGCCACCAGTTCGCGTCGCCGACGAGCAGCGCGGGCCGATCACGACCCAGAGCCGATACCTGGCGCGCGAGACCTCGGAGCTGCCATATCGGCGCACCGAACCACAACTTCGACGAGACGTGGAACGTCGCAACATCGACGAGTTTGCCGGCGCCGAGATCGAGCACGGCATGGAGTGCGTGCCGGCGTGGCACCGGGTCGCCGAACGAGCGCGGCAGCGGCAGCTCCCGCACGTTCAACAGCGGCACTCGCGATGCGATCGCCAGGCACCACCACCCCTCACCCGGATGCGCAACGACCGGCCGGTCACCGAACGCCATGGTGACGAACCGGGTCTCTACGGTGTAGCCGAATCCATGCTCATCGCGAAGCCGGTCGAGGGCGCACGTTCCGGTGTGCGGCCTCCAGAGCTCTGGGAGCACGAGCACGTCGGCGTCGGACACCAAGCCGCCGAGCGCAGTGATCTCGTCGAAACGCGCACCCTGCGCCGCCCCGGGCGCGCGTGAGACACCCCAGTGCAGGTTCCACTCGACGATGGTGAGCTCGGTCAGCGGCCGGTTCAGATGCCGATGCGCTGCGCGAGCAGCTCGCGGTGGTAGGTGGCGTCACCGAGGAAGATCTCGGAGCTCTTCGCCCGCTTGAAGTAGAGGTGCGCGTCGTGCTCCCACGTGAAGCCGATACCGCCGTGGATCTGGATGTTCTCGGCCGCGCAGTGGAAGTACGCGTCGCTCACGTACGCCTTGGAGAGCGCGGCAACGACGGGCAGCTCGTCGTTGTCCTCCGCTGCCGCCCACGCCGCGTAGTACGCGGCGGACTTCCCGGACTCCACCTCGAGGAGCATGTCGGCGCACTTGTGCTTGATGGCCTGGAACGACCCGATCGGGCGGCCGAACTGCACTCGCACCTTGGCGTACTCGACGGACATGTCGAGCACGAACTGCGCGCCACCGACACCTTCGTTCGCGAGCGCGACCGCCGCCTGGTCGAGTGTCTTGGACAGCGCGGCCCAGCCCTCGCCGGGCTCACCGAGTGGCGTCGCCGGCACACCCGAGAACTCCAGCTTCGCCTGCTTGCGCGTCTGGTCCATCGTCGCGAGCGCGGTCCGCGTCAGACCGGGCGCGTCGGCGTCGACGGTGAAGAAGGCGATGCCATCGGTGCCTGTCGTGCCGGCCACCCGCGCGGCGACGACGATGAGGTCGGCGACGTGGCCGTCGATCACGAACATCTTCTCGCCGGTCAACGTCCAGTCGTTGCCCTTCTGGCTCGCCTCCATCGTGATGCCGGAAGCGTCCCACTTGCCGTTGGGCTCAGTGAACGCGAGCGTCGCCTTGACGTCGCCGCTGGCGATACCGGGCAGCAACGCCTTCTTCTCGGTGTCACCGCCCGCGTTCAGGATCGCGTTCGCGGCCAGCACGACCGTCGAGAAGAACGGCGCGCACAGCAAGACACGGCCCATTTCCTCGAGCACGATGCACAGCTCGACGAAGCTGAACCCCTGCCCGCCGAACTCCTCGGGGATCGCGAGCCCCTGCAGTCCCATCTCGGCGCCCATCTGGCCCCAGACCGCTGGGTCGTATCCCTCGGTCGTCTCCATCAGCCGGCGCACCTCCGTCGAGGGCGACTTGGCCTCGAGGAACCCCCGCACCGTTCGGCGCAGTTCGTCTTGCTCCTCCGAGAAGGCGAAGTTCATCGATGCTCCTTAGATGGTCGTCCGGGCCATTTCAATGAGGGCTCACGCGGGTTCAATGAGGGCTCACGCGGGTTCAATGAGGGCTCACGCGGGTTCAATGAGGGCTCACGCGGGTTCAATGAGGCTCACGAGGGAGCCCGAGCACTCGCTCGCCGAGGATGTTTCTCTGGATCTCCGACGATCCCGCGTAGATGGTTTCTGCGCGGCTCGCCATGAACGCGTAGTGCAGCTTGTCGATCTCGTAGTTGCCGCCACCGGATCGCTCGACGATCAGCGCGTCGGCGCCGAGCACCTCCATCGCGGTCTCGCCGAGGTTGCGATGCCAATTGCTCCAATAGAGCTTCCCGATGCTGCTCTCGGGACCGAGCACACCCTTCTTCGCGAGGTTGGTGAGCATGCGTTGGCCGTTGTACTGCATGATTTTGACGCCGATGTAGTGGTTCGCGAGCTTCGCGCGGATCGTTGGATGGTCAGCGGCACCGTTCTTCTGCGCGGTCTCGATGAGCTCCTGCAGTTCTCGCTGGAAGATCAGCTGGCGGCTGAGAAACGCGGTGCCGCGCTCGAAGCCGAGCGTGGCCATCGCGACCTTCCATCCCTCACCGACCGGCCCGAGGACGTGATCGCGAGGTGTGCGCGCGCCGTCGAAGAACACCTCGTTGAACTCGGCGCTGCCTGTCATCTGGCGAAGCGGGCGGATCTCGACCCCTGGCTGGTGCATGCTGACCAACAGGTACGAGAGGCCGCGATGCGCGCTCGACTCCGGGTCAGTGCGCGTGACGACGAAGCACCAATCCGCACGGTGCGCGAGGGTCGTCCAGACCTTCTGTCCGTTGACGACCCACTCGTCGCCGTCGAGCGTTGCGCGGGTCTGCACGTTCGCGAGATCGCTGCCGGCGTTCGGTTCGGAGAAGCCTTGGCACCAGAGCTCTTCGACGCTCTGGATCTTCGGCAGGTACCGCCGCTTCTGCTCATCGGTACCGAACTGGATCAGCGTCGGGGCGAACAGGCCCTCGCCGAAGAACGAGATGCGCGCGGGCGCATTGGCGTGCGCGTACTCCTCTTGGAAGATGACCTGTTCGGCGAAGGTCGCGCCTCGACCGCCGTACTCGACCGGCCAGGAGAGACCGACCCACCGGTCGCGACCGAGCAACTTCTCCCACTCGGCGCGTACGTCCCATCCGGTCTCGTCGGCCTCGCTCCCGACGCCCCCGTACGCCTTGAACTCACCGACGAGGTGGTCGGCGAGCCAGTCGCGCACTTCCTCGCGGAAGGCAGCCTCGGCAGGGGTGTCGCGAAAGTCCATGGGGCCCGGTCACCGTACTTGACCGCTCGGTCAGTTTGCCAACGGCGTTTAGTTTTCGACCGTGCGGACCGAGACGGCCGAACGCTGCCTCGAGCGGCTGGGGTTCTCGTCTGCGCCGGCGCCGACCCTTGCCTCGCTGACGGCCGCCTACTCGGCATGGTGCGCGCTGGTGCCGTTCGACAACCTGCGGAAGCGGATCCATCTCGCGTCCGGTTCGCACGACCCGTTCCCGAACCTGGACCCCGACGTCTTCTTCGCCGACTACCTCGCGCACGGCACTGGCGGCACCTGTTGGCCGTCGACCTTTGCACTGTGGTCGTTGCTCGACCATCTGGGGTTCGACGTCCAGCTGGGCGTCGCGTCGATGTACGCCGATGAACCCAGCGACCTGGAGTCGCACGGCACCGTGCTGGCCGACGTCGGGGGCGTGCGATATTGGGTCGACACAGCGATGGGAACGATCGAGCCGATGGTCGCGTCACCCGGCTGCGGCGCCGGCCCTGCATGGCGGCGAGCACGTGTCGAGCCACTCGGCGATTCGATCACGGTCCGGTGGATGCGAACTGTCTTTCCGGTGGAGATGGGATGCCGCCTCCTCGACGACAAGGGCACACCGGCTCGGTACGCAATCCGGTATGAAGCCTCGCGCCAGCTGTCCCCGTTCAACACTCACCTGAGCTCGACGCGCGCGACGTACGAGCGCGTCCTGACCTTTTCGTTCGGCATGCGAATGGAGCAAGATGTCGACGGCTTCCGACACTCCGACCGCCTCGACGACGACGAGCGACGCAGCGTGTTGGTCGAGGAGTTCGGCTACTCCGAGGAAATCGTCGACGCCCTCCCGCCGGACGAGTGATCCGCGCCGGTAGTCTTGGGGCATGGTCGACGACGTTCTCCATCGGCGGCCGGCGCATTACGCGACGACCGATGCCCGCATCGACAAGATCGTCGTCGGTCCGTTCGAGAACAACGCGTTCGTCCTCCGGTGTACTGCGTCGGGCGAGGCCGTGCTGATCGATGCGGCGAACGAGCACGAGCTGCTGATCCCGCTATGTCGCGCGGTTGGGGTGCGCAAGGTGCTCACGACCCATGGTCACTGGGATCACATCCAGGCGACCGTCGCCGCGCGCGACGCCGGCATCGATGTCGGAATCGCGGCGCCCGACGCCGACATGATCCAGGGGTACGACTTCGTGATCGACGACGACACGGTCGTCGAGGTCGGTGAGCTTCGGCTCCGCACGATCCACAACCCGGGTCACACTCCGGGCAGCATGTCGTTCGAGCTCGTCGGTCACCCTGTCGTGTTCACCGGCGACACGCTGTTTCCCGGCGGTCCCGGCACGACCCAGGCTCACCCTCAGGCGAGCTTCGCGACGATCATCGAGAGCATCGATCGGCGCCTGTTCACGCTGCCCCCCGAGACGCTCGTCATGCCCGGCCACGGCCTCGACACCACCGTTGGTACGGAGCGGCCGCACCTCGACGAATGGATCGCCCGCGGCTGGTAGCTCCGGAGAGGTGCGGACGCGACCGTGTGCGTGAGCGGCCGCACCTCGACGAATGGATCGCCCGCGGCTGGTAGCTCCGGAGAGGTATGGCAGTGTGGCTTCAGCCGTCGTTCTCGGAGTCGGCCTCGGAGCCGACGACCTGGAACTGTTCGTCGAGCTGGACGTCGACCTGGCGGCCGTCGTCGAGGGTGACCTCGACCTCGTAGTAGCTCTCCTCGTCGCCGACCTCGGTGCCGGTCACGCGGCCGCCACCCATCGAGGCCAGCGCCACCTCCGACGCCCGATCGAGCGCACTCCCCGAGATCGGGGTGTCGGTAGCGTCGTCGTCGGCGCCCGCGCCCGCGAAGGCGATGCTCCCGCCGACGATCGACACGGCGGCGACGCCGCCGGCTACGACGATCAACTTGGTCCGGGTCCGCATTGTGGGCTCCTCCTGTGGGGGTGTCGGTCCTTCCCGAGCACCATACGAAACGCAACCTGACCGTCTGCTGAACGACCGGCCCGTTCAGGAGCCGGGCGTGTACTCGATCAGCTCCGCGAAGCCCTCGCCGCCGGCGACCTTCTCCTCACGGAGCTTGCCGACCTCCGGCGCGTAGTACTTGTGCTCGATCGTCTCAGGCTCGAGGGGCGTCCAGTCCTCGGTGACGATGACCTGGTCAAAAGCCCCGAAGGGCACGGTGAGCGAGGTCTCGACCTCCAGGATCTCGGCCATGTCCTCGGCCTCGCCCGCGTAGTACTCCTGCCGGAAGGCCTCGCCCGGCGTGGGGTCCGCCGGCATCACGATCCCGGGCAGCGCGCCGTCGACGCCGCCCTCCCACGAGCCGGCCGCGCTCGTGACCTTGCCGTTCTCGTACTCCTTCGAGTCCTCCCCGAGATACCAGACGTTCCCGTTGCGATCCTGCGCGTACCAGTCGTAGGTGTCCTCGACGAGCTCGCCGGCCACGTACACCGTGTCGCGCACGATCGTGGCGTTGATCCCCATCACCTCGCGGGTGTCCTCGAGGACCACGATCTCGATGCGCTCGGGCTCGCCGTCGGAGTCGCCTTCGTAGACCCACCGCGTGCCCGGGAGGAACGACATATAGGGGTTGTCGATGCGGTCGACGAAATCGGCGGGGTCGATCTGTGGCGCGTAGTTCCCACCGTCGCCGGGATCGACAACTGGTTCGGCGCCGGGTGCCGACGTGTCGGTAGCCGCCGTCGTGGTCGACGCCGACGTGTCGCCGTCGTTGCCGCACGCCGCGAACAGGAAGGAGAGTCCAATCGTCGCGGCAAGCGCTCTGCGATGCGGTGAGCGACCTGTGCTGATCGGGCCTGTGCTCTTCGGGCGTGTGCTCATGGAATGGCCTTCGGGAGGTTGTCGGAGATTCATCGAGCTCGAGCATGACGACGAGAACCTGAACCCCAGCTGACAGGCATGAAGACCCCGCTCGCTCCGCTCGCGCCCGGAGGGCAGGAAGACCCCGCTCGCTCCGCTCGCGCCCGGAGGGCAGGAAGACCCCGCTCGCTCCGCTCGCGCCCGGAGGGCAGGAAGACCCCGCTCGCTCCGCTCGCGCCCTGAGGGCTGGGCGAGTTCACCGTTATTCACTTGGATTGTCGGCGCGGATGACCGACGATGGCGGTGCATGAACCGTGCAGGCCAATCCCGTGCAGCCCAAACCCGTGCAAACGCGACTCACAGAGGTGGTGAGCCCGATGACAACGACCCGCAAGCCGACGCCGAACGCGCGGTCGAGTCGCCGCGCCCACGCACGCCACTCCGGTTTTGCGGCCGCGCTGCGCCGGGCCTATGAGCTGCGCACACCTCGCGCGGACTCCCCTGCGCGCCCACGCCCGGATCAGGCGGGCACGAGCCGGTAGATGCTCTCGCGCTGGGTGAGCACGAGCAGTTCACCCTCGGGCGTTTCGACGAACGAGGAGATCACACCGCCCGCCTGATCAGGAATCTGCAGGCGGGCGGTGCCGTCCCTGCCGATCGCGAACATCGGACCGCTCATGTCGGCGAAGACGTAGGCGCCCTGGAGCGCGGCGATGGCGCCGCCGTGGTAGACGAAACCTCCGATCACCGCGGGGCCGATCTCCTCGTGCGCGTACTCGTACACCGGAGCCACGATCCCCGCGGGCGCGCCCTCGTTGAGCAGGTGGGTCCCCTCGTACCAATACCAGCCGAAGTTCTGACCGCTCGTGCCCGCCGGGATCTTGTCGACCTCCTCCCAATCCTCCTCGCCGACGTCGCCGATCCAGAGATCGCCGGTTGCGCGGTCGATCGAGAACCGCCACGGGTTCCGGAGACCCTTCGCCCACAACTCTGGCTTGATGCCGCCGGTACCGGCGAAGGGGTTGCCGTCGGGAATGTCGTAGCCCTCGGCGTCCAGCTTCGGGCGGATGCGCAGGATCGCGCCGAGCAGCTTGCCCATGTCCTGCGCGTCCCTGCCGCGGCTTCCGCCTCCGTCGCCGAAGGCGATGAACAGGTTGCCGGTGTCGTCGAAGGTCAGTTGACCGCCCTTGTGCCCGAGGCCCGGTTGCTCCTGGAACAACACCTCGCGTCGCGTCGACGCATCGGGTTCGCCGTCGCGCATCACCCACGACGCGATGTGGGTGTCGTCGCTCGTGTCGGTGTAGTCGAGGAACATCCGCCCGTCGCGAGGATCGAACGCGATCCCGAGTAGGCCGCGCTCGGAACCATCCTGGAGCACGGTGACCTCAGCGGTGAGATCGAGGACGACCTCCGACGCGGAGAGGTCCGGCTCGACGCGGTAGACGAGGCCCTCCTGGGCGATGGCGTAGTACGCGGATTCGCGGACGCTCCAAACCATGCCGGTGAGGTTGGCGATCGAGATCGTCGGTTCCAACTTCACGGCAGCGCCCTGCAACTGCGCGACCGGCGGGACGGCATGCGCGTCGGGCTCGGGGAGCACCGTCACCGCGTCCGTCGATGTGGTCGGGTCGTCGGGTCCGCCGTCGCCCGTGGTGGCGGTTCCGTTCGCGGATGTCGTCGCCGGCACTGCCGCGGTCGTCAGGGTACTGACGCCGCGCTCTTCGTCGTCGGTACTGCTGAGCCAGAGCACAATCGCGATGAGGAGCGCTGCCGCGACCGGATACACATAAGGGCTCGGCCGTCTCGACATGCTCCTCCCCGCGCCGCAGCCATAGCGACCGCGGCGGACGCTACCGGCCGCATCGACCTCGGCTCGCGCATCGCCCCGGTAGCGTCCGCGTGCGCGAAACGACCGAGAAGAAGGTGTGCCCGAGAGGAGGTGAGCGATGAGCGAACCCCGCGAGGAGACTCGACGCCTGACGCAGTTCAGCCACGGAGCCGGTTGAGCATGCAAGCTCGCCCCCGGCGACCTGGCGCACGTGCTGCGCCGCCTGGCCCCTGATCCACATCCCGACCTGCTCGTCGGCAGCGCGACGGGCGACGACGCCGCGGTATGGCGGCTCGATGAGTCGCGCGCGCTCGTGTTCACGGCCGACTTCATCACACCCGTCGTCGACGACGCGCGCCTGTGGGGCCGGGTCGCGGCGACCAACGCCGTCAGCGACGTCTACGCGATGGGGGGTCGGCCGCTCTGCGCACTGAACCTTGTTGGGTGGAACACTGAGGAGCTCTCGAACGAGCTGCTGATCGAGGTGCTCGCGGGGGGCCTCGACGTCGCACGCGCGGACGGCTTCGTCGTTGCGGGTGGGCACACGGTCGACGACCCCGAGCCGAAGTACGGCATGGCCGTGGTCGGAGAGGTCGACCCCGCCCGCATGCTGACGAACGCGGGTCTCAGAGCAGGCGACGTGCTCGTGCTGACGAAACCTCTCGGTGTCGGCGTCACCACGACTGCGATCAAGCGCGGTGAATGCCCGCCGGCGGTTGCCGCTGTGGCCATCGAATCGATGACACGGTCGAACGCGATGGCCGCGAGGGTTGCGATCGACGCCGGCGCGACCGGCGCGACGGACGTGACCGGGTATGGGCTGCTCGGCCATCTCGCTCGCATGGCGGAAGAGTCGCACGTCGACGTCACGCTCGCCGTCGACCTCGTGCCGTTGTTCGACGGCGTGGCCGAGCTCGCTGCGGCCGGCCTCGTGCCGGGCGGGACGCAACGGAACCTCGAGTTCGTCGAACCCCGGCTGCGACGCGGCGGGACCGACGAGGTGACGGTGCTGCTCCTGGCCGACGCGCAGACCTCGGGTGGCCTGCTGTTCGGAGCGACTCCCGACGCGGCGTCCGCAGCGGTCGCGGAGCTGAACGCCGGCGGCCATCGTGCCGCGATCGTCGGTTGGGCGACCGCAGGCGCAGGGATGATCTCCCTCGACCACGACCCACGATTCCCCGATCGGTAGGGTCCTGGGCGCGCCCGAAACCGGACCGGCGAAGCGTAACGAGCCGCGGGACAGGGCACACTGTCTGACGTTCAACGATCCGGGAGGGAAACGAATGACCTCGACGTGTTCGGTCTGGACCGCGCCGGTCCGCAACTTTGTCTGGGTGACAGCCCACTACGGCCACCGGTGATCGCGGTGCCGCTCGACCGCGGTTCACTCATCGCGCGCTACTGCGAGACTCGCGCCTTCACCGAGACGCTCGCTGCGCCGCTCTCGGCAGAGGATCAGTGCGCGCAGTCGATGCCCGATGCAAGCCCCGTGAAGTGGCACCGCGCGCACACGACGTGGTTCTTCGAGGAGTTCGTGCTGCTTCCGAACGCCGACAAGTACCGGCGCGTGCACGCCGACTCGGCGTACCTGTTCAACTCGTACTACGACGCGATCGGCCGGCGTCACCCAAGAGCCGAACGCGGTCTGCAGACCCGACCCTCGTGTGGCGAGGTCGCCGCATACCGTGCGCAGGTCGACGGCGCGCTCGTCGACCTGCTGCGCGACGCCGACGCCGACGCCTATCGATCGATCGCCGAGCTCGTCGTGCTCGGCCTCAACCACGAACAGCAGCACCAAGAGCTCGTGTTGATGGACGTCAAGCATCTGTTCTCGCGCAACGAGTTCGACCCTGCGTACCGGCGCGGCCGCGCTGCGCCCACCGGCAGCGCGGCGCCCGCCGTCGACTGGCTGGAGTTCGAGGGCGGGCTCGTCAACGTCGGTCACGCCCAGCTCGCGGGGTGCGGTTTCTCCTTCGACAACGAGGGTCCGCGGCACGCGGTGCTGCTCTCGCCGTTCCGGTTGGCAGACCGCCTGGTCACCTCCGGAGAGTGGCGAGCGTTCATCGCCGACGGCGGCTACCAGCGACCCGACCTGTGGCTCTCCGACGGGTGGTACGCGGCGCAGCAGGCGCAGTGGCACGCACCCCTCTACTGGGAGCTCGACGGCGACTGTTACACGACGCTCACGCTCGACGGACGCCGCCGCGTGCGCGACTCGGAGCCGGTCGTCCACGTCAGCCACTTCGAAGCCGACGCGTACGCACGGTGGGCGGGCGCGCGCCTGCCCACCGAGTTCGAGTGGGAGTCCGCGGCAGCCCGCGTGGCGATCGAGGGCAACTTGTTGCCACCGACGAGTACCGACGCGGCGACGCTCCACCCGGCAGCGACGGGCGAGGGTGCTCCCGGGCTCCGCCAGATGTTCGGCGACGTCTGGGAGTGGACGTCGAGCGCGTACTTGCCGTATCCGCGCTTCGCACCCGCGGAGGGCGCCGTCGGCGAGTACAACGGCAAGTTCATGAGCGGCCAGATGGTGCTGCGAGGCGGTTCTGCGGTCACGCCGACGGGCCACGTGCGCTCGACCTACAGGAACTTCTTCTACCCGCATCAGCGTTGGGCGTTCTCCGGTCTGCGACTGGCGGCCGACGCGTGACCTCCTCGCTCCTGACGATCGACGTCCACCTCGACCCGCACGACGCCGCGGGCGCGCTGCGCGCCGACGTCAGGAACGGGCTCACGGCGACGCCCAAGTGGCTTCCTCCGAAGTGGTTCTACGACGCTCGCGGCTCGCGGCTGTTCGATGCGATCACGCGGCTTCCCGAGTACTACCCGACGCGATGTGAACGGTCGATTCTCGTCTCGCACGCGACCGATATCGCGCGCATGACGAGTGCCGATACGTTGGTCGAGCTCGGATCGGGCACCTCGGAGAAGACACGCCTGCTGCTCGACGCGTTCGCAGCGAGCGGCCGTCTCGCACGTTTCGCGCCGTTCGACGTCAGCGAACAGACGCTGCGCGAAGCGGCGGAAGCGGTGCACCGTGAGTATCCGGGTGTCGCAGTGCACGCCGTCGTTGGCGATTTCGATCGGCACCTCGACCGGTTGCCTCGAGGTGGTCGTCGCTGCGTGGCCTTCCTCGGCGGGACGATCGGCAACCTGCTCCCCGCTGAACGGACCGACTTCCTCGAGCGGGTGGCGACCGGGCTCGCACCCGGCGATTCGTTGCTGCTCGGCACCGACCTCGTGAAGGACGTCGACCGGCTCGAGCGGGCCTACGACGACGCCGCAGGGGTGACCGCCGAGTTCAATCGCAACGTGCTGCGCGTGATCAACCGTGAGCTGGGCGCGGATTTCGTCCCCGAGCGTTACGAGCACATCGCCCGCTTCGACCCGCAGCAGGAGTGGATCGAGATGCGCCTCCGCGCCACCGAGGCGATGACGGTACGGATCGCCGAGCTGGACATGGCCGTCGAGTTCACGGCCGGCGAAGACCTCCGGACCGAGGTCAGCGCCAAGTTCCGCCCAGAGGTCGTGGAGGCCGAGCTCGGCGCAGCGGGGCTCGACCTCACCGGATGGTGGACCGACCCAGGCGGCAATTTCGCCCTCTCGCTCTCGGTCCCTGGCACCTGAGCCTCCCTGAGCCCCCTGAGCCCCGCGGCAACCTCACCTTCGACGGCGGCCAATTTTCACTACGCAGATAGTGGAATTAGAATTGGCGCCGTGTCCGCCACCCATCCGCCTGCGCTCGTGATCGACGACCTGCACGCGCGGGTCGAGGGACGGGAGATCCTGCGCGGGGTGTCGCTGGCCGTTCCCGCCGGCGAGGTCCACGCGCTGATGGGCCCGAACGGGTCGGGCAAGAGCACGCTCGCCAACGTCCTGCTGGGGAACCCGGCGTATGAGATCACCCGCGGCCGGATCACGTTCCTGGGCGAGGACGTCGCCGACCTCGCCCCGGCCGAACGCGCCGCCCGCGGCCTGTTCCTCGGCTTCCAGCACCCCGAGGAGATCCCGGGAGTTTCGGTCCTCAACTTCTTGCGGCAGGCCATGAGCACACGCAGGGGTATCGAGAACTTCTCGGTGCTCGAGGTGAGGCTCCAGGTCATGGAGTGGACCAAGAAGCTCGGGATGGACAACCGCTTCATGGAGCGGTATCTGAACGACGGCTTCTCGGGTGGCGAGCGCAAGCGCAACGAGTTGCTGCAGATGGCGTTGCTCGAACCCGAGTTCGCGATCCTCGACGAAACCGATTCGGGTCTCGACATCGACGCGCTGAAGGCCGTTGCCGACGGTCTCGCAACGATCCGCGCCGAACGGCCGGGCCTCGGCATCCTGCTCATCACCCACTACCAGCGCATCCTCGACCATCTCACCCCCGACACCGTGCACGTGCTCGTGAACGGCTCTGTCGTCGAGACGGGCGGTCCGGAGCTCGCAAGGGTTGTCGAGTCCGAAGGATTCGACGCATTTCGCGCCAAGGTCGCGTGACGGCATGATCGACACTCAATCCGTTCGCCGGGACTTCCCCGTGCTCGAGCGCGAGATCCGGGGCAATCGTGTCGTCTACCTCGATTCGGCCTCGTCGAGCCAGAAGCCGGAGCCGGTCATCCGTGCGATGGACGACGCCTACCACTGTTACTACGCGAACGTGCACCGAGGCGTCTACCAGATGGCTGAGGAGACGACCGCCGCCTTCGAGGCCGCGCGCCACAAGGTCGCGCGGTTCATCGGCGCCTCGAGCCCGTCGGAGCTGGTGTTCGTGCGCAATGCGACAGAAGCGATCAACCTCGTCGCGTACTCGTGGGGCCGCGCGAACCTACGCGCCGGCGACGTGGTGGTGCTCACGCACATGGAGCACCACGCCAACGTGGTCCCGTGGCAAATGCTGGCGGCCGAACGCGGCGTGGAGATCCGCTGGATCTCGTTGACGCCGGACTACCGCCTGGACGTGTCCGATCTCGAGCAATTGCTCGATGGCGCGCGGTTGCTCGGCGTGACCGCGATGAGCAATGTGCTCGGCACGATCAACGACCTCCGACCGCTCGTCGACGCCGCGCACGCACACGACGCGCTCGTGCTCGTCGACGCATGCCAGTACGTGCCGCACCTCGCGACCGATGTCGCGGAGTGGGATGCGGACTTCGTGGCGTTTTCGGCACACAAGATGCTGGGACCTTCGGGGATAGGGGCGCTCTGGGCGCGGGAGTCGATCCTCGAGGCGATGCCGCCATTCCTCGGTGGTGGTGAGATGATCCGCGACGTGCGGCTCGACGGGTTCACGACCAACGATCTCCCCTGGAAGTTCGAGGCGGGCACGCCGGCGATCGTCGAGGCGATCGGGTGGGGCGCAGCGGTCGATTACCTGAATCGATTGGGCATGGTCAACGTGCGCGAGCACGAGGAGCGCCTCACGCGCTACGCGCTCGACTCGCTGACGAACCGTTTTCCCGATCTTCGAATCTACGGTCCGCGTGACGTCTCGATCCGGGGCGGCGCGATCTCGTTCCTCTTCGACAACATCCACGCCCACGACATCAGCCAGGTCCTCGACGACCACGGCGTGTGCGTCAGGGCGGGGCATCACTGCGCCAAGCCATTGATGCGACAGCTCGGGATCGCAGCCACCAGCAGGGCCAGCTTCTACGTCTACAACACCGAAGCCGAGATCGACGCGCTCGTCGAAGCGCTCGCGCTGGCAGAGGAGTTCTTTAGGATCTAGCCATGTCTTCCAATCTCGAAGACCTGTACCGCGAGGTCATTCTCGATCACTACCGGTCACCGCGAAACCGTGGTGAGCTGCCGGTACCCCCCGCCTACAAGAGCGAGGGGTTCAACCCGTTGTGCGGCGATGAGGTCTCGGTGTACCTCGACGCCGATCCCGAGTCGCGCACCGTTCGCGACATCAAGATCCAGGGTCAGGGTTGCTCCATCAGCCAAGCGAGCACGTCGATGATGAGCGCAGCCGTGAAGGGCCAGACGTTCGAGGAGGCGCGGCGGCTCATTCGTGCGTTCAAGGCTCTGATGTCGATCCACGAGACCCGCCTCGAGGGTGAGGGCGACGGCTCCGACCTCGCCGCCGATCTCGAGGGAGTGCGGCTGGGCGACCTGGAAGCCTTGCAGGGGGTCGTGAAGTTCCCGGTTCGCATCAAGTGCGCGACGCTCGCGTGGAACACCCTGCAGCAAGGTCTCGACGAGATCGAGACGGGCGAGTGACCCCTGTCACCCCCTGACCGGGAACTTCTCGCGTAACGTCATACGTTCAAGCTCCCGAGACGAACATGTTGATGCTGGGACACATCGAGAGTTCGGTATCGTGGGATCAACAATGGACCGGCTGGAGGCTGGAGGGCAGATGCAGACCGACGAGTTCGTGGGCTTGATCGACGAAGCGCTCGAACGGTTCGCCGCCCGTGACCTCGTGTCGGGTTCCGAGGTCGTCGACTTCCTGCTCGACATGCGACTCGCCGCACTGCGCGTCGACGACGAGCTGCGACAGCTCATCGAAGACGAGCAGGCCGCCACGCCCGCTCTCTGACTCTCCGGCGCCGCACCCACTCACCAGTGGTCGGGCGCAGCAATCCCGAGGTCGACAGCAAGCTCGACGACCTCTGCCCGCTGTCCGAACACAAAGGCGGGGCCGGCCGCGATCACGGCGCGAAGCTCGGTGGTCGCCTCGTCGATTTCGCCGCTGGCGGCGTAGATCGCCGCAGCGTGCCATCGAAGGTCGGCGTTCGGGGTACCGAGACGTCGAGCGTCGTCGAGTAGCGCCCGAGCGCCGGCAACATCGCCGCCGCGGAACCGCGACCACGCCAGCGCGTCGATCGCACCGACGTGGCGCGGGCGCTCGCGATAGCCGCGCTCGGCCAGCCTCAGCGCCTCGGCCGGATCGCCGTAGTCGGCCTCGAAACGAGAGAACTCGCTGTCGACGACCTCACCCGCATCGCGCGCCGCGCTCACCAGCTGTCGCAGCCTCGCGAACGTGGCGGCGCGCTCGCGTCCTGTCTGGAGGTGGCCGAGCAGCTCGACGGCCTCGTGGAAACCGCTGTTCGCGGTGAAGGTCTCGAGCCGAGCACGGGCAACACCGAGCCGACCCTCGCTGATCTCCACACGCGCCAGGCCCACGACCGCAAGGGGGAGATCAGGTGCGAGCTCCAACGCCCGCTCGAACTCCCGGCGCGCTCCCTCCGAGTCGCCCTGCTGGAGCTTGAGCCCGCCGAGCAGCTGGCGAATCGTCGCGGCTTCGAAACCGAAGCCGGTCGTGGCAGTCACCGCAGAGCGCATCGCCTCGATCGAGCCCGCGAGATCTCCGTTCAGCTCACGCAGGTAGCTGACGCGAGTGAGGACGGACGCGCCGGCTTCGGTTTCGACGAGCCGGCGGAGCTCTCGTTCGGCGCTCTCGTAGTCGCCCGTTTCGATGAGGGAGTCGACGAGCACCACGCGCGCGACGTCGAGATCGGGGCTGTTCGCGAGTGCTCGCCGCGCGAGCTCGCCACCGTCGCGGAACCGGTGCAGCACGTTCGCGAGCATGGCTCGCCCGACGAGCGTCACCGGGTCGCCGGGGGCAATCGCGTCCGCTCGGTCGAAGGTCGCTTCTGCCTGCGCGTAGGCACCGAGATTCGAATCGCTCGCCGAGCGCAGGTGAGCTACTCCCAGCGCTTGAAGCGACGTGAGATCGCCGGGGTTGGTCGCGACCGCTGCCTCGAGCGTCGCAAGGTCGTCTGCCGAAGCGGCGATCGGTTCGATCCTCGTCTCGAGGTCATTGCGTGGCGGGGTGTCGGCGGCGATGAACCGTGTCACTCCGAAGCCACCCAACAAGACCAGGAGCACCGTCGCGCCCAGCCGCGACGCGGGGGGCCGGCGAGCGCCGGCCCCCTCTGCGCGTGGATCCGACATCTGCGGGCGAGCAAGTGTCGTCGTCACCGTCGATGCCTTCCTGCTTGGTGAATCAAGCCCAACCAACCGAGCCCGCTGAATCAGGCGTCGTACCCTGAGGTCGGCGCGGCAACGTACGGGAACACCGTCAGGAACGGCATGTCGTTCGCGTCGACGCCATCGGTGAGCGCGTTGTTCGGGAACACGTTGAACGTGGGTGTGAACGGCGTACCGCCTGCCAGTGCCCGCAGCTCGATGTCGGCGACGTCGTCGATCAGACGACGCCCGTTCGGGAAGCCGTCGTTCTGACCGGCGAGCAGCCCGAGACGGTCCTGGCTCGCAAACGGTGTGGGCGCGATGGACGTGTTCAGCCTGATCATCTCGCCGGGAACCACGTTCGCGGGCTGGTTCAGCCCTGGGATCCCCGTGAGGAAGATCGGGATGATGTCCTTCGAGCGGATGTTCAGCGGCGTGATCACACCCGGGTAGAGCACCGGGATCAACTTCGCCACCTCAGGCTTCGCCACGTAGTTGTAGAACTGGCCGTCCTGGTACGGGTCGGACGCGTTGAACGCGTCCTTTCGGCCCAGCGGGATCACGACCTCGTTCACGAGCGGCATCCCGAGCCGGCTGACCTTCGCCCAGCGCCCGAACTCGATGCTGCCACCGCGTCGACCGAGCACGCGCACCTCACGGCGGTACGTGTCGCTCCACACGCCGATGACCGGCTCACCGTTCTTCACGATGCGGTCCTTCGGCACCTGCAGTGCGATCGTGTGGGTGTTGTAACCCGCCACACCATCGACACCCGCCGCGTTGGTCGGCGGCGTGATGGCGTGTGCCTCGTTGAGGGGGCGAAGACCGGCGAGGTCGAACACCGAGCCGAGGTCGACGAAGAACGGGTCGTCGCGCGGACCGGCGAACACCTTGATGCCGTGCGGCAGCGAATACGTCGCCGCGTTCGCGAGCGCGGTGTAGTTCGGTGTCGAACGGGGCCCGACGTTCGCAGGGGCAACCTGCAGCCGGTCGGCGATCACCGTACGGCGACCGTTCTTGACCTCGATGACGCTGTAGAACTGACGGACGTTCAGATCCTTGTCGTTGAGCGCCGTCACAACACCGGTGTTGTAGAGGAAGGTGTTGGGGTTGACGATCTGGGACCGGAAGCGGAACTCATAGGACACGTCCGACACGGCGTCGCCGTCGTTGTCGACTTCGAAGGTGTACAACACCTCGTCGCCGAACTTGTGGAAGTTGGGGCCACCGTTCGGTTGTTCGAGCGGGATCCAGTTGCCGATCAGCGTCACGCTGTTCGGGGCATTCGGTGCCACGAACGCGTACACGTCGGTCGTGTCGGCTACGGGATCCTCGGAGATCAGCGGTGCTTCGCGGTGACTCGACGCATCGCTCGTACCGAGCTGAGATGCGGCGAGTGCACCGGCGACGCCGATGACACCGAGGATCCGCAGCGATCGCTTGATGCGCATTGCGGGTTCCTTCCTGATGGATCGCCGGTGATGGGTCGCGCCGGAGAGGCGCGCGGCCGCCGGCGCAACGGCCACGCCCTCCTGCGCGTCCCGGCCGCTCATCCTGAGCGTTCCGGGGACGCGTTGATCGCGCCGAAGACGAGCCACTGCTCACCCACGGGCGCGAGTACGAGTTCGAACTCTGTGTCGCCGGCGCTGACCATGACCGTTCGCGCCCATTGGTTGACCTCGGGGCCGAATGTCGCGACGAGCGTCTCGATATCGGGACTGTCAACAATCGGCTCCGGCGCGCCGAGCCTCGGCGGCGCAGCGTGGCAGAGGGCGTCGGCGAAGCCGGGAGCTCCGTTCCCCAGGACTCCACCGGACCACTCGTTCCTCGGTGCGTCGCACGCGATCCGAGCGTCGACCCAGGTTTGGGCGCCAGCCACGACTCCGTCGTCGGAGGCGAAGCGCTGAGAGATCACGGTCGCGGAGTAGGCCACGCGCCAACCGCCGTCTTCGGCGACCGCCGCAAACGTGCCGGTGGCTGCACCAGCGACGAGACCGAGCGTCGCGTCGAGCACGGGCTCGAACGCGAGATCGGTCAGGATCTCGGCCCCGTCGTCGGTCACGATGTGAAACCCGGTCAGGGTTGGCAGTGATCCGTGCTGGCGCTCCCAAACGGATGGGTTGGTGAAGGCGTCGCGATCGGTCGACGCGAGAAAACCGAAGCTGCGTGCGAAGTCGCCGCGCCGCTCGGCGTCGAGGAACCGGCTGACAGCCTCTCGTGGCGTCGCCGCCGCCGGGAGAGGGGCGGTCGGGAGCGGCGTCCCGGGGAGTTCGGCCGCCGGCGGAGCCCCGGGCAGGTCAAGCGAGGTGACGCTGCGCTCTTCGTCGTAGCGAGACGCGACCGCCGCCCGATTCTCCAGTCGAGTGAGGAGGCCGGCACCGACGCCAACCCCCAACCCGGCGACGAGCAACGCGGCTTTGGTCGTCCTACGCACGCAGTGTGTTCGGCGGCGGGACCTCGCCGGATCACGAGATTGCCTCTGCTTTTGTTGGGTACTCGGTCATCCAGGCGCCGCTTCGCAACGAACGTGCCGGCTGCACTCGGCGAAATCGCGACAGCGGAACGGACGCATCTCGTTGGGTTCTGCGACTCGGTGCCAGAGATCTCGTGGGGCGCTTCGGTAGCCTCTCGCCATCTCGACGATGCTCCCCGATCCCCCCCACCGTCCGACGCGCCGCGAACGCGCTCGTGAACGCTCGCGGAAGTGGACGCGCGTTGTCGTCATCGGTGTCGCCACCGTCTCGATGGTCGGGGGCGCGGCCGCTGCGGCGATGCTGCTCCCCGACGATGGCGGCGAGGCGGCGATCGCGAACACCCTTGCGACAACGACGAGCCGCGCAGAGCGCACGACCTCGACGATGGCTCGCACCTCGACCACCTCTGCGCCACCGACCACCACGACAACGCTCCCGAGCATGCCGAACCCGGAGTTCCAGCTGTTGCCGGAGGTCCCCGCCGACGGGCTCGGCCAGGGAGCGGCCTCGGGGGTCGTCCAGATGTACGAGGAGCGGCTGGCCGCGCTCCAGTTCGACCCCGGCGCTGTCGACGGGTCGTTCGATCAGGCGACGCGCTACTCCGTCGAGACCGTGCAGAAGCTCGCGGGCCTGCCGCGGACGGGTCGGATCGGACCCGCAGAGCGCCTCTACCTCATGGCGTTCAAGTTCCCGAAGCCGATGGCGGGCAAGGACCGGGAACCCAAGCGGATCGAGATCGATCTCGACCGCCAGGTGTTGATCCTCTGGGATCACCACCTGATCCGGCTCATCACGACGACGTCAACGGGTGACGGCGACTACTTCTGCGGCGGCGACGACGGCTGCCAGTACGCGGTGACACCGCCCGGCCGCTTCGCCGTGCAGCGCGAGGTGTCCGGGTGGAAGAAGGGCAAGCTCGGCACGCTCTACAACCCCGTGTACTTCAACGGCGGGATCGCGGTGCACGGGTACTCGTCGGTGCCGACACAACCTGCGTCGCACGGTTGCTCACGAATTCCGATGCACATCGCCGAGTACTTCCAGGCGCTCGTCGTCACCGGTGACCCGGTCTATGTGTTGGGGACACCGAGCGGGCCCGTCGGTGTGCCGCCCACCCAACCGCCGGCCGCGGCGACCACGACACCCACGACTCGGCCGCCGGCAACGCCGAGCACCACGCCACCCACGACGACCGCGCCACCAACCACGACGACCGCGCCACCAACCACGACGACCGCGCCACCGACCACGACGACGGCGCCACCAACCACCACCACGTGATCGCCGGCGGGATGCAGGCGATCGCAGTGCCCGGACCGGGTCGATGGGAGACGCTCGCCGACCACTTCCCGAACCCGCTCACGCCGGAGTACCAAGCGATCCTCGGCGAAGCCTTCGAGCGTGGCTACGCGACCGTGTGCGACAACTACGGGCTGCCGCTGGAGACGATCATGCTCCGGTTCATCGACGGTCGTCCGTATCTCCGCCCGAGGGCCCGGATCGGCGGAGGGCGCCCGGCTCCGAAGGCGCCCGACTTCGTCGTTCGATTGCTGTTCCGTACCGCACCCTCGATGCGGCGCGCCGCGCACCGGGCGGACGATGCGATGGCATCTCGGCGTTGGCGGGCGGAGGCGGGCGATTGGTACGAACGCACGCGCCCGCGATGGGTCGAGCGCAACCGCGCGCTGCAAGCGGTCGATGTCGACGCGCTCGGGAAGGACGCGCTGGCATCGCACTTGCAGACGTGCCGCACGAACGCGCTTGAAGGTTACGTCTGTCATTTCGAGCTGCACGGCACCGACCTGCTGCCGACCGGGGTGCTCCTCAGCCGCTGCCGCGCCTGGGGCATCGATGCCGACGACGTGTTGCCGCTCCTCGCGGGGCACTCGCCCGCCACGCGCCTCGCGGGTGGTTTCGACACGGATTTCGAGTGGCGGTCGGTCACCGGATACGACCTCGACGCTCGAACCTACGGAGAGCTCGGCAACATCGCGCAACGGGTGAAGGACGCCCCGGAACGCGCTCCATCCGGCAGCGACGAGCAGCTCGTGCGGGCGAAGGTGCCGCCCGGCGCGATCACCGAGTTCCAGGAGTGGTTGGCGGACGCGCGCGCGACGTGCGGCGTTCGCGACGACAATGGCGCGATCCTCGGCGCCTGGCCGATCGGGCTGCTCCGGCGAGCGATGCTCGCGACTGGCCGGCGACTCGGCTTCGGCGAACCCGGGCTCGCGGTCGAGCTCACGGTGGAGGAGCTGATCGCCCGCCTCACCGGGGCGAGCGAGCCGAGTGCCGCCGATGCCGCCGCGCGGTCTGCCGAACGGTCGCGGCTCGCCGCGGTCGCCGCGCCGCGCTTCGTCGGACCGGACGAGCCTCTCCCCGCCACCCGTGTGATGCCCCAGAACATGGCCGCGTTCACGGATGCGCTCCTCGTGACCCGCGAGCTCAATACCACGAAGACCGCCGCGACCGGGCTGCATGGAACCGGGGTCGGCGACGGAGCCGCGACGGGCAGGGCCGTCGTCGCGCACGACGCCAACGACGCGATCCTTCGCCTCGAACCGGGGGACATCCTGGTGGCGCGGCTCACGACGCCTGCGTACAACGCCGTGCTCACGTACGCGGGCGGGCTGGTGGTTGTCGAGGGTGGTCTCGTCAGCCACGCAGCGGTGATCGCCCGCGAGCTCGGTCTCCCGACGGTCATCGGCGTCGCGGACGCGATGACGATCCTCGAAGGCTCCATCGTCACCGTCGACCCCGCCGCGGGCACCGTGGCGGTGCGTCGAGAGCGAGCGCTCGGCACTAGCGATCTGGGCACCACTCCTCGGCGGTGAGGGCGAAGCGGTCGTGGTCACACCAGACACCGCCGATCAGCAACATCCGCGGCGAGAATCCCTCGTGTCGGAACCCGAGGCGCTCGATCAATGCCCGCGACCGTACGTTCGCGGGCTGGATGTTCGCCTCGACCCGATGCAGCGATCGCCGCTCGAAGCACCAAGTGATGACCAGACCCACGGCCTCGGTCATGCTCCCGGCGCCCGTCATCCCGTTGAAGCCGTAGTAACCCAACGAGGCATTCGAGAACGCTCCGTCGACGATGTTGTTGACGTTGACGACGCCCGCGAGCGCGCCGGACTCGATTCGTTGGACCACGAAGGTCTCCCGGTCCCGCGCTCGGGCGCGCCGGAGGAACTCGGAGTACGCCGAGGGCGTGGTCGGCGGGTGCACCCAGCCCGAATGCAGGCCACGGCTCGCGCTGACCGCGGCGAGGAACGCCCGACGGTCGTCGGCGCGAGGTCGGCGCAGCACAACCGTGGCGCCCCGAAGGTGTGGGCGAAGCACGTTCGCAAGGTAACGCCCGACCGGTGCCCGGTGCAGCCGGTGCCTTCACTACCGTGCCCGCCACGTCCAGGAGGTTGCCGTGTCACATCCCCCGCTCCTCGCCGGTGTCCGGGTCATCGAGTGCGCGCTGCTCGGCCCCGGCGCGATCACGACGCACCTCGCCGACCTCGGCGCCGAGGTGATCAAGGTCGAGCCGCCGACCGGTGACTACATCCGGGAGATGACGTGGCCGATCATCGGGCCGCCGGGCGCCACGAACGGGCCGCGGGAGGGGAACGGCAACTCGTTGCTCCACCTGCACATCCACCGCGGCAAGAAGAGCGTGACACTCGACCTGCGGACACAGGAGGCGATCCAGATCTTCCGGGAGCTCGTCGGCGGTGCCGATGCGGTTGTCGAGGCGATGCGTCCCGGTGCGCTCGCCCGGCGCGGCGTCGGTTACGACGATCTGCTCGCCGTGAACCCACGGCTGGTGTTCTGCACGATCTCGGGGTACGGCGCGACCGGCCCGTACAAGGACATGCCGAGCCACGGCATCACCTACGACACGTGGGCGGGTCAGGTTCCCCCGGCCTACGACTCCGAGGGCTTCTGCTACATCCCGGAGCACTCCTCGATCGGCATCCACGCCGGCCCGGTCTTCGGTGCGCTCGGCATCCTCGCGGCGATCATCCGCGCGAGGTCGACCGGCGAGCCGTGCTCGATGGAGATCGCGCAGAGCGACGCCGCCGCCTACTTCGACTGGTACCGGATCGAGACGGAGCAGGCCTACCGGCGGCCTGAACACGAGGTGACCGGCAACCGCAGCGACGACTTCGTCCGGCGCGGCGCGGGTACGGCGGGCATGCGCGAGGGAGTGCGCTACCAGATGTATGAGTCCGCCGACGGGCACGTGCTGTTCATGGCGAGCGAGCAGGCGTTCTGGCGGAACTTCTGCGAGGCCCTCGATCGGATGGACTTGTTCGAGGCGAACCCGGGCTCGAAATACGCTGACCACGCTCGCGGCAACCGCGCGCTGCAGGCCGAGTTGCGAGCGATCTTCAAGACGAAGACCTCAGCGGAGTGGCTCGAGCTCGGCAGTCGCGTCAACACGCCCATCGGACCCGTGAACGACACGCGGTCGATCGCGACGGATCCGCAGTTCCAACACCGGCTCCCGTGGATCCCCGCGGCAAGACTCGACGCAGATCAGCTCCCGTTCCCCGTGAAGTTGCAGGGCGAGGAGCTCCCGATCCCGACGAAGGCGCCGGCGGTCGGTGAACACACCGACGCGGTCTTGCGTGACGTGCTCGGCTTCGACGACGCGCGCATCGCCTCGCTGCGCGCGTCGGGCGCGCTCGGCTGAGGTCAGGCGAGCGGATCGGCCAATGGGTCGGCCAATGGGTCGGCGTGCGCATCTGCGGCGGCCTCGCGTTCCTTGAGCATGTCGGCGAGGCTCTGGGTCTTCGCGCGATCGAAGGTGCTCGACTGCTCCTCGCGCATGATCGCGAGCTCGGTGACACCGAGACGGGCCGCCACACCTTCGTACCCACCCTCCTCGAGCTCGTCGGCAAGCTCGGGACCGCCCGAGGTGACGATCCTGCCGGCGAGCATCACGTGGATGCGCGTCGGGCGCAGCTCACGTAGGAGTCGTGCGTAGTGGGTGATCGCCAGGACACCGAGATCGTCCTCGTCCGTCATGGCCTCGACGCGCCGGCTCACATCGCGCAACGCGTCGACGTCGAGGCCGGAGTCGATCTCGTCGAGGATCGCGAACTTGGGTTTCAGGAGGGCGAGCTGCAACGTCTCGCTCCGCTTCTTCTCGCCGCCTGAGAACTCGTCGTTCACCCCGCGTGCGAGGAACTCGTCGCGAACGCCGAGGAGGGCGGCTTCGCTCGCGATGCGCGCCCGGAGTGTCGCGCTCGGCTCGAGATCGTCGAGTCCACGGCTGCGGAGCGACGCGCTGACCAACGCCTCGACCGGCACCCCCGGCACCTCGACGGGGTACTGCATCGCGAGGAACAACCCCTTTGCCGCCCGCTGCCACGTCGGGAGGCCGAGCAGCTCGTCGCCGTCGATCGTCACCGAACCCTCGACCGCCGCGTACTCCGCTCGCCCCATGAGCGTGTGGCTCAGCGTGCTCTTCCCCGAGCCGTTCGGGCCCATGATCGCATGGACCTCCCCCGACCCGACCTCGAGGTCGACACCGCGGAGGATCTCGACGCCGCCGACCGAGGCACGAAGACCAGCGATGCGCAAGCGGCTCATGGGCGCGACCGCACGATCACATCGTCGCCGTCAACCATCACGTCGAACGCGGGAACCGGCTGGGTGGCGGGCAGGGTCTGCGGCTCGCCGGTGACGAGCGAGAACGTCGCCCCGTGCTTGGGACATTCGATCTCACGCTCGTCGGGCCACACGTCGCCTTCGCTCAGCGAGAACTCGGCGTGCGAGCAGGTGTCGCCGATGGCGTACCAATCGTCGCCGAGTCGTACGACGCACACGGGAACACCGTCGACGGAAAAGCGGCGTGCCTCGCCGTCGGGAACGTCGGCGACAGAACCGACTCGGATCTCGCTCACGTTCGTGGCCTCCGGTGCTCGATCTTGTCGACCACAGCACGGCGCAGCGATCCGGTGAGCGACGACGTCGGCAGGCGCGAGAAGACATCGTCGAAGAAGCCGAGCACGATGAGGCGCTCGGCCTCGTCGGGCGCGACGCCGCGTGACTGGAGGTAGTAGCTCTGATCATCGTCGATCGGACCGACCGTGCTCGCGTGCGAGCACTTGACGTCGTTGGCGAGGATCTCGAGATTGGGGATCGACTCGGCGCCAGCTCCCTCGGTGAGCACGAGGTTCCGGTTCGTCTGGTATGCCTCAGATCTCTGGGCCTCCTCGCGCAGGCGGATCAGCCCGGAATACACCGACTTCGCTGTGTCCTCGACCGCTCCCTTGAACAGCAGCTCGCTGCGGGTTCGCGGCGCAGCATGGTCCTGGAGTGTGCGGAAGTCGAGCATCTGCCCGTCATCGCCGAAGTAGACCGCGACCTGCTCGCTCTCCGCGCCACTCCCCTCGAGCAGCGCCTCGCTGCGAAGCCGCGCGTACTCGCCGCCGAGCGCGACCGCAGCCGAACGCAGGCGCGCATCGCGCCCGAGGTGCGCCCGCTGGAGCCCGATGTGCCACGTGCGTGGGCCGTGCTCCTGGACCGAGAGGTATCGCACCGCCGCGTTGTCGCACACGATGAGCTCGGCGATCGCGTCGACGACGTGATCGGTGCTCGGCGAAGCGAAGCGCTCGAGCACGGTGACCTCGGCGGACTCACCCGCGACGACGAGGGTGTGAGGAAAGCTGGCTTGACCTTCGCCTTCACACCAATGGATGACAACGATCGGCTGCTCGACGACGACCCCGTCGGGAACCCAGATGAGCGCGCCGCCGGGAACGAACGCGTCGTGCAGCAGGGTAAAGGCATCCGGTGAGCGTGACGCGACGCTGCCGAAAACCGCCTGGACCTCGTCGTCGGCGCCACAGGTCGCGAGCTCACAGACCCGCACGCCCTTGGCCTCGAGCGACGGATCCAGCTCGTGACGAACGACGCGTCCGTCGCGAACGACGAGCATGCCGCTGTGCTCGCCGGCTTCGAGGGCGAAGGGCCCGCCACCGGGTGCGCGTTCGTCGCCCGGATCGCCGAGCTCTTCGAGCGGCACGGGTCGGTACCGCTCGAGGTCGAGCTCATCGATCCGCGAGTAGCGCCAGATCTCCTCTGCGGGGGTCGGCCATGCCGCTGTCGACAGCTGCTCGGCCGCAGCGACGCGCCATGCGACCAACCAATCCGGACCGCCGAGCGCGCGCGCCACATCGGTCGTGAAGAGCTTCGTCATCGGCATGCCGCGATCAGCCGACCGCGCCTTCCATGCTGAGCTCGATCAGACGGCTCAACTCGACCGCGTACTCCATCGGGAGTGTCTTGGTGACCGGCTCGATGAAGCCGTTGACGATCATCGCCGTCGCCTGCTGCTCGGTGAGGCCGCGCGCCATCAGGTAGAAGAGCTGGTCCTCCCCCACCTTGCTCACCGTCGCCTCGTGACCGATACGAGCATCCTTCTCGTCGATCTCCATGTAGGGGTACGTGTCGGAGCGGCTCTGGTCGTCGAGGATCAGCGCGTCGCAGCGAACGTGGCTCTTCACGCCGTACGCGCCGGGGTCGACCTTCACGAGGCCGCGGTAGGTGGTCCGGCCGCCGTCCTTGCTGATCGACTTGCTGTCGATGATCGACGTCGTCTCCGGCGCGACGTGGGTCATCTTCGCACCGGCGTCCTGATGCTGTCCCGGGCCCGCATACGCGACCGACAGCACCTCACCGTGCGCCTTCGGACCGACGAGCACGACCGCCGGGTACTTCATCGTGAGCTTCGAACCGAGGTTCCCGTCGATCCACTCGACCGTGGACTCCGCTTCGGCCCGCGCGCGTTTGGTGACGAGGTTGTACACGTTCGGTGACCAGTTCTGGATGGTCGTGTAGCGGATGTGCGCGCCCGGCTTCGCGATCAATTCGACGACCGCGCTGTGGAGGGAGTCGCTCGAGTAGACCGGCGCAGAGCAACCCTCGACGTAGTGCACCGACGCGCCCTCGTCGGCGATGATCAGCGTCCGCTCGAACTGCCCCGCGTTCTCCGTGTTGATCCGAAAGTACGCCTGGAGCGGCATGTCGACGTTCACGCCCGGTGGCACGTAGATGAAGCTGCCGCCCGACCACACCGCGCTGTTGAGCGCGGCGAACTTGTTGTCGCCCGGCGGGATCACCGTACCGAGGTACTGCTTGACGATCTCCGGGTACTCGCGCAGCGCCGTGTCCATGTCGCAGAACAGCACCCCGAGACCCTCGAGATCCTCGCGGTTCTTGTGGTATACCACTTCGCTTTCGTATTGAGCGGTGACGCCGGCGAGGAACTTGCGCTCGGCTTCGGGGATGCCGAGCTTCTCGTAGGTCTCCTTCATGCCCTCGGGGAGCATGTCCCAGTCGGAGACCTGCTCGTCGGTCGGCTTGATGTAGTAGTAGATGTCGTCGAAGTCGATGTCGGGCATGTTGCGCGCAAACCACTCGAGCATCGGCTTGCGCTCGAAGCGCTTCAGGGCGTTCAGCCGGAACTTCGTCATCCATTCCGGCTCGCTCTTGTGGAAGGAGATGTCGCGGACGATCTCTTCGTTGACGCCCTTGAGCGGGCGGTAGACGAACTGGTCACCGTCGTTCCATCCGAGCTTGTAACCACCGAGGTCGAGATCGGGAACGGCCATGCCTGCCTCCTGCCGTGAGGGCCACTGGTTGGCCATTTGACGGCAATCCTGCGTATTGAGCGGGTCGGGCCGGGCCGGCCCGAATTTCCACTACGCAGATAGTAACAATTCAGGGGCCCGTTCCCCAAGCGGCCAGCGTCCGCTGTTCCTGCGTGAAGAATGCGCCGCCAGGGGCCTCGTTCTCACGCAGGTTCGCGGGACTGGCCCGATGCGCCGGCCGGGCCCGAGGGGTCAGGCGCCGGCGAGGGTCGTGGTGGTCGCCGAGGAGGTGGTCGGCTGCGGCTCGGTCGTCGAGGTCGCCGTCGCACCCGGCTCGGTGGTCGACGTCGCTGCTGTGGTCGTCGTCGAGGTGGCACCGCCCGAGCCCGGATCGAGCCCGGCGAGGCGGGCGGCCTGTTCGATGAGCGCGCGGGCCTTGTCGAGGTGCTCGCCCTGCTCGGCATAGTCGCCGTTCGCGGCGGCTTCGTCGGCAGCTTCGAACTCCGCCTGGGCATCGGCGAGCAACTCGGCGACCGTCGCGTCGCCGGGGCCCGGATCTCCGGGATCGCTCGGCGCTTCTTCGCCCAGCATGGCCGCGAGCGCAGTCTCGAAGTCGTCGGCGAGCGCAGCCTTGCGCCCGTCGCTCACGGCCACTCCCTGCAGCCGGAGGAACGACGATTCGCCTTCACGCTTGACATACACGGGCTGCACGTAGAGGAACGCGTCATCGATCGGGAGCACCTGCACCTCGCCGAAGGAGCACTCGCTGCCCTTCTGACAGATGAGCGTGAGGGTCGAGTTGATGTCCTGCTCGCTCTGGATGATCGTGGCCGCCCGCGCGGGTGAGGCTGGAAGCGCCGCGGCGTCGACCTCGTACACGATGAACTCGCCATAGTGCCCCGGATCCGAACGCGCGACTGCGAAGGCCTGGAGCTGGTTGGGCTTTCGCACTGGTTGATAGGAGCGGGTGAGCACGAACTCCGGCTCCTCGGAACCGGGGATCGTCATCATGAGGTACAGCGGCGGCGCCGGGCGGCCGGTCGAGGCGAGCCTTGTCGAGCGGCCGCCGTCGTTGCCCGAGCTCGCTGTGGTCGTCGTCGCACCCGTGCCCGTCGCCGCCGCCGCGACGTCGGTCCCCGAGTCGGCGATCTGCCAACGCTCCGAGCCCCTGTACAGCGTCTCGGGATCGGTCACGTGGTAGTCGCCGAGCTGTTCGGTCTGCGCGCGGAACAGCTCCTCCGGGTACCGGAAGTGCGCGGCGAGGTCGGCCGGTACGTCGGCCTTCGGCAGCACGAGATCGGGGAATGCCTTGCGCCACGCGCGCAGGATCGGGTCCTCTTCGTCCCACGCGTAGAGCTCGACCGTGCCGTCGTAGGAGTCGACGACGGCCTTCACCGAGTTCCGTACGTAGTTGAACTCGTGGCCGAGCCCGTGCGCACCGTCGACGCTCATCGCCTGCGAGTAGGGATAGCGATCGGTCGTCGTGTACGCGTCGACGACCCAGCGGATCCGCCCTTCGAGGATCACGGGGTACGGGTCACCGTCGACGCGCAGGAACGGCGCGACCTTCTCGACGCGCTCGGCAACATCGCGGATCCACACGACGCGCGAATCACCCGTGACGCGCGACGACAGGAAGAGATCCTTGTCCCAGAATCGCAGCGCGAGCGCCGCCTTCGTGAAGAACCCCGAGACAGGGACACCCCCCTCGCCCTCGTAGCGGACCTTCGCCTCTTCGCCTTCGCGCGTCGAGCTCGCCTCGACCTCGTCCTCGCGCGATCGCACGACGACGTACCCACCGACGCCCTCGCCGTAGTAGATGCCGGGTTGGTCCACCCGCACCGCGTCCTCGCCCTTGGCGGGGATCCCCGCCACCCTGAAGCTCGCCTGCCCGTCGTTCGCGTCGTCGGCAGCGGCGACCACGACGCTGTTGCCATGTGTGTAGATGAGATGCCGGTTCAGCCAGCTGCTACTGGGGATCCCCTCCTCATCGAGCTCGCGGGTACCGATCACGACCGGCGCGTACTCGACGCCGAATCGGTAGCGGTCGATATCGAGGTCCGAGAAGCGGTAGTACGACCGGAAGGCCTGGAGCTCGTTGAACTGCGTGAGCAGCTTCGCGGGATCCCACACGCGAACATCGTCGAGGGTCGCGCCGGCGGCATCGACCTGCGCACGCGTGATCGCATCACTCGCCTTGAGCGAGCTCACGGTGAACGCATCGAGCTCGAACGCGCGTCGTGTCGCCGTGATGTTGCGGGCGATGTACGGCTCCTCCTTCGACAGCTCGCTGTTCTTCACCGAGAACTGTTGGGTCGCCGCGGGTGCGATGGTCCCCACCACGATCGAGACGAAGCCCCACAGGCCGACAGCGATGATCGGCAGGGCCCAACCTCGCTGCCAGATGTTGACGATGAACAGCGCCGCGGCGATGAGCGAGATGACGAGCAGGAGGCGCAGTGCCGGAAGCTGCACCTTCACGTCGGTGTAGGCCGCACCGTCGACAGGACCGCGCCGGCTGAACACGAGATCGAACCGTGCGTACCAGTACTGCACGGTCTTCACCAACGCCATGAGCGCGAGCAACACGGAGAGGTGCGCCTTCACCTGGGGCGTGACCCGCTGGAACGGGCTCTGGAGCCGGATGCCGCCGTTGAGATAATGCGAGACGAGCGTCACCATGAACACGACGACCAAGCCCGCGAACAGCAAGCTGAGCGCGAACTGCACGAACGGCAGCGTGAACACGTAGAAGCCAATGTCGCGCTTGAACTGCGGATCCACGACGTCGAAGTCGACGGCGTTCCGGAACAGCAGCCACTGCTCCCACTGCGAGGCCGCGTTCGCGCCGATAGCGATCGCGAACAGCAACGACACCCCGACGCGGAGGCGGCCCGCGAACGGCGCGACGAACATCCGGTACCGTTCGACGATCTCGTCCTCGGTGCTCATCGGGCGGAACTTTGGCGCCAATCGCTCCGCCACGACGAGGCTGCCGAGCATGATCGCGAACGTCAGCGCGATGGCGACGATCGCGGGGAAGAACCGCGCCGCGACCAACCCCCGCCACATGTCGGTACGGCCCAACTCCTTGAACCACAGGTAGTCGGTCGCGACACGAGCGATCCCGCGCAAGCTGAACACCAGCACGAGCAGGACGACCACCACCACGACCAGCGCGACACGCGAGACTCGCGGAGCACGGCGCGCGCGGCGGCGGGGCATTGCCGGCGGCGGTTCGGGCGGGACGCGCACGGGGAGATCGTAACGGAGCGCGCCGCGGTCGTCGGTTCGGGCGAACCCGCCTCGGGGTCAGTCGACCGCGATCACTGCAACTGTCAGCGAACAGCGGCATCCGGCGTAGGCGGGGGGGTGGAGGTGGCCCGTCGGGAACGGGTGGCCTTTCACCGTCGGCTCGAGTGCGTTGTCGGCGCAGTCGGCGCTACAGCCTGTCGCTGCAAGCACCCACTGGAGCGTGGCGCCGTCGCCGGCCGCGTCGAACGCGCCACGCGCGTAGGCGCCCGCGAGGATGTCGGTCACGGCAGCGTCGAGCTGCTGGGTGCGGAACTCTCGCGCCCGCGCGTTGACGCGCTCGATGGCGTCGGACGCCTCCTCGGCCTCGTCGATCGCGACCGTCCAACGCGCCCGCACAGGCTCCAACACGGTCGTGACGAGCGCTCCCGCGAGGTCGTCCGGCACGGACGTCGCGTCGCCGCCGAGCGCGAGGCGACCGGCGTCATAGGCATCCGCCACGACCCCACCGAGCTCCGACGCCCATGAGGCAGCGTGCGCGTCGGCTTCGGGCAGCGATGACGCCGCCGCCGGACGGCCCTTGTGCCGGCGGAGCGCGTCGAGCAGCGCATTGTGCTCGTCCTGCGCGACCCTCTTGGCCCGCTTCAATGCCCCGGGAAGCAATGCGCCGATCGCAGTCGCGGCCCGCGCCGACGGTGCATCGTCCCCAGCCCCCGGACTCGAGCTCGATGCACCCTCGTCCGACCCCGTCGCGTCTGGAGGGGGCGCGCCCGGAGCAGGCGCGTCGTCCCGCCGACCGACCGTGCCCGATGGGGGGATCTCGACGGGCGCGTGCTCGCGCTGCGCTCGGATACGGGCAAAGAGGTCGCCGGCGTCCGGCAACGGCCGCCCGTCGTCTTCCAAGATGGTCGGATCCGACTCGGGTTCGAGATCCGATCCGGGATCGACGTCGTCGACCGCATCCGCGAGGGCGGCGGCCGTGTCATCGGCGGCGATCTCCCCCTCGCCGGCGAGCGCTGCGGCCACGATCCCTGGATCGACGGGCTCCGGCCGGCTCAGCGCGGCCCTGCCTTCGACCTGCGCGAGTGCATCCGTGGCATCGAGGAACGACCGCTTGACAACTCGATAGGCCTCGAGCAAGCGGTCGCGCCCAGCGCGCAGCTCCGCGATCTGTTCGGTCAGCAACGCTCGCTTGTGCGCGAGATCGGCCAAGACTCGCTCGCGCAGGTTGCGCGCCGTATCGACCAGCTCGCGGCCCTTGATGCGCGCGGAGTCGACTGTCGCCTCGGCCTCCGTCTCGCTCGCGATCCGTGCCCGTTCGCTCACGGCCTCGGTGCGCGCCCGCTCTTCTTCGGCGTCTCGCTCGGCCGCACTGCGAAGTTCGGAAGCCGCATCGGCCGCCGACTGACGGATCTCCGAGGCCGCCGTGTCGGCTTCCGCGGCGCGCAACGCGAGCAGTCCCTCCGCCTCGTCGCGCATCCGCTGGGAGTCTTCGTGCGCCGTCGCGAGCAGGCGGGCCGCGTTCTCCTCGGCTTTCGTGCGGATGTCGCGCGCGGCGTCGCGCGCCGTGTGGAGCAGCCGCGAGGTCTCCTCGCCGAGCGCGTCGAGCAACTCTTCCTCGTTGAGCCCGCGGGGCGTGCGCGCCGCCTCCTCGGCCTGTTCGAGCGCGGCTTCGAGCTCGGCCTCGCGGCGACGACCGTCGGCGATCTCGTCCGCGACGCGACGCAGGAACGCCTTGACCTCCGCCTCGGCCACCCCGCGGAACGACGACGAGAACGTTCGGTTCGCGACCTCGTCGGTGCCCAGCCGGGGCGTGCTGGTGATCGCGCGTCGGCGCTCGTCGGTCATGTCGTCCTCCCGGCCCCCGCTCCGCGCGCGTTCCGCATCGTATGCGCCCAGCTCGACGGGCGGGCAGCCCATCACGTCGTCCCCGTCGTCGTGCTCACCGGCTCGAGCGGATCACCACCGTTCTCGGCGAGCGCAGCCAATGCCTCGGTCAGATTGTCGACCTCCACGACCGTGTCGATCACGTCGCGCGCCTCCCGGACCTCCTCCTCACAGCTCGTGAAGAAGTCGACGGCGAGGTCGTAGTCGGACTGGCTGCGATACGCCTCGCGATCGGCAGGCTCGGTGCAGTCGGGCACGAGCATCAGCGTGGCGCCGCGTCGCTTTGCCCCCTTGGCCTTGAGATCGACCCGACCGACCTCACCGACGTCACCCTCGAGATCGATGGTGCCGGTGACAGCGACCCGCGCGCCCCCGAAGAGATCACCCGGCGTCAGCTCGTCGATTGCGGCGAGCGTCATCGCGAGCCCCGCCGAGGGACCCCCGATCGATTCGATCTGACCCTCGAACCTGATGTCGATCGGGAACTCGATGCGGGGTTGGGTGATCACGCCGATGATCGCGTCACCGGTGCCCGGATCGACCGTCGCGATCGTCACGGTCGTGCGCCCCCCACCGCGCTCGTACGTGATGCGCACGCTCTCGCCCGGCTCATGCGCTGTGATCGCACTCGCCAGTTGCTCACCCGGGTTCTCCGCGGTCAGGGTGGTGCCGTCGACCGCGAGAATGGCGTCGCCCGCGCGGAGTACACCGGCGGCCGGGCGGCCGGAGATCGTCGTCGAGACGACCAGACCCGGCAACACCTTGATCTCTTCGCCGATCTGCTGGAGGGCGAGCTTCCGAGCCGCGAGCTGGGCGATCGACATGTCGGACGCCGACACCGCGTCGCGGTCTGCCGGCGATTGGAACGGCTCGTCGTAGTCGGTCTTCTTCGCGTCGATGTCCGGATCGAGCCACGCTTGCGCGTAGCGAAACAGCGAGATCCGCTCACGTCGCCGGACGTAGAGCAACATCACGCGTCCCGGGGTGTCGGAATACGACGGCGCGCCGTCGATCGCGACGAGCGGTTGAACGTCGACCGCGTCGCCGGGAGCCTCGGTGTAGTAGTCGATATGGATCAAGAGGCTCGCCCACACACCGGCGGCGAGCATCCCGATGACCACCGACACCGCGATCAATGCATTCCTGCCGCGGTGGCTGCGCGCCGCGGCGTCGCCCCCGAGCGGCACCTCCGGCGGCAGCGGGGCCCATTCTGCTACCGGCGGTTCGGGTTCCGGTTTGGCGTCGTTCACTCAACTGCTCGCGATCGTTTCCGACGAGAACCCACACGATCGCGGAGCCCTCGGATGCGACAGCCTGCCACGGATACCGGCACGAACCCGGCGCGACCTCCGCGACCGCGCCCGCCGCTCCCTGATCGCGCGCCGCTGCGGCCAGCGGCGTATGTGGCGGGTCTGACCGCGCGCCGTCGTGAGGTCGAGCCGGCGACGCGCACGAGTTGGCTGCCGGTGATCGCGGGCGCCGGTGCTCTCAGCGCGATGACGGCGGTCGTCGTCGGGATCGTGGTCGCCGTGCTCCTCAGCGGCGCGTGGCTGCTGGTGCGATCACTCGCTGGGTAGCGGCGGAGCGCCGGATCCCGCATCGCCGAGGCGCACGAGCTCTGCTCGGATCACGATTCGTTGTCGCGCACTGCCCTTCGGATGGCAGGCGAACAGGGTGAGCCTGTAGCCCGGAGTTTGATCGACGATCCACATCGCCGTCGGCTCGACGACGAGCTGCTCGGTCACTCGATACGTGTGCCGGGTCCCGTCGACGAGCACGAACGTGATCTCGTCGCCGTCGACGAGCTGGTCGAGGTCGAGGAATGGGTGGGAGTGTGTGACGCGGTGACCGCCGAACACGGAGTTGCCGTAGCCACCGGGCCATGGTGTTCCAGGCCAATGTCCAGGTCCGACGTCGATGACCGTCAGCCAGACGCCCTCGAACACCTCGTGGTCGAGACCGATCTCGGGTATAAGGATCCGACCGATCCGCACGACGGCGACATCTGCACGTGGGTCGGCCGGAACACGCTGCGGCACCGGCAACGCCTCAGGGACCGTCGTGGATGCGATAGCCGTCGTTGACGTGGCCTGCGACGTCGCGCTGGCTGCGGTCGCCGGCGGCGATGAGGTCGTGGTCGTCGGGCTCGACGGTGCCGCTGACGCGTTCGTTGGTGAACCGTCAGCCACTGATGCGCCGGTCGAGTGGCTCGCCGTGCTCGTGTGCCCGGCCGGTTCAGCTCCCGCACCGGGTGTGTCGGGGTTCGCCCTCGGCACGGGTGCGAGCGCGCTCCAGAGCCCGACGCCCGCGACGGCGATCGCCGCGATCGGCAACACCGCCCGACGTTGCATCTCCCGGGCATCGGCAGCTCAGCGGAGGCCCTGTAGCGTCGTTCGGCGTGCCCGACGCCCGAATCGACACCGAGATCGACACCGGAATCGACACCGGAATCGACACCGAGATCGACACCGAGATCGACACCGGTGATCCGATCGCAAGGGCCAGTTGGGCTGCCGCTCGAGGAGTCGGAACCACCCGCTGGCCCGCGGGCCTCCAGGCAGAGCTCGCGCGCATGGCACAACACGATCCGGACCCTCGCGTCCGGGGCGCGGCGGCCGCAGCGCTGGTTCGCCGCGGGTCGCGCCGCGCGTCGACAACGGCATGGGCGACCGCGGCGCAAGATCCCGACCCGTCCGTTCGCAGGCGCGCAGCCGAGCTGGCAGCCTCCGAACGCTCGGGCGCGTCGACCGCCGCCGTCATCGAGCTCCTCGGCGACCCTGATCCCCTCGTCGCCGAGGCGGCCGCGTGGGCCCTTGGCGAACGGCCGTCGGAGGCTGCGGTGACCGCTGCGCTCAGCGCGGACGCCAACTCACACCCGGACCCGCTGGTTCGGGAGGCGATCGTCGCAGCGCTCGGTTCACTCGGCGACGCGGCCGGCCTGGCCGCCATCCTGGTGGCGTGTACGGACAAACCGGCGATCCGGCGCCGCGCCGTGCTCGCGCTCGCGCCGTTCTCGGGCGCCGCGGTCGACGCCGCGCTCCGCCGCGCGCTCCACGATCGCGACTGGCAGGTCCGCCAGGCTGCGGAAGACCTGACGACCGAGTGACCTCACGCACGAGTGATTGGATCGTCACCCCCGCCGGCCGACAGACACCGTTCAGGCACGGCTCACGGCGCTTCAGCGGCCACCGGGTTCGCTGCGGGCCATGAACAACTCCTTCAGCGAATCGAAGTTCTCGAGGCAGCGGCCCGCGCCGAGCACGACACACTCGAGCGGCGCGTCGACGAGATGCACGGGAAGGTTCGTCTCGCGCGCGATGCGCCTGTCGAGCCCCTTCAGCATCCCGCCGCCACCCACGAGATGCACGCCGTTCAGGATGAGATCCTGCGCGAGCTCCGGCGGCGTTCTGGCGAGGCAGGCGCGCACGGCGTCGCAGATCGCACGCACCTGCTCCTCGATCGCGCCGCGCACTTCCTCCGGCACGAGCATCACGGTCTTGGGCAGCCCGCTCATGAGATCCCGGCCCCGCACCTCCGCCTTCCATTCCTCGGCGACGGGAAAGGCCGAACCGATCGCAAGCTTGATCTCCTCGGCCGTCCGCTCGCCGATCGCGATGCCGTACTCCTTGCGGACATAGGCCTGGATCGCGGCATCGATGTCGAAGCTGCCGACCCTGACGGCCTCGAGCGCAACGACACCGCCGAGCGAGATCACCGCGACCTCCGTCGTGCCGCCGCCGACGTCGATCACCATGTTGCCGAGCGGTTCGTGGATCGGGAGCGCGGCGCCGATGGCCGCAGCCAGCGGCTGTTCGATCAGGTGCGTCTGCGCCGCCCCCGCGCGACGGGCTGCCTCGAGCACGGCGCGCTGCTCGACGTGGGTGATCGCGCTCGGCACACAGATCAGCACGCGCGCACGAGAGAACCGGCTGACCCCGGCGCGTTGGAACAGCAGCCGGATCATGCGCTGTGTGATCTCGAAGTCGGTGATCGCGCCGCCGCGCAGCGGCCGGACCGCGACGATGTAGCCGGGCGTGCGCCCGATCATCTGCCAAGCGTCCTGGCCCATGGCCAGCACTTCCTGCGTGCGGCTGTTGAGCGCGATCACGGTCGGCTCGTTCAGTGTGATGCCATGACCACGGGCGTACACGAGCGTGTTCGCGGTGCCGAGGTCGATGGCGACATCGCGCGCCACGTCAGCTCGCCTCGCGCCGTCGGTCGGGCTCTGCCGATCGAGATCGCGGATGGTCGTCGTCGTCATGCTCCGGCGCGAGCGCTCGCAAACCGCGCGCGAACTGTCGAATCCCATGATCGACCGACGTACGCGGCCGGTTGCGGAGAAGCACGAGCACAGCGCCGACCGCGCTGACGAGCACCACGATGGCGAGAAACCCGAGAGCGTTCACCGCGCGCCGCCCACCGAACGGATCTCGTGCGCGCCGAGCGCCCAAGCGGAGCCGTCGGACCAGTGCTCCTTCTTCCAGATCGGCACCGTTTCCTTCAGCGTGTCGATGCAGAATCGCGCGGCTTCGAAGGCGCTCTCGCGGTGCGGCGCCGACACGACCACTGCCACGGACGCCTCGGACAGTGCGATCTCGCCGAGCCGGTGCACCAGCGCGACGCGCTCGATCGCCGGCCATTGCTCGCGCGCCGCGGCGGCGATCTCGGCCAGCCGAGCCGTCGCGGGTTCCCGGTAGGCCTCATAGGTCATGCCGGTGATACCGGCGCGGCCCTCGGCGTGGTCCCGTACGACGCCCAGGAACGACACGACTGCGCCCGAGCGCGAGGTCGTCGCCCACGCGACCAGCGCGTCGGTCGCGATCGGATCGTCGACCAGCCCGATCCAAGTGGGGCCAGCCGGCAGCGTGGGACCGGCGGGGGCCGGCTCGATCATGTCGACAGTGTAGGGATGGAGCGCACGACGACTTCTGGGCGTCGCTCTCGGGCCAGAAGCACGACCGAGCCCGCGGACGAACGGCGCGTTGACCTCCGTACACTTGGCGGTCTCCGACGCGCCCATGTTGCGACGCGCCTGATCCCGAAGCGCGAACACTTGCGATGGACGAGCATCACGACGACGACCAGATCGAAGGGGCGGGTGGGGCCGCGCGCCCCCCCCTGCCCGATCCGCTGGACCGGCTGTGGCGTCACCCTTCGGAGCTGGCGGGCTCGCACGGGCTGGCCGGCTCGTCTTCTGCGACCGATCGAACGCGACGATGGACCCGCATCGAGCATCCCGACGGCGCGTCGGGAAAGGTCGGCGCGTTCAGGCGGATCGGCACGATCCTCGTGCCCGTCGGTTCGGCACTCGCCGGCGCGGGCCTGACGTTCGGTCTGCTCGCCATCTTCGGCAGCGTGCAGTTCGACGCTCAGAGCTCGCGCGCGAACGCTGTACCTCGTCGAGTGCTGGATCCTGAGGCGATCGCATCGCGGCTCGCACCCTCGATCGTCGCGGTCACCGTGCGCGACGCCACCGGCGTACGCCGCGGATCCGGCGTGACCCTGCGGCACGAGGGGGAGGTCCTCACGAATGCTCGGCTCGTCGGCGACGCGCGCTCGGTCAGCGTTCACACGCTCGACGGCGAACGGGCAATGGCGCGTGTCGTCGGCACCGACGTCGATGCCGACCTCGCGTTGCTCGAGCTCGAAGCGCCGCTCGTTGCCGCGCCGTTGGGGGACGCGCTGCCGGGCGTCGGCAAGCCCGTCTATGTCATCGGCGCCGACGCCAGCGGCCATGCCACACCGTGGATGAGCGCTGGGATCGTCTCCTCGACCGACGGGCTGACGGCCGGCGGAGATGGTCCGGCGATGTCGGGTCTCATCGAGACCGATGCGCTCGTGCACGAGGCCGCCGCCGGCGGTGCGCTCGTCGACGACGAGGGACAGGTCGTCGGCGTGCTCCTCGGACCGCTCGAAGGCGGTCGTGGTGGCTTCGCGCTCCCGATCTCCTTCGCGGTCGAGGTCGCCGACCGGCTCCGGAGCGACGGCCGCGCCGATCACGGCTGGGTCGGCCTCCACGGTGTCGACACCCCTCTCGGCCCGCTCGTCGCGGAGGTGGCGGCCGGAGGCCCGGCGAAGCAGGGAGGAATCGAGCTCGGCGACGTCGTGCTCGCCGTCGACGGCCGAAGTGTCGACACCATGGCCGAGGTCACGGCCGTGGTCCGCGGCCACTGGCCGATGGAACGGGTCGAGCTGCAGGTGCTGCGTGGATCACTGCGGTTGACGGTGTTCGTCCGGGTCGGCGCTACCCCCGAACCCGGAGACGGCGACGGATCCCCGACCGCGAGCACCGCCGTCCCGGTGATGGCAGCGCGCTAGGCACCGCAGTGGATGACCGCCCAGATGGGCGAGGGATCGCTCCGACCCGACCGACCATCCAGGCCGCGTGTGCGCGACGATGGTGGCGATGACCGAGACCGAAGTCACCGCCCTCGACCGGCTCACCGACGTCGACCGCGAGTTGTTGAACGCCGTGCAGTGGGACTTTCCGCTCGATCCGCGGCCGTACGCCGTGCTCGCAGATCGTCTGGCGCTGACAGAACCCGAGGTCCGAGCGCGGGTGCGGCAGGTGAAAGACGCCGGCGTGCTCCGCCAGCTGTCGGCGATCTTCGACACGCGGGCGCTGGGATACACATCCGCGCTCGTCGCTGCGAAGGTCGACCCCGACAGGGTCGACGAATCCGCCACGGCACTCAATGCGCATCCAGGGATCTCGCACAACTACAAGCGCAATCACGCATACAACCTCTGGTACACGGTGGCCGTGCCGCCCGGCGACGACTTCGACGAGCACCTCGACCTGCTGCACGCGGCTTCCGGCGCGACCGTCACTCGCAAGCTCCCGACGCTCAAGCTGTACAAGATCGGCGTCAAGCTCGATATGACGGGTCAGACGGCTGCCGATGCCAAAGCCGAGGTACTCGAACACGAGAAGCCGGAACGCCGGCCCGACATGGTCGCCCCGGTGCTCTCCGACGTCGAGGTCGCGACGATCCGAGTGGTGCAGGAGGATCTCCCGCTCGAGGAGTGTCCGTTCGATGCGTACGGAGCCCAGATCGGTATCTCGGGTGACGAGGTGCTCGAGCTGCTTCGCTCCTTCAAGGAACGCAAGTTGATGCGTCGCTTCGCTGCGGTGATGAACCACCGCAGCGCCGGCTTCAAGGCGAACGCGATGGGCGTCTGGGCTGTCGACGAGCGTCGACTCGACGAGATCGGCCCGCGCATGGCCGCCTTCGCCGCCGTGTCGCACTGCTACCGGCGCCCGACGTACGACGATTGGCCCTACACCGTGTTCACGATGATCCACGGACGCAGCGCGCGCGACTGCGAGGCGACGATCGAGGCGATCCGCGACGAGTGCGGCGTCGAGGAATACGCCCTGTTGTGGTCGATCAAGGAGTACAAGAAGGTTCGCGTCCGGTACTTCACGCCGGAGTGGGACGACTGGCGGGCCGCACACCTCGACCCGCGCTGACCCACGCGATCCTGGGCACGGCCGACCGACGTCAGTGACGGCGGCGCCGGGTGAGCCACCATGTGGCGCCCGCCGCTCCGGTGAGCACGGCACCGACCGCGGTGATCCACGGCAGCGGACTGCGTGCTGAGTCCGGATCGCCGGCGAGCACCAGCGCTTCCTCGACGGTGTGGCGGGGCTCCCAACCTCGGGCGCGCAGCTTGTCGTTCGCGATCACCCAAGGGTGAACCAGATACGGCAGCACCTCCGGTGGAGCATCGCCGAGCCCACTCGCCCACACAGTCCGCAACGTGCGTTCCGCGAGCTCGTACGGCAGTTGGGGGCGCCGCGTGCCGCCGCCCGATACCGCGGCTGCTTCCGACGCCGTGAGCCAGCCGTCGGCGGCGACGTTGTACACGCCGGCGAGTTCGCCGGTCACCGCGAACGCCAACGCGCTCGCCGCGTCGTCGACATGGACAACTTGGACGAGCCGATCGACACCGCGGACGCGCACCGGCGGCCGACCGGCCGCGGCGTTCGCGAACAGTGACTCGATCCCGGCGCCGACGACCGGCGCGATCCGCAGCACGACGGTTGTGGCATTCGGGTGTGCCTCGGCCCATTCGAGCACCAGCCGCTCGCACTCGGCGTCGTGCAGCGCGGGTGCGAACCCCGGGTTCGGTCGCAGCGGCGCGTCGTCGGTGAGCGGCACCGGGTTGTTCTCCCAAGCTCCGTAGATCGCGGCACTCGAGGCCTTCACGAAGCGAGCGGCGCTCACAGCCGACGCCGCCTCGAGGAGCCGACGGGTCGCGTCCACGTTCACGCGGCGCACGGTGGCGAGGTCGACGCTCGGGCCGACGAAGGCCGCGAGATGCGCGATCACATCGACGTCCTCGAGGTACGGCTTGAGGTCGGCGGTGGTCACGTCGCAACGGTGGAACTCGAGCTTCCTGGCACCACGCGCAGGTTCGTGCACGTCGAGCCCGACGATCGAATCCACCGCATCGTCGGCGTCGAGCAGCGCGAGCAAACGCTGCCCGAGACAGCCCGATACCCCTGTCACCGCGACGCGCACACCCGAAGGAGTATCAGATGGCACGCTTCCTAGACTGATCCGATGAGCGACGGATCTCAACCCGACGACGATCCGAAGCCTGTCAACCCGTTCGAGGCGTTCTCGGGAAACCCGTTCGAGGCGCTCTCAGGTGCCGACCTGCAGGAGCTGTTTCGCATGCTCCAGAGCCCGGGGCCGGTCAATTGGGAGATCGCCCGGCAGGTCGCGACCGGTATCGCGACCGCCGACATCGCCGACGACGCCGGCGCCGGCCGTCGCGATCGCCATCTGCAACCGGCGACCGATCAGAAAGGCGCCGACGAGCTCGTCCAGCTGACGCGGGTCGCGCAGCTCCATGTCGCCGATACGACCGGTCTCGCTGAGGTCGGGGCCGTTCCGGTCCGCGTCGTGAACCGTGTCGAATGGACCGAGATCACCCTCGATGGCCTGCGTCCGGTCCTCGAAGCGCTGTCGACGACCCTCACAGGTGATCGCGGTGCCGTCGATCCGAGTCAGTGGCCCACGAACCCCGCGGAGGCCGCGCAGGACCCGGAGCTCATCGCGGGACTCATCACCGCGCTCGCACCCACGCTCTTCGGAGTCCAGGCCGGTTCCCTGGTCGGGCTGCTCGCACAACACGCCCTCGGGCAGCACGACCTTCCGCTGCCGCTCGCGGGCGACCCTCAGCTCGCGTTCGTGCCGTCGAACGTCGACTCGTTCGCCGACGACTGGAGCATCGAGCGGCGCGACCTCCGGTTCGCTCTGGCGCTGCGCGAGGTCGTGCGCTGTGCGCCGCGGTCGGTGCCGTGGGTCCGCGCGCGACTCCTCCGGCTGTCGTCGGAGTACGTGTCGGGATACGAGCTGCGCCCCGAAGCGATCGAGGAGCAGCTCGCCGAGTTTCTCCCCGAAGGTTTCGACCCGATGAGCATGCTCGCCGACCTCGAGGCGGGCAACGCGAACCTCGAAGCATTCCCCGAGATCGACATCGACCCGACGCGCCTGCTCGACGGCCTCCGCAGCGAGCGCCAAGAACCGGTGCGCGCCGACTTGCAGCGTTTCGGATCCGTCCTCGAGGGGTACACCGACACGCTCGTCGGTTTGCTCACGTCGTCGCTCGCTCCGGGGACGGAGCGCATCGACGAAGCGCTCCGTCGCCATCGGGTCGAGAGTGGGCGCCACACCGATTTCGTCGAGCGCATGCTGGGGCTGGAACTCGAGCGCGTGCACTACGAGCAAGGACAGCGCTTTTGCGCCGGTGTCGTCGACCGAGTGGGCGTCGAGGGCCTGAACCGGCTGTGGGAACGCGACGAGATGCTGCCGACGTCGAGCGAGCTCGAGGCCCCCGGGCTCTGGCTCGCCCGAATCGACCTCGACCTTCCCTGACGCTGAAGAACCCAGAAACCCAGAAGGCCACAGACCAGCAGCTCAGAAATAGGAGAGCGTGGCGGGGAGCTCGGTGGTCGTTGCGAACATTGCGTCGGCGCGATCGATGACGCCGGCGTCGCCTCGCACCCGTCCGGTCGGCACGAACTGACTCGCCCGACGGGCTCCGAGGAACATCGCGCCGAGCGCTTCCAATTCGACTTCCAGCTCGACGCGAGCCGTCGTCGGCACACATTGCGCGAGACCGCCGTCGACCACGAGCTCGTAGTCGCCCAAACCTGGCACCGAGAGGCAGAGCGAGCCGTCGCGCTCGTAGCGGCGAGCGCCGAGCGCCGTCTCGACGTCGAGTACACGGACGTACAGACCGTCGTTCATGAAGTCGATGCGGAATCGCCTGGGGTCGTCGAGCGCGAAGCGGACCGGGTCGTCGAGCGGAACATTGAACGCCGTGACACGCGCCACGAGATCGACGTCGAGCAGGTAGCGCCATAGGGCAAGGCGAGCCGTGTCGTCGACTCCTTGAAGGTCGATCACCTCGATCGTTCGGTCACTGATCCCGCCGACCCAGTCGCCCTTGACCCCATAGAACGCGAACCCGTCGGCGATGCCGCCGGTTTCGTGCACGACCATGAACCGCGCCTCGCCGTGCGGGTACGCGAAGAGCACCTCCGGCCACCAGAACTCCGGGCGAGCGACACTGCCCACTCGCGACCGCGTCCGTTCGTAGACCTCGGGGAAGACCTTGCCGGCCTCGTCGAGGTCGACGAAGCGCACGCGCCCGGGGTCGGACCATGGGGGCAGGAACCGGCTCCTCGAGCTCTCGATGCTCGCGCCGACTCGATCGGTCGCGACGCCGTACCCGAATCGCCGGTAGATCGTGCTCTCGGAGGCGGTCAGCATCGAGACCGACTCGCCGCGGTTGCGGCTGTCGGCAGCGAGCGTGGCCATCACGGCGGTGAGCACGCCGCGCCGGCGATGGGTCGGCAGCACCGAGATCCACGACACCGCGCCGGCCGGAAGGCGGGTCCCGCCCGGCACGGTCAGATCAAAGGAGTAGTTGCGGCCGATGCCGACCATCTCACCGCCGAGAAAAGCTCCGACCGCACGATCCAGCTCGCCCCGCGCCCACGTATCGGGGCGCTCCAGGTCGTCCTTGGTCGGCTCGAACTGGAACCCGCGCCGGTCGACGCGCCGAAACGCGTCGAACTCCTCGGTCTCGATCACTCGTATTTCCGGGACTCGGGCTTTTGGGACGCGGGTTTCTGGGACCGCTAGGTCTGGAACGCGTTCCATGGCAACGAGTCTCGCAGCTCGCGCCGGCCGCCCACTGCAATTATTCCGATCGCTCCTGGTCCAGGCGGCGCACGGCACCGAGATAGGTGAGCCCGGAGAAGAGCATCACGATCGCGATCACGAAGAGCCCACCGCGACCCGCAGGTGGGAACGCGACGGCAAGAACTCCGCCGGCGACCCACACGAGTTGAAACCGCGTCTCGAACCGAGCGAACGCCCGACCCCGTGCCGCGTCGTGCGCGTCGCGCTGCACCAGGCTGTCGAACGCCAACCGCCCGCACGCGGCACCGGCCGCAACCGCGGCCGCCGCAACCGCGAACCACGGCCTGCCGAACGCACGAGCCGCGAAGACGATCAGCACCCCAGGTGCGACCATGGATCCAACAAGGATCGACTCCTCGCGAATGCGCTTTCGCAGCAGCGGCGCGAGCACTGTCCCGAGCCCGTTCCCCGCCGCGCTCGCCGCAATGAGCACGCCGAACACCCATGCAGGCTCGGCCCTGTCCTTGAGGACGAATGCTCCGAGGAAGGTCGTGAACCCGACCACGCCGCGCACGAAACCCATTGCGCTGCCGGCAGCGAGGATGCTCGGCACATGCAATGCCTCACGATCGGCAACGGTCTCGGGCCGCCCGATCTGTTTCGCCTTCGGGATCGCGAGCGACAGGACACCCGCAGCGAGAAAGACGAGAGCACCGAACCGCAGCACCCAGTCGCCGCCCGCGAGCTTGAGCAGGAGACCAGCGATCGGCGCCGCGATCGTGCCGCCGAGGACGCTGATGAGCGCGAGCCGGGAGTTCGCGAGCACGAGCTCCCGGTCGTCGTCGACCACCGCCGGCACAAGCGCCGCCTTCGTGATGTTCTGGCTCTTCGAGCAGACCAGCGCCGCGAAGGCGAGCGGGTACAACCACAGGTCGTCGATGTGGGCGGCCATCGGGAAGCAGAGCACCGCCCGCAGCAGCGCGGTTGCCATGAAGAGCAAGCGCCGTCCGCCCTTGCTGCGGTCGAGCGCGGGTCCGAGAAGGGGCGCGATCACGACGAACGGGGTCATCGTGAGCAACAAGTACGCGAGGACGCGGTAGCGCGACTCGCTCGTCGCAGCGGAGAAGAACAGTGAGTCGGCCAGCGCGACGGTGACGAACAGGTCGCCGCAGACGCCGACAGCGTGAGCGAGCGCGAGCCGTGCAAACGGCGACGCCGTCGACGTGACCTGCTGGCGCGAGATCCGGGGATAGGCGCGCTTCTCCGTTGTTCGAGCGTACTGGCGCCCCGGCGCGGCCTTCGCGCCGGTGAACGTTCACGATCGCGTTACCCGCACGTTGCTGATCGCGGGCGGAGCCGTCATCAGGCATCGTTACGGTTGCACACGGCGGTTGCCCTCACCGCCGAACACCGCCATCGGGGATCAACCCGAACCGGGTCCTCGGATCGCAACCTCCCCCTCGCCGTTGCGATCCGATCGGCCGCCCGCTCTGCGGGCGGCCGTTCAGGTTCTGGGCAGCGCACCCCAGCGATTCGCCCCGTGGCCGGCCGAAGAGACTTGTATGCCGAAACACGAACCCGACGTACCATCGTCTCGATGTCCGCGCTCCCTCTGAACCCTGTGAACGGCGCGACCACGACCGTCGGGGTCGCCGTCCCGCCGGAGACCCGATACGTGAACCGCGAGCTCTCGTGGCTCGACTTCAACGCGCGGGTCCTCCACCTCGCGGAGGACTTCGAGCTCCCACTGCTGGAGCGCGTGCGTTTCCTCGCGATCTTCAGCTCGAACCTCGACGAGTTCTTCCAGGTGCGGGTGGCCGCGCTGAAGGAGCAGGTGCTGGTCGGCGTGCGCGCCAAGGGACCCGACGGGATCGACGCTGCCGGTCAGCTGCGATCGATCCGGTCGCGGGTCGAGGATCTCGTCACGCAACAAACGACGGTGTTCACCAAGGAGCTCGTGCCGGCGCTGCGCGACGCAGGGATCCAGTTCGTCGACTACGAGGACTTGAACGAAGGAGATCGCGAACAGCTCGACCGCGTCTTCGACGAACGGGTCTTCCCTGTGCTCACGCCGCTGGCCGTCGATCCCGCGCACCCGTTCCCGTACATCTCGAACCTCTCGTTGAACCTCGCGGTGGTTGCCCGCGATCCGCTCAGCGGTGAGCAGCGCTTTGCGCGGGTCAAGGTGCCGCCGTTGCTTCCGCGGTTCGTCGCCCTCGCCGACGGCGAACGGTTCATCGCACTCGAGACACTGATCGCCGCTCACCTCGACATGCTGTTCCCCGGTATGGAAATCGTCACATGCCACCCGTTCCGCGTCACCCGGAACGCTGACCTCGCGCTCGACGACGACGCAGAGGATCTCCTCCAGGCGATGGAAGAGGTGCTGCAACAGCGGACCAAGTTCGGGATCGAGGTGCGGCTCGAGGTCGACACCACGATGGACGACGAGGTGCTCGACCTGCTGCAGCGGGAGTTGGAGCTGACTGACAACGAGGTCTACGTCGTCGACGGGCCGCTCGACCTCGCTGGCGTCATGGCGCTCACCGATCTCGACCGTCCGGATCTCCTTTCGCCCCGTCTTTCGAGCTACACGCCCTCGGCGTTCACGGCTGAGGATCTGTTCGGGGCGCTGCGCGCGCACGAGGTGCTCGTGCACCATCCCTACGAGTCGTTTGCCACGACGGTCGAGGCCTTTCTCGCGACGGCGGCGCGCGATCCTCACGTGTTGGCGATCAAGCAGACCTTGTACCGGACCGGCGGCGACGAGGAGGGCATCGTTGACGCGCTCGCCAGCGCGGCGCGCGCCGGCAAGCAGGTCGCGGCGGTCGTCGAGCTCAAGGCGCGGTTCGACGAGCTCACCAACATCGAGCGGGCCCGGCTGCTCGAGCAGGCCGGCGTGCACGTGGTCTACGGGCTCGTCGGGCTCAAGACACACGCCAAGGCTGCGCTCGTCGTGCGTCAGGAGCACAACGGCATCCGCCGCTACTGCCACCTCGGTACGGGTAACTACAACCCGAAGACCGCACGCCTCTACGAGGACCTCGGCCTGTTCTCGGCCGACCCCGAGCTGGGCGCGGAGGTCGCCGAGCTGTTCAACCATCTCACCGGGTACAGCCGCCCCCGCGGGTTCCACCGGCTGCTCGTAGCGCCATCGGATCTGCGCGGAGCGATCACGGATCGCGTCCGAGCCCAAGCCCGTCCTGGCGGTCGCATCACGATGAAGATGAACGCCCTGGTCGATTCCGAGATGATCGACACGTTGTACGAGGCAAGCATCGCCGGTTGTGAGATCGACCTCGTCATCCGCGGCGTCTGCTGCCTCGTGCCCGGGGTCGCCGGGCGGTCGGATCGCATCCGGGTCCGTTCGATCATCGGGCGCTATCTCGAGCACAGCCGCGTCTTCCGTTTCGGCGACGCGCCGCCCGATCGCGAGTATCTCATCGGATCCGCCGACCTCATGCCCCGTAACCTCGATGGCCGCGTGGAGGCGCTCGTCAGCATCACCGACCCGGCATCGCAGGCACGCCTCGACGAGATCCTCGACGTGAACCTCGAAGACGACGTGCTCGCTTGGGAGATGCAACCCGACGGCACCTGGCACAAGTGCCGCCCTGAGCGTTTCGTCGAGACGCATCTGCGCCTGCACGACCTCACCGCTGCGCGCACCGTTGGCGTCTGAAACGCCCCCGGCTCCGGGCACGAGCGCCGGAGAGCCCGTGCGGGCGGCCGGCGGGGTCGTGTTGCGGCGTGGCGACGGCGGCCGGCTCGAGGTCCTGGCCGTCCACCGGCCCCGTTACGACGACTGGAGCCTGCCGAAGGGCAAGCTCGACGATGGCGAGACGAGCGCTGCGGCGGCCGTCCGCGAGCTGCGGGAGGAGACGGGCTGTGAATGCGCGCTCGGATCGGAGCTCCCGACCGTCCGCTACCGCGATCGGCGCGGGCGCCCGAAGGAGGTGCGCTTCTGGACAGCCGAGGTCGTCGAGGATCATGGTTTCGCTCCCAGCGACGAGGTCGACGATCGTCGTTGGGTCCCTGCGGGGAGCGCGGCGACGCTCTTGACCTACGCTGCCGACCGCGACCTCGTCGAGCTTGCACGGCTCGCGACGCGAAGTGGGAACCCGGGAACGTCATCGTGATCTATCTCGTGCGCCACGCCAAGGCGGGCGATCGCAGCCGCTGGATCGGCGACGACTGGTTGCGCCCGCTCACCGGCGAAGGCCGCCGCCAGGCACGCGAACTGGTGGAGCGGTTCTCCGCCGAACGCTTCACTCGCATCGTCTCGTCGCCTTCGGCTCGGTGTCTCGAGACCGTCGTTCCGCTCGCCGGCGCGCATTCGATCGCGATCGAACCCCACGACGCCCTCGCCGAGGGAGCCGCGCTGTCCGACACGCTGAAGCTGGTCGACGAGTGCACGATCGGTGGAGCAGTGATCTGCAGTCATGGCGACGTGATCCCGAACGTGCTCGGTCACTTCCAGGCGACCGCCGGCCTCGACCTCGGCCCGAATCCCCGTTGCCCGAAGGGCAGCGTGTGGATCATCGACGGCCGCGGCTCCACGACCGCGACGTACTGGCCGCCGCCCTGACCAGCCCTGGGTGAGCACGCATTCAAGAGTCGGATCCGAGATGCCGACAGGAACCTCGGCACTCCGCGGGACGAAGCCGCGTCTCGAGCGGCGCCCGCCAAGACGCTCACGTCGAAAGGCACGGCCATGGCCCGCTTCGCCGACCTCATCGGTTCCACCGGCCACTCCGAGGGTTCGACCCCCGTGCCCGACGCCGAGACGCTCCCGCTGACGAGCGCGCCCGAGACGCATGCCGAGGTGAGCGCGGCGGTCGCCGCGCTGACCGACTCGGGCGACGGTGATCCGGGATCCCTCCCGCCCGACCCCACAGCCGCGCTCGCAGCAGCGTTCCACACCGCGCCGCGCCTCGATGACGAACCGCACGAGCAACAGTTCGCGGCGCTCGTCTCGTCGTTCGGGAGCGCCGGGGACGATCTCCTTCCGCAGCGAGCAGGTCGTCGCCGTCGCTGAACGCCCCGAGCCGAGCCTGAGATCGGTCGCGGTTCGAGCTGGTACGTTGCGCCTAGACGCCGGGCGAACGAACGATGAAGGGGCGGAGCCACGGGAACGATCGTGCTCCATGCCGGCCGGCCGAAGACCGGGTCGTCGAGCATCCAGCACTGGCTGGAGCAACAGACGCGCCAACTCCGCGACGAGCACGGGATCGTCCCAGTCGTCGCGAGATCCGACGCCAAGTCCGAGGACCGCTCCGTCGTGGAGACCTACAAGAGCGGCAAGGTCACCTCGAAGGACTTCGTCGGCCGCTACCGCCAGCGCGGACGACCGCGCGCGATGGTCGACAGCCTCGTCGAAGGGCTCGACCGCCTCGCGAGCCGCGGCACGATCGTCGTGTCGGCCGAGGAATTCGCCCGGCTGCTGAAGGACCCCGATGAGGGATTCGTCGAAGGACTCAACCGGTTGGCCGAGCACCACAGCGTGCGCCTCGCCTACTACGTACGTCCCCAGCACACGGCGCTCGAAGCCACATGGTGCCAGATGGGATTCCGGCACCGCTCGCAGACGCCGAGCGAGTGGGTGCTGACGGTCTACAGGTCCTACCGCTACTTCACGATCGCGGGGCGTTGTCGGGAAGCGATGCCGAACGTGGAGTTCCACGTGCGCCCGTTCCGCAAGGATCTCCTCACCGACGGCGACGTCGTCACCGACTTCGCGACGGTGCTGCTCGGGATGGCGTCGGTGCCGGGCGCGCACGAGATCTGGTCGAACCCGGGGCTCCCGCTCGAGGCGGTCAACCTGCTGCATCACCTCCCAAGGGACGTGCTGTCGTTACGCGATTCGGTGGATCTGAGCGTTGTGAAGCGTCATCTCGCCGGGTGGACGCCCGACGAGAGCGACGACATCGTGCGCTCACGAGTCGTGTTGCAGCACTTCTGCCACGAGACGTTCGAGAAGGCGAATCAGCGGCTGATCCGCAAGGAGGGATGGGCAGCGGAGAACTTCGTCCCCCCGGTTGCAGCGGAAGCGCTGCCGGACGGCGCGACCGGCATCACCGAGCTCGACCGATTGTGGGCACCTTCCGCGTCGCAAGGTGAACGCGAGCTCGTCTACCTCTTGCTCAAGGGACTGCTGCGTTCAACCGGACGACCGTCGTAAGTCAGCCCTTCTCGTAGCGATACCCGACGCCGCGCACGGTGATGATCCGACCGGGGTTCGCGGGATCGGCTTCGATCTTTCCACGCAGTCGCTTGATGTGCACGTCGAGAGTCTTGGTGTCGCCGAAGTAGTTCGGTCCCCACACCCGATCGATGAGCACGTCACGCGTCAGGACGCGGCCTGCGTTGAGCAGCAGTATCTCGAGCAGCTCGAACTCCTTGAGCGGCAACCCGATCGGCTCGCCCCGGACGAACACCTCGTGGCGGCCGGTGTCGATGCGGACGTCGCCGACCTCCAGCACGTCGGGGCGGTCGATCGCATCGTCCTCGACGGGCACACGCCGCAATGCGGCCCTCACCCGTGCGACCAGCTCCCGCAATCGGAACGGCTTGCTGACGTAGTCGTCGGCTCCGACTTCGAGACCCACGACCGCGTCGATCTCGCTGTTGCGCGCCGTCACCATGATGATCGGGACACGTGATCGAGACCGGATCTCGCGGCAGATGTCGATACCGCTGATCTTGGGGAGCATCAGGTCGAGGAGAACGAGCGCCGGCTTCGCTGTGTCGAAGCGCTGCAGCGCCTCGACACCATCGGCGGCGGTGACCACGAGGAAGCCCTCGCGCTGGAGCGCGACCGACAGCGCGTCGCGGTAGGACTGCTCGTCGTCGACGACGAGGATGAGGGGCGGGTCCGCCATCAGTTCACCGTTCCTCCGTCGGAAGGCTCGCTGCCGCGAGCGGGATGCTCAACGTGAACGCCGATCCCTCCCCCTCGTGAGAGATCACCGACACCTCGCCGCCATGGGCTTGCGCGACATGGCGAACGATCGAGAGACCGAGACCTGTGCCGCCGGTGTCGCGGCTGCGCGCCCGATCGACGCGGTAGAAGCGCTCGAAGATGCGCTCGAGATCGCGGGTCGGGATCCCGATGCCGCGATCGCGGACCATGACCGCGACGCTCTGCTTGCCTTCGTCGACGGTCACATCGACCGCCGAGCCCGGCTCGGAGTACTTGATCGCGTTGTCGAGCAGGTTGAAGACGGCGCTCACCAGTTGGCGCCGGTCGCCTTCGATCTTCAATTGCGGTGTGATCGAAGCGACTCGTATCGGGATCGCGGCTGCCTCGGCGGCCCCGCTGATCTGCTCGACGGCGTCGTGGACGATCGAGCGCACATCGACGACCTCGTGCAGTGCGGATTGCTCGGCTTCGAGAAGGCTCAGGTCGAGGAGGTCGTCGACAATCCGCGCAAGCCGGTCGGCCTCGCGGACCATCCGCTCCGCGAATTGACGCATCAGGTCGATGTCGGTCTCGTCGGCCATCGTCTCCGCGAGCAGGCCGAGAGCCCCGATCGGTGTTCGCAGTTCATGGCTCACGTTGGCGACGAAGTCGCGGCGGACGTCGTCGACGCGTCGAGGTTCGGTGACATCGCGGATCCACGCGACCGCTCCTACCACCCTGCCGCGTACCCACAGTGGCTCGGCGCGCAATTGCAGCATCGATCGCGGCGGTCCGAACAATGCCAGCTCTCGCTCTCCGGGTATCCCGCGCAGCGCCTGCGCGAGGAGTTCATCTGCGGCCTCGTCGGCGAGGACGTCCGCCCGCCGCGCACCCTGGTATCGCTCGGCGACCGCGTTGCGCACGACCGCCTCTCCCTGGTCGTCGACGACGATCACGCCGTCTTCGAGCGCATCGAAGGCGCCCGCCAGGCGGTCTCGGGCGCGTGTGAGCAATGCGGCCCGCTCCGTCTCGTCAGCGAGTTGGCCGGCCAGCGCTCGTCGCCCTTCCTCGCTGCCGTGCATTCGCCGCCAGCAGACGATCGCGACGCAGCCGGCGCCGAGCGCCACCAGCAGACCGAGCCACTCGAGCATGATCAGCCGGGCACGGTCAGCCGAACCGACCGGTGATGTAGCCCTCGGTGCGAGGGTCCGACGGGTTCGTGAAGATCTGGTGCGTCGCGTCGAACTCGACGAGCCGGCCCACGCGGTGCCCGGCGTCGTCGACCTCGGCAGTCATGAACGCCGTGTGGTCGGAGACGCGCGCCGCTTGTTGCATGTTGTGCGTGACGATCACGATCGTGTACTCACGCTTGAGGTCGGCCATGAGATCCTCGATGCGCGATGTCGCGATCGGGTCGAGCGCCGAGCACGGCTCGTCCATCAGGATGACATCCGGTTGCACGGCGAGTGCTCGGGCGATGCAGAGGCGTTGTTGTTGGCCACCAGACAACGCGAACGCGCTCTGCTTGAGCTTGCCCTTGACCTCGTCCCAGAGGGCCGCCCGCTCCAACGCGTGATTGACGGTGTCGTCGAGATCTTTCTTGCGTCCCATGATGCGCGGGCCGTACGCGACGTTGTCGAAGATCGACTTCGGGAACGGGTTGGGCTTCTGGAACACCATCCCGATGCGCCGGCGTACCTCGACCGCGTCGACGCTCGGGTTGTACAAGTCGAGGCCGTGATAGGTGACCTTCCCTTCGACCGCTGCGCCCGGGATCAGGTCATTCATCCGGTTGAGGCAGCGCAGGAGCGTGCTCTTGCCACACCCCGAAGGGCCGATGAGGGCGGTGATGTGCCGGGCCGGCACATCGAAGGAAACCCCGGCGACCGCCAGCACCCCGGAGTAGCGGACCGCGACATCGGACAGCCCGAACACGAGCTCCGCGTCACCCAGGGGCTCGGTCGCCGTCCTGGCCGCGGGCTCGGACACGTTGACCAGCGTCGTCGCCATCTCGTCTGTCTCGTCTCCAGGTTCGGAAGCAGTCACGCATCACGCTCCGGCCGGCGGCAGGGCCCTGCCCGTGTCGCGAGGGCAGCCTCGCGCGGGGAGCCTCGCGCGGGGTGGCGCGGGGGAGGCAACCCGGCCCGTCGGTGGGTGCGCGAGCCAAACGGTACGTGACGTCCCGAGCTGAACCGTAAGGTGCAGGCGACAACGAGGTGAACGAGGAGTGAACACCCGCACACGTTCCTCCGCTGCGGCACCGAACCCAGGACCCGACGGCGGCATCATGGGCCCGTGACTGCTGGAGATCAACCCGAGATGCCCGAGATGAGCGAACGCCGCACCTACGACGAGCAACTGCACGAGATCAAGGCGGACGTGGTCAAGATGGCCGCCCGCGTAGGCGAGCAGATCAGCCGAGCCACCCAATCGATCCTCGACGGCAACCTGGAGATGGTCGACGAGGTCTACGGCGTCCATCACCACATCCAGGAGGACGTGTTCGCGGTCGAGCAGAGCTGCTATCAGCTCTTCGCGCTCCAGCAACCCATGGCGGTCGATCTGCGCACGCTGCTCGCGGTGATGCGGATCCTGCACGAGATCGAGCTGACGGACGGCCTGATGAAGAACGTCGCCCGGGCGACACGCCGGCTCTACCCGCGGGAGCTGCCGCCGCGTGTGCGGGGGATCATCGAGCGAATGGGGTCCCAGGCGGGCGCCCAACACCGCCTGGCGATCGACGCGTTCGCCGACAACGATGCGGCCGCCGCCGCGGCGCTGCCCGATATGGACGACGTCATGGACGATCTGCAAAGGGACTTGTTCCGCGCGATCTTCGCCGAGGGAGCTCCCGACGAATCGAGCCTCCAGAAGGCGGTGCAGATCAGCTTCGTCGGGCGCGATTACGAGCGAGCGGCCGACCACGCGGTCACGATCGGCCGGTGGGCGCGCTTTATCGCAAACGGACTCCTCCCGGGCGACCCGACCGACCGCTCCGACTCGTAGGAGCTCCTGGTGGACGCGCAACTCAGGATGGCGAACCGGTAACCCTTCGCCCTTCGTTCATCTCCCGTTCACCGCGATGCGGGCCTTGCGCCACCCGAGCCCCGTACGTTCGCCGCGCCAGAAGCATCACGCCAGAACGATCACAACTTGTGTCCTCGATTGGGAGGGGCGACCTTGATCCGCAAGACCCGCATCACTCGCCTGACCGCCGCCGCGCTCGGCGCGGCATTGCTCTTCGTGGCCTGCGGAGACGACAACGAGAGCGATCCCGGAACCACGGTCGGGGGTGGCGATGGTGGCGACGCCGCCGTGCCCGCCTGCTTGAACTTCAACGACCTGTACGCGCTCACCGGACCCGAGGCCGAGGGCATCAACAACTGGTCCGACGCCGCGCCGCTCGCATCCGAGCTCGGGAGCACCACAGAGTTCCCCGACCTGTCACTGTCGATCACGGCCCCCGGGGAGGAGTCGGGAACATACGGCAGCTACATCGAGATCGCGCTGCAGGGCGTCGCCGAGGCTCGGCTCGTGAGTGGCGACATCACCGACGATCAGGTCGAGACGACCCGCAAGGACTACGAGTCCTCGGGCGACGACAACGTGATCATCGACGGCGTGAGCGGCACCGACGGCAGCCTCGGCTGGGTTGGTTTCGCGTTCGCCGACCAGGCCGACGGGGTGCGGTTCTTCGAGGTCGACGGCGGCGAGGGCTGCATCGCCCCCGACGCCACCACGATCGCCGACGGCAGCTACCCGCTCTCGCGACCGCTCTACATCTATGTGAACACCGCAAAGGCGGAGGACAACCCGTCGCTCGCCGCGTTCGTCGACTTCTACCTCTCGGACGCCGGCCTCGCATCGGTCGAGGAGGAGGACTACATCCCGCTCGAGGCCGACGCATGGGCTGCGACGGGTCAGGTGTGGGCCGACACGGGCATTTCGGCCGGCGACGGCGACCTCTCCGGCGAGATCGTGATCTCCGGCAGCTCCACGGTCGAACCGATCTCGGCGAACGTCGGCGAGAAGTTCGCCGCCGAGAACGGGGACGTGTCGGTGAGCGTCACCGGTCCGGGGACCTCCGACGGCATCGAGCAGTTCTGCGCCGGCGAGCTCGACGTCGCCGACGCATCCCGCGCCATCAAGGACGAAGAAGCGACTGCGTGCGCCGACGCGGGCGTCGAGTACGTCGAGCTGCACATCGGCATCGACGGCCTCTCTGTGATCACCAAGGCGTGACCCACCGGAACACTCGAGCCGAACCGATTCCCACCACCGGCAACTGGGGAGGCGCAGCGCGCCTCCCCAGTTCTGGTGTGGCCGCCTCCAGGATGCCAGCATGAGCGACATGGCCGTCACGGCGCTGGACCTTGCCGGCAGCAAGCGCCGCCAGCGCAAGGAGCACGCGATCCGAGGGGCGTTCCTCGCCGCGGCCGTGTCGTCGATCCTCATCAGCATCGCGATCGTGTTGTCGCTGCTCGGGAACGCGATCACGTTCATCACGAACGTCGAGCTCTCCACGCTGTGGGCCGACGGTTGGTATCCACGTCGCGGCATCTACGACATCAAGACCCTGCTCGTCGGCTCGCTGCTCACGAGTGGGATCGCGATGCTCATCGCGGCGCCCCTCGGGCTCGGCGCGGCGATGTTCCTCTCCGAGTATGCGAGCCCGCGCGTCCGCAGGGTCGTGAAACCCGTGCTCGAGGTCCTTGCGAGCATCCCGAGCGTCGTGATCGGGTTCTTCGCGCTCACGTTCATCACGCCGAACATCGTGCAGAAGATCAGCCCGTCGTCGAACCAGTTCAACCTGCTCGCTGCAGGGCTGGGTATCGGGATCTTGTCGACACCGCTCGTGGCGTCGGTGTCGGAGGACGCGCTCCGCGCCGTACCGGGGTCGTTGCGCGAGGCTGCCTACGGGCTCGGGAGCCGCAAGATCACCACGACGCTGCGCGTCGTGTTCCCGGCCGCCATCTCGGGCATCGTCGCCGCGCTGATCCTGGCGGTCTCCCGCGCGATCGGCGAGACCATGGTCGTCGCGCTCGCGACCGGTGGAACCGGTGGCGCGCTGTTCAACACGAACGTGTTCGAGCCCGGCCAGACCTTGACGGCCGCGATGGCGGCCCTGGCGAGCGGGTCCGACCAGGTCAAAGGCGCCGGGCAGGCGTACAACAGCCTGTTCTTCCTCGGGCTCCTGCTGTTCGTCATCACGTTCGCCCTCAACGTCATCGGCGATGCGTTCGTGCGTCGCGTGCGGAACCGGTACTAGGTGAGCACGAGGCCTTCGGCGCGATGACCACCCTCTCCCCCGGCGCCGTCATCCAAGGATCGGTCCGCGTCGCCCTCGAGCGACGCACACGCGACTGGACAGGGCGCTTGTTCATGGGCGCGCTGTTGCTCTCGTTGCTCGCCTCGCTGTCGTTCCTCGTCGTGTTGCTCGTCACGATCGTCGGCGACGGCGCGAGCGTGTACGCCGATCATGCCGGTTCGTTCGTCACGAGCGGGCTCTCGCGCTCGATCGACAACGCTGGCATCTGGCAGGGCGTCCGCGGATCGCTGACGATCACGGCGATCGTCGCTGTGGTCGCCTTCCCGCTCGGCATCGCAACCGCGGTTTACCTCGAGGAGTACGCAGCCGACACGCGTCTGACGCGGGTCATCACGCTGAACATCCGCAACCTGGCCGGCGTGCCGTCGGTGGTCTACGGCCTGCTCGGGCTCGCGATCTTCGTGAAACTCGTCGGCGACGACCTGACCGAGGGCGGCGGGCTCACCGGAGGTCGCTCGGTGATCTCGGCCGGTCTGACGATGGCGGTCCTCGTTCTGCCGCTCGTGATCATCACGACGTCGGAGGCGCTGCGTGCGGTGCCGCAGTCGTTGCGGGAGGGCGCGTTCGGTGTCGGCGCCACCAAGTTCGACACCGTGCGCACGATGGTGCTCCCGAACGCGGCGCCGGGGATCCTCACGGGCATCGTCCTCACGATCTCCCGCGCCCTGGGAGAGACCGCGCCGCTCTTGCTGATCGGTGGCGTCACCGGCTTTCTCTCCACGGGCAATCAGAGCTTCATGGAGGAGATGCGAGGAGGCTTCACCGCGCTGCCGCTCATCGTGTTCCGCTGGTCGAAGGAATCGAAGGACGAGTTCCGCAGCGACCTCGCACCGGCCGCGATCATGGCGCTGCTCTTCGTGACGCTCGCCTGCAACGCGATTGCGATCGTGCTCCGCAATCACTTCGAACGGCGCCAGCACGCAGGGTGAGACCGGCCCACCAGCACACAGGGTGTGCGCTACAAGGCGTCTTCGTCGTAGCCGAGATCCCACTCGAGGATGAGGTGCTCGCGCTCGGCGTCGCGCGCGACGCGCTCGCGGTTTCGGCGGAACTGTGGATCGTGGGGTGGCAGGAGTTGCAGCCGAGCGTCCACGCGCTGTGCGAACTCCCGGATGGTCTGCGAGTCACCGAACACCCGGACGACGTCCCAGTGGGGCGCGACCGGGCCGAGGTACACGACCTTCACGTGCCCCTGCGGCGGGATCTCTTGCAGCTCATCGGAGTTGATCGCCATCGCGTCGGAGGCTAGCGGACTACACGTTGTTCTCCGGCAGCGTGCCGAGCTCGATACCCAGCGTCTCGTTCTCACCGTCGCGTTCGATCACGAGGTCGATCCGGTCGCCGGGCTCGTTACGCCGAATCGTGCGAAGCAGCGACGCCCGACCATCGATCGTGCGTCCGTTCAGCTCGACGACCACGTCGCCGATGCGCAGGCCTGCATCGTCGGCAGGACTCCCTTCGACGACGTCAGTGATGTACGCGCCGGCATCAGCCACCAGGTCCTCGCGTGCTGCGAGCTGCGGCGTGACGTCCTCCGACTCGACGCCGAGGAACGCGATCTGGGGATCGCGCCCAGCCCTGAGCGCTTCGATGATCGGCTTCGCCGACGAGATCGAGATCGCGAACCCGACATTGTTGGACTCCTCCGGCGGCGCGATCGCGGTGTTGATGCCGATCACCTCACCGCGGCGGTTGACGAGCGGACCACCGGAGTTCCCGGGGTTGATCGCAGCGTCGGTCTGGATGACCGACACGAGCACCGTCTGGGCGTCGATCTCGAGTTGGCGGTCGAGCGCCGACACGATCCCCGTGGTCACCGAGAGGTCGCCCTGGAGCCCGAGCGCGTTCCCGATCGCGATGACCGGGTCGCCCACCTGGGTGGCAGGCGGGTCGCTGTCGCCGATCCGAACGGTCGGCAGCCCCGTGCGGTCGATCTTGATGACCGCGAGGTCGTGTTGTGGGTCGGAACCGAGCAGCGTGGCGCGTTCTTCGTCGCCGTCCGCAAGCGTGACGAGGACTTCGTCGACGTCGCCGGCGACATGGGCGTTCGTGACGATCACGCCGTCGTTGGACACGATGAAGCCTGTGCCCTCGCCCTGCGCGAAACCCGTGTCGACGGTGATCCGCACCACCGCCGGTCGCACTGCCTCGAGCACCGCGCGCAGGCCGCTCGTGTCGTTCTGCGCGGCTGGATCCGCCTCGAGCGAGGGTGCGGTCACGAGCGGCGCCGTCGAGGCGCTCGACGACCCCGAGTCGTCGTCGAACACCACGAACGCGCCGGCCGTCACCAGCGACGCGACGAGCGCGGCGATCGCGGCCGCGACCAGCGCGGCTCGCCACTGGCGGGGGCGTGCCGCGCGACGACCGTGCTCCGCGTCGGCAGGACACTGGAGGGTCGCATCCCGAGGGTCGGGAACCTCCGGGGCACGCGGACTCCACGCCGGCGGTGCCGGAGGCGTCCAGCGCGGGGGCGGCACCGCACCCCCAAGCCCGGTCTGCCCATGTCCGGTTTGCCCATGTCCGGTTTGCCGGGGTTCGCTGCTTCCGGCGGCGGTCGGGTCGGGTTCGTTCATCGAATCCTCACATCGATCGGGGACGATCTGGGAACGCTGATGACACCGAACACGTTCCAACAGGGTCTGAGAGGAGACTGAGGACGTGCAGCCTCACCCACGAGCTCGGCCCTGCACGAACCCTGGATCTGCTGGGAACCCTGGATCTGCTGGGAACCTTGGATTTGGGAACCCGGGGGGTAGGAACCGTTGCCCGCACGGGTGAAGATGAGACGGCGTGGGAACCGATGCTCCGACCACAGCGTCGGACTCGGAGGAGTACTACGGGGGAGTGAGGAGCGAGATGGACAGCAGGCCGATCACCGGCGAGGAGATCCAACTCTCTGAAGCACCAGCGCTCGACGCACCCGCCGGCGCCGAATGGATGCTGCGAGCGAAATGTCGCGGCGTCGCGCCTGGTGAGTTCTTCCCCTCGGACGGGGTCGGGGTCGAGCGGGCAATGCGCGTCTGTGAGGGGTGCGCCGTTCGCGAGGATTGCCTCGAGTACGCGCTCGAGCACCGGATCGAACATGGCGTGTGGGGCGGGGCATCAGAACGCGAACGTCGCCGCATCCTGCGCAGGCGGGCGCTCACCGGCGCGTCCTGAGCTGATCCGCCAACGCTGATCCGCCAACGCTCTGTCGCCCAGAGATGGCGCGTCGTATCGCCGAGGCGAGTTCGTGACGGCGTTCGCTAGCTCGACGCCGGCTTCTCCACCTTGTTCTCAGTCACCTTGTTCTCGGTCGTACCTTCGGACTTCTCGCCGTCCGAGTCCTCCTTGGCGCCTTCCTTCACGCCCTTCTTGAACTCTGTCGAGGCTTGTCCGACCGATCGTGCGAGTTTCGGAAGCTGAGAACCGCCGAACAGCAGCACAACGACTCCGATAACGATCCACCACTCCGGTCCCATGACGACACCTTTCGAGGGACGATGCTCCAGAGGCTATCGCTAATCGTCGAGTTCACCGCAGCGCGGCGGCGAGCAACTCGAGATCGTCGAGCGCGCTCACTTGGAACGGGAGCGCACCGAGGCCACAGATGATCTCCTCGACCCCGAGGCGCTCCCAATCATCGACCATTCCGCGCACTTCCTGAACCGTGCCGACAAGCCGGCCGGTACGCCAGGTGTCGACGCTGTGACCGGCGAGCACACCGGGCGGGGTTGCCTCGACGAGCCGCTCGAAGCGGTGACGCAGGTCCGAGCCGTCCTCACCGACGAGGGTGTACAAGCCGAGCGTTCGCCGCACCGTGCCCGGATCGCGCCCTTCGGCGTCGCAGGCGCGGGCGAGCGCTTCGGACCGTTCCCGGTAGGCGTCGGTCGTCCACGACCAACAGGTGTTCCACCCGTCGGCGTGGCGCGCGACGAGACGGAGCAACCGATCGCCCTTGCCGCCGACGAATACGGGAGGCCGCGGCTCCTGGAGGGGCGGTGGCAGCAACCGAGCACCGCGGACCTGATGATGCTTCCCGTCGAAGTCGACCGGTCCACCTTCGAGGAGCGCCGTGACGATCTGCAGCGTTTCGGCGAGGCGACGGAGACGGACGCCGGGCGTTCCCATCGTCTCACCGATCGCGGTGTAGTCCGGCTCGTACCATCCGGCACCGAGCCCGATGTCGAGCCTGCCCTCGGAGACGCGATCGAGCGTCGCGAGCGCCTTCGCAAGCACCGCTGGCGGTCGCAACGCCTCCAGAATCACCAGCGTGCCCAGCCGAACTCGCGTCGTCGAGCGCGCGAGCGCTCCGAGCGTGACGAGCGGCTCGAAGACGCCGTGCTCGCCCGTCGGCCCTCCGTACTTGGTGATGTCCCAGCGAACGTGGTCTGACAGCCATACCGAGTCGAACCCGAGACGCTCCGCGGCTCGAGCCCATTCGACAATCGTCGCGAACGGCAGGGGCGCGTCGCCCGCAACGGAAACGTCGTACTGCGGGAGCGCGAGCCCGAGGCGCACGGCCGAACCTTACGAGGCGTGTGGACCACGAGCCGGCACGGCGCCCGTGCACACGACGCCCGCGCATTGGGCGCCTTCTAGCCTGCGATCGTGCTCGAGTGCGTGATCAACGTGTCGGAGGGACGCGACTCGGCCGTGCTCGACGAGTTGGTCGACGCGTGCGGGGCCTCACTCCTCGACTGGCACGCAGATCCCGATCACCACCGCAGCGTGTTCAGCCTCGCGGGGCCTGGTCCTCGCGACGCCGAAGCCGCCTCCCGCGTGCTCTCCCGCACGGTCGCCAGACGCGTCGACCTCACACTGCACCGCGGCGAGCATCCGCGGCTCGGCGCGGTCGACGTCGTGCCGTTCGTCGCGCTCGGGTCGACGACGGCTGCTCGAGAGCAGGCGATCGAGGCGGCGCACAGCTTTGCGCGGTGGTGGTCGACCGCGTTCGATGTCCCGTGCTTCTTCTACGACGACGCCGACCCGCAGCACCGAGACCTCCCGGGGCTGCGCCGGACCGCCTTCAAGATCCGCCGCCCCGACCTCGGCCCGACGCTGCCGCACCACACACTCGGCGCGACCGCCGTCGGCGCGCGGAAACCCCTCATCGCGGTCAACTGCGTCTTGATCACCAAGGAGATCGCGATCGCGAATCGAATCGCCCGGCGCACGCGTGAGAGCAGCGGTGGGCTCCCTGGCGTACGCGCGCTGCCGTTCGTGCTCGCCGAGCAAGAACGCGCGCAGGTCTCGCTCAACCTCGTGGACCTCGACCGCACCGGGCTCGAAGAGGCCCTCCTGCACGTACGCGAGCTCGCGCAGGCCGAGCAGACGGAGGTCGCCGCGGTCGAGCTCGTCGGGCTCATCCCCCGTCAGGAACTCGATCGCTGTTCGGCGGAGTTCCTACGGTGGGCGAACATCGGTGCCGACGCCGCGATCGAGGCACGCATTGCCCGCGGCGGGCTGCTTGGCATCGCCGCTGCGGCGCTGGACGCCGAACACCCCGAGCGTGGTGGCGACTAGCGATCAGGCAGACGCTGCGCCACGGCGCGCCAGGGCACGCTGGCGGCGCAACCGCCGCCGCTCCCGCTCGGACATCCCACCCCAGATACCGAACTTCTCGCCGTGCGCAAGGGCATACTCGAGGCACTCCAGACGGACCTCGCAGCCGTTGCAGACGGCCTTGGCCTCTTTCGTCGAGGCACCCCGCTCCGGGAAGAACAGGTCGGGATCGACGCCAAGGCAATTGGCACGCTCTTGCCAACCGCGCTCATGCGCGGTCGGGATCATCATGTGGGCTGCGAACTCGTGCACCGGCTGGCCCCCTCGTCCGTCGGGCATCGTTGTGATCCAGCGGCGACACGGCGGCTCTTGGCGCCAAATGCCCCCGATGGAATTACAGCGGTGTCATCTTGACCGCTTGTGACGCCGGTCCGCAAGGGGCAGAGCCAAATCCACCGCACTCTGACGCCAGATTTCGGCCATATCACACTCTCCGCGCGCAATTCCCGAGGGCTTTTCACCCTCAGCGCTCGCCATCGGCACACTGCAGCGGGGACAATGGCGGCGTGGGAGAGGGAAGGGTCGGCTACGCCTATCGCCCCGCGCTCGACGGCATCCGAGCGATCGCGGTCATCGCCGTCGTCGCGTACCACCTCGACCCCGACGTCGTGCCGGGTGGGTTCCTGGGCGTCGACGTCTTCTTCGTCCTGTCCGGCTACCTGATCGCAGGGCTGCTCCTCGCCGAGCACTCGGGCACCGGACGCATCTCGCTGACCGGGTTCTGGGCCCGGCGGGCGCGGCGATTGTTGCCGGCTCTCGCCGTGGTGCTGGTCGCGATCGCGGCCTACGCGCGGTGGTGGGCACCGCGTTCGACGCTCGACCGGCTGCGCGTCGACGCGCTGGCGACCCTCGGCTACGTCGCGAACTGGCGGTTCGCACTGTCCGGGCAGAGCTACTTCGACAGCCAGACGGTGCCGTCGCCGCTGCGCCACGCCTGGTCGCTCGCCGTCGAGGAGCAGTTCTACGTCCTGTTCCCTCTGCTCGCGCTCGCCTGCTTCGCCACCCGCCGACCGGCCCGCACGCTCGCGCTGGTCGCCGGGACGGGCGCGGTCGTGTCTGCCGCGCTCATGGCGCTGCTCGTCGATCGGGTCGACCCGTCGATCGTCTATTACGGGACGCACACCCGCGCCCAGAGCCTGCTCGTCGGCGTGCTGCTCGCGTGCCTCCCCTCGATCGCCACCGGGAACACGAAGAGGCGAAGCGCGAGCGCTCGCTGGCTCCAGACGGGGGGTGTGCTCGCGCTGGTCGCGATCCTTGTCGCCTGTTTCGCGATCGACGACGCGGATGCGTTCATGTACCAAGGGGGTTATCTCGCCGTCGCGATCGCGGTCGGTGTCCTCGTGGGGGCGTCGGTGCAATCGGGGCCGCTGAAGCTCGCGCTGTCGGTACGACCGTTGCACTGGATCGGGCAGCGTTCCTACGGCCTGTACCTGTGGCACTTCCCTGCGATCGTCGCGCTCGAGCCGGCGCGCACAGGGCTCGACGGCTGGCGCCTCGCGGCGCTCCGGCTGGCCGTCACTGCCGTCGGTGCGGCGGCGTCCTACCGGTTCGTCGAGCAGCCGGTTCGGCGCGGCGCGCTCCCCCGGTTGCGCTTCGCGTCGGTGTCGTTCGCCGGCGCCGCCGCCGCCGTCGTGGTGTTCGCGCTCGCCACGGCAGGTGGCACGCCACCGCCTCCGGCACTCATCGGAGCCCCGGGTGAGGCGCGGCCGGAGGTCGTCGTCTCGGAAACGCCGCCGCGTGCCGGCGCGCCGGACAGCGTGAGGACTCCCACGGCCCGCACCGCACCGGCACCCGTTGCCGAGTTCGCGCCGCAGACGGTCGCAATCGTTGGCGACTCGGTCGCGGCATCGGCGTTGTCGGGGATGCGCGAGGAAGCAGCGGTGCGCGGTGTGAGCTTGATCAGCTTCGTCGTGCCGGGGTGCGGCGTCGCCACGGCGGAGGTGGTCGACGACGAAGGCCGGCTCATCGAGTGGTCGCCCGATTGTCCGCCGGTGATGAGCGATGGTTCGCACGAGATCGTGCGCGAACACGACCCCGACGTCGTCGTGTGGTGGTCGAGTTGGGAAACCGCCGACCGGCGCGTCGACGACAAGGTGCTCGAGGCCGGATCGCCTGCCTGGGAGGCCGATCTCGACGCGTCACTCGAGGCGGCATGGCAGCGGCTCGCCGTCGGGGGTGCGCGGATCGTGATCGTCGACACGACACCCCGGGCTGCCTCACCGGTCGCCGAGGCCGACCGCGACCGAGAGGGACGCAACGCCGCGCTGCGCGCCCGGCTCGCTGCGCTCGTGCAGCGGCACGCACCGCAGACGGCACTCGTTCGATTCTCCGACGTGCTGTGTCCGAGCGGTCCGCCGTGTCCGAGGGAGATCGACGGCACCGTGCCCCGGCCCGACGACGGCGGTCACTTCACGGACACGACGGCACCCTGGGCCGCCCAGCGACTGTGGCCGCTGCTGATCGACGCCTGGCGCGGGTTCGCCCCCCCGCGCGCCTGAAGTGCGCAGAGCGCCGGAAGTCCGCAGAGCCGCGATGGCGCAGCGAGCCGGCGGAGGCTTGCATCGAGAGCCGCGAAACCGAGCGTCGGCCCGAAGCCGAGATTCGGCGGGGTGCGACCCCAGAGCTGGGGCACGGCGGCGACGACGGGAACGCCGAGCAGGGCGGCGACCGACGCCAGCCGCCGATCGGGCCCACAGTCGGGCCCACAGTCGGGCCCATAGTCGGGCCCATAGTCGGGCCCATAGTCGGGCCTGTGGTTGGGCCCATAGTCGGGCCCATAGTGGGGCCTGTTGGGCAGAGGGTCGTCCACCGTCAACGCGGCGACGAGCTCGAGCCCGGCAGGGAGGTGGCCCCGCCGGCGCGCGGTCTCGGCCAGGCCGACGAAGCGAGCGGTCGCGTCGAGCATGCGGTCGATCGGCCGGGTCATGACGACGATCCGATCGAAGAGCGCCGCGAGACCCGAGTCGAGGCTCGGCCCCGGTGCCCCGGTACCGAGCGGGAGATCGACGATGACGAGGCCGTGATCGCGGGTGGCGCGAGCGACTCGCTCGGCGGCGCGGCGGGGATCGAGCGCAGCGCTGGCCGGCACCACCCGTAGCGGGGGCCACTCGATCTGACCGGCGACCGCGAGACCGAGCCGATCCCCCACGTCACAGGTCAGCGGGTCGGCGTCGACCACCGCGACACGCGTGTGGCCGTCGGCGGCGCACCGCGCAGCGACGTTGGCGGCCACGCCGCGCTTGCAGTCGCCGGCACGAGCCGCGGTGATGCCTACGACGAAGGGCGCCATCGCCCGATGTCGGCAGCCGCGGCGATCGTCCTGGAGGCTCGCCCGCCTTCAGTGACACCGTTCACACCGCGTCCAGGGGGCGTCGATCGACCTCGATTATCGAGGTGGATTGACGCCCCGCTCGTCGAAGCGAAGCGCGGCCGAGTTGATGCAGTAGCGAAGTCCGGTCGGCCGGGGACCGTCGTTGAAGACGTGACCGAGGTGGGCGGCGCAACGCTCGCAGCGCACCTCGGTTCTCACCATCCCGAGCGTGCGGTCCGAGAGCTCGTCGACCGCCTCGGCGCTCAGTGGCTGCCAGAAGCTGGGCCAGCCGCTCCCCGATTCGAACTTGTGCTCGCTGTCGAACAGCGCGACCCCGCAGCAAACGCACGCATACACGCCATCAGCATGGTTGTCCCAGAGCTCGCCGGTGAAGGGCCGCTCGGTGCCGGCCTCCCTCGTCACGTGGTACTGCGCCGGCGTCAGCCGCGCGCGCCACTCCTCCTCGTCCACAGGCAGGTCATCAGCTGGTGTCGTCATGCCCTTCAGTCTTCCCAACCGGCGATTCGCTACGCACACCCCGCTCGCTCCGCTCGCGCCCGGAGGGCCGGCACACCCCGCTCGCTCCGCTCGCGCCCGGAGGGCCGGCACACCCCGCTCGCTCCGCTCGCGCCCGGAGGGCCGGCACACCCCACTCGCTCCGCTCGCGCCCGGAGGGCCGGCACACCCCGCTCGCTCCGCTCGCGCCCGGAGGGCCGGCACACCCCACTCCGGGATGTTCAGCTGGCTCTGCGGTGCCGGCGCTTGTGCTCGAGAAAGTCCACGAGCACGTAGTCGCCCAGGTTCTCCGGGGTCGTGAAGAAGGCGCGGCCCTTGTTCATGTTCATCATGCGCTCGACGAAGTCGCGCAGGTAGTAGCTCTCCTCGAGCATGAACGTGTTGATGCGCACACCCGCGCGCGTGCAACGCATGACCTCCCGCAGTGTCGCCTCGATCGTGCGCGGATCGGGCGGGTAGTCGAAGAAGGTCCCGCCGCCGGGAAGGATGTGAGCCGTCGGTTCGCCGTCGGTGATCATGATGATCTGCTTCTGGCCGGACTGTCGCCCGAGCATCTGGCGGGCCAGCATCATCGCGTGCTGCATGTTGGTGCCCCACTCGAAGTCCCATGTGGCTTCGGGCAGCTTCTCCGGCTTCACCTCGCGTGCGACGCGCCCGAAGCTGACCATGCCGAGGAAGTCACGTGGAAAGCGGCTGGAGATGAGCGCGTGCAACGCCATCGCGACCTTCTTCGCTGCGAGGAAGCGCCCGCGCATCTCCATGGAGAGTGAGACGTCGAGCATCAGCACCGTCGCGCTGCGCGTGATCTGCTCCGTGCGTTCGATCTCGAAGTCTTCGGGCGACAGCTGCACGGGCGTGCCGCCACCCGTTCGCCAGATCGCGTTGCGGATGGTCTGGCCGACATCGAGGTGGAACGGGTCGCCGAACTCGTACGGCTTGTGATCGTTGCTGCGTTCGTGGCCGGCACCCGTGCGCTCGATCTCGTGCTTGCCGGCGCGGTCCTGTACGAGCTTGCGGAACAGGTCGCCGAGCGCGCGCTGGCCGATACGCCGTACACCCTTCGGCGTGAGCTCGTAGCGTCCCTCGCGCTGTTCGATGAGCCCGGCTTCCTCCAGCATCTTCGCGAGCCGTTGCAGCTCGCGGAGTGACTCGGCCGCGTCATCGCCGAGGAGGTCGCGAAGCTGGTCGGGGTCGACCTCGGTGAGCTTGCCGGGATCGGTCGCGTTGCGCAGCATCTGCTCGAGCGCGTCGATGTCGCCGAGCTGGTCGAGCAGCCCCGTCATCGACTGGAGCGGCAAGGGCTCGTCGCCACGGAACTGCATGGACTGGCCCCAACCCATCTGGGGGAACGCGTTCTGGAGGTTGCGGGCCAGCTCGTCGACCTGCCAGCGCAGGTCCATGTCTTCGAGCAACGACTCGGCGAGTTGCTGCAGCTGCGCCCGTTGCTCCGGCGACATCGAGTTCAGCAGGCGTTGCATCGCGGCCATCGAGCGCGCCATCTGCTCGAGGAGCTCATCGAGGCTCTGCGGGTTTCCCGGGAACATGTCGCCGTAACGGTCCATGAACCCTTGGAAATCGGGTTCGATCCCCTGCTCGCGCTGGCGGAGCATCTCGTTCAGCTCTGCCAGCATGTCCTTGGTCCGCTGGAGCTGCTCGGGCGACTGCTGCGAAAGACCTTGCGACAGCTGGTTGAACATCCCATCGAGCAACTGCTGGCGGAGCTGTTCCATGAGTTGTTCAAAGCGTTCGCGGGCGGCGTCGTCCATCCAGTCGTAGCTCTGCAGCGCCTGGACCCGACCGGCGAGATCGGGCGGCAGGTTGTCGAGCTCGAGACGGCGCTCTGCGGCCATCTGCTCCAGCATCTCGCGCCGTTGATCGTCGCCGGCGTCGGCGGCCTCCTCGATCCTGCGCTGTTGGCCGAGACGCTCCTGGTCGATCACCTCGTCGAGCTCGCGGTTGATCTCGTCGTACACACCACCGAGGTCGTAACGCTCCTGCAGATCGCGCCGCCGTTGCCGCAGCTGATCGAGCATCTCCCGCAAGCCCTGGAGGTCGCGTCCCTCCCGGTCGTGGAAGCCTTGTTGCATCAGGCGGCGCAACGCCGAGTTGAGATCACCGTGATAGAGCAGATCATCGGTCATCTCGCCGAGCAGCGTGTCGGCGTCGTAGTCGAACCCGCGCTGCGTCCCGTCCCAGCGCGAATAACGGAAGCGAACCACGGTTCGCACGCTACCCCTAGCCTCCGCGGCAATGTTCTGCGCGAGCCTCGGAGGGCACGACTTCTGGTGGGGCACGGCCGCGTCGTCGACGCAGTCCGAGGGCGCCGCGCCGGCGGCCGACTGGTATGCGTGGGAGCAGGCCGGCAACGCGCCACGATCGGCCGAAGGCAACGCGTTCGCGCGCCGCTACGCGGAAGACTTCGCTCTCTACGCGGCGCACGGGTTGCGGCACCATCGGCTCTCGATCGAATGGGCGCGGATCGAACCACGCGAAGGCAAGCGCGACGCCGGCGAGATCGATCGGTACCGCGAGCTGCTCACCGCCGCACACGCAACGGGAGTGACTCCATGGGTGTGCTTGCATCACTTCACCCTGCCGGGTTGGTTCCAGGATGAACGGGCGTTCCTCGACGACAAGGTTCGCGGCTACTACTGGCCCCGCCATGTCGCGTTCTGCGCGGAGACGTTCGGCGACCTGGTCGCCGGCTGGAAACCGATCAACGAACCCGTCGCGTACGCCTTCGGCGGCTATCTGATGGGCGTGAACCCCCCGGGTGTCTCCGATCTCGGCAAGTTCTTCGACGCGTACCGCGGGATCCTGCTCGCGCAACGCGACGCGTGGCGCGAGCTGCGAGGCGGCGGGGCGCCGGTCGCGACGATCCACAACCTGTCGCCGATCTTCGCCATGCAGGACACGCCGGAGTGCCGGCGGGCACGCGACACGGTCGACGACACGATCTGGGAGATCTGGATGCGCGCGGATCGCGATGGTGTCCTCGCGATCCCCGGCCGCGCAGAGGAGGAGGTCGCCGACCTGCGCGAAGCATGCGACCTGATCGGGTTCAGCTACTACAGCGCGCAGGGCGTCATGCCGGACCTGTCGATGGTCCCGTACCCGAGCGGGCGCCCGCCGGGACCCCTCGGCTACGCACCGTGGCCCGAAGGGCTCGGCATCACGCTCCGGCGCCTGCACGAGGAGCTCCCCGGCCGCCCGCTCCTCCTCTGCGAGCTCGGCCTCGGCACCGACGCCGCCAACGACGACGATCACTCGCGGGCGGACTACCTGCGTGAATGTCTCGAGATCGTCGAGGAGGCCGTGCGTGACGGCGTCGATCTGCGCGGCACGTTCCTCTGGACCGGCGTCGACAACTACGAGTGGCATCACGGGTTCGACGTCGCGTTCGGATTGTTCACCCGCGACCGCGAGGCGCGCCTGAGCGCGGAGGTGGTCGCCGCGTTCATCGCCCGCGGCGCGGCGTCACCGCCTGACGGTACGACCGTCTTCGGGGATCACCCGCGGCCGCGGTAAGTCGCGCGGCCGCCGACGGTGTCCTTGTTCAGCCGCTTTGTGAGGTGCATTCCCTCCAGCACGAACTCGATCGCGCTCGCAACCGCGGCCGGCGACTCGCCGATGCGCAGGTCGGCGAGGACGCCTGCCAGGCCCGGCAGGTCCGGCAGGATCGCCGCGTACTCGCTGCTCGGAACGTCCTCGCCCGTGTTCACCGCGAGCCCGGCCTCGAAGGCTTGCACCAACGACCCGAGATGCTCTGGGCGCACGCGTGCGCGGAACACCTCCAGCACCGCGGCCTTCACGATGCGGTCGAGCACCTGCTCCTCGCGGCCGTCGTCGATGGTCTCGATCTCGACCTTTCCCGCGGTCGACGCCGCGAGGGCTTCGAGATCACAGACGCGCGGCACGACCGCGCGCTCCCCTGCCACCAGCGCACGGCGGGTCGCATTCGCGACGAGCGTCTCGAAGTTCGCGATCGACATCCGCGCGGAGACACCGGACCGCTGGTTGACATGCGGCGAGCGGCGGGCGAGCTGGCTGATCTCGGCGACGATCTCCTTCATGAACGCCGGTACGTCGACCGCGAGATTCTCGCCGGTGAACGGCCGGGCCTCCTGATCGATGATCGCCGTCTCGACCTCGGTCTCCAGCGGGTAGTGCGTGCGGATCTGACTTCCGAACCGGTCCTTCAGGGGAGTGATGATGCGGCCGCGGTTCGTGTAGTCCTCCGGGTTCGCGGACGCGAACAACACGAGATCCAGCGGCAGCTGGATCTTGTAGCCGCGGATCTGCACATCGCGCTCCTCGAGCACGTTCAGCAGCCCGACCTGGATCCGCTCTGCGAGATCGGGGAGCTCGTTGATCGCGAAGATCCCCCGGTTCGTGCGCGGGACGAGCCCGTAGTGGATCGTCAGCTCGTCCGAGAGGTAGCGACCCTCGGCAACCTTGATGGGATCGACCTCGCCGATGAGGTCGGCAATCGAGGTGTCTGGGGTCGCGAGCTTCTCTCCGAAACGGCGGCTGCGGTGCACCCACTCGATCGGGGTCTCGTCGCGACGGTCGGCGATGAGATGGCGCGCGTGGGCCGAGATCGGGTGGAACGGATCGTCGTTGACCTCGCTCCCCGCGACGATCGGCAGGTACTCGTCGAGGAGGTTCGTCATCGATCGGATGATGCGCGTCTTCGCCTGTCCGCGCTCGCCGAGCAGGATCGCGTCGTGCCCCGCGAGGATCGCGTTCGCGAGCTGGGGGATGACGGTGTCGTCGTAACCGAGGACGCCGTCGACGAGCGGCTTACCTGCAGCGAGGCGCGCGATCGCGTTCGACCGGAGCTCTTCCTTGACGGGACGGCTGACCCAGCCGCTGTCGCGCAGTTCTCCGAGCGTCGCCGGACGGCTCATTCCTCGACCCCTTCCGCAGTTTCCCCGGAGTGTAAGTGGTGCGTCGATAGCTACCGCAGAGCGGTAGCTATCGACGCACCTAGCCTTCGTTCGGATGATGGAGCTCGACGGCGTATGGCGCGCGCACCGCGGTGAGGGTGACCTGACCAAGGTGTTCGCCGAGCCCGGGTTCGACGACGGCTCGTGGATTGACCTTCCCGTGCCAGGGCATTGGAGTTCGACCGCAGCGTTCGCCGACCACGACGGCGCGGTCCTCCACCGCCGCATGTTCGAACTTCCCCGCCTGGGCTGGGGCCGGCGAGGATGGCTCGATTTCGAGGGCGTCTTCTACTACGGCGACGTCTGGCTCGACGGCGACTACCTCGGGACCACGGAGGGCGCCTTCGCACCCCATTCGTTCGAGGTCACCGAGCAACTGCTCGGCGAGGAGCGACATGTGCTCGGGGTCGAGGTGTCCTGCCCACCGCAACGCGATCGAACGGCCAAGCGAACGATCACAGGCATCTATGGGCACTGGGATGCGATCGACGACTCGTGGAACCCCGGCGGGATCTGGCGGCCGGTCAGGATCCGGGAAACCGGGCCGTTGCGAATCGCGCGCCGGCGAGTGCTGTGCACCGGCGCGTCCACGAGTCGAGCGCATCTCCGGCTCGATCTCGTGCTCGACGCCGGCGAGTTCCCGCCCGAAGCGGCTCGCGTCGAGGTCTTGGTGCTCGACGCCGGTGGCGCGCCGCTCGCGACCTCGACGCGCGACATCGTCGCGGCACGCGGCCGCAATAATCTGCGAGTCGACCTCGACGTCGACGCGCCGCCGATGTGGTGGCCCGCCGAGCTCGGCGAACAACCGCTGGTCGAGGTCGCGATCATCGCGCTCGTCGCCGGCGCCACGAGCGACGAGGCGCGAGTTCGCACCGGGCTGCGTTCGATCCGAGTCGACGATTGGACGTTCTCTGTCAACGGCGAACGGCTGTTCATCCGTGGCGCGAACCACGGCCCAACAGCGCTGCCGCTCGGCGCAGCAAGCCCCGAGGATCTGACACGCGACGTCGCGCTGGCACTCGACGCGAACCTCAACCTCCTCCGCATCCACGCGCACGTGACGCGCGACGAGGTGTACGAGGCCGCCGACAGGCTGGGCCTCCTCATCTGGCAGGACTTCCCGCTGCAGTGGTCGTACGCGCGATCAGCGCGGCGAGCGGCGGTCGCGCAGGCTCGCGATGTCGTCGACCGTCTCGCGCACCATCCGTCGATCGCACTGTGGTGTTCCCACAACGAGCCGCTCGCCGTGGAATCGACGACCATGCGGATGACGCCGCGACGGATCGCTCGGCTCGCCACATCGATGTTCCTGCCGTCGTGGAACAAGAGCGTGCTCGACCGTCGCGTCACCCACGCGATCCGCACCGCCGACCCGTCACGGTTCGTCGATCCGCACTCGGGGGTGCTGCCCGGACCCGCGAGCCTCGGTACCGATTCCCACCTCTACTTCGGGTGGTATCACGGTGACGCTCGCGAGCTGGCGCGTGCGCTCCGCGCGTTCCCGCGCCTCGCCCGCTTCGTGAGCGAGTTCGGGGCGCAGGCCGTTCCGGAGACGGCGAGCTTCTGCGATCCCGACCGCTGGCCCAACCTCGACTGGGAGCGGCTGGAGCAGCACCACTGCCTCCAGCGAGCGAACCTCGAGCGCAGGGTTCCTGCAGGCGGGCACGCGACGTTCGAGTCATGGCGCGCGGCGACGCAGCGATATCAGGCCTGGCTGCTGCAACTGCAGATCGAGGATGTCCGTCGCCTCAAGTACCGCCCCGCGGGTGGCCTCTGTGTGTTCTCCTTCGCCGACGCGCACCCTGCAATCAGCTGGTCGCTCCTCGATCACCGGCGCGTGCCCAAGCTCGCGCTCGATGCCGTCCGGAAAGCGTTACGCCCCGTGGTCGCGCTGGTCGACCCCCGGACCGGGAACGTGCACGTGGTGAACGACGGGCGCGCGACACTCGCGGCTGCCGTTGTCACCGTGGTCGCCGGCGACCGAACGTGGAGCTTCACGGGGGACGTCCCCGCCGATGGCGTGGCGTTCGTCGGGACGGTCGCGCTCGACGGCGGTCACGAGGTGACAACCTCGATCGAGCACGAATCGATCGGGCGCGTCGATCACAACCCTGTCATGGGCCAGGGGTGGCGCCCCTGACGGCTGGCGAGCCCAGGGTCGCCTTCGAACTTGCGTCAGAAAACCGTCCCCCATGCGGCCAACTGACGCAAGTTCGGTGATGGGGCCGATTCGGAGTGCGCGAAACGACCGGAAGTATCGTCAGCGGCGGACGTCGTGTTACCCCGGGGGAGCTCACATGGCGACAACGACGGGCCAGCGAGCGGCCCGGGCTGCGGTACGACCCATTCGAGCGACTCCCTCGCGAGGGAAGCCGTGGCCGATCGGGTTCTACCGGTCGGCCGTCGGCAAGAAATGGGTGATGGCGGTTACCGGCATCGTGTTGATGGGCTTCGTGCTCGCGCACATGGTGGGGAACCTCAAGCTCTACCTCAGCCGCGAGGAGATCAACCTCTACGGCGAGGCCCTGCGCGACATGCCCGGCCACCTGCTCCCGCGCACGGTCTTGCTCTGGACGATCCGGCTTGTGCTCATCGCGTCCTTCGCGCTGCACGTCCACGCCGCGTACAGCCTGACCGTGCTCAACCGGAAGGCGCGGCCGGTCAGCTACCAATCGCCACGTGACTACGTGGCAGCGTCGTTCGCGGCGCGCACGATGCGTTGGACGGGCACGATCGTCCTCCTCTACCTGTTCTTCCATCTGCTCGACCTCACCTGGGGGACTGCCAACCCCGATTTCCGCCGCGGCGACCCCTACAACAACCTCGTGCGCAGCTTCGAACGGCCCGCCGTGGCGATCCTCTACCTCGTCGCCAACTTGGCGCTCGGCGTGCATCTCTTCCACGGTGCCTGGAGCATCTTCCAGACCTTGGGCATCAACAACCCGCGCTACAACCTGCTCCGGCGACGCTTCGCGCAGGGTTTCGCAGCGCTGATCGTGGTCGGCAACGTCTCGTTCCCGCTCGCCGTGATGGTCGGCGTCGTCGACAAGGCGTGCGACACGACGGCGTACGACCCGGTGACGGAGTGCGGTACCGACAGCGGCGCCTTCGCCGACGACAAGAGCGAGGCGCGGCCATGACGCTCGACGCACGGGTCCCATCGGGCTCGATCGCGGAAAAGTGGACCAACCACAAGTTCAGCGTCAAGCTCGTCAACCCGGCGAACAAGCGCAAGTTCCGCATCGTCGTCGTCGGAACGGGCCTTGCAGGCGCCTCGGCGGCGGCGACCCTCGCGGAGCTTGGCTACGGGGTCACGGTCGTGAGCTTTCACGACACGCCACGCCGCGCACACTCGATCGCCGCTCAGGGCGGCATCAACGCAGCGAAGAACTACCCCAACGACGGCGACAGTGTCTACCGCTTGTTCTACGACACGGTGAAGGGCGGCGACTTCCGTTCGCGCGAGGCGAACGTGCACCGGCTCGCCGAGGTCTCCGTCGACATCATCGACCAGTGCACCGCGCAGGGCGTGCCGTTCGCCCGCGAGTACGGCGGGATGCTCGACAACCGCAGCTTCGGTGGCGCGCAGGTTTCGCGCACGTTCTACGCGCGCGGCCAGACCGGCCAGCAACTGCTGCTCGGTGCATACCAAGCCCTGGCACGCCAGATCGGCCTCGGCAACGTCGAGCTCCACAACCGCATCGAGATGCTCGAGCTCGTGGTCAAGGACGGCCGCGCGGCTGGCATCGTCTGTCGCGATCTCATCACGGGCGAGGTCTTCTCGTTGTCGGCTCACGCCGTGGTCCTCGCGACCGGCGGGTACGGCAACGTGTTCTACCTGTCGACCAACGCCAAGCTGTCCAACGTGACGGCCGCGTGGCGGGCCCACAAGCAAGGCGCGTTCTTCGCCAACCCCTGCTACACGCAGATCCACCCGACCTGCATTCCTGCGAGCGACGAGTTCCAATCGAAGCTCACGCTGATGTCGGAGTCGCTGCGCAACGACGGCCGCATCTGGATACCGCAGCAGGCCGACGACGCCCGGCCGCCGTCGCAGATCCCGGAGTCCGACCGCGACTACTACCTCGAGCGCCGCTACCCGGCCTTCGGGAACCTCGTACCGCGCGACATCGCGTCACGCGCGGCAAAGCGCGAAGTCGACGCCGGGCGCGGCGTCGGGCCCCTCAAGAACGGTGTGTACCTCGACTTCGCCGATGCCATCGAACGCCTCGGCAAGCACGTTGTCGAGGAGCGGTACGGCAACCTGTTCCAGATCTACGAGCGCATCGCCGACGACGATCCGTACGTGGCCCCGATGCGGATCTATCCGGCGGTGCACTACGCGATGGGCGGGCTCTGGGTCGACTACAACCTCATGAGCAACCTGCCCGGCCTCTACGTGCTCGGGGAGGCAAACTTCTCCGACCACGGCGCCAACCGGCTCGGCGCGTCGGCGCTCATGCAGGGTCTCGCCGACGGTTACTTCGTCCTTCCGTACACGATTGGCGACTACCTCGCCCCGATGCTCGGTCAGGCGCTCGTCGACACCGACGACCCCGCGTTCCGCAGCGCCGAGTCGGCCGTCGCCGAATCAACGAAGCGGCTGCTGTCGATCAAGGGCAGGCGCACCGTCGACGACATCCACCGTGAGCTCGGCAAGGTGCTCTGGGACAACTGCGGCATGGCCCGCAGCGAGGCGACGCTGACGAAGGCCCTCGCCGAGATTCCCGCGATCCGCGACGAGTTCTGGAAGAACGTGCGCGTGCTCGGTGACGACGCGTCGCTGAACCAGTCGCTGGAGAAGGCGGGGCGCGTCGCCGACTTCCTCGAGTTCGCCGAGCTGCTGTGCCTCGATGCCCGTCATCGCAACGAGAGCTGCGGCGGGCACTTCCGCGAGGAGTACCAGTCGGACGACGGGGAAGCGACGCGCGACGACGAGCACTTCTCGTACGTCGCGGCATGGGAGTTCGCCGGCGTCGGCCGTGAGCCGGCGCTCCACAAGGAGGAGCTCGTGTTCGAGGAGGTCCATCTCGCGACCCGGAGCTACAAGTGAGCATGCGCGTCAAGCTCACGGTGTGGCGTCAGGCCGGGCCCGACGCCACCGGTGGATTCAAGGACTACGAGCTCGCGGATGTGAGCCCCGACATGAGCTTTCTCGAGATGCTCGACACGCTCAACGAGCTGCTGATCGCCGGCGGCGAAGAACCGGTCGTCTTCGATCACGACTGCCGCGAGGGGATCTGCGGGAGCTGCGGCATGGTCATCGACGGCGTTCCGCACGGACCGCAGCGCGGCACCGCGACCTGCCAGCTTCACATGCGCAAGTACACCGACGGGGCGCACATCACGATCGAGCCGTTCCGCGCGGCCGCCTTCCCGATCAACAAGGATCTGTCGGTCGACCGCGCCGCCTTCGACCGGATTGTCGAGGCGGGCGGCTACATCACCGCACCGACCGGTGCAGCGCCCGACGCGAACCTGATCCCCGTCCCGAAGGCGGTCGCCGAAACGGCGATGGACGCGGCACAATGCATCGGCTGCGGCGCGTGTGTTGCCGCGTGCCCGAACGGCGCCGCGCAGCTCTTCACATCGGCGAAGCTCGCGCACCTCAACCTGCTGCCACAAGGTCAAGCCGAACGGTGGGACCGAACCATCGACATGGTCGAGACGATGGAGCGTTACTTCGGTTCCTGCACCAACTACCGCGAATGCGAAGCCGCGTGCCCGAAAGAGATCTCGGTCGACTTCATCGCGCTCATGAACAAGGACTACGTGCGCGCCCAGCTCAAGCAGCGGCGGCTGGCAGGTCAGGTCTTCCCGTAGCGGGTGCGGAGGCGGTAGGCGGCGAACGCAACACCCGCGACCAACGCGCCACCCACACCGACGACCGGCACGATCGGGAAGTCGCTTTCACCCGAGTCGCGCGCGCCGGACGCGATCGCCCTCGTCGTCGGGCTCACGGAACCTCGCGTCGAGGTCGTCGGCGCCTCCGAGGCCGCGGTACGGAACGGTCCTGAGATCTCGTAGGTGATCCCGCCGCCGCTCCCGCCGCGCTGGCTCGACACGTAGAGGCGATCACCCTTGGGGTTCATCGCCGCGCCCGCGCATTCGCTGCCCGGTTGGCCGGTGAGCTGCAGGATCGGCGCGATCACGCCGTCGGGTGTGATCAGGACGACCTGCTGCTCCTCGCCCTGGTCCTCACAGATCAACACGTCGCCGAAGCTCGTCACCGTCACATTGTCGGGCTCGCCGAGCACGATCTCCTCGTCGGTGCCGCGATAGATCTGCTCGACCCGCTGCGCGCCGGTATCGAGTTTCCAGACACCGTGGTCGCCCTTCGTGACGAACCACACGATCCCGTCGCGGAACCAGATGCCCTCGCCGCCGGCAAACGCAGTGCTCTCGCTCACCTGTGCCCGCGTCGGCGTCGACTCGGCCATCGGGTCCGGCACGCTGAGCCATCCGACCGCGCCATCGTCGGCGACCTGGGCAACGGTGAGCGAACCGTCGGCCAAGCCCGAGCGGTACAGGCGACCGTCGGGCCGATCCTCGGTCAGGTAGACGAACTCGCCTGCCGCATCGACGCACGCCGCCTCGTGCACGAACCGTCCGAAGGCCATCTCCCGCGCATCCCTGCGGCCGTCGGGAAAGCACTCGAACACGCGACCGCGCTCGACCTCCTCGCAGCTCAACCACGTCCCGTCGTTCGTGACGCCACCCGCGCAGTTCTGCGTGGTGCCGCGCAGGATCGAGTACGCGTCGACGATCACGCCGTCGGCATCGAATCGGATCGCGCCGGCGCCACCCTCCCCCTCCCGTGGGACCTCGCTGTTGCTCACGTAGATCCAGCCGCCGCCGTCCGTGGGGAAGCACGCGCCGCCGTCGGGAAACAGATGCCACCGGTACGTGGTATCGGCGACCGGCTCGTCGTACCGGCCGATGATGCGCGCGCGGAACCCCTCGGGGAGCAGCAACCCGAGATCGGGGAGAACGTTCGAGAGCGGACCGTAGGGACCGTCGCCCGCCGCGAGCGCGCCGGCGCGAGGCGCGCCGATCATGACCGCAGCGGCCGCGCTCACCGACGACGAGAGCATCGCGCGCCTGCTGATCGTCGCCATCGCCTACCTCCCAACCTCGAGCGCCGCGGCCAGATCCGCGACGAGATCTGACGCCGTTTCCAGACCGACCGACAGCCGCACGAGGTTGGCCGGCACTTCGAGCGGCGAACCCGATGCGCTGGCGTGGGTCATGCGTCCCGGATGCTCGATCAGACTCTCGACCGCGCCCAGCGACTCCGCAAGGGTGAACAGCTCGGTGCGTTCGGCGATCCGGAGGGCCGACGGCTCGCCCCCGCCGGCGAAGAAGCTGACGACACCGCCGTACCCGGGGTAGAGCACCCGCTCGACCGCCGCGTGCGCTTGCAGGAGCTCGACGACCGCCCGCGCGTTCTCCGTGTGCCGATCCATACGCACGGCGAGGGTCTTCAGCCCACGCAGCACGAGGTAGCAGTCGAACGGCGACGGCACGGCACCCGTCGCGTTCTGGAGAAACCTGATCTGATCCGCGCCGTCGTCGTCGCTCATCGCGACGAACCCGCCCACAACGTCGGAGTGACCGCCGAGGTACTTCGTCGCGCTGTGCACCACCGCGTCGGCGCCGAGCTCGAGTGGCCGTTGGTAGTACGGCGTCGCGAAGGTGTTGTCGACCACGACGATGGCGCCTCGATCGTGCGCGATCTGCGAGATCTGCGCGATGTCGATCTCGACGAGCAGCGGGTTCGTCGGCGTTTCCAGCCACACCATCTTCGCGGCAGGCGGCCAGTGTGCCGCAAGCAATCCGGGATCGGTGAGATCGGCGGCCGACCAGCTCAGGCCCTGCGGCGCGTGCACCTTGCTGATCAGCCTGTACGTGCCGCCGTACGCGTCGTTGCCGAGCACGACGTGATCACCGGGGCGGAGCAATCGCAACAAGGCGTCCTCCGCCGCGAGCCCGCTGGCGAACGCGAACCCGTACCGCGCCGTCTCGAGCGAAGCGAGACACTGCTCGTACGCGGCTCGCGTCGGGTTGCCGGTTCGCGCGTACTCGTACCCGAAATTCTCGCCGACCCGCGGCTGGGCGAAGGTCGTTGCAAGCGAGATCGGCGTGACGACGGCGCCGGTCACCGAGTCCGGGGGTTGTCCGGCGTGGATGGCGCGGGTCTCGAAGCCCTGACCTTCCCGGTTCGCGGTGCTCATGCCGGTGAGCGTTGGGCGAGGTAGGCGAGCACGTCGGTGCGCGTGAGCACCGCGGAGGGCCGCCCGCCGTCGAGCACCACGACCGCGGGACACGTTTCGAGCATCTCGACCACCGCGGTGACGCGGTCGCCGATCCCGACCGTCGGTAGCGGCGGGCTCTGCACGGCACCAACCGGATGGTCGAGCACCGCCGGGTCGCGCACGACGAGGTCCATCAGCTCGAGCTCGCGCACGGAGCCCTCGACCTCCTTCGCCTGCAACGGCGGCTCCTGGCTGGCGACGACGAGCTGGCTGACGTCGAGCTCGCGCATCATCGCGATCGCGTCGCGCGCGGGTGTCTCGGGATCGACACGGACCAGCGGCGGCAGCGCGTCGCTGCGCGCGAAGAGGATGTCGGACGTGGTCGGACCGTCGGCGGCAAGGAAACCGTTGTCGATCATCCACCGGTCGTCGTACAGCTTCGACAGGTAGTTGCGCCCTGAGTCGGGGAGCAGCACCACGATCACGTCGCCGCGCTCGCAATCGCGCGCGACCTCGATCGCCGCGTGCACCGCCGTGCCGCACGAGCCGCCGATGAGCAACCCCTCGTCGCGAGTGACGCGCCGCGCCATCGCGAACGATTCGGCGTCGGTCGCCATCACGATACGGTCGACGATCGAGGGATCGAACGTCGTCGGCCAGAAGTCCTCGCCGACGCCCTCGGTGAGGTACGGGCGGCCGGAACCACCGCTGAAGACCGAACCCTCGGGGTCGGCGCCGATCACCTGCACTGCCGGATTGTGTTCCTTCAGATATTTCCCGACGCCGGTGATGGTGCCGCCGGTACCGACGCCCGCGACGAAGTGGGTGATTGCGCCGCGGGTCTGCTGCCAGATCTCGGGGCCGGTCGTCCGGTAGTGCGAGATGGGATTGTTGGCGTTCGAGTATTGGTCAGGACGGAAGGCGTTCGGTGTCTCACGTGTGAGCCTGTCGGCGGTGCTGTAGTAGCTGCGCGGATCCTCGGGCGCGACGGCAGTCGGGCAGACGACCACCTCTGCGCCGTAGGCCCGTAGCAACGCGACCTTCTCGTGGCTCATCTTGTCGCTCATCACGAAGATGCATTGGTAGCCGCGCTGGGCGGCGACGATCGCGAGACCCGCGCCCGTGTTGCCCGACGTCGGCTCGACGATCGTTCCACCGGGGACGAGCGAGCCGTCGCGTTCCGCAGCGTCGATCATCTCGACGGCAGGGCGATCCTTCACGGACCCTCCCGGGTTCACCATCTCGACCTTTGCGATCAGGTCGCACCGCAACCCTTCGGCGGCGATGATGCGCGGCAACCGCACCAGCGGCGTGTGACCGACGAGGTCGAGGATCGAATCCGCGACCTGCATGTCGGGCGAGCCGGTCATGCTCGGACGATACCGCTGGAGCACGCGCTCTCCCCGCTCGCATCCGCTCGCGCCCCTGGGCGGGTGGCAGGATGCTGTGGTGAGCGTTTCCGTGGCGCTGCTACGTGCGGTGAACGTCGGCGGACGCAACCTGGTGCCGATGGCCGACCTGCGCGCCACGTTCGAGACACTCGGGTTCGCCGGCGTCCGTACGTATGTCCAGAGCGGCAACGTCGTGTTCCGGCATCCCGGCCGCGCCAGCGATGCCCTCGCCAGGCGCATCGAGGCGACCGTCGCGGCGCGCTTCGGTTCCCGCGTGCAGATCATGCTCCGCACCGCCGCCGAGCTCGGTCGCGCGTTGGGTGACAGCCCGTTCGCGTCGCAAGCGGCGAGGAACCCTGCGACCGTGCACATCGGCTTCCTCTCCCGGCCCCCGGCGAACAGCCGCGCGCTCGACACCGACGCCGAGCGAGTCGCTCCCGACCGGTTCGTGGTGCGCGATCGTGAGATCCACCTGTGGTATCCGAATGGATTGGGCCGGTCCAAGTTGACGAACGCCTTGATCGAGCGGCGGCTCGGCGTGAGCGCGACGTCCCGCAACTGGAACACCGTGACCAAGCTGCACGAGCTCGCGAGTGAGTAACGAGGCACCCCGATCCGTCACATGTGGCGGTTTCGTGGGGACAGCGAGCTCGGCGATGTCCCGTGCGACTCCCACATGCGGCGGTTGCATGGGACACCGGCGACGAACGCCCGGCTCGCGGGCGGCTAGCCGCGCGCAGCGGCGTAGGCGGCGCGCACCTCGGCCGCTCGCGTCGCGCTGAGCGTCGGTTCGAAGACGTCGCCACCGCCGAGCCCCCAAGCGGCGCAGACCTCGCCCGGGGTGCGACCGTGCAACGCGCCGGCCGCCTGTACGCACGCTCCGGCCGCGACGTGCTCGTCGCCTGCGGGCACGATCACGGGACGCTGCGCCAGATCCGCGAGCACCCTGCGATACGCGAGCGACCGGGCGCCGCCACCGACGAGCGCGAGATCGGATCCGGTGTCGACTCCCGCGTCCGCGAGGGCGTCGAGCCCGTCGAGCAGCCCGCAGACGACGCCCTCGAAGGCGGCGCGTGCGAGGTTCGCCGCGCTGACGTCGCTCCGCAGCCCGAAGAGCGAACCCGACGCCCTCGGCCGATCAGGGGTGCGTTCACCGTCGAAGTACGGCAGCAGCGTGAGGCCTGCCGCGCCGGGTTCGGCGTCGAGCGCAAGCGCGTCGAACGCCGCGTGATCGACGCCGAGCACGCGCGCGATCGAGTCGGTGACCTTGGTGGCATTCAGCGTGCACACGAGCGGGAGATAGCGGCCGCACGCCGACGCGAACCCTGCGACTGCGCCCGTCGGGTCGGCGGTCGGCGAGTCGTGCACGGTGAACACAGTGCCGGAGGTGCCGATCGACACGGCCACGCGACCGGGTTGCAGCCCGATGCCGAGAGCGGCGGCCATGTTGTCGCCCGTGCCCGGAGCCACGATCGCCGGCGAATCGCGAGCCGCAACCGTCTCGGCAGGCGACAGCACGCGGGGAACCGCGCGCGCCCAGTTGACCTCGCGATCGACGATCTCGAGGAGATCGAGCCGCCACGATTCGGAGGCAGGTGACCAGTATCCGGTTCCCGAGGCGTCGCCACGATCGGTCACCCACTCGCCGGTGAGCCGGAAGTTCAAATAGTCGTGTGGTAGCCCGACCCTTCGGATCCGAGCGAACACGTCCGGCTCGTTCCGGTGCACCCACGACAGCTTGGTGATCGTGAACGCAGCGACCGGTACAGAGCCGACTGCGGCTGCCCAATCGTCGGCACCACCGGGAAGCTGATTGCACAACCAGCTCGCGTCGGGCGCGCTCTCCGTGTCGTTCCAGAGCTTTGCCGGTCGCAGCACAGCGCCACGACCATCCAGCAACACGAGCCCGTGCTGCTGGCCGGCAACGGCGAGCGCGTCGACCGCCGGCGCGCCCGCACGCGCGGTCGCGCCGAGCAGCGCCTCCCACCATGATCGCGGATCCTGCTCGCTCTTCGGCGGTGTCGTCGCCGGGTGGGGCGCGGCTCCACTCGAGACCAACCGGCCCGAGTCCGCGTCGCGAACCTCGACCTTGGTCGACTGCGTCGAGCTGTCGACGCCGAGTACGAGCGGCACGGTCTCACTCTACGGTCGTGTGCGACGCCGCCCGGTCGCGTCAGCGCACCCCGAGCAGCAGCTCGTTGACGAGTTGGTCGAGCCGCTCGTGGCCGTACCCAACCGCGCCGAGTGCCTCGGGATCGAAGTGCTCGTCGCGCAGGTGCGCGAATTCCTCGGCGCCGAAGCCGCCGGGCATCGTCGGCACGCCCAACGCGCCCGCGTGCGCCTCGGCGAGGGCACGCTGGATCTCGGCGTCCTCGTGAAAGCGGCGCGCCTTGTCGCGCAGGATCAGGTAGGTGCGCATGCATCCCTTCGCGAAGTCCCAGACGCCGTCGCGGCTCTCGGTGCGGTACGCGTGCGCATCGAAGTGACGGCATCCGTCCCACTGCGAGTCCTCGAGCAACTTCACGGTGTAGAACGCGTCACGGATCCCCTCGGCGCCGAAGCGGAAGTCCTGGTCGTACTTCCCGATCCGTTGCGCGTTGAGGTCGATGTGGAAGAGCTTTCCCGCCCAGAGCGTCTGCGCGACTCCGTGGTGAAACGAGAGACCGCTCATCGTCTCGTGCGCGAACTCGGGGTTGAGGCCGACCATGTCGGGCCACTCGAGGGAGCCGATGAACGCGAGCGCGTGGCCCACGGTCGGGAGGAACAGGTCACCACGGGGTTCGTTGGGTTTGGGCTCGATCGCGAAACGGAGGTCGTAGCCGCGATCGCGCGCATACGCGCAACACGCATCGACCGCCTCCTTGTAGCGGTCGAGCGCGAGCCGCACGTCCTTGGCAGCGTCCACCTCGCATCCTTCGCGCCCACCCCACATCACGAACACGGTGGCACCCAACTCGACGCCGAGATCGATCGCATCGAGTGTCTTGCGTAGCGCATAACGGCGAACAGCCGGATCGTTGGCCGTGAACGCGCCCTCCTTGAAGGCGGGCTGGCTGAACAGATTCGTGGTTGCCATCGGGACGCGCATGCCCGTGTCGTCGAGTGCTCGCCGGAAGCGCGTGAGAATCGCCTCTCGCTGCGCCGCCGACGATCCGAACGGTACGAGGTCGTCGTCATGGAAGTTCACGCCGTACGCACCGAGATCAGCGAGCGCGTACACGGCCTCGACCGGATCGAGCGCGGGGCGTGTCTCGAAACCGAACGGATCACGACCGCGGTTGCCGACGGTCCAGAGGCCGAACGTGAAGCGGTCCTCGGGCGTGGGGAGTAGATCGGGTGGCTCGGCAGGGGCGATCGGGTGCGGGGCCACGTTGCCATCTTCGTACACTCAGCAAGTGCAACGCCACGAGTACTCGATCGTCGTCGGCGGGCCACCGGCCGAGGTGTGGGGCGTGTTCTGGAACCGCGACCGGCCGGAGGTGTCGCCACCCCGGCGGCATCTCGCGCCGTGGAGGATCCGGCGCTTCCACGCGCAGATCGAGATCCTCCATCCCGGCGACGAACGGGGTGAAGGGCTCGTCCGCCATTGCTGGTTCCCTGTTCCGTGGTGGTTGGGCTCGGGAGGGGTCGGCGAGTCGTGGGAGTGGCTCACGCAGGTCCGACCGTTCGAGTCCTGGCGGTACGACGCGGTCGGCAAGCCGCTGTGGAGCAGGGCAGAAGGTCACACCCGGCTCGAGGATCTCGGCGACGGGCGCACTCGGATCCACTTCACCGAGACGTACCACGCGTTCAATCCCCTGCTGCGACGCGTGCTCGAGCGACGGGTGCACGAGTCGATCAGCCGCGACAACGACGAGATGATCGCGCTCATCGAGCGCGGGATCCGCTGGCGACGAGCGGCCCCGTACCGGTCGTGATACCCGCTCCGGGGAATCGGGGCCTTGTCCGGTTGTTCGTCTACGGCACGTTGCAGCCCGGTGGCCGTGGGTGGCAGGTCGTCGAACCGTTCGTCGTCGCCGGTGGGCCCGCCACCGCCCATGGGCGTCTCTTCGACACCGGGCGGGGGTATCCGGCCGCGACGTTCGGTGCGCCGGGTCGAGTGATCCACGGCGCCGTGCTCGATCTCGTCGCGAGCGCGCTCGCAGCTGGGCTCGCCGAGATCGACCGGTTCGAGGGACCGGAGTACGAGCGCGTCGTGATCGACACCGATGCCGGAACGGCCTGGGCCTATGCCTGGAAGGGGCCTCTCGACAACTCGCGGAGGTCACCGAGGGACGATTCGTGGATGCGCCCGGGGACCTGTACTAGGAGCTCCCGCGGCCGATCTGAAGAGGTGAGCCTCGAATCGCTCGCGGCCGTCCAGTCGCGGATCGCCGCGATCCAGCAGCAATTCGCCCTCGTCACCCCCGGTCGGACCCCGCTCGGCGCGGGCTCGGGAACAAGCGGCGGGGAGTTCGCGGCGTTGCTCGCACGCTACGAGGGCAACGGCGACCTCTTCGACGCGACGGCGGCCGGCAAACGAGCGCTCACGGGCGTCGCCCGCGGCGTGTCGAGCGGTTCCGTGTCGAGCGTCGGCATGCTCGACTCCGGGTTCGCGCCCACGGTCGGCGTGTCGACGTTGCCGGCGATGAACGATCGGGTGGAGAGATTCGTCGAGCTGGCACTCGACCAGAACGGCAAGCCGTACCGGATGGGCGCCGAAGCCGACCTGAACGATCCGGACCCTGCCATCCTCGACTGTTCCGAGTTGGTCGAGTGGGCGGCCCACCAGGTCGGCGTGAAGATCACCGACGGTTCATGGCTGCAGTACCTCGACCTGAAGCAGCGGGGTGCGTTGATGCCTGTCGAACAAGCCTTGCGGACGCCCGGTGCGCTCCTGTTCTCGTTCTCGGAGGAGCCGACGCCAGGCGGCGGCCGGCCGAGCCAGGCGCACGTCGCGATCAGCCTCGGCGACGGTCGTACGATCGAAGCGCGCGGACGTGACTACGGGGTGGGTGTGTTCGAAGCGGGCGACCGGTTCGCGTACGCAGGCTTCATCCCCGACCTCACCACCTGAACACGAACAGGTGCGTCGATAGCTACCGCATAGCGGTAGCTATCGACGCACCTAGTCTTCGGGCGCATGGGGGACCACTCGTTCGCGCGGGCATGGACGCGCGTCGCACAACTCGCTCCGGACCGCACCGCGATTGTGTGCGGAGAGAGGCGCCTGCGATACGGCGATCTGCTCGCGCAGGCGCGCCGCGTCGCCGGGTTCCTCGATGCGCGCGGCATCGGCCCGAGCGACAAGGTCGCGATCCAACTCGTGAACTCGCCGGAGTACATGATCGCGTTCTTCGCCGCCCAGCTCCTCGGCGCTGTCCCGGTCAACGTCAACTACCGGTACACCGGCGAGGAGGTCGGCTACCTCGTCGACAACTCTGACGCCGCGGTGCTCGTGTACCACGACACGTTCGCCGAGTCTGCCGGCGTGGCGCTGTCGAAGAACTCGGAACTCCTGCTCGTGGAAGTCGCGCGGGACGGCGGCGGCCAGCAGGCCGCCCCCACGGTGGCCTGGACCGACGTGCTGGCTCGCGACCTCACGCCGCGCGATCGCGAGCCGCGCGGCGACGACCTGATCTTCATCTATACCGGCGGCACCACCGGCGCCCCCAAGGCGGTGATGTGGCGATCCGACGATCTCTGCGTCGCGCTGTGGCAGATGTCGCGGCCCTCGACGGAACCTCCCGACGTAGCCCGCACGATCGCGAAGGGGCGCGGTGCGGCGACGTTGCTCCCTGCCTGCCCGCTCATGCACGGCACCGGCTTGTTCATGGCGCTGTCGACGCTCGCGGGAGCCGGCACGTTGGTGTTGCTCGACGACGTCCGGCTCGACGCGGCTGGTGTGTGGCGTGCCGTCGAGCGCGAACGCGTTCAGGTGCTGACGATCGTCGGCGACGCGTTCGCGCGGCCGTTGCTCGCCGAGCTGGACGCGACGACGCACCAACGCGATCTCTCGTCGTTGATCGCGATCACCTCCTCGGGCGTCACGTTCAGCCCCGAGTGCAAGGCGGGCCTGTTGGGGCACCTGCGTGGCATCACGATCGTCGATTCGCTCGGCGCGTCCGAGGGCATCATGAGCCGCAGCGAGGTTCGTGACCCGAACGACATCAAGCCCGCGTCGTTCCGCCGCTCAGACCGAATGGTCGTGATCGCCGACGACGACACGCTCATCGAACCGGGCGACGAACGGATCGGCATGCTCGGTGTCGGTGGACCGATTCCGCTCGGCTATTACAAGGACGATTCCAAGACCGCCGCGACGTTCCGTGTGGTCGGTGGCAAGCGGTACTCGGTTCCCGGCGACTACGCGACCGTCGGATCCGACGGCACGATCACGCTGCTGGGCCGCGGCTCGGCCTGTATCAACACGGGTGGCGAGAAGGTGTACCCGGAGGAGGTGGAACTGCGTCTGCGCTCACACCCGACCGTGTTCGACTGTGTCGTGATCGGCGTTGCGGACCATCGTTGGGGAGAGATGGTCGTCGCGCTCGTCGAAGCGGCGCCCGGAGCCACGATCGCCGAAGACGAGCTCCGGTCGTTTGCCCGTGGCGCGCTGGCGGGATACAAGGTTCCCAAGCGCGTCATCACGCTCGATTCGCTCGATCGTGCGCCGAACGGCAAGGCGGATTACAAGATGTTGCGCGCGGTCGCTGCCGCCCGCCTGGGGAGGAGCGACACATGACCGCGGCGGACGCAACGCTGCCCGAGGTGACGGCGTCCGAGGCCGCGGCGCGCGTGGAGCGAGGCGCAATGTTGCTCGACGTGCGCGAGCCTGAGGAGTGGGAGGCAGGCCATGCAGCGGGCGCGGTGTGGATCCCGCTCGGAACGCTCGGCGACCGCGTCGGCGAGGTGCCGGCCGGCCAGGCGGTCGTCTGCGTGTGCCGGATCGGTGGACGCTCGGCGAAGGCAACGGAATTCCTCCTCGCGAGCGGCCGTGACGCGGTGAACCTGATCGGTGGGATGCAGGCGTGGGCGGCCAGCGGCTTGCCCGTCGAGACCGACGCCGGCACACCTGGTGACGTGGTCTGAGTCGCCGGCGAACGGGTGGCGACGCGTGGATGCCACGGCGGTGGTGATCCGAGCACTCGACGAGCGTCCGAACGACGTGGCGCTTGGAAGGCTGCTCGTTCGCGAGTACGTGGACGCGACCTTCGCGGAGAGCGAAGCGTACGGCGAGCCCGTGCCGCGCGGTGCGGCCGACCAGTTGTTCCCCGAGTTGGTCGACTTCGCCGCGGTGTACGCCCGGCCGAGCAGCGTGTACCTCGTTGCCGAGATCGCCGGCGGGGTCGCCGGTGGCGTGGGGCTCCTCCCCCTCGACAGCCGCACGTGCGAGATGAAGCGCCTCTGGGTGCGCGCCCCGCACCGCGGCGCCGGCGTCGCCCGGGCGCTCTGCGTCGCGTTGGTGGACCACGCACGCGCTCTCGGCTACCAACGGATGGCGCTCGACGTTGTGCCGCAACGCACCGCGGCGATCGCGCTGTACCGGTCGCTCGGTTTCACGGATGCGCCACCGTCGCACGACTATCCGTTCTCGATGACCTTCCTCGCCCGCGACCTCTAGAACCGAACCCGTTACCGGCGGGTAACGTCTGGCGTGTGACTGGGTTCTCGCGAGCAGGGATGCTCGACCGGCTCGGCACCGAGCACTTCGACGTGCTGGTGATCGGCGGTGGGATCACCGGCGCGGGCTGCGCACTCGACGCCGCGAGCCGCGGCCTGCGCACCGCGCTCGTCGAGCGCGACGACTTCGCATCTGGTACGTCGAGCAAGAGCTCGAAACTGATCCACGGCGGGCTGCGATACCTCCAGCAGAAGGAGGTCGGGCTCGTCTACGAGGCGCTCGCAGAACGGCAGAGGCTGCGCCGGAACGCACCGCACCTCGTCAGGACCCTGCCGTTCCTGCTCCCCGTGTTCAAGGGCAAGGACGGCCTCTTCGACCGGCGGATCGCGCGGCTCGTCGGCACGTCGATGTGGATGTACGACTTCACGGGCGGGCTGCGGATCGGCAAGCTGCACAAGAAGATCGACGTGGCCGAGGCGCAGCGCCACGTCCCGACGTTGCGCGCGGACCGCATCGCGTACGGGTACCTCTACTACGACGCTCGTGCCGACGACGCGCGCTTGACGCTGACGATCGCTCGCACCGCCGCCGAGCATGGGGCCATAGTCGTCAACCGCGCGGAGGTCACGCGCCTCTTGAAGTCGCCCGCCGGTGCCGTCGAAGGTGCCGCGGTCGCCGTCGAGAATCGCGAGATCGAGGTTCGCGCCGAGCAGGTCGTCAACGCGACCGGCGTGTGGGCGGACGAGATCCGCGCGCTCGACGAAGGCATCCATCCGCGTTCGATCCGGCCCGCAAAGGGTGTGCACATCACCGTGCCGTGGGCGAAGGTGCGCAACGACATCGCCGCGGTCGTGCCGGTGCCGAAGGATCGCCGATCCGTGTTCGTGGTGCCATGGGGCGAGCTCACCTATGTCGGCACGACCGACACCGATTACGACGGGTCGATCGACGATCCGCAATGCACGGGAGACGACATCCGTTACCTCCTGTCGGCGATCAACTTCTCGACCGACGCGAAGCTCTCCGAGGCCGACGTGCTCGGCACATGGGCCGGCCTGCGCCCGCTGGTGAAGGAGGCGAGCTCGGCGCGCACCGCGGACCTCTCACGCAAGGCCTCGGTGCGGCGCTCGGCGAGCGGTGTCGTCACCGTCACGGGCGGCAAGCTCACGACCTACCGGCGAATGGCGGCCGATACCGTTGACGACGTCGTCGACGCGATCGGCCGGGGCGGGCGATCACGCACGAAGAGGATCCGGCTGCTCGGCGCCGACGGCTGGGACGAGCGATCGGCCGACGATCACCTCACCGCTCGCTACGGCAGCCTGGCAGGCGAGATCCGAGCCATCGCGCGACGCGATCCGACGCTCGCCGAACCGCTCGTCGCCGGCCTGCCCTACCTGCGAGCCGAGGCCGTGTACGCGGCCCGGCACGAGATGGCGACGACCCTCGACGACGTGCTCGCCCGCCGGACCCGCGCTCGGCTGCTCGCCCGCGATGCGTCGGCGGCAGCGGCCGACGACGTCGCCCGGCTGCTCGCCGCCGAGCTGGGATGGTCCGACGCCGAGCGCACGGGTCAGGTGAACGCGTACCGTGCGAGCACCGATGCCGAACGCGTCGCCGCCGATCTCCCCGCGAGGGCGCTCGACGCTGCGCTGGGCGCGTAGACACGGGTCGAACCACTCGAGCTCGAGGCGGCGTCGGAGCGCAGTCGCAGGGGGATCCGATGGCGATGGACACCAACCGGGGCGCGCCCACGGCGCCGATCGCGTTCGGCGGCGACGCCGCGGAGGCCGGCGAGCATCTCACCGCAGCGCGGGTCGATATCGGTGGCGCGGTGCTCGACCGGCTGCGAGGCGCATGCCCGCTCGTCGAGGATGCCGCGACGCTCGCGGAGTCGTCGCGCGACTGGTGGCCGCTGGCGATGCACTGGGCTCGGGCCAACGAGGTCGGCGCACGGGCCGCAGTCGTCGCTCGTCCGGCCTCCGAAGACGAGGTCGCCGCGGTGCTGCGGATCTGCAACGAGGCGCGCGTGCCTGTCACGGCTGCGGGGGGTCGTTCGGGCGTGCTCGGCGGCACCATCCCTGTGCACGGCGGGCTCGTGCTCGACACGACCGCGATGGCCGGCATCCGCGCCGTCGACCCGGCATCCATGTTGGTCGACGTCCTCGCTGGCACCTTCGGCGACGTCTTCGAGGATGAGCTCCGCGACGGTCACGGCATGACCTGCGGCCACTGGCCCCAGTCGATCGCCCTCTCGACCGTCGGCGGCTGGCTCGCCTGCAGGGGTGCCGGACAGCTGAGCGGCAAGTACGGCAAGATCGAGGACATCGTCACCGGGCTCGACGTGGTGCTCGCCGACGGCGGCCGGATCCGGACCGGCGGCGCGCCCCGGGCCGCCGTCGGCCCCGACCTCACCCAGCTGTTCGTCGGCTCCGAGGGCACGCTCGGCGTGATCACGGGAGCCCGATTGCGGATCCACTCTGCACCGGCGCACACCGCGCGCGCCGCCTTCGGCTTCGCGGCCTTCGCCGACGGGCTCGACGCGATGCGTCGGTGCGTGCAGCGCGGCGCGCACCCCGCAGTGTTTCGCCTCTACGACGACACCGAGGCGCAACGCAGCTACCAGACGGGCGAGCTCCATGTGCTCCTCGTCCTCGACGAAGGCGACCGTCTGCTGGTCGACGCCGCGATGGCCATCGTCGCCCAGGAGTGCGAGCGGGCACAGCGGCTCGGCGACGACCTCGTCGATCGCTGGATGGAGCACCGCAACGATGTCTCGGCGCTCGAGGCGTTGGTGAACCGCGACATCGTCGTCGACACGATGGAGGTCGCGGCATCGTGGTCGAGCCTTCCCGCGCTGTACGACGCGACCCGATCGGCCATCCTCGGCGTCGAACATGTGCTGGTCGCGTCGGCCCACCAATCCCACTCGTACCCCGACGGCGGATGCTTGTACTTCACGTTCGCGGCGCAGCCACCGGTGGACCAGAAGGACGAGTGCTACCAGGCAATGTGGGACGCGGGGGCGCGCGCAGCGCTCCAGCACGGCGCCGCGCTCTCCCACCACCACGGCGTCGGCCTCAACCGCTCCCGGTTCATGCGCGAGGCGCTCGGCGAGGCATTCGAGACGCTCATCGCGACGAAACGGGCGCTCGACCCGAACGGGATCCTGAACCCCGGCAAGCTCGGCCTGCCGTCGCCCTGGGGCGCGGTGGGCTGGTGAACGCGTGACGACGCACACCGAGCAAGCTGGTGGTCGTGCGCCGGTGCGACTGCTCGTGCTCGACGTGGGCACGAGCGGCGTGCGAGCGTCGGTCCTGCACGGCGACGGATCCGTCGAACGGGAGGTCTACCGCGAACGGTTGCCGTCGACGCCCGGCGATGGGCTGGTCGAGTTCGACGCGGTCGAGCTCGCGACCGCGACGATGGCGGTCGCGAACGACGTGCTCGTCGATCTGACCGTCGACGGCGTCGGTATCACGAACCAGCGTGCATCCACGATCGTGTGGGAGCGAGCCACGGGCTCTCCGATCGGCCCCGGGCTCGGTTGGCAGGACCTGCGCACGATCGGTGAGTGCTTCGCGGCTCGTACGCACGACCTGCGGCTCGCGCCGAACCAATCCGCCACGAAGGTGCAGTGGTTGCTGGACCAATTCGACGAGCAGCGCCGGCGTGACCTCGTCTTCGGCACCGTCGACACGTGGATCGCATGGACGATCTCGAGTGGCGGTGTCCACGCGACCGATGCGACGAACGCCTGCGTGACGGGCCTCGCTCGTGGCGGTCTCGAAGAGTGGGACGAGCGGGTGCTCGACGCATTGCGCATCCCGAGGTCGGCGATGCCGGCCATCGTCGAATCCGCCGGTGAGCTCGGTCGGGCCTCAGCACTCGCCGGCGCTCCGCCGATCGTGTCGATCCTCGGTGATCAACAGGCTTCGCTCGCGGGTCAGGCGTGTGTCGACGTGGGTAGCGCGAAGATCACGTTCGGCACCGGCGCGATGCTCGACCAGAATCTCGGACCTTCCGCGCCGACAAACCTCCAACGTTGTCCCGGCGGCAGCTTCCCGATCGCGGCCTGGCGTGCGGGGGGGCAGGTCACATGGGGTCTCGAGTCGGTGATGCTCGCCGCGGGCACGAACGTGCAGTGGCTACGCGACGACCTCGGCTTGATCTCGTCCTCCTCCGACTCGCACACCGTTGCCAGCCAGTGCACCAACAGCGAAGGGGTCTGGTACGTCCCGGCGTTGATGGGTCTTGGGACACCGTTCTGGGACTATGGGGCGCGCAGCGCGCTGTTCGGGCTGACACGCGGGACGACGCGTTCCCACGTCGTGCGTGCGGTGCTCGAGGGGATCGCCCACCGCGGCGCCGACCTCGTGGAGGCGGCGGAAGCCGACCGCGGTGTGCCGATCCCGACCCTGCGGATCGATGGTGGGATGAGTGACAACCCGACGTTCGTCCAGGCGCTCGCCGACGCGTCGCAGAAACCGGTCGAGATCTCCCCGGTGCGCGAGGCGACAACCCTCGGTGCCGGTCTGTTCGGGGCGCTGGCACTCGGCGAGTACGACACGGTTGCCGACCTCGCCCGCACGTGGGCTCCTCGTGCGCGCGTCGAACCCGGCGCCCCGACCGACCGGGAGCGGTGGCGGGCAGCGGTCGAGCGAGCCCGCGCCTGGCTTCCCGAGCTGAGCGCCATCGACTTCTGACCCACCTCGGCCCCGCCACTACCCACACCCCGCCCCACCGCCGCGTACCTGGGTGAAGAACGCGTCGGATCCGGCGCGCTTTTCACCCAGGAATGGTGGTTGGCAGGCGTCGCCGCTCGCGAACGGGTGTTCGTAGGTCGATGAACCCATTGTCCGTTTCGGGCGAATGGCCCAGAATCCCAGCGGGGGAGGCAACCATGAGCGACATCGTCGGTGGGGAACGCTCGGCGCAGGCGCGCGATCAGCGCGGTGCCAGCCTGGCGGAGTACGTGATCCTGGTCGCGTTGATCGCGGTCGTCGTGCTCATCAGCGTGAAGGTGCTCGGTCAGACGACGTCGTCGAAGTGGTCGAGCACCACCAGCGAGGTCGGGACCTGGTAACAGCCGCGAACGGGCGGCTACTCAGACGGATGCGCCGGCGACGTCGCGCTCGTCGGCGAGCCGGCGGCTGATCACCATCAACGCTACTGCGGTCGCGGCGGCGCCCACGCCGATCACGCGCGCGCGGAACGGTAGGCCCGGTGACGTGAGGCTCACCGCCGCGTCGAAGCCGTCGCACGCTGCGCCCATCGACAGCCACTCCGCGTCCTGTTGTTGCTCCTTGATGGCGGTCAGTGCGCCCACCCCGAGCGCGAGGTCGCGGACGCCGGCGACCCGCACCATCGCTCGCACGGCCGGATCGCTGCGCCCGACCCACGTTCGCGCCACGAGCGCAGGTGCGAAGATGCACGCGAGGCCGACCACGCACCGTCCGCGCGACAAGATCAGCGCAACCTGGCGGTGATCAAGGTTTTCGAGTTCCATCGCGTTTGCCATCGACGACGAACGTACCGCGCCCGACGAGCTCGATGCGCTCCGATGCGACGAGCACCTCACCATGAACTGTGCCCTCCCCGCTCGCATCCGCTCGCGCCCCGAGGGCTGCGCCTACCCCGCTCGCATCCGCTCGCGCCCCGAGGGCTGCTTCCACCCCGCTCGCATCCGCTCGCGCCCCGAGGGCTGCTTCCCATTCGAGGTCGAAGCCGACCGGCAGGCGGTTGCCGTACCCGCCCGCGCTCGCGTCGTCCTCATCGTCGTACTCGAGGCCGAAGGCCTCGAGGCCGAAGCTCCAGTGCTCGCCGGGCGTCTCGCAGAGGATCGACGCCCACAATCCTTCTGCGCGCACCTCGAAGTGCACGCCGCGCGGAGCGGCGATGTCGTCCTCGTCGACGACGATCGGACCCGACGACCCCGAGCGGAACTCGAACCTGTAGGACACACGACCGGCCCACACCGCGCGCAGCGCACCCCGACGGCCAACGGCGTCCTCGAAGTCCAGGCGGTACCGGAGGCTCACGGGACCAGTACCAGGGCGTTCAAGGGATGGCCGGGTAGTACGTGTCGCCCGTCGACTCAGGCCCTTCCGGCGTTCCCTCGATGCCCGAGAGGAACGGGTAGAGGTCGAGGCTGTCGCGCGGCACGGTCCAGTCCAGACGATCGTCGACGCCGGCGATCCTGGCGAACGGTCGCAAGAAGGAGAAATACACGTACGCACCCGCATGGAGCTTCTCGTCGCGCGTCATGCCCGCGATCAGCCGGTACTGGCGGCGTTGCGCGTCCTTCGCGGCAAGTGCAAGCGCGTCCTGGTTCGCGCGATCAACGGGTGCGAGATCGCCTGCGCTCGAGTCGAAGAGTGCGAACGCGTGCACGTGCGGCAGGTAGTCCTCCGGGCGCGTGACCGCCGTGCCGAAGTCGGTGATACGGAACTCGACGCCCTCGAGCACGAACGCCGCGAGCACGGATTGGAACGGGAGGTCCGTCGCCGTCGCGTGGCTCCAACCGAAATCGGACGGCCCCAGCTTGACGAACTGGCGCAGCAGCAGCTTCCGGCCGCCATCGAGCTCGTACGGCCCGCTGTCTTGATAGCCCGCGCGCGTGTCGAACCAGAGAAGGAACTCGTAGCTCGTGAGGAGCGCGTTCAACCGCGCGATGCGTGCTCGTTCGCCGTTGTCGATCGGCACGCACGTCGCGACAATCTCGTCGACGTGCGCCGCGAACGGGGTGGAGCGCCCGTCTGCGTCAGCGCACTGCAGGGTGCCGTCGTGGCCGCGGTACGCGCCGGCTGCCCTCGACCAGAACTCGAAGACGTGTCCGAGACGCTTGGCATCATCCTCCCAGTCGAGCATGCCGGCGCTCGCCAGCACGCTGCGGCCGACCAACGGGAAGTTCGCGATCGACCACAGCCGCACGGTGTCGATCTCGTTCCCGAGCTCCCTTCCCGCGGCTCCGATCTCCTCGGGCGACATCGCCCGCGCGATGTCTCGCATCAAGTCCGGGTAGCGGCGATAGCACTCGATGCACGCGATCAGGATGTACGCGGTGATCGGGATCAACGCCGACTCCAGCGCAGTGCGCTGTTGGGTCAGCGCCCAGCTGATCTCACTGTGGTACCGGATCAACTGGTTGATCTCGGCCTTGTCGTAGCCGGCTACCGGCGGCAGTCCCGTCATCGTGTCAGCGGTGCCGCACCACTGCGGTCGGTCCGGAGCAATCGACCTCGACCTCGGCACCATCCTGCGGCGTTTCCGTGAGCGTCGCGCCCATGACGCACGGCACCTGATACTCGCGGCTCACGATCCCGATGTGGCTGAGTGGAGTCCCCGACAGACACACGACAGCGGTGAGGTCGTCGAAGATCGGCGCGAGAAAGGTCGCGCCAGCGTCGCGCACGCAGGCGACGACACCGAGCGCGGAGGTGTCCATGAGCTCCAGCACGTCGGCCGGCGAGTCGAGACGCCGCCATGTGCCGCGCACCGGCGCGGCGTCGAACACGCGCGTTCCCGTCCCGATCTGGCCCGTCCCGATCTGGCCCGTCCCGATCTGGCCCGTCCCGATCTGGCCCGTCCCGATCTCGGCCCCAGCTCCCATCTCGCCGAGGCTACGAGGCGGCGAGCGCGACGAGCACCTCGGCGAGTCGCACCGGATCGTCGAGCACGTCGTCGGCCGCCAGCGTCGCGTTCGGCACCAGACCTGCGAGCGCGACGGCAAAGTCCCATGGATGCAAGGGATCACCGCGGTGGGCCACGACCACGGTCGGTTGCCGGATCGCGCGAAGGGTCTCGAGTGAGTCCACGAGCACGGCGCCGGCGAGCGCCGTGGCACACGCCCGCATCGCTGCGTCGTCCTGGCGACACCAGCTCGCCCGTGCCTCGGCTTCGACCTCCGCCGGCAGCATTCCCGGTGCCGACGCGACGAGCCAGTCCAGGAAGCCGATGAGCCCGTGCGTCCTAATGCCCTCGAGCAAGAACGCGACCGCGGGGATCTCACCGGCGCGTCCGGCGCCCAGCGCAGGTGCGAGCAGGCCGAGCGCGCCGAAGCGATCCGGCGCTTCGAGTACAGCGGCGATCGAGGTCGCGGCGCCGAGCGAACCGCCGGCGATGGCGCAATGGTCCCAACCGAGACGGTCCGCGAGCTCGAGGACGTCAGCCGCGGCACGGTCGAACCAGCCGTAGCGCGACGGGTCGGTGAGCGGGTCGCTGCGCCCGTGCCCGCGCAGGTCGGGCGCGCACACGCGGAGCCGATCTCCGATCGCGTCGATCACCGGCTGCTGCGAGGCGGCGTCGGAACCCAGACCGTGCAGGAGAAGGAGCCGGGGCGCGGCGCTAGGACCGGAGAGGAGCGCGTGGAGCCGGACACCGTCGGTCGTGAGCAGCTCCATCAACCGCGGACGGTCACTCCCTCACGGGCGAGGAGCGTGCGCTTGATGTCGAGGCTCGGCGAGCGAACGTCGGCCGAGCCGCCGTAGCCGCCGATCCGCCCGCCGCTCGCGATCACTCGATGACACGGGATGACGAAGGGGATCGGGTTGCTCTTCATCACGGAACCGACAGCCCGAGCCGCGCCCGGGCTCCCTGCCATCTCTGCGAGCTCGCCGTAGGTGATGGTCTCACCCCAGCCGACTTCCTCGAGGAGCGTCTCCAGCACGAGCAGGCGGAACCCCGACACTCGTCCGAGGTCGAGCGCGAGGTCGAACGCGTGCCGGCGTCCCGCGAACCAGTCGTCGAGCTGCCGGGCGACCGCGCCGTCGCGCTCGGGCTCGGCGTCGATGACGTCGATGACGTCGGTGTCATCTGGGGCTGCGACCTGGTCGGCGAAGCGGATCGACTGGACGCCGGCTGGTCCGACGACGACGGTGATCTCACCGATCGGCGTCGGCTGCGCCCAGAACCTGTGCTGCCCCATCATGCGTCCGAGGGTAGCGAACGACGCTCAGGCTCGGGAAACCTCGACGCGAGCGTCGTTGAAGCACGCACCGTCACCGAGGTCCGAGAGCGTGTCGGGAACGAGCGCGTTCGCGGTGAGACCCTCCGGCAGGTCGCGGCACCACAGGCCCTTCGGCATGGAAACCACACCGGCACGCAAGTCGGGGTCGATGGCGAGCGTCGTCGTGATCGCGGCGAGATCGTTGCGGACCACAACGGTCGTGCCGTCGACGAGGCCGCGTTCGGCGGCGTCGACCGGATGCATTCGCAGTGCCGGTCCGACCGATTGGAACTCCCCGAACATCGAGTTGATCGTCTTGTGTGTGCTCGGCGTGAGCAGGGTGAGCGGGTACGGATCGTCGAGCCGTCGGTACCGGGGGACCCCCAACCCGGGCAGCGCCGCGAGGTGCGCCCTCGATCCGGGTGGGAACACGTCGCGGAACTGCACCGTCGTTCCGGCCGGTCGCAGGGTGCGGGGGCCGCGCGCGCCGCCGCCGTCGGTGATACCGCCATCGACCGTTGTGGACGCGTCCGCGTCGTAGCGCGCGGCCGGGAAGCCGAGCCGGCCGGCGATCGCTGCCGCGACCTCGTTGTTGGTGCGGCTCTCCCCGACCCGTTCGATCACGGCGGGGAGCTCTTGCACCGTGTAGGTGCCGTAGCTCCCCGCGACGTCGCGAGCCTCGAAGTGTGTGGTCGCCGGGAGGACGACGTCGGCGAAACGCGCGGTGTCGGTGAGCACCTGGTCGTGAACGACCGTGAAGAGGTCGTCGCGCCGGAGGCCGGCGTGGACGCGAACCTGATCCGGGTTCGTCGCCGCGAGGTTGCTGCCCTCGACGTAGAGGAAGTGAACCGGCGACTGACCGCCGGGTTCGGTCAGCAGCCGCCCGAAGGTGTTCATGTTCAGGTGGCGCGGGCGTCGGAGCTCGGCCGGCGTGTCGGGATCGCGGGTGTCGACACTGTACGGAGACGCCGCCGACAGCGACGACATCACGCCGCTCCCCAGCTCGCGGAAGTGGCCGGCGAGTACCGCCAGCGCGTACACCGAGGCACAGCTGCTGCCGCCGTTGCGGTTGCGCTCGAGTCCCCAGCCGACGCGGAAGAATGTGGGGCGAACCCCGGCAAGATCCTCGGCGAACGCGCGTAGCTCGCCGATCTCGACACCACATTCGATCGCCGCCCGTTCCATGGTCCACTCGCCCGCCGCGGCGAGATACTCGTCGACCCCGTCCGCGTGCGCTCGCAGGAACTCGCGATCCAGCCCGCCGATCTGTTCGAGCTCGTGAGCAAGCGCAAGGGCGAGCACGGCGTCGGTACCGGGTCGAAGCGCGAGGTGACGGTCGGCGCGTTTGGCGATCGCGGTCGCACGAGGATCGATCACGGAGAGCCGGGCACCGCGGCGGGTCGCCTGCGTGACCAGAGGAGGGAAGTGCACGTTCGCGACCGTCGGGTTCGCACCCCAGATGACGACGTGCTTCGCGTGGACGACGTCGAGGGGGTCGGCCGACAGCATGTCGCCGAACGTCGAGTGGTAGGCGATGGCGTTCGTGAGCGCGCAGATCGTGTGGTCGACGCGGCTGGCACCGAGGCGGCGGAACAGCTTCTCGGTGAGCACGCCCTGCGACGCACCCGTCGAGGAGTTGTAGAGATAGGGCACGACAGCCTCGGGACCGTGCGACTCGATCGTGGCGCGTAGCGCCGCGGCGATACGGTCGAGTGCCTCGTCCCACGATGCCGTACGGAACTCGCCGCCGCCCTTCGGGCCCGTCCGGATCAGCGGGCTGAGCACGCGTTCCGGTGCGTAGACGCGTCGGGGGTGATGCTTCACCTTCTGGCAGATGAAGCCATCGGTGAGGTCGTTTCCTGGACCGGCGTCGACGGCGAGCAGCCGTCCGGCGTCGACGGTCACCGTCAGCGAGCACGTATCCGGGCAGTCCAGCGGGCATGCCGTGAGCAGCTGCTCGGCCATCCCTGCACGCTAACCGGGCGTTGAGTCAGATCAAGCCGAGTTCGGCGACGGCCTCGCGCTCTTCGCGCAGCTCGGTGAGTGTCGCGTCGATGCGCTCGCGCGCGAACTCGTCCAGCTCGAGGCCCGCCACGATGGACCACGTGCCGTCGCGGGTCGTGCACGGGAACGAGGAGATGAGGCCGTCGTCGACGCCGTAGCTGCCGTCGGAGCACACGGCCATGCTCACCCAGTCGTTGTCGGGGCTGCCGAGCGCCCACGACCGCATGTGGTCGACCGCAGCGTTCGCGGCGGACGCCGCCGACGACGACCCCCGTGCCTTGATGATCGCAGCGCCGCGTTGCTGCACCGTCGGGATGAACGTGTTCGCGTACCAATCGTGATCGCCGACACGCTGGTACGCATTCAACCCGCCGACCTCGGCGTGGTACAGGTCGGGAAACTGCGTCGCGCTGTGGTTCCCCCAGATCGTCATCCGGGTGACGTCGTTCACCGACGCGCCGACGCGCCGCGCGAGCTGTGCCATGGCGCGGTTGTGGTCGAGCCGGGTCATCGCGGTGAACTGCGCCCGCGGGATCGACCCCGCGTTGTTCATCGCGATCAGGCAGTTGGTGTTCGCGGGGTTGCCGACGACGAGCACCCGCACACCATCGCTCGCGCCGGCCGCCAGCGCCTTGCCCTGCGTTGTGAAGATCCCGCCGTTGATCGTGAGCAGGTCCTTGCGCTCCATCCCCTCTTTCCGGGGCACGGACCCGACGAGCAGCGCGTAGTCGGCGCCGGAGAACGCTCGTTGGGCGTCGTCGGTGCCGGCGGACTCGACGAGCAATGGAAACGCACAGTCGTCGAGCTCCATGATCACGCCGTCGAGCGCATCCAACGCCGGGGTGATCTCGAGCAGCGAGAGGATCACCGGTTGGTCGGGACCGAGCATCGAGCCGCTCGCGATGCGGAACAACAGGCTGTAGCCGATTTGACCAGCAGCCCCGGTGATGGCGACGCGCACGGGCGGTTTCATGGCTCGAGACACCTCCGACTGCATTGCGTGGGTCAGGGGCCGGCAGGACCTGGCGAACCTACCCGTGGGTGCCGGTCGGCGCCGAAGCGCCCTGCGGGGAAGACGGGGCCGGCGCACCCGGAATCGGCGCGCCCGCGCCGATCACGAAGTCGAGGAGCAGCTCGCGCGCGTCGGTCAGCTCCGCGATGCGTTCCGCCGCTCCCCTTCTGAGCGCACTGGTGTCGGGCGCGCTGGTGTCGGGATGGGCCTCGCGCAGCAAGCGCCGATAGCGACGGTTGATCTCCTCGCGGTCGAGCACCACCTCCGCGCGCATCCCGAGCACTTCCATCGCCCACCGCTGTTCGGCCGGAATCCCGATCCACGCCACCTCGGCCGGCGGCCGGCCAGGCTTGCGGTGCGCGCCGGGGGCCCAAGGGACCTCGTGCGGTGTGCCTTCGGTGAGCCGGCGGATGAGGGTCCCGTGCGGTGCGCCGGCAAGCGTGAAGCCCTTGTGTCCGCGGATCGCCTGGCGGATCGCGAGCAGACCAGGGTGCCGGGCCGACGCGGGGAGCACCCCGACCGCGAGCACCGCACCGAGGAGGTTCGGGAGCGCGTTGCCATGGGTGTCGAGCTCGATGACGAGTCGGCCCGCCTCGTGCTCGACGCGGTGCCGCGATCGGTCGAGCCCGTGCGTGTCGCGCTGCAAGCGATGACGAACCGCGATGCGCGGCACATCGAGCCCGCTCCCGGCGACGCGGATCAGCTCGTCGAGCTCCTCTCGATCGTCGCTGTCGAGAGCGCCGGCGAACTCGCTCGCGATGGCGCCCACGAGAAGCGCGCCGGGCGCGGCCCTGCCGGCCATCGGCAGATACGACGACCCCAGCGCGACGCGACGCGTGGGCATGTGCCGGCGCGTGTGGCGCACGAGCAGCTCGGCGAGCAGCATCGAGCGCCGATCAGCCTGTCGCCGCGACGATGCCGAGCACGATGAGGTAGACGCCCCCGAACACCGCGGCAAGAGCTCCCCACGCACGGGCGCCGAACGGGTTGGGCACACCGGAGCGGGGGCTGGTAGGCCCGAGGCCGGGGTGGAGGCCGCACACCGCGCACCGAGCCGCTTCGTGCTCGATCGGCGCGCCGCAGAGCAGGCATGCGGCGGCGGCGGCGCCCGGCCTGTGCGGCGCAGGCGGAGGCGGAGGAGGAGGAGGGATCGTGGTCATCGGGTCCGCGTCCGTCGTTCGGCCGCTTCGACGGCGTTGCGGAACAGCATGGCGATCGTGGTCGGTCCGACGCCACCGATGCGCGGTGTGATCCATCCGGCCACGGCTTCACACCGAACGTCGACGTCGGGCAACACCCTCCGACCCTCGTAGCGCACACCACCCCCGACGACAACGCCGCCAGGGCGCACGTGCTCGGGTTGCAGGATCCCCGGTACTCCTGCGGCGGCTACGACGATCTCCGCTCGTCGGGTGAAGTCGGTCCAGTTCGGCACGCCGGTGTGCACGACGGTGACCGCAGCGTTGGCGGTCGGCCGCTTCTGGGAGAGCAGCAGCGACAGCGGCCGCCCGAGGGTCATCCCGCGCCCGAGGATCACGACCTCCCGGCCGGCGACCGCGATCTCGTAGTACGCGAGCAGCGCCTCGATGCCCGCCGGCGTGCAGGGCACGGGCCCAGGGAGACCGAGCGCGAGGCGGCCCATGTTGACGGGGTGGAGGCCGTCGACATCCTTGTCGGGATCGACGTGGAAGAGGGCGGCCTCGTAGTCGATCTGCGGCGGCGCAGGGTGCTGGACGAGCACGGCGTCGATCTCGTCGTCGGTGTTGTAGTCGCGGATCGCCGCAAGGAGGTCGGACTGTGTGGCGTCGTCGCCCAGGTCGATGTGACGGCTGTGCACGCCGATCTCTTGCGCCTTCTGCTGCTTCATGCGGATGTACCCGGCGCTCGCCCCGTCGGTTCCGACAAGGATCGTGCCGAGCCCTGGTGGACGGCCGGCCTCAGCGAGCGTCTTGATGCGCGGCGTGAGATCGGCGAGCACGGCCTCGGCGACCGGTCCGCCGGTCATGAGAACTGCGGTCATGCGGTGCTCCTAGTGCACGAAATGGCGTTCACCGGTGAACACCATCGCGAGGCCCAGTTCATCCGCGCGTGCGATGACGTCATCGTCGCGCACGGCGCCGCCCGGCTGGATCACGGCGCCGACGCCGGCGGCCGCGGCCGCCTCGATGCCGTCGGGGAACGGGTAGAAAGCATCGCTCGCGCACGCTCCACCCTCCGCGCGGCCAGCGGCCTTCTTCGCCGCGATCTCACCCGATTCGACGCGGTTCTGCTGGCCCGCGCCGATGCCGACCGCCTGACCGTCCTTGACCAGCACGATCGCGTTGCTCTTCACGTGGCCGACCAGCCGCCACGCAAGCTCGAGATCGCGCCATTGGCTCGTGGCCGGCTCGATCTTCGTCACGACGCGCCATTCGTCGCGCCCGGACGCGAAGTGGTGCGGGTCCTGGACGAGGAATCCCCCCGACACCTGCCGAAAGTCGCGGTCGAGCGCGCCCGGTGGCCGTGCGCTCAGCAGGCGCGTGTTCTTGCGCTTGCGGATCAGCGCGTCGAGCACGCCCTCGTCGAATCCCGGCGCGACGACGACGTCGGCCTGCGGGCCGGCGACCATGCGCTCGACGGTCGCCGCATCGACGGGCCGGTTGGTCGCGATGATCCCTCCGAACGCCGAACGCTCGTCGCACTCGAGCGCGCGTTGGTAAGCGGTCGCCGGCGCGTCGGCAACGGCCACGCCGCAAGGGTTCGCGTGCTTGATGATCGCGCAGGCGGGCTGGTCGCCGAGGTCGTGCACAAGTCGCCAGGCGGCGTCGGCGTCGTACAGGTTGAGATAGCTCAACGCCAAGCCCGCGTGCTGTTCGATCGTGTCGAACCAGCTCGTCGTGCCGCGCCGCCGGTACCGGGCCGCGCGCTGATGCGGGTTCTCGCCGTAGCGCAGCGCGTCGCCGGTTCGCTCCAGCGCAACGACGAGGTGCGAGGGCAGTGGCTCAGCCTCCTGCAACCACTCGACGATCGCGGCGTCGTACGCCGCGGTCCGGGCGAAGGCCTCGATCGCATACGCACGCCGGGTTTCGAGCGACACGACCCCGCCACTCGCCCGTAGCTCCTCGAGCAGCGACCCGTATTGCTCGATCGCGGTCACGACGGTCACGAACGCGTGGTTCTTCGCGCTGGCGCGCACCATCGCCGGACCACCGATGTCGATGAGCTCGACCGACGGATCGTCGAGGAACGGGTACAGGTTCGACACGACGAGCTGGAACGGTGTGATCCCGTACTCGGCGAGGTCGTTCTGATGCGATGGCTTCGTCGGATCCGCGAGCAGGCCGCCGTGAATCTTCGGGTGCAGCGTCACGACGCGATGGTCGAGGATCGGGGGCACGCCCGTGATGTCGGCGACGTCGGTGACGGGCAGGCCGGCCGCGGCGAGCGCCGCAGCGGTGCTCCTGGACGACACGAGCTCGATGCCCAGCTCGTGCAGTGCTCGAGCGAAATCGACGAGGCCCGTCTTGTCGTGGACGGACAACAGCGCACGCCGGACCTTGACGTCGTCGACGTCCATCACGCTCCGATCGTCTCGCCGTGCTCACGGACGACGCGCGCGATCACGTCGGGGTAGAGGCGGCGCTCGACCTGCTTGATCCGCTCGTGCAGGCTCGATTCGGTGTCGCCGTCGACGACGGCGACAGCCTCCTGGGCGAGAATCGGGCCGTCGTCGACCTCGAGCGACGCGAGGTGCACGGTGCAACCCGTGACCTTGACGCCGGCCGCGAGCGCGTCGCGTACGGCGTGCCAGCCCTTGAACGCTGGCAGCAGGGCGGGGTGGGTGTTCAAGATCCGAGCCGGGAATGCATCGTGGATCGGCTTGTCGAGGATCGTGCCGAAGCCCGCCATCACCACCAGGCCGACGCCGTGGCGCTCGAGGGCGTCCACCACGTCGTGGGTGTATCCGAGCCGGTCGAAGGACGCGTCGAACGAGGTCCGGACCAGGCGTTCGACGGCCAGGTCGTGGGCCCGGGCGACCTCGGTGGCGCCGCACTCCCTGTCGACGACGAGCACGACGGTAGGGATGTCGCCGTGCCCCAAGATCGACCCCAAGATCGTGCCGCTCCCAGAGGCCAGGACTCCCACCCGCACGGACCCGACGCTAGCCGGGGCCGGTAAGGGAAAAATCGTCTGAGATCCCACGATCGCGGGCGATTTCGTGGTCTACTCGGGTGTCTCGTCCCGGAGGAGTCGACGGTGGATCTCAACAAGCTGACCCAGTCCGACAGGATCATCGCGGGCAGTGCCCTCGCGCTGATCTTGTTCTCGTTCTTCCCGTGGTACGGCATCGATGTCGGCTTCGGGAGCGCGAGCCGCAACGGCTGGGACTACTTCCTGTTCGGCATCATCCCGGTGCTGCTGGCCGTGGTGATGGTCGCGCAGATCGCGGTGAACCGGTTCACCGACACCAAGCTCCCCGACATTCCGGTCTCCTGGGGTCAGGTACACATGATCGCCGGCATCGTGGCCGCGGCGCTCGTCGTGCTCAAGCTGCTGATCGGCGATGATGTCGGCGGTTTCGACCTCGACCGCAAGTTCGGCCTGTTCCTGGCCGCGATCGCTGCGCTCGGGCTGGCGGCCGGAGGGTTCCTGAAGAGCCGCGAACCGGAGACCGCACCGCCCGTCGCGTAACCCACGTGACCGACACTGCACCGGCGCCGCCGCGGCGGGGGTTCGAGCCGCCAGGCGAACGCAGCACCCCGTGGCTCGGCATCTCGCTCGCGGCGGGGGGTGGGATCCTCGTCACGATCGGTGTCACGGCGCTCGGTGCGGATTGGGGTTCGGGCGACGACGGCTTCAACCAGGCGCCCGGGCTCTTGTTGTCGGCTGCGCTGCTCGCGCTCGCGCTGGGCGTCGCGAACCGGCTGCCCGGCGCATCGAAGGGTGCGGCCGTCGCGGCCACGGCCGGGGCGCTTCCGGTGTTGGCGGGGTTCGCGCTCCTCGGCGACGAAAACGTCGATCACGACGCGTTCCGCGCGTTCCAGGTCGTCACGATCATCGGTTGGCTGGCGATCTTCTTCGTCGGATCGCTCCGTGCCCGTGCCGTGTTCCTCGGGCTCGCGCTCGCGCTCGTCTGGCTGTTCGCGCTGGGTGAGGCGGCCGGTGGCCAGGACGCGGTCCCTGGCCTCTACCTTGCGCCGGCGCCGATCTTCGGTTCGGTCGACGACGACGTGACGTTCGACGAGTCCGGCAACTTCGACGAGTCCGGCAGCTTCGACGAGCCCAGCGGCTTCGACGACTACCCCGGCCAGAATGATCGGCGGCTGCCGATCGCGCTCGTCTCGAGCGTGATCGGCATCGTCTACCTGGTCGCAGTGCGTCGCCTCGACGGCACCGGGAGTCCGGCGATGGCGACTGCGTTCGCGGCGACAGGCGGGTTGGCGCTCGCCGTGGGCGTCATCGCGCTCGGCGCCTGGCTGGAATCGGGCGCAGCCGGAGGGTTCTTCGCCGTGCTCGCCGGCGTGTTCTGCTCCTGGGCGGGCGCGGGCAGACGTCGATGGACCACGTGGTTCGGTGCCGCGCTCGCTTCGGTCGGCGCGCTGGTCATCGCGGGCGATGCCTCCGATGACGCGAACGACGGCGCGGGCTCCGTGAGCTGGTTCGGCGGCTTGACGATCGTGTTCGGGATCGGCCTCGTCGTGGCCGCGACCGCGATCGCGAGGATCCTGCACGAGCCGGGCGCGAGGTCGACACCAACTCCTGCACTCGACGTCGACTCCGCCCCTTGACACGGGCCGAGCCGGTCACCGGTCCTTGATGATCTCGACCATCAACTCGCCGGCTTCGGTGGGGTTCGCGCCCACACGCACGCCGGCGTCGCGCAACGCCTCCATCTTCGCCACGGCGGTGCCCTTGCCGCCGCTGACGATCGCGCCGGCGTGCCCCATCTTCTTGCCTGCGGGCGCCGTCTGCCCTGCGACGTAGGCCGCGACCGGTTTCTGCATGCGCGTCCTGATGAACTCGGCAGCTTCCTCCTCCGCCGAACCGCCGATCTCGCCGATCATCATCACAGCATGCGTTTCGGGGTCGGCTTCGAAGGCCTCCAGGCAATCGATGAAGCTCGTACCGGGCACGGGATCGCCGCCGATGCCGACGCAGGTCGTCACGCCGATGCCCTGCTGTTGCAGCTCGTAGAGCGCCTGGTACGTGAGGGTGCCCGAACGGCTCACGATCCCGACGTTGTGCTCTCCCGGCACCGCGGACTTGGCGATGTGCCCTGCGGTGATGCCGATGTTGCACTTGCCGGGGCTGATGATGCCAGGACAGTTCGGGCCGAGCAGGCGCACACCCGGAAAGTCGCGCTTCAGCTTGTTGTAGAACCATGCCTCGTCGTGTGCCGGCACACCTTCTGTGATGCACACGATGAACGACACGCCGCCCTCGGCGGCTTCGATCACCGCGTCACGCACGCCTGGAGCCGGGATGAAGATGCAGCTCGCGTCGGCGCCGGTCGCGTTCACGGCGTCGGTCACGGTCGCGAAGACCTGCACACCATCGACGAGGCTTCCAGCCTTCTTCGGGTTCGTCCCGGCGACGACCTGGGTGCCGTACGCCCGGTTGAGCCCGCCGTAGTACTTCCCCTGCGAGCCGGTGAGGCCCTGGTACACGACCTTGGTGTGCTCGTCGACGAAGATGCTCAACGGTGTTCCCTCCTCAGCGATTCGCGAGCCCGACGGCCTTGCGCGCCGCGTCGAGCATGGTCGGCGCCACCTGCAGTTGATCGCCGAGGTGCGGCTCGAGGATCGCGAGGCCTTCGTCGGCGTTCGTGCCGTCGAGACGGATCACGATCGGGCTCTTGATGTCGATCTGGCCGAGCGCGGCGACGATCCCGTTGGCGACCTCCTCGCCTCTCGTGATCCCACCGAAGATGTTGATGAAGATCGACCTGACGCGCGGGTCGTGGTCGATGATCGACAGCGCGTTCACGAACTTCGTCGCGTCGGCGCCGCCGCCCACGTCCAGGAAGTTCGCGGCTGATCCGCCGACCTGATTGACGACATCGAGCGTGCTCATCGCGAGCCCCGCTCCGTTCGCGATGATGCCGACGGAACCGTCGAGCCCGACGTATTGCAGATCAGCCTCGTGGGCTGCCTGCTCGCGGTCGTCGCGCTCCTGCGTCGCTTCGTACTCCTGCCATTCGTGGCGGAACCCCGCGTTGTTGTCGAGGCTCACCTTGGCGTCGAGCGCGTGCACCTTGCCGTCGGGGGTAAGGATGAGCGGGTTGATCTCGACGAGGTCGCAGTCGCCGTCCACGTACGCGCGGTACAGCTTCAACAGGATGTCGACCGCCCCATCCTCGGCTGCTGGGTCGAGCCGCGCGGCAGCGACCCACTCGCGTGCAACGTCCTCGGTGAGGCCGTCGACAGGATCGATCCAGACCTTGGCGATCGCGTCCGGGCTGTCGGAGGCGACGGTCTCGATCTCGACGCCGCCCTGTGCGCTGAGCATCCCGAGGTGTCGTTTTGCGCTGCGGTCGAGCGTGAAGCTGGCGTAGTACTCCTCGGCGATGTTGGACGCGCGCTCGATCCACACGATCTCGACGACATGGCCCTTGATGTCCATGCCGAGGATGGCGGTCGCGTGCGTCCTGCACTCCTCGGCGTTCGCTGCCAACTTGATCCCACCGGCCTTGCCCCGGCCACCGACCTGCACCTGCGCCTTCACGACGACCGGGAAGCCGACACGCTCCGCCGCCTCGACCGCGCCGTCGACCGTCGTCACGGCTTCGCCCGGCGAGACCGGGATGTCGTAACGGCCGAACAGCTGCTTGCCCTGATACTCGAACAGATCCACTGGCTCTCCCGAAGCGATCGCGGCGCGTCCCGATAGCGTCGGGGACGGCCGGAAGCGGCGACACCCTACTGACGGCGCCGGTCCTCACTCCAAGCGACGACATGACCTCCGAATCACGCACACCGATGCCGAACTGGTTGTTCGGAACGCTGGTCGGGGCGCTGATCGTCGCGCTTGGCGCAGGCGTGATGGCCGGGCTGGCGTGGGTGACCGGCCGCGGCAACGAGCCGTCGTGCGAGGGCAGCGTCGAGATCGGGTCGGCGGCGTCGCTGCTCGAGCTGGCGGAGGTTGAGCCGTACTTCCAGGCGATCGACGAGCGGTGTCGCTACTGGCTCGCGACCGATACCCGCGGCGATCTCGTGGCGTACAAGACGGTGCTCGAAGGTGAGGAGTGCGTCCGCTGGGACATCGAGCTCGTGTCGTGGCGCTGCGACGAGCGCGAGGTCGATCCCGGCGATCTCGAGCGGTGGCCGGTGTCGATCGAAGACCTCCCCGACCGACCGCAGACGCTCGTGATCGACTTCGGCGCTTCGTCCCGGGCCGCAGAGGAACCCTGAGCCGGATCGGGTCCTGATCTATGCGCGTCGCAGCGGCGCCCAGGCCAGCAGCAGCAGCCGCTCCGTCCCGTCGCGGAAGCGCACTCGCACCTCCGCCTTGTCGCCTTGCCCGCGCATGTCGATGATCACACCCTCGCCGTACTTGTCGTGCAGCACGTCGTCGCCGAGGCGAAGCCCGAGTTGCTCGGCGCCGCTCGCGCCAACCGGCGACGGCGGCGGTCGCAGGCTCGGATCGGTGATCCCCGAAGCCGCGTGACGCTCACCGCTCCGCAGCGCCGCGTCGACGAGCGCGTCGCGGTGCGAGCGCCCGCGCCTGCGACCGCTTCCAGTGCCGATCTCACGCATCAACTCGGAGGGGATCTCGTCGAGGAAGCGGCTCGGCGGGTGGTAATCGGTCGCACCGAAGAGCATCCGGCTCCACGCGTGGCACAGGTACAGCCGCTCGCGCGCCCGGGTGATCCCCACGTAGCAGAGCCGTCGCTCCTCCTCGAGCTCCTCTGGCTCACCGAGGCTGCGGAAGTGCGGGAACACGCCGTCTTCCATGCCGAGCATGAACACAACAGGGAACTCGAGTCCCTTCGCGGAATGCAGCGTCATCAGGGTCACGAAGCTCGTTTCCTCTTCGCCTTCGTCGAGATCGGTGACCAGGCTCACCGCCTCGAGAAAGGCCTGGATGCGATCGACGCCGCGGAGCACCTCCGCGGTACCACGTTCCTCGCCGCTGGCGGGGTCGCCGAGCCCGACACCGCCGATCGCGACGAGCCCGTGCAGGTCGCCCCGGTCGACCTGCTCGTCGAACTCGCGCGCCACACCGACGAGCTCCTGCAGGTTCTCGATGCGGCCCTCGGCCTCGATACTGCGCTCCGTCTCGAGCTCCGCGAGATATCCCGTACGCGACAGCACCTGTTCGACGACGTCGGCGACGCCCAGCTCCGGGAGCTCGGCGGTGATCTCGTCGAGCAGATCGATCAGCTCACGAATGCCGCCGATCGCGCGACCGGTCACGCCGGCGGCTGCAGCTTCGAACAGCGCGTCGCGGAATACAAGTCCCGCGCCCTGTGCGTACGACTCGATCTTCGCGATTGACGTGTCGCCGACCCCGCGCTTGGGCGTGTTGACGATGCGCTTCCAGCTCACCTCGTCGTCGGGGTTGACGAACGCGCGGAGATAGGCCAGCGCGTCCTTCACCTCGCGGCGGTCGTAGAACTTCACGCCGCCGAACACGCGGTACGGGATGCTGGCTCGGACGAGCGCCTCTTCCATCACCCGGCTCTGGGCGTTCGTCCGGTAGAACACCGCGACGTCGCCGTAGCGATATTGATGGTCGGTGAGCGTGCGGAGCTCGGTGAGCACGTACATCGCCTCGTCGTGCTCGTCCTCTGCCTGGTACCGCACGATCGGCTCACCCTCGGCCTGATCGGTCCACAGGTGCTTCGGATGGCGCGACGGGTTGTTGCTGATCACCGAGTTCGCCGCGTCGAGGATCCGCTGCGTGCTCCGGTAGTTCTGATCCAGCACCACGACCGTCGCGTCCGGGAACGATTCCTCGAATCGCATGAGGTTCCGGAAGTCCGCACCGCGGAACCTGTAGATCGACTGGTCGGTGTCGCCTACCACCATCACGCTGCGGTGTTGCTGGGCGAGGTGCTGCACGAGCTCCCATTGCGCGAGGTTCGTGTCTTGGAACTCGTCGACCATCACGTGCTGGAACCAACGTTGCCATCGCTCGAGCGCGGCCGGGTGCTCGCGGAACAAGCGGACGGTGAGCAGCAACAGATCGTCGAAGTCGGCGGCGCTCGCCTCCGCGAGCCGCCGTTGGTACTCGCGGTAGACCTTGGCGATGCGCTTCTCGTAGGGGCCGTGTGCCTGCTCGTCAAACTCGTCGGGGAGGATGAGCTCGTTCTTCAGCGTGCTGATCTTGGCGTGGAGCTGACGCGGTGGAAATCGCTTGGGGTCGAGCTCGAGGTCGCGGCGGACCCAGTCGACGAGCCGCACGGCGTCGGCTTGGTCGTAGATCGTGAAGGCGCTGCGGTAGCCCAGGAGGCTGGCCTCGCGCCGCAAGATGCGTGCGCAGGCCGAATGGAAGGTGCTGACCCACATGCGCTGCGCGACCGGGCCGACGAGGTGCGCGACGCGCTCCTTCATCTCCGCCGCGGCCTTGTTCGTGAACGTGATCGCGATCAGCGCGAACGGTGACACCCGTTCCTCGAGCACCAGATGTGCGAGGCGCCGTGTGAGCACGCGCGTCTTGCCCGACCCGGCACCCGCGACGACCAGGATCGGCCCTGGTGGCAGCGTCACCGCCTCGAGCTGGGCAGGGTTGAGGTCGCGCGTCAGCTCGCCGACGGGCGCGAACGACGAGCTCCCCGACTCCGACACGTCAACAAGCTACCGGCGGTCTGCGACACCGACCGGACAGGTGTTCGATATCGAAGGTCAGTGCCCGACGAAGGTGAAGAGCCGCCGGCGACCTTCGAAGGGCATCGGCGACGCGACGAGACGGTGCACGCCGACGGCGAACATGTCGTCGTCTGGTGCGTCGAACTCGACCTCGGCGAACCCGTGCTCGGCGAACCATTCGCGGATCGCGTTCGTCTTGTCGGGCGTTCGGCGGTGACGGGTCCAGACCACCGTCGCGCGCGGCGCCGCGAGCATCGGGAACAGCGAGACCGTTCGACGGACGTCGTCGTCGCTGATGTTGCCGAAGACCCCGCAGGCAACGATCAGGTCGGCAGGAACTGCGCCCGTGTAGGCGTCCGTCGTCGACGCGTCGCCTTCGACCACCTCGACGCCCTCGCGCGCCTCGCGACGTGCAGCGGCCGCGTTGATCGGATCGAGCTCGACGAGGCGCGCCTTCACGTCGGTCCCACGCGGGTGATCCGCGAGCACCGGCAGCACGTCGCGTGCCTCACCGGCGCAGATGCTGATCGCGCGCAGTGGACCCGCCGGTGCAATGTCGAGCCACCGCCGCAGATGGCCCCGCACGACGGTGAGGCGACGGGCGAGCGGTGACCCCGGTTCGTCATAGGCGCGGTGCCACGCCACCCAGTCGCGGTGCACCAGGCGTTCAGTCGCGAGGTTCGAGCGTGAGCTCGCGCGTCGATTCGATGTGTTCGGTCGGATCCAACCGGTACGACCGCAAGAGGCGAGTACCCTCGGGATCCAGCCAAACGGTGAACGCGCCGCTGTCGGCGTCGAGCTCGAGCTTGTCGTACGGCTGCCAGGCGCGGGCGGTCGCTGGCGAGTTCACGTCGAGGCCGCGGGGCACCCGCCAGAATCGGCGCCGCGCCGGCTCGAACACCCATACGCTGTTCGCGGTCTCGATTCGTATTGTGCCCGGTGTCGTCGGCTCGGTCATCTATACCTCGAGCATCAATGTGACGGGCCCGTCGTTGACGAGTGCAACCTGCATATCGGCTCGGAACCGGCCGGTCTCGACCCACGCTCCGAATTCCCTCAACGCGACCGCGAACGCAGCGACGAGGGGCTCGGCGATCTCGGGCCTCGCGGCGGCCGACCATCCGGGGCGCCGGCCCTTGGTCGTGTCCGCGTAGAGCGTGAACTGGCTGACCACCAGCGCGGCGCGCGAATCCTCGGCGAGCGATCGGTTCATCACACCTTCGACGTCGTCGAAGACGCGCAGGTTCCAGACCTTGTCGGCGAGCTTGGCCGCGATGGCGTCGGTGTCGGAATGAGTGGCACCCACGAGCACACACAGGCCGGGACCGATCTTGCCGACGACCTCGTCGTCGACCGCCACCGACGCCTCGCGGACGCGTTGCACGAGGGCCCGCATCGCGGCCACCCTACGCTGCCGTCCTCGGCGACACGCGAAACGAAAGGCACGAACATGGCGAAAAGCCTGGAAGAGGCCCGCAAGCGACTCGACGACGAGTACGGGCAGGTGCGACGCAAGTTCGATGAGATCCACAAGGCGCTCGACAAGGTCGAGAAAGCGGGACCCGAAGACGACGTCCACGACCTGCTGAAAGACCTCGAGAAGACGGTCAAGGAGATCCGCGACGGCGGCGTCGTCGGCAGCGGAGCGAACGGGCACAAGCGCGCGCTCGAGGAGTACAAGAAGTTGAAAGAAGGAAAATGATCGATCCCAAGGTCAAGCGGGCCTTGGGACAGATGATCAAGGGTGTCCAGGTGATCGCGGCAACACACGACGGCCTGACCCGCGCGTACTGCTCACACTGGGTGAGCCAGGTCGCGTTCGAGGAACCGATCGTGATGGCCTCGGTGTCGCCCAAGCACGACACGTTCCCGCTCCTCGAGGCCGCGGGCTGGTTCTCGATCTCGATCCTCGCGGGCGATCAGATCGACGAAGGGCAATACTTCTCCTACCCCGGTCGGAAGTTCCGCTACCTCGCCGAGGAGTACCTCACGACGAGCGAGCGCGGGGTGCCCTTCGTCGCAAACTGCATCGCGTGGTTGCGGGCCGATGTTTTCGACCGCAAGGAGATGTTCGATCACGTGCTGTTCTTTTCGCGTGTCTCTGACTATGGCTACGGGCGGCTCAGGGAGGCGCCCCTGCTGTACTCGTCTCGCCACGGCTGGCGGGTCACGGGCGCGAGGGCGCGAGTTCCGGGCGACAGCGTGCGCGATCGGCTGCTGGCGCGGCTTGCTGCCGCGGGCTTCGACGCTGCGCCTGAACGGGATGACTCCGACGAACCCGCCGAATCCAGCGGGCCCGACTGATGCGCATCGGGTTCGTCGGGCTCGGGGTGATGGGCGCGCCGATGGCTGGGCACCTGGTTCGCGCCCGGCACGACGTCGTGGTGTTCAACCGCACTCGCGACCGGGCCGTCCGTTGGGCGGGCGAGCACGCGGGCTCGTTGGCCGATTCGCCCGCCGCCGCCGCCGATGGGGCGGATGCGGTCTGCACGATCGTCGGGAACGACGACGACGTACGCGCGGTCGTCGATGGCGAGGCGGGCGTGTTCGCCACCCTGCCCGACGACGCGCTCCTGATCGACCACACGACGACGTCCGCTGTGCTCGCGCGCGAGCTCGCGATCCGCCATCGTCGTTTCGTCGACGCACCGGTGAGCGGCGGTCAGGCGGGAGCGGAGCAGGGTCAGCTCACGATCATGTGTGGCGGTGCAGACGACGACTACGAGCGCGCCCGAGGCGTGATGAGCGCGTACGCCAAGGCAACAACGCACATCGGACCCGCCGGTCACGGTCAGCTGGCGAAGATGGCCAACCAGCTGTGCATCGCGGGGATCGTGCAGGGTCTCGCGGAGGCGCTGCACTTCACCATGCGCGCCGGCGTCGATCCGCACCTGGTGATCGCGGCGATCTCGCAGGGCGCGGCCGGTTCCTGGCAGATGACGAACCGCGCCGAGACGATGATCGAAGGTCGCTACGACTTCGGCTTCGCCGTCGATTGGATGCGCAAGGATCTCGGCTACACGCTCGCCGAAGCGCAGCGCTGCGGCGCGCGGTTGGAGCTGGCCGCCCTCGTCGACGGCTTCTATGCCGAGGTGCAGGCCGGCGGCGGCGGCCGCTGGGACACGAGCAGCCTCCTCACCCGCCTCGAACCGTGAAGCGTCAATCGACCTCGATTATCGAGGTCGATTGACGCCCCCGTGAGTCAGCTGGCCTGCTCCATGGCGGGCTCGTACTTGCCGTCGCGGGCCATACCGTTCAGCTTCGCCCGCTTGGCATAGGCAGCCTGGCCGGCCGCGATGTTGTCGTCGCGGCCGGCCCACGCCTTCAAGGCCGGCGCCTGCAGCGCTCGCCCGTAGCTGAACGAGAACTCCCAGGGGTGCGGGCCGCGCTTGTTGATCGCATCGAGGTTGGCCGTGGCCTCCTCGTCGCCCTGGCCGCCGGAGAGGAACACGACGCCCGGCACCGCCGCCGGCACCACATCGCGGAAGCACGTGATCGTCGCGTCGGCGATCTCGTCGGGGCTCGCCTTGCCGCCGCTGTGCTTCTTGCCGGGGATCACCATGTTGGGCTTCAACAGGATCCCGTCGAGACGCACGCGGTGGTCGAGCAGCGCTGCGAACGTCGCCTGCAGCGTCGCGTGCGTGACGACCGCGCAGCGCTCGATCGAGTGGTCGCCGTCCATCAGCACCTCGGGCTCGACGATCGGCACGATGCCCTCCTGCTGGCACAACGCCGCGTAGCGCGCGAGCGCGTGCGCGTTGGCGTCGATGCAATACGTCGAAGGGATCGCGTCACCAGCGATGTCGATCACCGCCCGCCACTTCGCGAACTTCGCGCCGAGGTCGCGATACTCGGCGAGCCGGCCGGCCAGGCCGTCGAGTCCTTCGGTGACGAGTTCACCCGGAGCACCGGGAAGCGCGATCGTCCCCCTGTCGACCTTGATTCCGGGAATCACACCGGCGGCCTCGAGCAGCGCCACGAGCTGCGTCCCGTCGGCGGCGGGCTGGCGAATCGTCTCGTCGAACAGGATCACTCCCGAGATGCTGCTCGCCGCGCCCTGGGTGCGGAACAGCATCTCCCGGTAGGCGCGCCGACGATCCTCGGTGCTGTCGCACCCGATCGCGTCGAAGCGCTTCTTGATGGTGCCGCCGCTCTCGTCGGCGGCGAGGATGCCCTTGCCCGGCGCGACGAGGGCGCGGGCGACGTCCTGCAAGCTCATGTGATCCCTCCGGAAGAACCCAGTTGTCCTGTCCGCATTGTGCCCGATCGGCGCGCGGAGCCGGTAACCGGAGGTCAACCCCCGGATCTGTCGCCGTGGGACCGATCGATCGTCGCCATGGCGTCGAGCGGAACCGCGACCGGCGTCGGTGCGGCCGCCGCCGTGTCGATGATCACCCCGACGTCGGTCAGACACGCAGGGCACGAGTCGTTGATCCCTCCGCCCGAGACGACCGCCCAACGGCCGTCGAAGTCGAACCAGGTTGCTCGTTCGGCGCCGAGGTCGAACTCGACGTTGGTCGTGATCTCGCGGGTCTCGAGGTCGGCGACGACGAGGATCCACCGGGTGCCTGATGCCGACGGATCCCCGGTCGAGCTGAGGAACGCGACCTCGGAGCCGTCGTCGCTCGCCGCGACCCACCACAGGTAGTCGCGGGCGCGCTGGGGGAGGAGCGAATCGACATCGGGCACGCCGCCCGCAAACAGGAAGCTCCCGCCGCAGCAGTCGCTGAATGTCGTGAGGAACAGGCGATCGTCGACGACGTCGGCGTGAGCAACGCCGGAGAATCCGCCGCTCGCGATGCCGGCGTCGCGTTCGCGCCCTGTGGTCAGCTCGACGACGAGCAGGCGGCTGCCGATCTGCGTCGAGCTCGCGAGCACGACAGCCGGCTTCCCGCCGACCAGTCCCGCGCCGAGCACCGCCGCGCCGTCGTATCGATCGAGGTGCTCGACCTCGCCGTCGTGGCGCCATTCGAGTCGCGTATCGAGGTCCTCGCGCTCCCCCTGCTCGCCGACCTGGGTCAGCATGCTGCCGTCGGGGAAGCGGAACCCGATCACCGGGATCGCGTCGTTCTCGACGACGAGCGCGGTCGCCGCGCTGGTCCGTCGAGCGAACCCGCCGTCGGTCGCGACCAACAGGGCGACCTCATCGGCCGGCGTCGACGCGCCTGTCGTCGAGCTCGTGATCGGATCCGTCACCGGCGGCAGGGTGTTGATGCGCGGACCGTCGTTACGGCTGGCGATCACGGCCGCCGCGGTCGCCGCGGCGAGCACTCCCATGCCGGCGATAGCGCCTGCTCGCCGCCGGGCGCGGAGCCGGCGAACAGTGGCAGGACGAGGTGCACCGCCGTCGACCTGATCCAGGGCATGGCCTGCCGTACGGGCCAACTCTTCGAACCGATCGTTCATGCTTCCTCCTCGAGGCGCAGGCGAGCGGCGAGGCTGCGCCGCGCGTGGTCGAGCGTCGCTCGCACGGTCCCCTGAGCGATGTCGAGCACCTCCGAGACCTGCGCGACGGAAAGGTCCTCGACGTAGTACAGGGTCACGACCTGGGCCTGGCGCGCTGGGAGCTCGCGCACCGCGTTCCAGAAGCCGGAGATCTCAGGAGCCCATGCGACCCGCTCGACCGGCAATCGTTCGAGCGCACGACGCTCGGCCTTCCGTCGCCGCCGGTCGGACACGGCCGCGTTCAGCACCACTCGCCGGGCGAACGCCCCCGGCTTGTCGTACTCCCGGACCCGCCGCCAGCGCGTCAACACCGAGACCATTGCGTCCTGGACGAGCTCCTCGGCGACGTCGACGCGACCGCACAACGCGGTCGCGAGCCGAACCAGGCCGCGGTACTCCGCCACGTAGAACGCGTCGAAGTCGCGTACGTCGTCGACGGACTGCAACCCGGGGGCCGATGTGTCGGCCGGCACGACTACCACGCTCCCACACACGCACCGAGGGCGGCGCCCGCTTAGTTAGGCGACGCGTTCTCTCGGCAAGAAAGTGCCCGATTCGGGTTTCCTACGCGGTCAGAACGCGAAAAGTCACTCCCACTCGATCCCCATGGTCGTGTCCGTTCCTCGCGAGCGGCGGCTACGCCGCGAGTGGGCTCGTCACTCCCACTCGATCCCCATGGTCGTGTCCGTTCCTCGCGAGCGGCGGCTACGCCGCGAGTGGGCTCGTCACTCCCACTCGATCGTGCCCGGCGGTTTGCTGGTGATGTCGTAGGCGACGCGGTTCACGCCGGGGACCTCGTTGATGACCCGGCTCGAGATGCGCTCCAGCACCTCGTACGGCAGGCGCGCCCAATCGGCGGTCATCGCATCGTCGCTCGTCACCGCCCGCAGCACGATCGGATACTCATAGGTGCGCTCGTCGCCCATCACGCCGACGCTCTTCACCGCCGGCAGCACCGCGAAGCTCTGCCAGATCTCGCGATACAGCCCGGCGCGCTTGATCTCCTCCACGACGATCGCGTCCGCCTGCTGCAAGATGCGGACGCGCTCGGGCGTGATCGTCCCGACGATGCGCACCGCCAAGCCCGGACCCGGAAACGGTTGGCGCCACACGATGTCGCCCGGCAATCCCAGCTCCTCCCCGACGGCGCGCACCTCGTCCTTGAACAGGTGCCGCAACGGCTCGACGAGCTCGAAGTCCATGTCATCGGGAAGGCCCCCGACGTTGTGATGCGATTTGATGTTCGCGTTGTCGCCGCCACCGCTCTCCACGATGTCGGGATAGAGGGTGCCCTGCACGAGGTACCGCGGCGACCCTTCGATCTCGCGCGCGGCCTCCTCGAAGACGCGGATGAACAGCTCACCGATGATCTTGCGCTTGCGCTCGGGATCGACGACGTCGTCGAGCGCGCCGAGGAACCGGTCGCCGGCCTTCACGTGCACGAGGTCCACGTGGAACTGCCGCCGGAACGTGTCCTCGACCTGCTCCGCTTCGTGCAACCGCAGCAAGCCCGTGTCGACGAAGACGCACGTGAGCTGGTCGCCGACGGCCTTGTGCACGAGCGCGGCCGCGACGGCCGAGTCGACACCGCCGGACAGGCCGCAGATCACCCGCTCGTCGCCGAGTTGCGCGCGCACCTCGGCGACCGCCTGCTCAATGATCGAGATGTTCGTCCACGTCGGGCGGCAGCCGGCGACGTCGAGCAGGAACGATCGCAGGACGGCCGCGCCGTGCTCGGTGTGCGCGACCTCGGGATGGAACTGGACGCCGTAGATCCGCCGCGCCGGATCACCGAACGCCGCGGCGGGCGTCTCGGGCGTCGAACCGAACACGGTCGAGCCCATGGGTGCCTTCGTGATCGTGTCGAAGTGGCTCATCCACACGGCGTACTGCGGTGGAAGATCGCGGAACAGCGCTCCGGGCGACGACACCGAGAACCCGGTGCGGCCGTACTCGCCGCGGCCCGTCTTGGCCACCTCACCACCGAGGTCGCGAGCCATCAGCTGCGCGCCGTAGCACAACCCGAGCAACGGAACGCCGGCGTCGTAGATCGCGGGCTCGATCGTCGGCGCCCCGTCGGTGTGTACCGACGCCGGACCGCCCGAGAGGATGATCGCTTTCGGCTGCCTGGCAAGCATGTCGACGACCGGCATCGATCGCGGCACGATCTCGCTGTACACGTGGGCCTCGCGCACACGCCGCGCGATCAGCTGTGCGTACTGCGCTCCGAAGTCGACGACGAGAACGAGATCGTTCTCGATCACCGCGGCGCCAGCCTCACCCGGACGAACATGCGTCACTTAGCCGTGCTGGAGACGGTGAAGTGACGCAAGTTCGGGAGTCGGCACGATCACGTGCCGCCCATGCCGACACCTTGGGCGCGCTGGAGCGACTTGCCCTCGGTCTGCAGCGACGGTGCGACCATGACCTCCGCCTTTTGGAACTCCTTCAACGTCTCGTGGCCGGTCGTCGCCATCGATGTGCGCAGGGCGCCGAACAGGTTCAGCGTGCCGTCGTTCTCGTGGGCCGGCCCGACGAGAATCTCCCGCAACGAGCCCTTCTTCCCCGCGTACACGCGGGCGCCGCGCGGCAGCGTGGGGTGAAACGCGGCCATCCCCCAGTGGTAGCCACGACCTGGTGCCTCGTACGCGCCTGCGAGGGGTGAGCCGATCATCACCGCGTCGGCGCCGCATGCGATGGCCTTGGCGACATCGCCGCCCGTCCGCATACCTCCGTCTGCGATCACATGGACGTACACGCCGGTCTCGTCGAGGTGGCGGATTCGCGCTCCGGCGGCGTCGGCGATGGCGGTCGCCTGCGGCACACCGATCCCGAGCACACCGCGGCTCGTGCACGCGTGTCCCGGGCCGACACCGACAAGGATCCCGACGGCACCTGTGCGCATCAGGTGCAAGGCGGTCGAGTACGACGCGCAACCACCCACGATCACGGGAATGTCGATCTCGCGGATGAACTTCTTCAGGTTCAAAGGTTGGCGCTGTGGATCCTTCGAGACGTGCTCGGCGGAGACGACCGTGCCCTGGATCACGAGGACATCCAGCTCCGCCTCGAGCACCAGCGGCGCGAATTGCTCGACCCGCTGGGGTGTGAGCGATGCGCACGACCGCACACCTGCGTCGTTGACCTCCTGGATGCGCTGTCCGATCAGGCTCGGCTTGAGCGGCTCCTGGTAGAGCTCTTGCATGCGCCGGGTCGCCTTCTCGGCGGGCAGGTTCGCGATCTCTTCGTAGACGGGCTCGGGGTTGTCGTAGCGCGTCCAGAGCCCCTCGAGGTTGAGGCACGCGAGCCCGCCGAGATTGCCGATCTCGATCGCCGTGGCGGGCGACACCGCGCCGTCCATCGCGCTCGCCATCATCGGCAGCTCGAAACGCTGACCGTCGAGCTCCCATGTGATGTCGACGTCTTCGGGGTCGCGGGTGCGCCGGCTCGGCACGATCGCGATGTCGTCGAACCCGTACGCGCGCCGACCAGACTTCCCGATGCCGATCTCGACTTCCACCGGCTGCTCCCTACTCCGAAGGGGAAACGGGCAGCCTAATGCCGGCCTGGGTGCTTGACTCGGATGGTGACCGAATTCAGGCGGTTACTCCGCGCGTCGTGGATCTCGAACATCGGCGACGGCGTCGCCTGGACAGCGGTGCCATTGCTCGCCGCGACGCTGACCCGCGACGAGCGGCTGATCGCGGGAGTGGAAGCAGCCGCCGTGCTCCCGTGGTTGCTCGTCTCTCTGCACGTTGGCGCGCTCGTCGACCGTTTCGACCGCCGACGCATCCTCGTCGCCGCCGACGCGTTTCGCACGTGCGCCTTCGCGCTGATCGCGATGTTGGCCGCCACCGACGCCCTCCCGGCGTGCGTATCACTGCTCGCGATCACCTATGCCGCGGTACCGCTCGTGCACCATCCACTGGTGGCGGCGACGGCCTTCTTCCTCGTTGGTCTCGCGTCGGTCGTGTGGAACGTCGTGACCGTGTCGCTCCGCCAGGAGATCATCCCGACCGGGCTGTTCGGCAGGGTGAACAGCGTGTACCGCCTCGTTTCGTGGGGCGTGATGCCGATCGGCGCGCTGCTCGGCGGTTTCGTGGCCCATCGTTTCGGCCTCGACTCCGTGTGGTGGATCGCAGCGCTCGGTCATGTCGCGATCCTCGCCGGCGCGCTCGCCCTGCTCACGAACCGTGCGCTTACGGACGCGCGCGGGCGCGCCACGGCCCGCGCAGACATCAGCGACGTTCCGTGAGGTACGCGAGCAGGTTGGTGAGGATCCGGGCCGTCGCGCCCCACACGGTCTCGCCGGCGAGGTCGTAGAACGGCATCGACGCGCTGCGAGCCCACGGCAGGTCCCAAATCTCCTCGCGCCACACCGAATCGTCGAGGAGCTCGCTCAGGGCGACATCGAACACCGAGGTCACCTCGCCGGGCGCCGGGTCGACCGCCGGTCGCTGGGCGAGCGCACCGACGAACGGCGCGATCACGAACCCGGAGACGACGGTGCTGATGTGGTCGAGCTCGGCCAGGATCCGCACATCGTGCGGATCGATGCCGATCTCCTCGTGCGCCTCGCGGAGCGCGGCCGCCGCGAGATCGGCATCGATCGCAGCGTCGAACTTCCCGCCCGGAAACGCGATCTGCCCTTGGTGAGTCGGCAACGTGTCGGGGCGCTTCGTCAGGATCAGCCGCGCCTCTCCGGCTTCGTCGAACATCGCAACAAGTACTCCCGCCGCGCGGGCCTCAGCGCCCGCGATGCCGTCGCCAACGAACCCACCATGACGCGCCGGAGGGTGCAGCTCGAGTCGCGCCACGACCTCCTCCAACGAGAACCGGCGCTGTTCCGAAGGCAGCTCGATCCAGGGTGGTGGGCCCCCTTGTCGCCACGTTTCCGGGCGCGGGATGTGCTGGCGGCCGCCCCGGATCACGGCCCCGCAGCGTAGGTCAGACGGTGACGTGCCACTCCCGCACGACGACCGTCGCGCTCTGGAACCCCACCGGCATCGCGGTCGGGACTGCGGGAGGACTGTACGTCTCCGATTCAGACGAACCACAGGATCCGCTGGCTGTCCTGACCCGTCAACACGCCGGGTCCTGCGCCATACTCGCGGCTCGCTCGTCGCCTGTGGAGTGCTCATGGACTGGAACCTCGCGACCGTGTTCGAGTCGGTCGCCGACACGCTCGGTGAGCGCACGGCGCTCGTGAACGGCGCGACCCGACGGACCTGGACCGAGCTCGACGACCGGGCGGCGCGCCTCGCGAGCGCGCTCGTCGCTGCCGGGCTCGGACCGAACTCGAAGGTCGCGCAATACCTCTACAACTCGAACGAGTACAGCGAGGGCGTCTACGCGACGTTCAAGCTCCGCGGCGTTCCCGTGAACGTCAACTATCGCTACACCGAGGACGAGCTGCTGTACCTGCTCGACGACTCCGACGCCGAGGCGTTGATCTTTCACGGATCGCTGGGAGAGCAGGTCGCACGGGTCGTCGATCGGGCGCCGCGACTGCGCGTCGCGATCCAGGTCGACGACGGTTCGCCACTGCTCCCCGGCGCAGCCGCGTTCGAGGACCTGATCGCGTCGAACGACCCGATGCCGCGCATCGCGCGTCGCGGCGACGACCTCTACTTCTTGTTCACCGGCGGGACGACCGGGATGCCCAAGGGTGTCATGTGGCGCAACGAGGATCTGTTCGGGACGCTGGCGGAGGCGATCTATCCCCTGCAGGGGTTGACGATGCCGGAGCGCTCCGAGGACGCCGGCGCTCTGGCCAAGGCGATCATCGAGCGCGGCACGGGCGGCGTCCACCTGCCGGGCTCACCGCTGATGCACGGCACCGGGGCGTTCACGACCTTCCAGACACTGTTCACCGGCGGCTGTGTGGTGACCCTGACCAATCGATCGTTCGACCCGCACGAGATGTGGGAGACGGTGGCACGCGAACGCGTGACGCAGATGGCGATCGTCGGCGACGCGTTCTGCAAGCCGATGCTCGCCGCGCTGCGAGATGCCGAGGTGCGCGGTACCCCGTACGACACGTCGTCGCTCGGGCTCGTCATCTCGTCGGGCGTGATGTGGAGCGCGGAGGTCAAGACCGAGCTCATGGCGCGCGCCCACTGCCTCTGCCTCGACTCTCTCGGTTCGTCGGAGGGCGTCGGGTTCGCGAACTCGATGAGCATGCCCGGCGCGGAGACACCGACCGCGAAGTTCACGATCGGCGGCCGCGCGAGGGTGCTTCGCGACGATGGCACGCCGGTCGAACCTGGAAGCGCTGAGATCGGGGTGCTCGCGCTCGGCGGCTACATCCCGCTCGGCTACTACAAGGACGAGGTGAAGTCGGCGGCCACGTTCCGGATCATGGGCGGCGAGCGCTACTCCGTGCCGGGCGATTTCGCGCAGGTCGAGGCCGACGGCGCCATCACGCTGCTCGGCCGCGGCTCGGCCTGCATCAACTCGGGTGGCGAGAAGATCTTCCCCGAAGAGGTCGAGGAGGCCGTGAAGGTGCAGCCGGGCGTCGCCGACTGTCTGTGTGTCGGCCTCCCCGATGATCGGTTCGGCGAGGTCGTGACGGCGGTCGTGACGCCTGCGGTCGGGGCAGAGCTCGACGGCGATCGGCTCATGGCCGGGCTCGGTTCGCTCGCGCGGTTCAAGCACCCGCGCCGCTGGGTGTTCGTCGATGAGATCCTGCGCTCACCGAACGGCAAGGCCGACTACAAACGCGCCAAACAGATCGCCGCCGACGCGAGCTCGTGAGCTACTTCTTCTTCTTGGCGCTCGCGACCTTGGCCAGCACGTCGCGGGCGTTGAGAATGAGGTAGTCCTCGCCCTCGAGCTGGATCTCGGTGCCGCCGTACTTGCTGTAGACAACGGTGTCGCCGACCCCGATGTCGAGCGGGATGATGTCGCCGGTCTGCTCGCTGCGGCGGCCGGGGCCGACGGCGAGCACTTCGCCCTGCTGGGGCTTCTCCTTGGCGGTGTCCGGGATGACCAGACCGCTCACGGTGGTCTCCTCGGCATCGGCGGTCTTCACGACGATGCGGTCCTCCAGCGGCTGCAGGTTCATGTGGAACTCCTCAGAGGGTTGATCGGGTGTGATCAGGGCAAACGGATGACCGGACGGGATCGGGCCTGTCGCCCTCACCTAGCGAGGCCCGACCTTAGCACTCGGTAGGTCAGAGTGCTAACCCGAGATCGACGAGCCCGAGATCGACGAAAATTGCGCACGAGATGAGCGCGAGGTGAGCACCGTGCCGGAGCCGGCATTTCCACGAAACCTGCCCGATGAACGCGAGCTCCTGCTGGAGTGGCTCGGCTACCTGCGCGAGGCGGTGCTCCGGAAGGTCACGGGCATCACCGACGATCAGGGCCATTGGACGCCGCAGGAACGTCTCATTCCATTGCTCGGCATCGTGAACCATCTCACGCACGTCGAGTGGCGGTGGATCGACGGCGCAATGCTCGGGCACGCGGTGCACCGATCGGACGCCGAGTTCTCACCGGGTCCTGACCTGACCGTCGCGCGAGCGGTCGCGGCCTATCGCGAGCGCGCAGCGAAGACGGACGCCATCGTCAGGGCGCACCCGCTCGACCAAGGCTCCATCAGCGGCGAGAGCGTCACGTTGCGATGGGTCTTGCTGCATCTCATCAACGAAACGGCCAGGCACGCCGGGCACGCCGACGCCGTCCGCGAGCTGTTGGACGGGGTCATCGGCGAATGAGCGGCCTCACAACGGTTGCGCGTGGATCTCGACGGCCTTCACCGCGGCCCAGACGCGCTGGCCGGGCTGGAGCGCGAGATCAGCGGTCGCGCTCGGTGTGATCTCGGCGATGAGCTCGAGGGCACCGCCGAGTTGGACGCGGACACGGCCGGCGTACGCGTTGATCGCGACGATGGTCAGGTTCCACGTGTTGCGGGGGCTCCCGCTCGGCCGGTCGCGATGCAGCGCGATCGATGACGGTGGAATGACGAGGAAGCCGGGTCCCTCTGCTTGAATGCCGGCGGTCGCGATCCGCACGCCCGAGACCGCGATGAACATCGAGCCCTCCAGCCGGCCGGTCAGCAGGTTGGTGCCGGCGAGCTCGGCGACGTACGGCGAGCTCGGCCGGGCGGCGAGCTCGGACAGCGTGCCGGTCTGGCATATCTGTCCGTGCTCGAGGATGACGATGCGGTCGGCCAGCATGTGGGCATCGATCGGATCGTGGGTCACGAGGAGGCGAACGCCAGCGAACGAGCCGAGGTGGGTTCGCAGCTCTTTACGCATGGCGCTGCGACTGCTGGCGTCGAGCGCGGCAAGTGGTTCGTCGAGCAGGAGGATGTGCGGTTCGGGTGCGAGCGCGCGCGCGAGCGCGACGCGTTGTTGCTGCCCGCCCGAGAGCTCGGCAGGGCGGGCCGACGCGTGGTCGCCGAGACCAACGCGATGCAACCAGCTGCGCGCGGTGGTTCGTGCCTCGCCGCGTCGCACACCGTGCGCCCGCAGACCGAACGCGACGTTCTCGGTCGCGTCGAGGTGCGGGAACAGCGCGTAGTCCTGGAACACGACGCCGATCGGGCGGTGCTCGGGAGCAACGAACGCTCCGGTCTGTGGATCGTCGAACACGGCGTCGCCGAAGACAACACGGCCCGCGTCGAGCGGCCGCAGCCCGGCGAGAACACGGAGCAATGTGGTCTTGCCGGAACCGTTCGGGCCGAGCACGGCGATCGTCTCGTCACGCGGGATGTCCAGCTCGACGTCGAGCCGGAACTCACCGAGGGCGACGCTCGCGGCGGCAACGAGATTCATCGGTCGACCAAGCGGCTCGCCCCCGAGAACCAGTGATCGCGCAGTGCGATGAGCACGGCAAAGGAAACGGTCACGAGCACCAACGACAGGACGAGCGCGGCACGGGGATCGGTCTCGAGCGCGAGGTACACCGCGAGGGGAAGTGTCTGGGTCCGGCCGGGAAAGCTTCCGGCGAAGGTGATCGTGGCGCCGAACTCGCCGAGCGCGCGAGCCCACGCCAGCACCGCACCAGCGATCAACGCGGGTCGGATTGTCGGCAATGTGACGCGCCGGAACACGTACCACGGCGATGCACCGAGACTGCGCGCGGCGTCCTCGATCTGCGGGTCGACCTGCCGGAGCGCCGCTTCGACGGTGAGGATCAGGAACGGCATCGCGACGAACGCCTGCGCCATCACGACGCCCCACGTGGTGAACGGCAGGCGCACGTCGAACCACCGGTCGAGGTACTGGCCGACGACGCCGCGGCGTCCGAACGCGAAGAACAACGCGACACCGCCCACCACGGGCGGCAGCACCATCGGCAGCGTGCAGAGCGCCCGCGTCGCCGCCCGGCCACGGAACCGGACACGGGCGAGGAGCCAGGCCAGCGGAACACCGGCGAGGACAGAGATCGCTCCGGCCCACAAGGAGCACCACAGCGACAGGCGCAAGGCGGTGCGCGAGCTCTCGTCCCCCAACACCGCGCCCAGCTCGGACCACGGAACGCGCCAGATCAACCCGAACAAGGGCAGCGCGAACAGTGCGGCCCCGATCACGCCGGCCACCACCACGGCGACCGGCGCGCGCGGCCGTGTCTCGGGCCGCGAACGCCGCCGCCCGTGACGAGTCATGCGGCGACGAACCCGTACACCGCGAGGATCGCCCGACCGGCGTCGCTCACGATGAACTCCACGAACGCGTCCGCGACACGCGGATTCTCGCTCGACTTCGTGACCGAGATCGGATATGTCGCGATCACGTTCTGCGCATCAGGGATCTCGACTCCCGCTGCAGCGGAGCCAGCGGCGAGGACGTCGGTCGCGTACACGATGCCCGCGTCGGCCTCGCCGAGCGTCACCTTCGAGACCACGCCCCTGACCTTGTCCTCGAGGCTCGCCGGCGAGACCGTCACCGCAGCTCGACCGAGCGCCGCTCTCGCGTACACGCCGCACGGGACGCTTTCGTCACACAACACGACGATGACATCGTCCCGCGCGAGGTCCGGCAGGCCCGTGATGCCCTTCGGGTTCCCGGGGCCGACGATGATCTGCAGCTCGGTCCGCGCGAACACCTCCGGGGGGCCGGCGACCTCTCCGGCGTCTGTGAGCTTCTTCATGCTCGACTCGTCGGCCGACGCGAACACGTCGGCGGGCGCGCCTTCGATGATCTGAGTGGCGAGCGCACCGCTGGCCGCGAAGCTGAAGGTCACGGTCGTGTCGGGTTGCGCGCGGTGGAACGCCTCGCCGGCCTCGGTGAACGCGTCGGTCAACGACGACGCAGCGAACACCGTGATCTCACCGTCGAGCGCCCCGGAGGTCGCCCCCTGGTCGCTGTCGTCACCGCAGGCGGCGACCGCGACCAGAGCGAGCATCAACGGACCGCACACGGTTCGCGGCCATGGCGTGCGCATCGACCCGACTTTACTCAGAAACTGAGTTATCTACATCATGTCCTGATTGTCGTGGAGGCTGTCGGTAAAGTGGAAGGATGGCGGTGAAGGCCAACCGCGGGTCGGAGCTGAGCCTCGGCGAGCACGTCTGCGTCGCCCTCGCCTACTCGGGGCTCACCCACGGCTGGGCAATCGGGAGCGAGCTCGCCCCCGACGGCAGCCTCGGGAACATCTGGCGACTCTCCCGCGCGCTGACCTACCGCGCACTCGAACAGGCCGAGCAGAAGGGACTCGTGCGACGGGCGCGTACCGACACGGCGAGACCCCGAGCGCGCGCGCCGATCACGCTGACCGCGAAGGGACGGCGCGAGACCGTGAAGTGGCTCGACACACCGGTCGCCCATGTCCGTGACCTCCGGACCGAGCTGCTGCTCAAGCTCGCGCTTCGCGGCCGTGTTGGTCTCGACAATCAAGACTTCCTGCGTCGCCAGCGCGACACCCTGGCGCCGGTGCTCGACCGGCTCAGCCGCGCCCACGTGGAGGACGATGACCTCGTGATGCTCTGGCGACGAGAGCAGGCGCGTGCGACGCGCCGCTACCTCGACCACGCGATCACGGCACTGTCCACCACCCTGCCGATGCCACATCGGTCACAGGCCGATCTCCGCATCAGCGCCCGCAACCAGATTCCGGCCGTCATCACCGCGGTGCAACACGGCGAGGTCATGAGCACCGTCCACACTCGACTCGCCGACGGTCACACCGTCACCGCGGCCATCACACGCGATGCGGCCGAAGACCTCGAGCTCACGGCCGGTGACGACATCGTCGTCATCATCAAGGCCACGGAGGTCCTCATCGGCAAGCAATAGCGACCGGCCGCTCGCTCAGCCCGCCAGCTCGGCGAGCCCTCGCGCGAGCGCGTGTTCCATGTCGCCACGTCCGCGTTCGCTTCGCGGCCCTGACCAGCTCATCGCGTCGACGAGCAACACGACGTCCGCCCAGGGGTGATGGCGCCGGCCGCTGATCTGCTCCCAGATGCCGACGAACCGGTCCCCGATATCGAGGTCGAATTGGCCGATCAGGTTCACGCGACACCACGATGCGTCCACCGACGGGGGTCCGATGCTTGCCGACTCCCAGTCGACAACGCCGGTGACCCGGCGGCGGCGCCACAAGACGTTGCCGGGGTGGTAGTCGCGGTGGACAAGGACACGCTCGTTGTCATGTGACGGTCCATGGAAGATGCCGATGGCGCGGTCCCAGAGCGCCGGGCGTTGCATCCACGGCGGCGGATCCCACGACGAAGGTGCATACGGCCTGAAGTCACCGAACCTGTGGCCGGGCGTCAACGGCACGGCGTGTACCACAGGAAGGACGCTTGCGAGACCGCGCAACCACTCCGCAACGTCGTTCGGAGCCCAATCGAGCCGGCCCGGAACCCGCGACATCAGGACCGTTGGTACGCCGGCCTCGGCGCCGGTCGTGTCAACGGCCAAGACACTTGGCGCCAGAACATCAGTCGACGACAGGAACTGCAGCGCGTGCGCCTCGCGGGCCGCGATGTCCGGCTCCTCGAGGTTCACCTCGGGGACGACATAACGACGCAGGATCACGGATTCGACGCCCCGCGGCGACGACACCCGCACCACGTGGACGGCCGACGAGGTGCCGCCCTTCACCGCGCGAATGCTCGTCACCCGCGCCTCGAGGGAGCGTTCGACCCACGCGATCGCGTCGCGAGGCGGCCGCGCACGGAGCAGACCGCTCCGCGCGTCTTCGCGGAAGCCGTGAGAATGGCTCACCGCGACTGCGGGAGCGGGAGGTTCGGATACGCGCCCCCGTCGAGGCCGGTCGGACCATCTCGCTGCAGTGCGAACCATGCGGCCGCGCCGATCATCGCCGCGTTGTCGGTGCAGAGGGCGATCCCCGGAACGACCGCACGTCGACCGGCAGCGCTCGCGTCTGCAACGACCCTGGCACGCAGAGCGGAGTTGGCAGCGACACCGCCGCCGATCACGAGCGTGTCGATCCCGGTCCGGTCTGCCGCGCGGGCGAGCTTCGTTGCCAGCACGTCGACCACCGCAGCCTGGAAGCTCGCGGCGATGTCTGCGGTGTCGCCATCCGGAAACCGGCGGCAGTGCAGGACGACCGCGGTCTTGAGGCCGGAGAACGAGAAGTTGTCGCCGTCATCGAGCATCGGCCGAGGAAAGTGCACCGCCTCCGGGTTTCCTCGCGTTGCGAGCTCGTCGATGACGGGCCCGCCCGGATACCCGAGCCCCAGGAAGCGGGCCACCTTGTCGAAGGCCTCGCCAGCCGCGTCGTCGACGGTCTGGCCAAGCACCCGGTACAGGCCGTGAGCGCGCATCTCGATGAGCAGCGTGTGACCGCCCGACACGATGAGGTGGAGGCAGGGCGGTTCGAGAGTCGGATCCTCGAGCAGCGCCGCGTACATGTGGGCCTCGTGGTGATGCACACCGATGTAGGGCCGATCGACCGCCAGCGCGATCGCCTTCGCCGCGCTGACACCGACGAGCAGCGCACCGGCGAGACCCGGACCGTGGCACGCGGCGACAGCGTCGATCTCCTCGAGCGACACCCCGGCCTCCACGGTGGCGTCGACAATCACAGGAATGACGAGCTCGACGTGCGCGCGGCTGGCGATCTCCGGGACGACACCGCCGAACCGGGCGTGCAACGTCGACTGCGTCGCCACGATCGACGAACGCACGCGCCGGCCCTCCTCGACCACCGCGGCGGCGGTCTCGTCGCAGCTGGTCTCGATCGCCAGCACGAGCGTGCCTGCGCTCGACGCAATGTCGTTCATCGCGCGGCAAGCCGGTCGAGCAATTGCGCGTACTCGGGATGGTCGACGTCGTGCGCCCACATGATGAGCGCGTCCTCCGCGTCGTGACGGTCTTGGTAATAGTCCTTGCGAACACCGACCGGCGCGAACCCGAATCGCCGGTACAGCTCCTGGGCCGCTCTGTTCGACAGCCGTACTTCGAGCGTCAGCGCGGTAGCACCACGGGCGCGCGCGTCGCGAGCGAGCGCGGCAAGCAGCCGCGTACCGATTCGCGAACGTTGCCGTTCCCTGTGTACCGCAAGAGTGGTGATGTGTCCGTCGGTGAGCGTCATCATGAGCCCGCCGTAGCCGACGAGCTCGCGGCCGAGCCGCGCGACGAAGTATGCCCGGGACTCGCGGAGCGCGAGCTCGCTCTGGAACAACGCCGCCGTCCACGGCTTGGGATACACGTCCTGTTCGATCGCGAGCACCTGCCGGACGTGGCGCTTCCGCATGGGTTCGATGTGGAGATCGCCGGCGAGCGCCGGTCGCTCGGGACCCGATCGGTCGGGCGCCAACGCCATCAGCTCGCCCGCCGGTCGGCATCCAACTCGGCGTCGGACTTGCGCAAGTAGAGGGGAGCGACGTCGTTCGCTCCGACGAACTCCTCACGCGCGAACCGAGCGCCAGCCAACTCGAGCAGGGCGCCGAGATCGGGCCTGCTGTGAGCAGGCCCTGCGAGCTCGACGAGATCCCGTCCGCCGAACGACGAGCTGAACCGCATCGCGCCATCGCCGCAACACAGCGCGTGCTGGCCTCTCGCGGAGATCTCGGCGACGATCTGTTCGGGCGTGGCCGGCGAGTACTCCGAGACGCGCTGGGTGCCCCCGGGCACCGGCTGGTAGATCGCGTAGTACACCTCGTGACGCCGTGCATAGATCATCGGTACGACGAGCTCGTGGGTGGCGTGCCGGAGCGGGTACGCGAGCAGGTCGAGGCTGGGCACCGGCACCAACGGCACCGAGAGCGCCATGCCGAGCGTCTTGGCGGTCGTGACGCCGACGCGCAAGCCGGTGAACATCCCCGGACCGATCCCGACCGCAACTGCCGAAACGGAGCGCAGCGAGACGCCGACCTCCCGGCACAGAAAGTCGATGGCCGGTGCCAGCTGCTCGGCGTGGCGCGGCGGGCCGGCACCGGTCGCGCCCCCGACCTCGACGATCCCGAGCATCCCCTCGTCGCTCCCCAGCGCGACGCCGACGCGCCGGGTCGCCGTCTCGATCCCGAGCAGGAGCACGATCAGCCTTCTCCCGTGTCGGGGTGCAGGTAGTGGGCAAGCGAGGTCGCGATCGAGCGCGAACGAGTGTGCCATCCCGACCCGTGCGCGTGCACGCGCACGATGCGGTCATCGGCCGACCGGTCGTCAACTTCAGCGTCGGCCGCACCGCCGTCGCCGGCAGGCGGCAGCTCGAGCTCGATCACCACATGGTCGGGCGGCAGGGCAGCGGCGAATCGGTCCCCCCATTCGATGAACGTGATGTGATCGCCGTCGACGATCTCGTCGAACCCGAGGTCGTGCAGCTCGTTGACCGTGTCGATCCGGTAGAGGTCGACATGTAGCACCGGCACCGGAGCGTGGTACTCGTGCATGATGGTGAAGGTCGGGCTCGTGACGGGGTCGACGACGCCGAGCGCCGCGCAGGCTCCTTGGACGAACGCCGTCTTGCCGGCGCCGAGGTCTCCCGACAGCACGACGACGTCGCCCGCGCGGAGCACGCTCGCGAGCGCGTGCGCGACTGCGCGGGTCTGCGTCACCGACCGGGTACGAACGTTCACGTCACAGCTCCGAGCCGTCGTTTCACCACGACGAAATCGGCGCGGATCTCGGCAAGCGGCTTCCCGCCGCCGCGCAGCACGGCGGCCGGGTGGTAGGTCGGAACGAGCACGGCCGCCACACCGGCGCGTGAGTACTCGAACTCGCGGCCGCGCAAACGGGTGATGCCCTCCTTGGTGCCGAGCAGCAACTTCGTGGCGAAGTTCCCGAGGGTGACGATCACGCGCGGGCGGATCAACTCGAGCTGATGGTCGAGCCAGGGCGCACACGCCTCGATCTCGTCCGGTTGCGGGTCGCGGTTGCCGGGTGGCCGGCACTTCACGACGTTGGCGATGTAGACCTCGTCTCTCGCGAGACCAATCCCCTCGATGAGCTGGGTCAGCAACTGGCCTGCCCGACCAACGAACGGTTCGCCCTTGAGGTCCTCCTGCTCGCCGGGCCCTTCGCCGACGAACATCAGGTCGGCGGCAGGATCGCCCACGCCGAACACGACCTGGGTCCGGGTAGGGGCGAGCTTGCAGGCCGTGCAGGTACTCGCGGCCACGGCGATCTCGGCGAGAGAACCGCTCACGGCTCCCATTCGACCACGCCCGGGCCGATCGAGGCACGGATCGCCGCGGCGGCGACCTCCGCCGCATGGTGGACCGCCAGATCCAGCCGCACCTCGCGCGCCAGCTGCACCTCGCCAGATCGCGCGGAGCCGTGCCCGGTCGAAAGCACGACGACGGCATCGCCGTCGCCGCTGGTGTGCGCCGGCCGCAGCGAGCGGGCGAACCCGTCGTGCGCACCGGCGGCGAGCGCGTGGCACTGCCGCTTGTCGAGCAGTTGGTCGGTGGCGACAACGACGAGCGTTGTGCTGGTCCGACCGGCGCCCGTGTCCTCGAATGGCGCGAGCGACGGAAACCCGTCGGCGGTCGCCGGCGCGCTCGAACCGGCGAGCATCAGACCGTCGACACCCATCACGTCGCCGACAGCGTTCACCACCGCGAGCGCGAGCCACCCGTGCCCGCCGGCCTCCCCGGAGGCGATCCCGACGCCGCCCGCCACCGCGAACTCACGACCCTTCCACTTGCCGACGGTCGCACCGGCGCCCGCGCCGACCCGTCCCCCGACCCATTGCGCAGGCTCGGCCGTTGCCGCCGCGGCCGCGGCGTAGCCATCCTCTGCCGTCGGCCGGTAGCTCGTCTCGAGGAGGTCGAACACACACATCGCGGGCACGATCGGAACCGGTCCGCCTGCGGTGGGAAACCCCTGATCGCGTTCGCGGAGGAACTGCATCACGCCATCGGCCGACGCGAGCCCGAACGCCGATCCACCGGAGTACACGACCGCGTCGACGCGCTCAACGCTGCGGCGTGGGTCGAGCAACGCGAATTCCCGTTCGGCGGGCGCGCCGCCGCGGATCTCGCCGGAGCCCACCGTTCCCGCGGGCGACAGGATGACGGTGACGCCTGTGCCACCGCGAGTGTGGTGACCGATCGCAATGCCATCGATCATCGCGACGTCGCCACCTTCGGGGCGAGCCCGACCTCGTCCGCGAATGCATCGAGGAGATCGCGGAGGGCCTCGGTGCGTTCCAACATGAGCATGTGTCCCCCACCCTCGATCAGCTCGAGGCGCGAGCGCGGCAGGAGCGAGTCGATCTGGCGGGCGTGGAACGGCGGCGTGATCACGTCGGCCGTGCCGCAAATGACGAGCGTGGGCAGCTCGATCATGGGCAGCTCGCCGGTGAGGTCCATACCGATGAGCGCGCGCGGCGCTTCGACGCGTGTGTCCTTCGGGCACTCGCTCAACATCTGCCGGACGAGCTCGACCTCGCTGGCGACGGGATCGCGTCCGAACCCGACGCGAGCGAGCAACAAGCCGAAGCGAGGCGACTTCCAGAGGCGCGAAGTGTCGGGGGTGGTACGGCGCGTCATCCGCTCGATCGCGGCGCGCGCCCGAGTCGACTGCGATCCGAGGGGCGTCTTGCAGAGCGTGGAGAGCAGCACGAGGCCTCGCACGCGCTCGCGCGCGACCCGCGGATGACGAATTGCGAACGACTGCACCGCGATACCGCCCATCGAATGACCGACGAGTATCGCGTCTCGCAGGTCGAGCTGCTGCAGCACATGCATCAGGTCGTCGCCGAGATGCTCGACCGCGTGGCCAGCGTCGCCCAGCACGGAGGCGCCGTGTCCGCGCTGGTCGACAGCGATGACGCGATAGCCGAGTGCCGGCAGCTCGTTGAGTTGCCGTACCCATGTCCGCACCGACAGCGTCACGCCGTGGACGAACACGATCGGAGCTCCAACGCCTCGCTCGACAACGTTGATCGACGTGCCGTCGAAGCTCGCGACGGCTCGCGATGGAAGTCCGAGCGGAGCGAGCACCTCGGCCGCATGTGGATCAGGGCGGCTGCGAAGCCGGCTCGTGGCAACAACCTCCGCGCCATACAGCGCGCCCGCGATCGCGGCGAGCGATCCGCCGGCGTACAGAGCCGTCTTCCTCGCACGTGACCATCGACTCACCGCGTGTACCGCCGCGGAACCCGCGCCGAGATACCCGTCAGGATCTCGTACGCGATGGTGTCGACCCGGCGAGCCCAGTCCCACGCCGTGATCGAACCGTCACCCTGCCGTCCGAGCAGGACGACCTCTTCCCCGAATTCGACAGGATCCTCGCCGATGTCGATCATCAGCTGATCCATGGTCACGACACCCACGACCGGCCGTTCGCGACCGCGCACGAGCACCGTGCCGCCCTGCAGGCCGAGCCGGCGCGGCACACCGTCGGCGTAGCCGATCGGAACCGTCGCGATCCGCGTCGGCAGGTCGGCTGACCAACGCCATCCGTACGAGACCGAGTCACCGGCCGGAATCTCGCGCACGGCGGATACGTGCGAAACGAGTGACAGAACCGGGGCCACGAAGGAGCCGTCGAGCTCGGGCGCCGGCGGCACGCCGTAGATCGCGATCCCGCACCGAACGAGATCGAAGTGGGTCGCCGGCTGTGCGAACAACGCTGCGCTGTTCGCCGCGTGTGTGATCGACCAGCGGATCCCGCGCGCTCGGATGGCGTCGGTCGCGCCTCGAAAGCGAGTCAACTGTTGCTCCGTGCCCGACGAAGCGAGCTCGTCGGCGACCGCGCAGTGCGTCCATACTCCCTGGAGCTCGAGCGAGGGCGCTCGGTCGATCGCGCTCGCGAGCTCAGCGGCCTGGTCGGGTCGGCAGCCGATCCGATGCATTCCGGTGTCGACCTTGAGGTGCACCGAGATCGTGGATCCCGACGCCGCGAGCGCGCGGATGCCAGCGTGCGTGCACACCGTCGGTGTCAGGCCGTGAGCGACAGCCGCCGGCATCGAGTCTGGCGTCGGCTCCGAGAGCAGCAGGATCGGCGCAACGACCCCGGCGTCACGCAGCGCGACACCTTCTTCGACGAGTGCGACGCCGAGCCACGCGGCACCCGCTTCGAGAGCTGCGGGTCCCACCTCGAGTGCCCCGTGCCCGTAGCCATCCGCCTTCACGACGGCCAAGAGCTGCGCAGGCGCGGCCCGCTCGACCAACCTGTGAACGTTCGATCTGATCGCGCGCAGGTCGATCTGCGCCCATGTCGCCCGCGTCATGTTCTCAGCATCATGTGCGCACGATCATGTGCTCAGCGTCACGTGCTCTGGGTTTGGCCGAGGTCACGTGGTTCGGGCAATGAAGCGGACGAGGTCGCCGCGCGTCACGATCCCGACGACCTGCCCGTCGCGGTCGACAACCGGCACGTGCCGCACGTCCTCGTCGTGCATCAGCGTTGCGACATCCTCCACGGTGTCGTCGACATTCACGACGACCGGATCGTGTTGCATCACATCATCGACGGTCGAGCCCGCCACCTTGCGTAGCTCTTCCTCCAGATGACGCATCTCACCGGGGAACGGAATCGTCGCGCCCAGCACATTGAAGAACTGCGGGGCATGAAGCCGCGCCTCGGAGACGATCAGATCGTCGTCGCGGAGCAGCCCGAGGAGATGGCGATCCCGGTCGACGACGGGCAAAGCGCTGACGCCGAGCTCGGCCATCCGGTCCGCAGCGACCGCGACAGTCGCGTCGGCACCGATGACCGCGACCTCGCCGGTCATCACGTCGGAAACGATCGTGGTCGCGGGCATCCGGGCTCCCTCATTGGCGAACTTCGGCCCAGGCTAGGGGCAGCGCGTTGACGACGTCGGAGGCGAGCGTCGAGTCTTCGAGCTTCGCGAGCTCCGCGGCGCGGCCGTGCAGCCACGCCGCGCTCCAGGCCGCCTCGAACGGGTCGAGTCCGGCCGCGAGGCACGCGCCGATCACGCCAGCGAGCACATCGCCGGTGCCCGCGCTCGCAAGCTCGGCACCGCCAACCGCGTTGATCACGACGCGCCCGTTCGAATCGGCGATCACGGTACCCGGACCCTTCAAGAGAACGACGACACCGAGCGCAGCGGCAAGGTCCCTCGCCGCGGCGACGCGGTCATCGATCGGCAAGCGCGTGTTCCCCAACACCGTGGCCGCGAGCCTCGCGTACTCACCTTCGTGCGGTGTGAGGACGGCGGGCGCCAAACCGGCTGTCCGTCGCACCGCGAGCGCGGAAGCATCGTCCGCGAGCACATTCAGCGCGTCTGCATCGACGACGATCGGGACGGAGCATTCCGCCACGATGCGCGCCGCGGCGACATCGGATCCGGTGGCGCGGCCGAGGCCAGGACCGAGAACGACCGCGCGAAAGCGCCCGGTCTCTCGGAGTGCGAGGCGCGCCGCGTCCACCTCGAGCGCTCCATCTTCGCCGGGGAGTGCTCGGACCACGACCTCGGAGCCTGCTTGCGCGTGTGCAAGGTCGGCCGGGAGCGCGGCGACGACCATCCCCGCACCGCACCGAGCCGCGGCCCGCGCAGCGAGCATTGGCGCGCCCGCCATTCCGCGCGACCCGCCAACGACGAGCACTGCGCGCAACCACTTGTGTCCGTCCGGGGCACGGGAGGGAAGGCGCACGTCGCCGGCATCGGAGACACGCACACTCGGATCGCCGATCGGGATCCCGAGATCGACGACCTCGACGCGGCCGGCGTACGAGCGTCCGGGTTCGAAGAGGAGCCCGGGCTTCAGCGCCTGGAAGCAAACCGTCCGGTCGGCCCGTACGGCGGTCCCGTTCACCGCGCCGGTCGCGCCGACGACGCCGCTGGGAATGTCGGCCGACATGACGACGACCGAGCTCGACTCGAGGAACGCTGCGCACCTCGCCGCATCACCTTCGAGCGCGCCGCGGAACCCTGTCCCGAAGATGGCGTCGACGACGAGATCGGCGCGGCGGACCATACGCTCGATCGCGACCCAATCGAGTGGCGCTGCGATGTCGACGAAATCGACGAAGTCGACGCCGACTCCCCACCCGCGCAGCGCGCGCGCGGCGACGCGACCGTCCGCTCCGTTGTTGCCGCTCCCGCTCAGCACCACGACCCGGCGCCCGTAGACACCCTGCATCGCGCGCCGCGCCGACCAGGCGAGCGCGAGCCCTGCTCGCTCGATCAGTGTGGCCTCGGCCGTGCCGGCTTCGACGGCGAGCCGATCGGCCGCGGCCATTTCGAGCGGCGAGAGCACGGGCCGCATCGACGTCGCTCTAGGCCGAGTGCGAGCGCCAGTGCTCCGCGAGCTGCACGACCGGTTGGGTGAGCAGCTCGATGAGCGGCACGGACTCGAGGACCTGGTCGCGGAAGGTCGGTTCGACCTCTGTCACCTGGTCTTGTATCGCGCTGTACCGGCCGCGATAGCCCTGCAAGACCCGGCGCGCGACATCGGCGGTCAACCGGTCATGGAAGCGGCAATGCAGCAACGTCAGCCCGATCGTGGTGTTGTCCTTCACCTCGGGAACGATGATCCCGGTGCGGCCGTCGGCTCGCCCCCGGAACACGGTCACCTCGCGTTCCCATGCCGCGCGGTGTTTGGTACCTCGAAGGCGCGGGTCGGATTCGGTGCGCGAGGGAAGGGCCGATGCGATCCCACCGCGATCAACGACGTGGATCATCGCGTCGCCGTTGATGTCGCCTTCGATGCGGTACCTGGTGAAGCCCAGCACGTTGTCAACCGCTGCGTCGAGCTCGACCAACGTGCGAAGGGTGCGATAGCTGAGGTGATCTCGCGCACAACGCGCGGCGAGCAGTTCCTGGACGAGACGCACTCCGAGCAGAGTCTCGTCGGAACGCGAGATCCCGACGGTGACGGTCTTGGCCTGGTGCTTGATCGCGTCGATCGGCCGCGTCAGCTCCTCGATCGCGGCCGTCAGTGCCGCGGTGAGATCCTCGACGAGTGTGCTCGGGGTACCGACCTTCCCCAGCTCTACCTCGTAGAGGTCCAACGGCACGATCCCGCTGGCGTAGCGGAACAGCGCAGCCAACCGAACCGCCGTCCCCGCGTCGAGCGAGCCGTCGTAGCCCCCTGCGCGCAGCAGCTCGAAGTAGCGCCGCGCAGTTGGGGCGAGTACTCGTGCGAGCTGTTGGAGCAGGAGATCATCTGAGTCGCCGTAAGCCGCGACACTCGCCTCGACGGAACCGCGCGCCTGCCGGAGTGGAGTTGCGGACGCGTCGATCGCGAGTGCGGCCTCGTAACCGAACAGGTGTCCTGCCATCGCGGACAGCACGAACGCGACATGCGGGTGCGCGACGGGCACCGAGATCGTCTCGAGCGCAGCACCGAGCCGCGCTTCGCCGTCGTTGGCGATGACGATCGGCGCCGCCTTGTGGGCGCGATAGATCGCGACCTCCTTCCCGACATCGGCCGCATTGGAGCCCGAGAGCCCGGCTGCGCACACGAGAATCAGTGGTTCGGCCGAGAGGTCGATGTGCTTCTTGTCTTCGGTGAGGTCGCATGCAATGGACTTGTAACACAGCTCGGAGAGCTTGATTCGAACTTCCTGCGCCGCCGTTCGGTTCGCGCCGTTGCCGACGATGGCCCAGTAACGACGCTGCGGCGCGTGTCGATGAGCGGCATGGGCGATCGAGGAGCGCCGTGCGATTACCTCTTCCATCTGTGCGGGGAGATCCCGAAGTGCGCGTAGTACTGCGTCGCGCTCGTCGCGGTCGATCGATTGGCCGAGCACCTCGCCGGCGATCGCGTACGCGACGAGGAAGCCGGCGGCAATCTGGGCATAGAAAGCCTTCGTCGATGCGACGCTCATCTCGACGTCGCGGCCGTCGGACGTGTAGAGAACCCCGTCGCTCTTGTCGACAAGGTCGCTGGCTCGGCGGTTGACGATCGCCACCACCGACGCGCCGCGGGCGCGGACGATATCCACGGTTCGGTTCGTGTCGGTGGTTGTCCCGGACTGACTGATCGCGACCACGAGCGCGTCGCTCATTCCCGCATCGAGCCCGAAGCCCGACAGCTCCGTCGCCGCGATCGCTTCGACCGAGAGTCGGTCCGGCGGGACCAGCCGCTTGAGCGCGACCGCCAGATTCTGGCCGGCGACTGCGGCCGTCCCTTGCCCGATGACGAGGACGCGACGGATGTCGCCATGGCGGAGGCTGGCGCGCAGCCGCGGCGGGAATGCTTCAGAGGCGAGTTGCACCTCGAGGTGCCCGTCGCGTTCGAGCACTCGACCGCGCAGGGTCTTGCGGAACGAGCTCGGCGCCTCGGAGATCTCCTTCAGGAGGTAGTGCGGGAACTCGCCGCGATCGATGTCGCGGGTGGTGATCTCGGGCGTTCGCAGCTCCAGCTCGCCGACGTTCCGCTCTGTGCCGTCGTACCCGATCAGGCGGATCCCTGCCAGCGAACCGGCCTCGCGCGCGTCGATCGCGACGACCTCGCCCTGCGTCGCTGGATTCCCTCGTTCCCGCATGGTCTCGCCGTCGAGCCGGAAGTAGTGATCGGCGATCTCGACGACGCCGTACGGTTCGCTGGCGACGATCGTCAGGTCGTCGGCGAGGCCGACGTACAGGGCTTGCCCACTGCCGCGTTGAGCGAGCAAGACGAGATCAGGATCGTCGGCCACGACCGCAGCGATCGCTACCGAGCCTTCAAATGCCGCGACGGTTGCTCGGAATGCTTCGATCGGAGCGGCCCCCCCAGCGAGGCGACGCGACACCAGCGCGGGGATCACCTTGGCGTCGGTCGTGATCTCGTTCGCGACGTGAAGCCCGTCGAGCCCAGCCAGATCGGCGTAGTTGTCGACATCGCCGTTCAGCGCCCCGATCACGTACGGTCCCGAGCGCTCCGTCAGCTCTTCCTGGTTCAACGGGTGGCAGTTGGGCTCGGAGATGATGCCGACGCTCGCCCAACGCGTGTGGGCCAGCACGAGCACATGGGCGGCGTCGCCGCGCAACGCGAGTTGGAGCAGGTCGTCATCGCGAATCTGCTGGCGCAGCGCCGCCGTGTTGTCACCGAGCTCCCCGACCTCCGCCGCGCGCTTGTAGACGAAGCTCAGACAACCGTTCGCGACTCGGACGGATCGGCTGCTGAAGAGCGGATCGCCGAGGCGATCCGACAGGAGGCGCCGGACCGTCGCCGCTTCGAGATCGAGGCCATGGTCTCGCACCAGGAGATGAATCCCAGCCGAATCGCGCCCACGAACCTCGAGCCGATCAATCGCGCTCAGCGCCAACTGCGCCGAGTGGTACGCGGTCAACGCTGCTTCGCCGCGTTGCGCGCCGGCCAGGTCCTCGACGGCGCGTGCGGCACGGAGCCGGTCGTTCGTGATCGCCCACGCTGCGTCCTTGACGCTGACCAATCCTGCATTCAGTGCTTCGACGTCGACGACCGTGCCGGCTTCGATCGCGCCTTCGATCCGCCGTTCGCACTCGGCGATCTCTTCCGTCAGCGCGTCCGCGCAGTACTCGAGCGTCGCGGCTGCGAGTGGTTCACCGATGAGGGCCAAGACGCCTGGAACACCGCGTAGCGCGCGGTCGATCGTCGAGAGCTCGGCCGCAACCTCGTCGAGGGCGGCGGCGTCGACGACGGCGGGCTCCGATTGGAGCCGGTCGATGACGATACGGACGCGCTCGGCCAGAGCAGAGAGCTCGGGCCGCGGCCGCGAAGACGGTCGGGTCGCGATGGCGACGATGCCGCACATGAGACATCCAGTGTAGGGAGCGTCCGGAGAAATCAGGTCTCGGAAGTCATGTCTCGACCTCCGAAGCTCGCGCGAAGCGCATCGGCGATGAGATCGGCCCCGGCGGTGGCCTGTGCCTTGGATTTCGCCTCGACCATGATCCGCACGATCGGCTCGGTGCCCGACGGCCGGACGAGCACTCGACCTGTTTGCCCGAGTTCGTTGCGGACGGTCGCGATCGCGCGGTCGATGGCGGGTGCGCGCGTGAGGTCGGGCCGGCCCGGGAGCCGGACGTTCACGAGCACCTGCGGAAGGCGCGTCATCACGGAGGCAAGCTCGGCGAGCGACCGTCCGCTCGTCGCAACTCGCTCGGCGAGCAACAACGCTGTGAGCGTGCCGTCGCCGGTACCGGCTCGCGCGCCGAAGATGATGTGCCCCGACTGCTCGCCGCCGAGCGCGAGGCCGTGGGTTGCCATAGCTGCGACGACGTGGCGATCGCCGACAGGCGTCTCGACCACGTCGATGGCGTGTTCGGCAAGCGCGATCCGGAGCCCGAGGTTCGACATGACGCTGATCACGACCGCGTCGTTGCTCAACTCACCCCGCTCGCGCATCCACAGGGCCATGATCGCCATGATCTGGTCGCCGTCGACGATGTCACCGCCGGCGTCGACCGCGATCACCCGGTCGGCATCACCATCGAACGCGAACCCGAGGTCGGCGCCGTCCGCGACGACGACCGCCTGGAGCCGTTGGGGAAACGTCGATCCGCAATCGTCGTTGATGTTGCGGCCGTTCGGTTCGACGTGCAGCGCGTGCACGACGGCAGCCTCAGAACGAAACACCGAGGGGGCGACGACATAGGCCGCTCCGTGACCGCAGTCCAACACGACCCGCAACCCGCGCAGCACGCCCGGAGTCACCTGCTGGCGCAGGTAGTCCTCGTACAACTCCGGGGCGCCAATCGACCTCGATCGTCGAGGTCGATTGACGCCAGGCGTTGGCGGGGGCGACGGGTGTGACCTCAGCTCGGACTCGATCGCCGCCTGGTGCTCGTCGGAGAGCTTCGTGCCTCCCGGGGCGAAGAACTTGACGCCGTTGTCGTTCCAGGGATTGTGACTGGCAGAGATCATCGCGGCCCACTCGTCACGAACCCGAGAGAGCATCGCGAGACCAGGCGTCGGGAGGACTCCCGCCGACTCGGTGACCGCACCCTCTGCCGCGAAGCCGCGCGCGAGATCGGCGGCGATCCTCGGGCCGGATTCGCGCGTGTCGCGGGCGACGAGGACCCGCGTTGCGCCCGTGACCCTCACAGTGGCGCGCGCGAGCGACTCGACCAGCTCTCTTGGAAGCTCGGTCTCCGCGTGACCGCGGATGCCGTCGGTGCCGAATTGCAGCACTACCGCTTGCTGTACTGCGGCGCCTTACGGGCCTTCTTGAGCCCGTACTTGCGGCGTTCCTTCTCGCGCGAGTCGCGTGTGAGCAGCCCGGCCTTCTTCAGCGCGGGCCGCGTGTCGGAGTCGAGCGCGACCAGCGCACGCGAGATGCCCAATCGCAGGGCCCCGGCCTGCCCGCTCACCCCGCCGCCATCGAGGGTGGCCTCCACGTCGTAGACCTCTTCGGTCTGGGTGACGCGCAGGCCTTCCTTCGCCACGACTTGATGCGTGAGAATCGGGAAGTACTGCTCGAACGGCCGTCCGTTGACCAGGATCTTGCCGGTTCCCGGGCGCAGGCGGACGCGCGCGACGGCTTCCTTGCGGCGGCCGGTGGTCTGGATGAGGGGCTTGGGCACGTTTCCTCGCTGGTGGACTGTCGATCAGGCGGTTGGTGTGGCGTATGCGCGTGCAGGGAGCTTGCGCGCCTTGGGCATCTGAGCCTGATGGTCGTGGGTGGGGCCTGCGTAGACGCGCAGCTTCTTCAGTTGCTGGCGTCCGAGGCGGCTCTTCGGCAGCATTCTGCGCACCGCCAACCTGACGACCCGCTCCGGGTCGGAGTTCATGAGTTGTTCGAGCCGTTGCGACCGGATCCCGCCGGGATACCCGGAGTGCCGGTAGTACACCTTGTCGCGGCCCTTCTTCGCGCCGATGGCGAGCCGAGCCGCGTTGACGACGATCACGTGGTCGCCTGTGTCGATGTGCGGCGCCCAGATCGGCTTGTGCTTGCCCCGCAGGAGGTTGGCGATCTCGGTCGCGATACGACCGAGCACCGCGCCGTCGGCATCGATGACGTGCCATTCCCTGTGGATGTCGGAAGGCTTCGGCGTGAACGTGCGCACAGAGGTACCTGCTGGGTGTCGGGCTCTTCGGGATCGCGGACAACTCGCGGCATCGAGCCGGCGCGAGGCTGCGCGAACGTGGAACGAAATGTTAGCGAACAGGCATTCTCGCCCACAAACGGGCCGAGAACC